>Ga0316201_10002895_pt1 | contig 12438 bp, 7 predicted proteins | sample CS6wburrow_MG_FD_204516 | JGI IMG/M metagenome (GOLD analysis project Ga0316201, IMG submission 204516) | Coastal sediment microbial communities from Delaware Bay, Delaware, United States - CS-6 worm burrow | ecosystem: Environmental > Aquatic > Marine > Coastal > Sediment | place: USA: Delaware... | reverse complement strand
CATTGCTGCACTGGACCAGAGTGGCGGCAGCACGCCCAAAGCACTTGGCTTGTATGGCGTAACGCCCGACGCCTGGTCGAACGACGAGGAGATGTTCGACGTCGTACACGCAATGCGTACGCGCATCATGACCAGCCCGTCATTTGGCGGCGACCGCATTCTCGGCGCTATCCTTTTCGAAAACACGATGGATCGCCAGGTAGAAGGCCAGTCAACGGCAGGCTACCTCTGGAACGTCAAAAATGTCGTCCCGTTCCTGAAAGTGGACAAGGGTCTGGCAGACGTTGTCGACGGCGCACAGGTAATGAAACCGATGCCCGACCTCGATGCGTTGCTCAGCAAAGCTGTGGCGGCCGGTATTTTCGGTACGAAGATGCGCTCCGTCATCAAGGAAGCCAACGAGGCCGGAGTTAAGGCAGTTGTGGCTCAGCAGTTCGAGATTGGCCGCCAAATCGTTGCGGCGGGCCTCGTACCGATCATCGAGCCGGAAGTGGATATTCATTGCCCGGACAAGGCGGAGGCTGAAGACATGCTGCACGCCGAAATCATGCGGCACCTGGACGCTCTCAATGCTGACGAGCTCGTCATGCTGAAGCTGACGCTTCCTGAGAAAGATGGCCTGTACGCCGATTGTATCGCGCATTCGAATGTCGCCCGCGTCGTCGCGCTGTCCGGTGGCTACTCCCGTGAAGAGGCGAATGACCGCCTGTCCCGCCAGCACGGCATGGTCGCGAGCTTCTCGCGCGCGCTGTCGGAGGGGCTGAGCGCACAGCAGTCGGGCGATGAGTTCGATGCCACGCTCGATGCGTCGATTGCGAGTATTGCGGCAGCTTCTGCGACCTGATTGCCTCAATTTACTTGATCGAAGAAAAGGGGCCTTTCGGCCCCTTTTTTTATGGCTTCGCTAGCTCCGGTGGCTGGCGTGTGTATCCTGTTTGTTCAAGGGCATAGGCGTATTGAATCAGCGTCGCATCACTGAACTCTCCGCCTATGAAAGATATTCCGATTGGCAGGCCGAGAATATCTCCGGCGGTCAACGTGATGCTCGCGTACCCGGAAATCGCCGCGAGCGATGAACTTGAGATGCCGGATGAATGATCACCACTGACATTGTCGGTCATCCAGGCAGGGCCCCTGGTCGGTGCAATCAACGCATCAAGATCGTGTTCCTCGAGGGCATCGTTGATGCCGGCCTGCGATATTTGCTTGCTCAGCCTCAGGGCTTCAAGGTACTCCGAGTCGCTGAGAGGCCCCATGGCTTGTGCCGATAGCATTCTTTCCTGACCGAAGAACGGCATGACCGTGTCGGCATTGTCCTTGTTGAACTGGATGATCTCGGCCATCGTATTGAGTGGAGCGCCGCTGGCTTCAAGGTAGGCATTCAGGTCGGCCTTGAACTCATAATAAAGAACCGTGCGGCTGGCCGAGCCCATTCCTTCCGTGTCAATTTCCACGGGATCGATGACCTCGGCGCCGAGTGACTTCAATGTTTCGATCGTATCGGTAACGATCTGGTCGACACGCACATCGTTGCCCGCGCCGCTATGTCCGCGATATACGCCGATTCTGGCACCCTTGAGAGAGTCCTTCGAGAGGTTTGCCGCGTAGTCCGGAACATCCAACGGAAAAACGTTTTCGAGTGGATCAGCAGGGTCCAGGCCTACCATTGCTGTCAGGAGGATCGCAGCGTCTTCAACCGTACGGCCCATCGGGCCGGCCGTGTCCTGACTATGGGCGATTGGAATAATGCCGCTGCGGCTGATCAGTCCGAGACTCGGCTTGATGCCAACGATGCCGTTGACGCTAGCAGGGCATACGACCGATCCATTAGTTTCCGTGCCGACCGCGACACTCGTCAGGCTTGCAGCAACCGCCACAGCCGACCCGCTCGACGAACCGCATGGGTTGCGTCCACTTCCGTAGGGGTTTTTTGTCTGGCCGCCAATACTGCTCCAGCCGCTTGATGACTCCGTTGAGCGGAAGTTGGCCCACTCGCTCAGGTTGGCCTTGGCCAGAATTACCGCGCCTGCCGCTCTGAGCTGTTGTACGACGAATGCATCGACGGGCGGTCGATGACCGGCAAGTGCAAGCGATCCGGCTGTCGTTGTCATTCGGTCGGCCGTATCGATGTTCGCCTTCAGTACAACCGGAATTCCATGCATCGGACCACGAGGACCGCTTGCCTGGCGTTCATCATCAAGCGCTTTCGCGATTTGCAGCGCTTGCGGATTGATCTCGATTATGGCGTTGAGCTCAGGCCCTGATCGATCAATCGACTCGATCCGCTCAAGATAGTAGGCAGTCAACTGTTCTGAAGTCAGCTCGCCGCTTTGCATGAGCGCCTGCAGGGACGCGATATCGTATTCCGCGTACTCGACCTTGTCCGGCTGTGTGGCTGCTTTCTCTATGGTATCGGGACTGCAGCCAGTCATTAACAGGAACAAAGGCACACACAAAACCAGACGTTTCATAATCGCCTCCCGCAGATATATTGTTGTTAATTGCTGAGCAAGATGTCTCGGCGCCTGCCCAATGCTGCCAGTTGCTGTTCGTCCAGCAGATCGCCCAGCGCGTCGTGGAGCGTATCGTCGTCGAGTTTCCGCAGAGCCTCGCGCCACTGATTGCCGATGGCCAGGTCGACGTCCTTCAGATGCTCTGGGCGGTCGGAGTCAGCACCAAACGAATATTCGTGGTCTACGAGCATTAGCAGCCAGTCTTCTGGGCTGTACAGCATCGTCGACGGTGTTCGCACCACGTTATTGATGAGCGCATCGAATACGTGCATTGCTGCCTGCTGCTTCTCGAGTCCGCAGGGCACTGCGCCGACTTGCCCCGTGGCTACCCGTTCTCGTTCAGTGATGGCGTCGGCTGGCACGAACTGCAGGGTTCCCTGGTTGCCGTCAATTTCGCGGCGAATCGTCACGGGAATCATGCCGAGCTGCAACATCCGGTCCAGTTCGTAGGCGGCGAGCTCGGGCACCGCTTGATGATCTTCAGGCGATTTTCGGAAGTAGGCGAAAACCCGTTGCTCGTCAGTTGCGACATGCATGAGTTGCCAGGCGGCGCCATCAGATGCGAGTTGTGTCACGTTGCCGGTCCTGAGGATCTCAGCGAGCCCGTCATCGTCGATCGCCATGTCTTCGTGACCTACGCGAACCGGATGTTCAATCGGCGACAGGGCGGTTCTGCCATCCTGATTTACAACACGCAATTTGTCGTCTTCGATGATGAGCGCGTTGCCACTGCCATGGTAGGTGGACTTCAGCATGCCAGTGTCGATCTCGACGGTACGTCCGCCCATACGCTGCTGAACCGATCGAGTAACCGTAGAGGTGTGTCCCATCACGACACGTTTGGCGCCGATTTGCGACAATGCGACGTCCAGCGAATCTCCCTCAATGAGGCCGCTGCAGCTCGCTGTTCCCCGGTACCAGGTCGGGCCCACAGGTTTGTGCAACGGCGAGAGAGACAGGTCGATAACTCCCTGGACAGTGTTCTTGAGCTTCTGCGGGAGCGGTGCTGACTGATTGATTTCCCGAAGTATCTGCGGGCTTTTCTTGAACGGGTGGATAGGACTCATGATAGCTGCGTCCTGTAGGATTTCCCGTTTCGTCACGTAGCTGATCAAGTCATTCTTCAAGTCGGTGTTGACGCCCATAAGTCCATTTTCTGCCACATACGGAGGAATGCCACCGTGGACGAAGGCCGTTTCATTGACAACAACGATAAGTGGCTTCTTGAGTAGCCATTTTCCGTAGCGTCCGTCGTGGCGAAAAGCCCGGCGATGACCGAAGAACCCGGGGGGCGCAGCCTTGTTGAATTCGGCGCGCACTGTCGATTCATCGCTGTCGTCAGGCTTGCTCGTTCGGAATTGCCGGTACCAGGACTCCCGTTCCTTCGGTGATTCCATGTCCTGGAATGACGCGTACTCCTCATCCGCGACGTAGCGCAGATCCCCGATAAGATTCATGACCTCATGGTTGCCAAGGACGAGATGAACTCGGCCGCCATCACGGCGAGCCTCGATTTCGAGGCGCATGACGAGGTCCATTACGAGGCGGGAGTCAGCTCCGCGATCGAGGAGGTCCCCGGTGAACACCAGGTGTGTTTTGCCTCCACGCCAGGCGAGGTCGTTGTCGATAACGTCGGCTACCTGGAGAGTTTCGATTAATGCATCCAAAGCGCCATGAACATCACCGATCGCGACAATTCGACCCGGGGCGGAAAAATGCCACTCGTCCGCCTGCACCAGGGAGCAGGGCGCAACAAGGTATAACAGAAGCGAAACCAGCCCAATAAATGGGCTGGTTCGCTTGTTACAAGTGCTTCTTCTGTTGATGGTGTTACTGACCAAACTGCATTTCTAAGCCAAGGAAGTAGAAGCGACCAATGCCGCCGCCGAACTTGCTGTCGTAGTTTCCGATTCCGCCTTCATAGGCGTCACCGGTTCGCGGTACGAATATATCTTTGTCAAACATATTCCGAACACCGCCAAATACGTTCAGGCTAGAACCGCTGCTCAACTCCGTATCATACGACACTGACAGGTCGTGCCTGGTGTAGGACGGATAGTAGAGATAGGCAGGCACTTCCGGATTCGTCACACAACGAGGATCGGCTGCTGCGCAGCGCTCGTCGTTTGTCGCGAAACGTTCGAGGTAGTCTGCAACGCGATCATGATGATCGACCACGGGACCCTTGTACGCGATACGCCAGCGAATGCGCCAGTCACTAAACCGGTAGCTAACGGAACCTGTGGCAACGTCCTCGAAAATGCCGAAATCAAGAGTGTCATTTGCGTCGACCGTCTCAGGTCCGTCGATGCCTTGAAATACTTCTTCATGCGTAAGGATGTGTGTCCAGTGTGTAACCAGTTGCAGTTCACCCGGTCCCAGATCAAACGCATAATCCAGGGATACATCATAGCCACTCGTGCTTTGCGAGTTCAGATTGAACTGCTGCTGGAGGAGCTTGATGACCTGGCCTTCATCATCACGAGTTATAGCGTCACAGAACGTATTGGGCTCTCCAAGGGTTGTTGATGAGTTATAACACTGATTCAGGATTTGCTCGTTTCCGACCGAAGTGATTGCGTCTTCAATCGTGATGTCGTAGTAGTCCACTGCGAACCGGAAGCCTTCCAGGAATGATGGCGCAATACTAAACCCGAACGTGTACGTATCTGCCGTTTCCTCAAACAGGTTTGGATTACCCGAACTTGGTGAATAGTTATTGTTGTCGTCAACGAAAACGAAGTTCGGATCAGCCGCAATCGCTGCAGCGATCCCTGGCACCAATCGGCAATTGTCGTGACCTCGTTCCTGTGACGTCGCTGATACCTCGTCACAAATATCGGTGTAGCTGTCGTAGTCACCACGCTCGGGAGAGAATAGCTCGGTAATGTCGGGCGCACGCTGCGCGCGAGCGATGTTTGCGCGAAGGCTGTATCCCTCAGCGATATCCCACATCAGGCCACCCGTATAGCTGAAAATAGTTTTGATATTCGGATGACTATAGTCACCAACTCGCATCGAAATATCCGCTGTCAGGGTGTCGGCGAGCGGGAAGGAAAACTCTGTGAACAACTCCGTAACATCCATATCACCCGTGATGTCCGGCACGATGTTATAGGTAATGCCACCGTAGTTTGATCCTTCATCCGCCAGCAATTCCATATCATCCTTACGATATTCCACACCAAATACCGCACCAACTGCGCCGGCCGGCATGTCGAACAGTTCACCAGTTATGTAAGCGAGGACATTGGTCTGTTTGATGGTGGGATTGAGTATCGGCGTGTACCGAATCCAGTCGGCCATTTCAGGCGTGACGGACCCTTCGCCGAAGATATTCAGAGGTACACATCCTGCTGCGCGAGCGGCAGGGTCGGCACACTGTATCGTAACGCCGTCTTGAGCGTACTCAGAGTCGAGCGCCTGGGATTCCTTGCGCACATCAATCTCGTTCGAACGAATCAACATCTGTTCGAAATTGCCGTAGCCGATAGACGCATCCCAGTCCCAGTTGCCGTCAAACAGGCTGCCCTGTAATCCTGCCCAGGCACGCCAGGTAGTACGCTCATTGTCCGTGGTTATATTGCCCACTTCGTAGAAACGCCGATCCCAATCGCCTGTCCATTCGGCCGGGAAGTTCGGGTCGTTTCGGATGCCGTCCGGTATGAAGGGATTGTCGGGCGAGATGTGGCCGGGTGAAATTGTGTCTGCATCCCCCGTCACTGGATCGATAGTTGCAACTCCCTGGTTCTCGCCCTCATCTTCTGGCGATTTGAAGTTGAACGATTTGTTCCTGCTGTACTGTGTCTGAAAATAGAGCGTCGTGCTGTCTGTTACATCGAAGTTAATTTTGGCAGCAGCAGCAATTGTGTCATTCGGAACCAGGATCATGTCCCATTGCCTGCTAAACAATCCGTCGCGCTCTTCCGACCAGCCTGTCTGCAAACCATTCTCGTTGAACCACCAATTGCCGGCCCCCTCCGAGAACACGCCACCCGGGATGCCATCGCTGCGATCACGCCAATCAGCGGGGTCGGGTACATCGCGTATGCACTGGTCGCCCGTCTCGGTTGCCATCTCATTGCAAAGGAGCGTCGTGTTGTAATCGAAATCCGCTTCAATTTGCGCCCGGGCACGATCGCTATTTTCGATACCCATTTCTTCGTCATAGGTAACGCCTGCAAAGAAATAACCACGTCCATCAGCAAACGAGGTACCGAAGTCCGCATTCAGCGTTACTTCCTCGCCGCCGCCTTCCGACGTCGTGCCGGCACGGGAGTAGAAGCTGAAGCCTTCCTTGTCTTGCTCTGTGATGATATTGACAACACCGGCAACGGCGTCTGAGCCGTACGTTGCTGTGGAGCCGCCGGTTATTACCTCGACACGCTGAATGAAGCCTCTCGGAATAGTATTCAAGCTCACATAGTTGCCACTGTAGGAGTTTGCTACCGTGCGGCGGCCATCAATCAGTGTCAGGGTTCTATTGGAGCCAAGTTGCCGCAGGTTCATCGTGGTCAGGCCTGTCGACCCGATACTGGACTGCGTGTTGGTGTTACTTGAGCTCTCGAAAATTGACGGCACTTCATCAACTAGAATCATCGCCATCGAGCCAATACCAGCATCCTTGAGAGCCTCATTGTCTACGCTGACTAACGGTGTCGACACGTTGAAGCTATCGCGTTTCAAACGAGAGCCGGTGACCGTGATCATTTCGATCTCTTCCTGAGCGTCCTGCTCTGAGACAGCGCCAGTCGCAGCGATCTGCTCATTCTCGGGCGGAGCTTGAGCCAGAACATTTCCTGCCATCGCCAGTGAGATAATGGTAGCGAGTGCGAACCTGCCAACTAGCATTGGATTCATTACAATTTCTCCCCACAGTTGCGTCGTTATACTGAGCCTGTCAGAGGCCCGGCTGGAACCTCATACGGTGGCGATCGGGGAGTTTCAGATTGAACTGGGCGCACAAAACCCCCAGCTTCGCCAGCGCTGGGGTCGTCCGTCGAAGGATAACTCGAAACTTTTGCGGAGGGGATGCTCAGAGTGGGGTGGATAGTACTTACGGACCCCGCGTATTTCCGAAGACGAAAATCAGCAACTGAGGAGGAGAAATAACGGCGTCACGTGTATTCTCTGGCAATAGTGTATTTTCCGTATTCCCGGCTGATCACGAAGAGCCGAAAATACGGAAAGATTATTAACCTGAGTGAGCGCTCTCATGACTGACCAGAAAGCAGGCCAAACCGATACGCTTGTCGACATTGATCAGAACAAGGCTCCGGCGGAGGAGAGTGTTCCGGTGGAGGAGAAGATGCCGGTAGAGAAGAAGGCATCTCCGTCCCACGTATTCGGTGAAATGCGCCACAGCCCCGAGCAGATCAAGGATTTGTTCCGCAATGGCAAATACCCGTACAAAACCAGGATTCGAAAGAGTTCTTACGAACAGCACAAAGAGGAGCTTCAGGTAGAACTCCTGAAGGTACAGAGCTGGGTCAAGGAAACAGGGCAGCGCATTATTATTCTGTTTGAAGGACGTGACGCGGCTGGCAAGGGCGGCACGATCAAGCGCTTCATGGAGCACCTGAACCCGCGTGCGGCGCGCGTCGTGGCCCTGGAGAAGCCGACGGAGTATGAGCTCGGGCAGTGGTATTTTCAGCGCTATATTGAACATCTGCCATCCGAAGGCGAAATGGTGTTCTTTGACCGCTCCTGGTACAACCGCGCAGGCGTGGAGCGAGTCATGGGTTTTTGCGACTCGCTCGAGTACCTCGAGTTCATGCGCCAGGTTCCTGACCTTGAGCGCATGCTGGTTCGCTCTGGCATACGTCTGTTCAAATTCTGGTTCTCTGTGACCCATGCGGAGCAGGACCGTCGCTTCAAAGCGCGTATCGGCGATCCGCTGAAGCAATGGAAACTGAGCCCGATAGACCAGGAATCCCAGGGCAAGTGGGATGAGTACACCGAAGCCAAGGAGGCCATGTTCTTCTATACGGATACGGCCGACGCACCGTGGACTATCGTCAAATCTGACGATAAGAAGCGCGCACGGCTGAATTGCATGCAGCACTTCCTCGCAGAGTTGGACTACCCGGGCAAGAACGGGCACGTTGTGCGCGGCCCCGACCCCCTGATCGTCGGTTCCTCATCCCAGGTCATCGAAAAAGACCGCCACCTCTGGGGCTGATACCGTTTGTATTGATGCTGGCCAGCGGCGATAATCGCCGCCGGTCCGCGTCGGCTTTCCCGCGACGGTCAGCCGTGAACTCCGCCAGGCCCGGAAGGGAGCAACGGTAGCGGTGATACCGGGTGCCGGGAAGCGGCTGGCGCGGGCCACTTTACGATACACTTGTCCGTCCGGAACCAGCCCACAGGCAGCTGATCTCTTATGAGTTACCTCGTCCTGGCCCGCAAATGGCGGCCCAAAGACTTCGCGGATACGGTTGGCCAGGAGCACGTACTCCAGGCGCTGACCAATGCCCTGGAAACCGGCCGGCTGCATCATGCCTACCTCTTTACGGGGACGCGGGGAGTGGGCAAGACGACCATAGCGCGCATTCTGGCGAAGGCCCTCAATTGCGAAAAGGGCGTAACGGCCGAACCCTGCGGTGAATGCAGTGCCTGCGTTGAAATAGACGAGGGCCGCTTCGTCGATCTCCTGGAGGTCGATGCGGCCTCCAACACCAAGGTCGATGACACCCGGGACCTGCTGGACAACGTGCAGTACGCGCCGGCTCGGGGGCGCTACAAGGTGTACCTCATCGACGAGGTGCACATGCTCTCCAAGAGTTCGTTCAACGCGTTGTTGAAGACCCTGGAAGAACCGCCCCCGCACGTGAAATTCCTGCTGGCGACGACCGATCCGCAAAAATTGCCGGTGACCGTGCTGTCACGCTGCCTGCAATTCAATTTGAAGCGCATGACGCCGCGCCTGATTTCCGATCGACTGGCACATATCTGCGAGGCGGAATCGGTGGAGGCGGAGGCAGCCGCGCTGGCGACCATTGCGCGGGCGGCCGATGGCAGCATGCGAGATGCCCTGAGCCTGCTTGACCAGGCCATCGCCTTCTGTGGCGGCAAGATTGAAGAGCCGCAGGTCGCAAAGATGCTGGGTACCATCGATCGGGATCATGTCGTCCGTCTTCTCAGGCTGCTGGCGGCCCACGACGCAGGCGGCATCATCGATGCGATACGTGAAATCGATGAGCAATTCCCAAACTACTCCCGCTTGCTCGAGGATCTGGCGCGAGACCTGCAGCGCGTTGCCGTTTACCAGGTGGTCGGCACCTGCGACAGCGACGATGACCTCAACGAGCAGGAGTACGCGGAGTTATCCGAGGCGCTGCCAACGGCTGACGTCCAGCTGTTCTACCAGATAGCCATCATGGGCAGGCGTGACCTGCACCTTGCGCCAGACCCGCGCAGCGGCGCTGAGATGACCTTGCTGCGCATGCTCGCATTTCGGCCGGCCAGTGCGGCCCAGGTTCCTTCCGCCGCGGGCGGCGGGATGCCTGCCAGGTCGGTGCGCAAGCAGGCGGTGGCAGCCGCGCCCAGAGCGGTGAATGCGCAGGCGGAAGAAGCTGTAAGTGCGGCCCGTCAATGGGCTGAGCCCGACTGGAGCGCACTGGTGGCAGAACTGCGCCTGAGCGGTGCGGTGCGTTTGCTGGCGACCAATTGCGCCTACCTGAGGCGTGAGAAGAACACGATCCACCTGGGGCTCGATCCCAGGTCCGAGTCCTTGCTGACCAAACAACGCAAAGACGTGCTTGGGGAACGACTGTCGACACATTTCGGCGAGCAGCTGACGGTCGACATCGCACTTGGCGCGGATGCGGGTGAAACGCCGGTCCAGGAAGAAACCCGCATGGCCGACGAGCGTATCGAGGCGGCGCGGCAAACACTGGAAGCCGATCCGAACGTGCAGGCGTTAAAGGACATGTTTGGCGCGGAATTGAAAACGGATTCGATTGAGCTGATCAACCCATCGCAATCAGACTGAAACCAGGGTCTATTAACACTAACCGGAGAGCATGCATGAAAGGTGGCATTGGCCAGTTGATGAAGCAGGCACAGCAGATGCAGGCCGATATGAAAAAGGCCCAGGAGGAAATGGCCTCACTCACAGTCACCGGAGAATCGGGTGCCGGAATGGTGCGCGTGACGATGACCTGTCAACACCGGGTGCAGAAGGTCGAGATTGATAATTCGATGATCGGCGACGACAAGGAAATGCTCGAGGATCTGACGGTGGCTGCTTTTAATGATGCGGTAAGCAAGGTCGAGAAAACCGTCCAGGAGAAGTTCTCAGGCATGGCGTCCGGGATGAGTCTCCCGCCGGGCATGAAACTGCCGTTCTAGATTCCCATGTCGTATTCGCCCCTGCTGATTCGCCTGATTGAAGGTTTGCGCTGCATGCCTGGCGTTGGACAGAAGTCCGCCCAGCGCATTGCGTTTCACTTGCTGGAGCGCGACCGGGACGGCGCCAATAGCCTGTCAGTCGCGCTGGCGGAAGCGGTAGACGGCATCGGGCATTGCAAGCGTTGTCGTATGTTCACCGAGCATGAGTTGTGCTCGATATGCTCTGCGACGGGCCGCGATGCTACCCAGCTTTGCGTCGTGGAGTCGCCGGCCGACGTCATGGCGCTGGAAGACGCGACCGGTTTTCGCGGCCTGTATTTCGTGTTGATGGGCCACTTATCGCCGCTGGATGGTATCGGTCCCGAGGAACTCGGGCTCGGCCAACTCGACGAGTGGCTCCTGCAGGGTGAGGTCACGGAGCTGATTATCGCGACCAACCCGACGGTGGAGGGCGACGCCACCGCCCACTACCTGGCTGACCTCGCGAGCCAGCGCGGCATCAAGGCGAGCCGTATCGCCCACGGCGTGCCGCTCGGAGGCGAACTTGAATACGTTGATGGCGGCACGCTGTCGCACGCGTTTTACGGCCGCCGTACAGTCGATTAGAGGAGGAAATATGTCGGACAACAACTGCCTGTTCTGCAAAATCCTGGAAGGTGACATTCCGGCGGACCTGGTCTACGAATCAGACACGGCCGTCGCATTTCGAGACATCAATCCGCAGGCGCCGACTCACGTGCTCGTGATCCCGCGCAAGCATATTTCGACGATCAACCACATTGAAGAAGAGGATGCGGCAATCATCGGCAGCCTGTATACCGCAGCTCGCGAAATAGCGTCCCGGGAAGGTATCGCCGAGGCGGGGTATCGGGCGGTCATGAATTGCAACGAGGGCGCCGGGCAAAGCGTCTTCCATATCCACCTGCACGTACTTGGGGGGCGCCCCTTGAGTTGGCCGCCGGGCTAGTCAGGCCACTAGTACCTGCCTTCGGCAAGCTGTTCCGTCAGGTTTACGATTCGCTTGAAACTCTCATAGCGACGAGGGCTTATCGAGCCTTCTTCACATTTTGCTTTAACTGCGCAGCCGGGTTCACGCAGGTGCCGGCAGTTGGCAAAACGGCATTCCTGCGCAGCATCGCGGATCTCGCGGAACCCCTGCGACGCGATGGTCGATGATTCGAGCGCGGGGGCGTAATCGCGGACCCCCGGCGAATCGATAAGCGCGCCGCCGCCCGGTAACGAGATCATCGCCGAGTTCACCGTTGTGTGTCGGCCTTCGCGTGACTTGTCCGAGATTGCCGAGGTTTTTTGCACCTGATCGCCCAGGAGGCTGTTGATGATGCTGGACTTGCCGACCCCGGACTGGCCGACAATGATGGCGCGATGTGAAGCCAGCAGGTTCCGCACATTGTCCATGCCGTCGCCTGTCAACGCGCTACAGGCCACCACGTCGTAGCCAATGTCGAAGTAGGTGTCCAGTTCGTAGCGAGCGTCTGACGTACCGATGTCGCTCTTGTTGAACACGACGCAGGCATCAATGCCCATCAGTTCGGCCGCGCACAGGTAGCGATCG
>Ga0316201_10002894_pt1 | contig 12438 bp, 10 predicted proteins | sample CS6wburrow_MG_FD_204516 | JGI IMG/M metagenome (GOLD analysis project Ga0316201, IMG submission 204516) | Coastal sediment microbial communities from Delaware Bay, Delaware, United States - CS-6 worm burrow | ecosystem: Environmental > Aquatic > Marine > Coastal > Sediment | place: USA... | reverse complement strand
TCGACCGGGCTTTCACCCGCATGGATACTGGCATTTCTGATGCTGCTGATGGCCATCCTGACCAATGTCGTGTCCAATAATGCAGCGGCTGTCGTTGGTACACCGATCGCCATCAGTATCGCCCAGGAACTCGGTATGCCACTGGAACCGTTTGTGCTGGCAGTCCTGTTCGGTGCAAACCTGAGTTTCATTACCCCCATGGCTTACAAAACTAACCTGTTGGTCATGAATGCAGGTGGCTATCAATTCAATGATTTTGTCAGGGTAGGGACACCACTGACCTTGCTGATGTGGGTGGTATTGTCGGCGGTGCTTACCTTTGCCTATCAGCTTTAGGAGTGACGAAATATTTCGTCACTCACCCAACATGACCTCCCGACTGCAGTAGCAAGGGTGCTTACTTGGCGTTGTATTCAAACTTTTGCCCACCCACGGATGCTTCAAGCATCAAACCGCCGTCTGCGAGGGTGAATACCGCCACCCCACTGTCATATCTTGCATCGGCCGATGCGCCCAGGGTGACGGCGACTGCGGATACTTGTGCACCCATTTCAAAATTACCACGGGTAAAATGTTCAAATGCCGTTTGGTCCTTGAACATGATGTATTGCGCATAAACCTGGCCGCCTATCTGTGCACCAATTGTGACCTGTGACAGAGATGTATAGCCCATGGTCGTATCACCACGTATGACCAGGCCTTTACCGCCCGCGCCACCGATAATAAAACCACCTTTTCCAACCCTTGGAAATACCGCATAGGCGTATGCCGTTTCAAACCACATCGTCAGGGTCGGGTCGCTTTCATTGGCCTTGATAATGGCCTGAGCAACGGAAAGTTCCAGCTTGTCATTAACATTGGGTTTCCAAACCTGTGCATAGGTACTTGTTGAAAGCAGGCTCAAGGTGATCAGGATGGCGAATAGTGTTTTCATAGTTTTCCCGGGTGGAATATCAGGCGTGAATATATCCGATGTGCCAGTCAGTTACAAAGCTTGATTTTCACCGGCAACCGGTGTTTTGAACATTATCGACTCTAAGCTTCCGGGATGTAAAAAAAAACCTGTTAAAAGAAACCGGCTTGCTTATCTGCTTTACCAAAAGTCACCACCAATGCTGTTTTGCGTAAGAAACTCAGAAAGCCCATCCGGGGAACGCAGTCAACAAAAAAGTGAGGAATTCAAGCTGCTTTTGTCTGAATATGGTCTGCAGGTTAGTCAAACGGTAAGGTTCTCCTGATAAACGGTATGTTTGTATCTGACGGTATTGATAGGCATCCATTATACTTAGTTCAGAACATGCAAACTTGATTCAAGCATCGCGATTCAATCAGGTTTTAAGTATTAACGGACATTTTTATAACATTTCCAAGGATGGAAAGGAGGGTCGTGTAATGAACTCAAATTCCCATTCTGGCTGTCGACGTCAACAGTGTGGTTTCACACTGATTGAACTAATGATCGTGTTGGTTATATCGGCTGTGTTGATGTCCACTTTCGCACCGAATTTACGTGGCGCACTGGCTCGCAACCAACTGATGGGCCAGGCACATGAATTGGCGGGCGCCATGTCCAACGCACGAAGTGAAGCCATTACACGTGGAACCCAGGCTGGCGTCTGTGCCAGCGCCAACGGCACTTCCTGTAGCGGTTCAGTCGATGACTGGGGAAAGTTCATCCTTGTGTTTATTGATACGGACCTGGGTTCAGACTTCGATAATACCGAGCCATTGCTTAAATCCTTCACTGCACACAACCAGGTTGATCAAAGCGCTTCTGTTGCGGCGATATTTTTTACTCCTTCGGGGTTCAGCACCCTGAACGCTACCTCCAATATTGATGTTTGCCATACCGATTCGAGTGAGTCTTCAATGTGTCGAAGAGTGAGTGTCGGACCCAGCGGCAATGTTTCCGTTACCACGATTACGGTAAGTTAGTTAGACTTTAAGGTTATATAGGGGAAGATTTCATGCGAGTTGTAACACGACGGCAATCAAGGCGCTACGGCGGTCGTTTCTATTCTGCCGGGTACAATCTCATCGAAGCACTTGTCGCACTGTTGGTTCTGTCGTTGGGAATGGTCGGCGTTGCCTCTTTACTGGTTAATGGCATGGCGGCATCCGGGACTGCTAACCTCGGTAGTATTGCCGTAACCCATACTCAGACTGGCGTGGAAATGATGCGCTCCAATCTGCTGGCGTACACCAGTGGTTGGTATGATGGCAGCAACACCAGTTCCAGCGCGACAACAGCCATAACTTGTACCGGTAACAGTGGTTGTACCATTGCGGAACAGGCCTCCAATGATTTTGCTTCCTGGCGGGAACGCATCGCCAGTGGTCTTCCTGCAGGTGTCGGGTTTATCTGCATGGACAGCACTCCCGATGACGGACAACCCGCCTCACTCGCCTGCGATGGTAATGGATATAACGTAATCAAAATCTTTTGGCGCAATGCCCGTGATGCTGAATCATTGGATGTTGGCGCCTCTTTTCATCGGTATGCTGTGGTGGTAAGCCCATGAATACATTAAATTACAAAAGACTATCTCAAAATAAGCAGCGCGGTGTATCCCTGATTGAATTGATGGTGGCCCTGGTCATTGTTTCATTTCTGATCGTTGCAATGGTTGTCATTTTTCTTTCCGGTCGGGCCAGTTTTCTTGGTCAGGAGCAACTCGGCCGTTTACAGGAGAATGGTCGTTACGCGTTCAATCTGATGACCAAGGAAATCCAGCGCGCGGGTTACAGGACCGTAGTCTGGGAGCCGCCAAGGCTGGGTTTTGCTTTTACCAATAACAGCGTCGATGGAACGGGTTCCGGTTCTGATGTCATCGAATTGCAGTATGAGTTCGATAAGGATTGTTTCGGCGCCTATAACACCGCGACTGTGCCCGTCACACTTCCCGATGGGACAATCGTCAATGTACCCCGGTTTGACCAAAGGCTGATCAGCTTTGGCGTCGTTAATAATCAACTCATATACAATTGTAGCTACGGTCCGGTCAATGGAGCGTTGGCGGTACAGATTAATTCGGCGGTGGCCGATGGCGTAGAGAACCTGCAAATTCAATACGGCGAAGATTTGACTAATGATCTTAGCGTTAACCGATGGGTCAATGCCGGTGGCTGGAACAATCTTTTTGATGTAGTCGCAGTGCGAATAGCAATGGCAGTGCGCACACCGGAACAGATCCGGCTTGACGCCGATACCCGTACGCTTGACCTTTACGGCCTTACCACTGCTGCCGCCGGTGACCAGCGGATCAGGCGGGTCTATTCGGGTCAGGTCAGTATTCGCAACCTCACGCTTTGAGTAGTGATTGGAATTATAGGATCAATCAATGAATCAAAAAATTTCCAGACTCACCACGCTTCCGAGTCGCCAAAACCAGGCGGGCTACGTGTTGCTGTTAGGTGTTGTTTTTATCCTCATCATGACCGTTTTTGGTTTGTATGCCATGAATGGTTCAATATTGCAGCTGCGAATGTCGGGCAATTATCGTGATGCCAAGATCGCTTCGGAAGCTGCTGAAATGACCTTGCGTTGGGGCGAGTCCTACCTACAAAGCCGCAGTCCATTGACGAGACCATTCCCCTGCCAGACCCTGACGGTCAACAATTCGACCCAGAATTGTAATAATCCGCGCCAGATTCTGGATGCTAACCTGGTTACTTATGATGTTGAGGATCTTGATGCCTGGGGAAACAACGATACCTGGAATAATGCCCGGCCATACGGGATCGACCCGTCCACGGGCCTGGTAACGACTCCGGCATTCAGTATTGCAGGTGTCAGCAGACAACCCCGCTTCCTGTTGGAGCAGAGTTTTGTCGATAGAGACGATCTTGCCGGACGGCCACAGCAGGGCCGGGTATTTTACCGCGTCATCGCGGCCGCTAACGGGGCCAGAATATCGACGCTTTCTGTACTAGAGAGCCGGGTAGCCAAACGCTATGAATAATATGCACAACTGGGGTAACGTATGAATCGTTCACAAATATTGATAACTTTCTCAAGCAGCCTGCTTGCGATACTGGCCGGTACATTTCCTGGTCGGGCCTTGGCAGCACCTTACACTCTGCCCGAGATCCCTCTGATTGTATCCGTCGAGTCAACACCTAATGTATTCGTGCAAATGGATGACTCCGGTTCGATGAACTGGGAAATCCTCGCGCCTCAGCACTTTACACTTTGCGCCTATGATGGTTTTGCCTCGAACCGGTCATATTTTACCGGCAATGACACCAGCGGAGATGTCAAGAGCTACTGCCATACCGACGGCAGAGATGACCGCCCGGCAGGTGATGCCCGCATGCTGAGCTGGTTTTACAGAGAAGCTTCCAACAACCCTAACAAACCACGAATACGCAAAGATACAAACGCTATTTTTTATTTTGGCACCAGCAATGATTGCGCCAATAGCAACAATGTAGAGCGTTGCGAAGACAAGATGACACGTACCGGTGATGCCGACACAAAAGATATGGACATGGACTGGCGAATTCGCTCTTCTTCACTGAACGTCGTCTATTTTAACCCCACATCTAAATACGAACCCTGGGTTGGCGGTTCAACCACTTACAATGATTCCGATTGGGATAAGTCACGCTCATGGCCCGACAGCAACGAAGGCGATTACAACCAATGGAAAGACCTGGGTGCAGATGGCGGGTTTACTTACAGTATCTGGATCGATGACAAGGGTTATTCAGGTGTGCGACCGAACCGTACCGATATGACCGTGGGCGGAAACGGTGAGGTTGATTTGTGGGACACCCATGTACGTGTCACGGTGACCGATACGGCGATAATCTGCGATGAATTTGAAATTACCAGTGCAGGTACGAACGGTATGGATGCCAAGAAGACAAGTATAACCTGTACCGCCGAACACACCGGCGGACGAAACCTTGTCGACCTTCAGCAGAACATCGCAAATTGGTTCGAATACGCCCGTCGCCGTGTACATGTCGCGAATTATGCAATGGGTAAGGTTCTGACGGAACTGCCAGATTATCGGTATGGCCTTGCATTCATCAATAATGGTGGTGTCGAAATTCAAATGCCCGACGCCGCTGTGACTGACTATTCGGCACATATCACCTCCATACTGGACAATGCTTACCGGGACAAGGAGGCTGCCGGCCAAACACCTTTACGTGGCGGTCTGGATACAGCGGGGAAATATTACGCTGACCTTCTCAATAACGTTGATTCGCCAATAATTAACTCGTGCCAGAAAAACTTTACCGTATTGTTTACTGATGGTTACTGGGATGACGACACCGGTAATGATGATGATGCAGATTTAACCCCGGTTTCCGATCAAAGTGGCGATGGCGATGGTGCACAGATTTATGGTAACAATCAGTTGCAATCCACGACCTTGTCCGATGTGGCCAGCTACTATTACGAGAATGACCTGCGCACCGACCTTCTGAATGCTGTACCTACAGATTCCTTCGACAGTGCTTCCCATCAACACATGGTCACCTTTACGATCAATTTTGGCAGTGCCGGTCTGTTAACCGATACTGATGACGATGGTTGGCCGGGTGCAGGAACGGTGCCTGGTAACTTTGACTGGTATTCCAATCCGAATACCGGTACTACGTTGACCTCATATTGGGATCCGCGCAAGGCTGACGATATGTGGCATGCAGCCTGGAACAGCAAGGGTACTTACGTTGCAGCCGGTTCCCCGGAGGGATTGGTCGAATCGTTCAGGGATGCACTGGAAAATATAGGGTCACGTATCGGTGGAGCGGCCTCTGCTGCAGCTAACTCAGGTTCCATTTCTTCAACCTCAAGGATATTTCAAGCCAAATTCGACACCGATGACTGGCATGGAGAGTTACTGGCGTTCCCGGTCAATAGTGATGGCACCCTGGGTGGTTCCCCCATTTGGAATGCTAATACCCTGTTGAGTGCTAAAAGTGACTCACAGCTCAGTTCCAATGCCGGTGGCCGGGATGTCTGGACCTGGAATAATGATAGCAATACACCGACGGGTACGGCTTTTGAGTGGAGTTCCATTTCCACAGATCAACAAGCTCTGTTAAACACTGATGCCAATGGCGTCACGGACAACCTGGGTACCGATCGACTGAGATATGTGCGTGGTGATTCCAGCCAGGAAGAGTCAAATGGAGCGGGGGGTTTCCGTAACCGTACCCATAAGATGGGCGACGTTGTTAATTCAGACCCTGTATACGTGGGCTATCCACCTTTTTTCTATTCCTTTGATAATTACCAAAACTTTTTCAACAGTTATGTCGGCAGAACCGGGGTCATCTACTTCGGCGCCAATGACGGCATGCTGCATGCCATACGGGAGTCGGATGGTGAAGAGTTATTTGCCTACGTTCCGGACAAGGTGATCGCAAATCTGCCTCAATTGACTGATCCTGATTATTCTCATGGTTTTTATGTTGACGGGAAGCCCGAATACGGTGATGTTTATTTCAACGGTAGTTGGAAATCTGTGGTGGCTTCAACCTTGCGCGCCGGTGGTCAGGGACTATTCGCGCTGGATGTGACAAATCCGGGTACCTTCGATGCCAGCGATGTGCTCTGGGAGTTCACAGACGAGGTCGATGCAGACCTGGGATACACATATAGCCAGCCGCAGATACGACGCATGGCAAATGGTAAGTGGGCCGCTATCATTGGTAACGGACTCAATAACACCGAAGCTGATGGTCACGCATCCACTACCGGTACCGGCGCCCTGTTTATCATCTACATCGAGGAAGGTATCAACGGTTGGAGTAGCACTGACTATGTGAAGATCACCGTTCCGGGTGGAAGTTTGGCGGATCCAAATGCAGTGTTTACACCGGCTGCCGCCGATATTGATGGTGACAACAAGGTGGATACCATTTACGCGGGTGACCGCAATGGCAAGATGTGGAAATTCGACGTCTCCAGTTCCAATTCTAACCAGTGGGCACTGGATTTCAGTGGCAGCGCGTTATTTGATGCAGGTAGTGGTCATCCGATTACAGACCGTCCAGCCATTGCTGCCCACCCAATGGGTGCAGGCTATGGTCAGTTGGTTATTTTTGGTACCGGGCAATATATTCAAAATGCTGACAATACCGACGTCGGGCAACCGACACAGTCATTGTATGCAATCTGGGATCTGAGCCCCGCGCTGGAAGCCGCCAATCATAAGGCGTTTGGCTATGCCCGTAATGAACTGTCATCCAATAGCTTCTCGGTCCAAAGCGGCGTACGGGTTATTGATTCAGGCAACACTGCGAGCTGGTTTGACAATAACAACGCCCCGGATGATCGTGGTTGGTATATTGATTTACCAACAGCCGGTGAGCGTATTGTTCGTCGGCCCGTTATACGTGACAACATCATTTTCTTCGTGTCGTTGATTCCGGATGATGACCCGTGTTCAGCCGGTGGAACGGGCTGGCTCATGGTGATGGACACACTCACCGGTGCGGCTCCTGCCTACCCGGTCTTTGATATAGATGGTGATCTTGATGTCACCCGGGTTGGCGATATGTTGGACCCGAATACACCGAATGATCCGAGTGATGACAAGACTCCAGCAGGTGTGTTCTCGCCAAGTATCCCGAACCTGCCGGCCATCATTTATGACGACAGGCCAGGTTTCAGTGCCTCCTATAGCGAATTTCCGCCAGTGCCTAATTCGGCACGGGGGTGTGATGCTGGCAGTGCCAGGGCCTATACGTTCACGACGGGTTCAAACGGTTCCATTCTGACCATTGAAACTGCCGCCGAACAGCTCAGTTGCGGCAGGCAAAGTTGGAATAGTGAGAAATGACCGGTCTTGGTTTGCACGTGTTGTCAGACCAGGTGAAACTCAAAAGGGGGAATGAAGTGAAAAGAGTATTAAAACGGGTCTTTGGGTTTTCATTGATAGAACTGATGACCGTTATCGCTGTGGTAGCCATCCTGACAACTTTAGCGGTGCCCAGTTACCGGCAATATGTTTTGCGAACCAATCGTATGGAGGCGATCAATATTCTGCTTGAGGTTGCTTCCTGCCAGGAAAGGATTTACGTTAGATTTAACCAGTATGACGCCAACCGCTGCGGTGCGGCTGCGACCACCACCAATGGTCTCTACACGGTAAGTATGACAACGTCCAACGCCAATCAGAATTATACACTGACAGCAACAGCCCAGGGTGGCCAGGCCAACGATACCTGTGTCAACCTCTCACTTACTGATCAGGGTATTCGCGGTACTTCGGCCAGCAATGTTGCTACCGATATTGCCAAGTGTTGGAAAGGCAAAAAAATATAGTGCCGCATAAGTAAATCGTTCAAATAAGAAACCCGCCGAAAGGCGGGTTTCTTATTTGGCAGAGAGGGTGGGATTACAAGGTGCTTCTGGTACCTTGCCCCCTGGCACCTCTCCGTTTCAATTACCGTACTGTAGTGGGGTCATTCCCCATACGACAGCCATGAAATGCCGGTAGCTTTTATTTCTCATAAATTCCAGTCACTTACGCTTGGCTATTCGTGTTGTTGAACTTGTTTTATATTTGACCCATAAACAAAAACAGGAACTCAGCATTTCTGCCAAGTTCCTGTATTTGTTCTTTAATATGGCTCCCCGGGATGGATTCGAACCAACGACCTAGTGATTAACAGTCACCCGCTCTAACCAACTGAGCTACCGGGGAATCTCTTAAGGCGCGGTATTTTCCGCGCTTTGGTGGAGTGAGTCAAGGACAATTTTCGGTCGGTTCGATACCATTCCTTTGCATACGGATTCTGCCGCTATTGGATACGGTAATCTTGCCAGCCTCAGCGGCGCCACGCTGATCACAGAACACGATAGAAGCGTTGCTTCCCGGTGCGCTGCCATTGGGATAGAAGCGCAAATTGCGACGTGAATTGGAACTACTGATATTCAGCAGGTCCACCCTCCCGTTGTGTTTTAGCAGGGGCTCTCCTTCCTGTTTATGACGGTCACCGTTGAGGTCGCTAAATACAATCCAGCCTGCCTGCCACGCCGATTGTCCGGAACAACCGCTACCGTCGGTCGCTGGGCAGATAATTGTCTGGATGTTATGGCTGACCGCACGACCACGCGCCAGGTTCAGGTCAGTTTGCAGAACGTCCATCGCAGTTTTCATACGCAGGTTCCAACTGTAATTCTTGAAAGCGGGGACACCCATGGTTAGAAGAACCGCTACGATGGCCATGGTGATAATTAATTCAAGTGCCGTGAAGCCTTTCAGTTGCCCTTGTTTCATAAGTTGAAATTTATCGAACAATGGTGTGGCGGGTAATAGCAAAGCCCGGTTCGCTGGCGTGCGAGCGGGACTTAATACTTGTAGGGGATACACGCCTCATATAGAAAAAGACGCTGATCCTGGTGGAAAAAAGTCTCTAATTCAGAGACTCAATCGCGTCGCTGATGCGTTGGACACAGGCCTGTAAATTTTCCATGCTGGTGGCATAGGACAGACGCAGGTGCCCCGGTGCACCAAAAGCGGTTCCCGGTACCATAGCCACGCCAGCGTGCTCAAGCATCCAGGCGGCCAGTTCTACATCATCGCGGATCTCAGGCATACGATCGATGATGGCTTTGAATGAAGGGAACGCATAAAAGGCGCCATCGCAGTCCTCGCATTCAATCCCTTCGATGCCGTTAAGCGCATCAAGCAGGTACTCATATCTGCGTTTGTATTCAGTCCGCATTGCTGCGATGCAGTCCTGTGGGCCCTCAAGCGCAGCTGTTGCCGCCGCCTGGGAGATTGAGCAGGCACCGGAGGTACTTTGGCTCTGGACTTTGAGCATTGCGCTTATCATTTCCTGTGGACCTGCTGCATATCCAATCCGCCACCCGGTCATTGCATAGGCTTTGGACACACCGTTGACGATCACGGTGCGTTCGTTCAGTTCAGGACAGACATTCAACAGTGTCCGATATGGCTTTTCACCCCAGTAAATATGTTCATAAATATCGTCGCAAACGATCATGATCTTGGGGTATTCAAGCAGTACTTCCGCCAGTTCACGGTAATCATCCTCGCTGTAGACCTTGCCGGTGGGGTTGGAGGGTGAATTGATGATCAGCAGACGGGTTTTGTCTGTTATGGATGATTCCAGTTGCTTGGCGGAGATTTTGAAGTCATTTTCAGCAGTCGCGTTCAAAATTACCGGCTGACCTTCAGCCAATTTGATCATGTCCGGGTAGGAAACCCAGTACGGGGCAGGCAGGATGACTTCATCACCCGGATTGAGCAACGAGGTCAACAAATTGAACAGGCTCTGTTTGGCCCCGTTGGAAACGATGACTTGTTTGGCTTCGTATTCGAGCTGGTTTTCTGTTCGTAGCTTGGTGACGATAGCGTGTTTCAGTTCTTTCGTGCCATCCACTGGCGGATATTTAGTTTTGCCCTGCCAGATGGCATCAATCGCTGCCTTTTTAATATGTTCAGGGGTGTCGAAGTCCGGTTCGCCAAAACCCAGTGAAATAATGTCCCGGCCCTGGGCACGGAGTTCGATGGCTTTCATGCTGACCATAATCGTGGCGGCCGGCTTGATTTGGTTGACGCGGTTGGATATTTTAAAAGACACTGTATAAATTCCCCGACCTGACAAAGCAAATGGGTGCGTCTGCATCACGCACCACCCTGAATATCAAACATGATGTGTAAGGAGTCAGACGCTCCTGAATCGTGAATATGATAACAACATTTTCGCAACAGGGACGAGAAACCTCACCCCTGTTGTTCTTCACCTGGTTTGTGTTCCGCCTACTGGGCTAACGGTATCTCTGCTGCCAGTTGCAGATCGATAGCCGCGTCCAGTTTATTTTCAATCTGGATGACACGCATAACCTTCGTTGCCGGCATGAACTTATTGAGTTCCTGGGAGAACTTCTGTTGAATCACAAGGTTTTGCATCTCTATTGAAAAATGGTCAGTCATGATTTCATTGGCTTTTTGATCCGTCATGTTTTCGTAGTTCGCGGCAAAATTTTTGATCAGAGCCAGCGTTCTGTCGCCATTGGCGGCTGCCGCCGCCCGGTATTCATTCCATGCCGGCCAGAACTGTGCACTTTCATCGGCTGTGAAGGTCATATTACCCATGATGATGATCTTGCGATCCGTGTGGGCTGACTGGCGCGTCAGCGCTATCTGCTGGTCGAGTGCGGTCTGTGCGGAGACAGTGGAAGAAATTGACAGGAGCAGGAATAAGGAAATCAGGTACTTCATGGTTTCTCCAGGGAGCTAAAAATTTAGTAGGGGCGCTATAATAACAAGTTTGGCCGCTTACGAAGAAACTAACTTTGCGAAATAAACCTTTCAAACTTAACAGTGAATATCAGCCGACCGGTGACCAGCCGCAAGCCATACGTGCTTTGACGTCTGGATTACGTGGTGGCATGCAAGACATGACATTGCTTGGCGTGACCGGATCGGGTAAGACTTTTACCATGGCCAATGTCATCCAGGATCTGCAGCGACCCACCCTGGTTATGGCACCCAACAAGACACTGGCAGCACAACTGTATGGTGATTTTCGTAGTTATTTCCCTGAAAACGCGGTTGAATATTTTGTCTCCTACTACGATTACTACCAACCTGAAGCCTATGTGCCTTCCTCAGACACCTATATTGAGAAGGACGCATCCATCAACGAACATATTGAACAAATGCGTCTGTCGGCCACCAAGGCCCTGTTGCAACGGCGCGATACGATTATCGTCTCTACGGTTTCCGCTATTTACGGTCTCGGCGACCCGACCCAGTACCTGAGTATGGTGCTGCATTTGTCCGTTGGTGAGATCATCAATCAACGCAGTATCCTGCGGCGTTTGGCCGAGATGCAGTACAGTCGCAATGACCTGGAGCTCCGCCGGGGAACCTACCGTGTTCGTGGCGAGGTCATTGATATATTTCCCGGTGATGAGGAAACCAGCGCGATACGTATCGAGCTGTTCGATGAGGAAATTGAATCCATTTCCCAGTTTGACCCGTTGACCGGCGAAGTGGTGAATAAGATGCAACGGGTGACAGTTTTTCCGAAGTCACACTATGTAACGCCAAGGCAAACGGTGATCGACGCGGTTGCCGCGATTGGTGCAGAGCTGAAAGAGCGGCTGGCCTATCAACGGGAAAACCAGCAATTGGTTGAAGCCCAGCGCCTGGAGCAACGCACGCTTTATGATATGGAGATGATGCTTGAGTTGGGATACTGCAATGGCGTTGAAAACTATTCGCGGCATCTGACCGGGCGCGGGGCAGGAGAGGCGCCACCAACCTTGTTTGACTATCTCGGCGATGATGCCCTGTTGATTCTCGATGAAAGTCACGTAATGGTTCCACAATTGGGTGGGATGTATAAAGGCGACAGATCACGAAAGGAAAATCTCGTCACCTATGGTTTCAGGTTACCTTCCGCGTTGGATAACCGGCCGCTCAGGTTTGATGA
>Ga0316201_10002893_pt1 | contig 12438 bp, 10 predicted proteins | sample CS6wburrow_MG_FD_204516 | JGI IMG/M metagenome (GOLD analysis project Ga0316201, IMG submission 204516) | Coastal sediment microbial communities from Delaware Bay, Delaware, United States - CS-6 worm burrow | ecosystem: Environmental > Aquatic > Marine > Coastal > Sediment | place: USA... | reverse complement strand
TGCTGGCCAAGATTCTGGAATATTTTGACCACGATGTTTTTGCAATGACCGGAGAGGTAATAAGCGGACACACCTTAAAGCATATTTCTGCCTCCATAGCAGTCTTGATGATGGTTCTCTATGTAAAGAAAAGAAAGGCCGAATAAGGTTACACAACTTCTGAAACTGGCACTAAGCCATGCGCCACATTAAGCGCATGGCTCCTACCACCAATGACCGAGCCGAGACACCCATGGCTGGGTGTAAGAACTTTTTTTGGACCCACCTTAGCGAAAGTATGCGCTGTGATCCACCGGATAAATATCCGATTCCGGTCTCGGGATTGCCGACTCTATGCCTGAGTTTCTGCGTGTGCGACCGGCGCTGTACTTGAAGCCCGGCCCGCTTTGTTCCTCATCGCATTGCAGGCAGGGCCGTAGCTGACCGGTCTCGTCGACATTCTCACCGGGGTAACGATGAAATAGCAGGTTCAGCAGACCGTAATCCGCTACACAGGTGCCCAGGCAGGCCTTTTTTGTATGGCGGGCGTTGTAGACCCACGACTCTGAACAATAGGCGGTAAAACCTATTTTCTCTTCGAAGCACTTTTTCTTGCGCGCAAGGCCAAAGCGGCGTGCACACTGCCGTGCGGGTGTGGTGAGGTCAGGAGTGGCAAGGTATGCGGCGAGGTCCTGTAGTGTTGAGCAACTGCCGCAACGGCCGTGGTGGGTGAGGGTAAATCCGGCTGCAGCAGCCGCTGCAGATGATTCGAAATCCATTAACTCGTAATCCATTTTATCTGGACTGGAAAACCGGAGTGCGCACAGCTGGCTCTCGTGATTGGCAGTCAACTGCCATTGTCGAGTGCTGTCCCCGGTACCTGACCCATACGGATCGGCAACTTTGAAACCATTGCCAGGATCAACGATGCCGAATTGTTTTTCGACAATTGCGCCGATATTTACCGCCCTTGTTTGCCGCAGACGTTCGACAAGACCGTTCGCATTGCCGGCATCTGTGCCCTGCACCCACAACCACAAGCAAAAGGCACACGCTCTAAAACAAATCATGATCTTTTCTCTTGATAGATGATTTTGATTGAAAGTAAGCTTGGCACATCAAAGGTCAATTCGCGACATTTCCGGCGAACAGTAATCCCTTTTGCAGGATACGGCGGCCTCGAACGCAAGTATGCTCATCTGGTACGATAATAAGACCGTCACTTCCAACCATCCGCCAGCTAAAACCGGGGAACAGCATGCAAGAAACCCAGATCAATATGGACTCAGAGATCGGTGCGCTCAACGCCGTGATGGTCCACCGCCCCGGTCGGGAAATTGAGAATATGACCCCCGCCAGTGCAGCCGAGGTGTTGTATGACGACATACTGAACCTGCAACTGGCCGAAAGGGAGCACGACCAGCTGACCGGCGTGCTGCGCCGGGTTGCCGATGTGTATGAATTTGAGGATCTGCTGAGCGATGCCCTGGCCGATGACGGCATGAAGGGGTTGTTGATCGATGAACTGGCGAGCCTGTACGGTTGCGAAGAATTAGCGCAGGAACTTAATGACATGGACAATACCGGGTTGGCGGCGCAGTTGTTCCAGGGTACGCCGATGCGTAAAGACAGCCTGGAAAAGTACCTCAACCCACTGCGGCATGCGATCCCGCCGCTGCCGAATGCATTCTTCACACGGGATGCCGTCATGGCGGTCAATGAGAGTGTCATCATTGGCTCAATGGCGTTTAAGGCCAGGTTCGCGGAGGCCTTGTTGTTGAAAGCCATCTTCAAATACCACCCCAAAATCCGGTCGGACGGTTTTTACTTTGACGGCACCACCAGTACGAGTGAGAAAATCACCATCGAGGGTGGCGACCTGCTGGTGCTGCGCGATGACTTGATCATGATCGGATACAGCGAGCGCACGACCGCCCGCGGTATCGATACATTGATGCGCGCCATTGCCGGTAAAGGCGGGGTGCAGAACTTCGTCGTGGTGGAGATTCCCAAATCCCGGGCCACAATTCACCTGGACATGATTTTCACAATGGTCGATCGCGACAGATGCGTAGTCTTTCCACCGTTGATTACGGGATTGCACAGATGCAGGGCCTTCCACGTGCATTACGAACAGCGGCAGGTTAAGCGCATCGTTGAGTATCCCGGTGTACTGGAAGCCCTGCGCACCCAGGGTCTGGATCTGAATCCGATTTCCTGTGGTGGCGAAAACGAATTACGCCAGGAGCGTGAACAATGGTCATCCGGCGCCAATTTTTTCGCCATGGCTCCGGGTCACATTATAGGTTTTGAGCACAACCAGGCCACCGCCGAAGAATTGTCGGGTAATGGTTTCCGGATTGTGACTGCGGAACAGGTCATCAGCGAAGAAGTTTCCCTGGAACCGGGCCAGTCCACCCTGGTAACCATGCACGGGTCAGAACTGTCGCGAGGCGGCGGTGGTTGCCGCTGCATGACCATGCCACTTAACCGGAACCCGGTTAACTGGTAAATGTAACAACTCTCAATTCATCCGCGGGTTGTGGATAACGAAGCGAACCTATGAAAGCACGTAATGCTCTCCGGTGCCTTTGATACCCGCTTACTTTGCTATGGTGTCTTCGTTCTGCAAACACGCTGTTATCCCCCAGGCAGGCCCAATCGCTGCACCAGTTTTACAAACCTCGGATCGTCTCGTAGCGAATCGAATTCCGGTCGCCACTCGATGTACATCAACTCCAGGGAACCGCGTTCCACCGCGGCACCAAGCCAGTCCAGCGCTGCTTCGGTCTCGCCTGCCCGGGCGAATGTCACGGCGATGCTGAACGGATCTACGTAGGCGTCGCTTGATCTCCTGACCATGGCCTCGGCCATGGCCTGCATCGCCCCACGTGGTCCGCCGCGGGCCTCGCCCTGTTCCAGGGCCGCCAACAATTCCACATCCTTGTGCAGCGCCAGCGCCTGCCGTTCCTGTTCCAGCGACTCCTCCAGACGTCCCTGCTGCCAGTACGCCAAGGCCAACAGCCGATGCGCGGCAAAGCCGGGAATTCTCTGCTGCAGTTGCCTGGCATCTGCAATGGCCTCTTCATAGCGGCGCATCATGTACAGATGGAATGGAACCGGTATATTGGATGTCGGCGTGAAAGGATCAATCAGCTGCGCATGCCGAATCTGTGCCAGCCCATCCTCGGGACGCCCGGTGAGCATCAGGTAGTCGGCATATCCATGCAGCGTCATCGCGTGATTGGGATGAAGCCGTAGCGCTTCCTCGAAGGATTGACCGGCACCCGGCCAGTCCCAGGTAAACAATCGCACCCAGCCCAGGGCCGCATGGCCGGTAAAAGACTGGTCATCCAGTTCCAGCGCTTTAAGCGCGGCAACCCGGGCCTGCAGAATGGCCTCCCGGGGCGGTTCTTCACCGAAATAGGCCAACATCAGGTGGGCGCCTGCCAGCCCACCCCAAGCGAGCGCAAAACCGGGATCGGCCGCGATTGCCTGTTCGAAATAGGCCAGGGATTGCTTGAAACTCTGCAGGCCAAAGCGATTGAGGTGATACAGACCCCTCAGGTAGGCCTCGCTGGCAACCGGGTCCACCGGGCCGATACCGGCCGGTCGTTTCGCGCCTGGCGTGCGCAGAGTGGACTCGATCTCGCTACTGATGGTATCCGCCACTTCGCTGAGCAGGCCCAGAACATCCCTGGCATCCCGCTCATAGGTTTGCGCCCAGATGTGTGCATCCGTGCGGCCGTGGATCAGTTGCGCGGTGACCTGGACGCGCTCACCGACCAGCATCACGCTCCCCTCGACCAGTGCGTCCACCCCCAGTTCCCCGGCAATGGCGGGCAGCGACTGGTCGCTGGCGCCAAAGCGCATGGTGGACTGGCGCGAGGTTACCCGCAGCCCGCTGATCTTGGAGAGTTCGGTAATCAGGACTTCGTGCAGACCCTCTACGAAGTAATCCTGGCCGGGGCTGCCAGCCAGGTTGTCCAGCGGCAAAACGGCCAGGGACTTTATCTGCTCTGCTCCCCGCTCGGCAGGTTGCCGGGTGCCCGGTTCGAATACATCCCGTCCAAACAGCAGCAACAGGATCAACAACAAGCCAGCAAAGACCGCCGCAATGATTCCGCGGCGGCCGGACGTAGACGGCGGTGGTGGCGACGTGGCGTCAGGTTCCACTTCTTGGACTTCCGCCACGAACCGGTAGCCGCGCGAATGCACCGTTTCGATGTACCTGGGCGCCCCAGGGTCATCATCCAATGCCTTGCGAAGGCGCGCAACAGCCTTGCTGAGCGCGGATTCGGAGACCACCGTGTCGCCCCACACGGTATCCATCAATTCCTCCCGGGTGACCAGCCGGTCTCGATTCCTGATCAGGAATACCAGGAGTTTGAGTACCGTCGGTTCGAGGTGGATGACCTGCCCATCGCGATACAGCTTCCATGCTTCCGGGTTGACAAGGAAGTCATCGAAACGGTATTCACGATGTTCTTTCACGAAAATTTTCCCGGCCTGGGGCCTTGCCTGAATCAACGTACATGCACGTTGCGATACCAGTATTTCATGTCCCCGTGACCTTGACAACCGTCAATGGCCGACTCCCGCACACCCCAGTACCGCTTGGTCATGGAATCGTCAGAACATCGTCAACAAAGCGTCAAGACTCACTTGATAACGCCGCATAGACTGCAATTGAACTGATGTTGGTTCGCTAAACGACCAAAAGGAGAAAAGGCCATGATTACCAAGTTAACGGCTGTCTTTCCGTACCTGCTGGTGACCGCGCTGCTGTACACGTTTCCGGCGCAGGCCGCCTCCGGGTCCGAACAAAACCAGGGCTGGTGGCCCAGGAGCCGGATAACCAATGTGACCGGGACCGATGACTGGTTACCGGGAGTGCCGAATGGCATTCTGTATTGCTCAGAAGGCGAGCTGGACATGACCAACCCGGCCATGCCGGCCTGCCCGCCCGGCAGCACGCTCGAAATGCGTGATGTGACTGCACAGGCCCGGATGTTTGGTGACGATCCACGGCTGGTCGGCTTGCTCAGCTTCTCAGTCAATGGCAGTCTTGACGCGTTGATGTTTTCCGGCCCTGTCTGGGGTACCTGGACGCTCGACGTAGAAGGCTGCGATGGAAGCTGGGAGGGTACCTTTTACGGTGATCGCAGCTTCGTGCCGGATCAGCCGGGGCCACTCGGTATGGGCATGTGGATCGGCGCCCTGAAGCTACGCGGCATAGGCACCGGGGAGTGTGTTGACCGGCTGCGCATGACTGGCACCGAACTCATCACCACCTTGACACCCCTGCCGATCGCCTATGAAATGATCCCCGGGCTATGCGACTTCGGCTGCCTGCCGGAAGGCGTCACCACGGGCAAAATCTACCGGCGCTGGAAGCACCGCTCTGCAATGGCTTTAGATGAGCTTGAAGAGTGATCTCGCAGTAATGGCAAGTAGTTATTTGAAACAATAGGGCCTGTGCCTGGTTGGCGCAGGCCCCAAATATTTTGCCGCTTTATTGCTTCTTTATACTACCCTTCTTCTCAAGGTCGATCACCATTGCCTCGCTGGCCTTGGCGATCGAATCGCCGAGATTATTACGACAGTAGGCATCTATCCAGCGGTCCACCGTTTCGACTGACAAGTCGCGCGCGATGTCGCTGTCATGGCTCCAGTTGATTCCGGTGACGAATCCCTTGATCCAGTTCAAGTGAGCGAGGTGCGTGCGCTGGTCACGGGCGTGGTCATACTCGGCCTTCGCGCCGACGTAAAGGTCGCAGCCTTGAGAGCCCATGCCCCAGGTATAGTAAGCCGACGCCTGTCCTGCGAACAGCAGCAAGCAAAGTGTGAACAGAAATCTCTTCATCAATTTCTCCAAAAATTTCAATCTTGTTCCAAATCAAAGGACATCGGGACGCAACCAGGTTCAAACTCTTCCATACTTTGCCCGAGTATAGGTAGCACGAAAGCTATATTGCCATAAAACTGCAAGTATAGAGAAACTCCTGAACTCTTCGGGGTGTCACCAGACCAGATCGCATTGATTTTTATGTTTGGAGAATCGAGGCGAAGTCGGGTTTATAACGCGAAAGAACACGGACAGCCTGAGGTTACCCGCATAATTCGGACACTTAGAATGGGGACAAATCCCCGAGAGGTGTCCAATGACCAATCGCAAACAATATACACGCGAATTCAAGCTTGAAGCAGTACGACTTCTTGAATCATCTGATAAACCCATTACCGATATTGCCAGAGAACTGGGGTGTTCATCAGGACGCGACCACATCAAGTGGGAGAAATATGAGCAACGACACACTAAATATAATGGTGGCCCCAGCTAAGGATGAGTCGATTCGAATGCACCAGAGTCAAGACTCCAAGAGAACCCTCTTCCATAAGGTGAAATTTGGCTGCGAGGTCGTTGACTCGACATTCAATATTTTTAATTGGAGGTAGCAACGAGCTATACACATCTATTAATACAGTGTCCCGACAAACGCTGTTAACCAGCTATGACGTCAAGTTAGTTCCCTTAGTCCATCGACCTGTAACTGTCCTGTCGCCATATGAACAGACACTGGCTAACTCAGATAAAGGAGTTTTTCATGGCAAAAGCAAACGACAAAAGAAATCTACCCGTCACCTTCGTCGGCCTGAATGACGATGAGAAACCACCGTTCTTCGCGGCTTACCAGGTAAATAGCGCGGGCCAACCCGTCAAGAAAATCGGCCGTTACGACGGCAAGGTGTTAAAAATCGACCTGGATAAAACCGACATCGTAACCTTTGGACCGGATGTCGATGATTTCAAAGCCTTACCGCGGGAAAGCCTGGTCAGCTACCGGGTAGCGCAGAAAATCGATCTATGGCGTAAGCAGGGTATCGTTTTGGCTCGCGACATCTGGGATCATTTTCACTTCCATTTCGCCTGTGTTACCGGAACCGTAAAAAAATGCCGGCCATGGTTCTGGGATCGGCTCGACGACATACGACTGCGACCGATGGTCGAACTGGCGCAGGAAGCGCGCTTCAAACCGATTACCGCTGATCTAAATCCGCATATTGCGTTCCCGATCAGCTGCGTGCCCCTGTGTGACGGCATCGTCGAGATATACGAACGCGAATGCTGCTGTCATCACATCATCATTCCGGACCTGCTGGATCGGTTACGCGATATCCTCGAGGTGCTGCCGATTCCGATTCCGGATCCGATTCCCGATCCCTTTCCACCGGTCGGACCACATCCCGGGCCCATTCCGTTTCCGGACCCGCGGCCGGGACCGGGGCCCGACCCGGTGCCGTTCGAACCGCGCCTGCTGCGCGCCAAGGCGCGTATGATTCAAAAAAGCAAAAAAGCGCTCGACCTCAGCGCGCTGCCGCCCGAAAACCTGCTGACGGACTACCTTGCGTTACGTGAATTGCCGGTCGAAACAGCGCAGGCATACGTACTTGCGCGACCTTACCTGCACGCGGTGCTCTGTCATTGCACGACTACCAAGGTAGGCCAGACACCGATTCAACCCGGCGGCAAGTTCGATTTCTGCTACCTGCGAGTACACCACCATTACCTGTATCACCATCACTGCACCAGGACCTACGCCTATGTCATTAAGCAACTGATCAACGGTGTGATGACCACGGTTTACGATGGCCTGGCTGCAAACGAGTACTTCGCCGCCGGCGAGCAGGCCGATGTGCGCAGTTTCAATCCGCAGGCGCTGGCCTGTGCTGACGGCCCCGGCGACCCACCACCCAGCGACGGCCTGTTACCTTTCGTGATGCTGGAACATATCGGGCGCTACGGGACTTTTCATCATAACTTCCCCGTCCAGACGGATGTATCGCGAGTCGGAGCGCTGGGACTGGACGACGGCACCTACACCACCAGTTACGCGCCGGACTGCCCCTGGGGTGGAGGACTCGGATTACGTTTGTGGTTCTCCCCAGAACTGGAGCCCATCGTCAAGTACTACCGGCTCAAGGTATCCGCCGTCAACGATTCCGGTGTCGCCACCGGTACCCCCGTGGTGCTGAACAATACGGTAACCTGGGACAAGCTGTTCGATATTCCCGGCGATATTATCAGGGTGCCGGAAACGCTCGGCCCGGTGTCGGTTGGCGCTGAAAACGACCTGTTCAAGGTGCCTTACTGGAGTTCCCCCGATCACCGCTACCTGAGCGGGCAGTTTCACCAGTCCTGGAACACGGCACAAAGCCTGTTTCCCGATGGCAAGTACATGTTAATCCTCGAAGTCTTCGACGGGGCGGGAAATCTCATAAAACCGAACGGCGCCATCGGACCGGGCACTGCGAAGAACTTCCAGTTCCGGCGCTGGGCCTCGTCGGTCGATACCGATCCGGTGCCCTTTGCCGATGCGGCCCACGTATTCTGGGTCGACAATACGCCGGTGGGCGGCGATATCGTGGACTTACGGCAAAACGGCATTCCCAATACCGCCGAGTGTCAATTCATGTCGGGGCCGGGTAGCGATACGCTGGCGATCGGGTTCCGTGCTTTCCATGTAAACGGGGTGGAACATGCCGGTAACGGCGATGACAACTCGTTCATGTGGCATTACCGCATCCGCTGGCAGCGTGGTCTCAACGGTGACAGCGGCCTACTCGGACCGGCGCCGTCGGGCGGCACCAACCACACCGATGTCGGCGAGACGGGAGGACCGGTAACATCCGGTAGCGAGACCTTCGCCAACATGCTGGATGCGCAACCCAAGTGCACCTTCAGCGTAACGCTGCGCGTCTACGCCAAGCACTTCACCGGCAGGCACCGAATCAGGGCCTATGACTACTATGAAATAGCGTCATTTGCGCTGGAGACCACCTAGGCCGGCGGGAAACCCCAGCTAGCAGCCGGGTTGCCAATTTTTGGCAACCCGGCTTTTCCCGCTTCTTGATCATGGCCCCACCCGGATACCTGGGCGTTTTCTGGCCCTACCCCCACTCGAAAGTATCCGGCTTCCTAATTTTGGTCCCCCAAATTTAATAGTTGGCCTTTGAAGGCAGCCGTGGACAAATAGCGGTCGCCCCGGTCACAGACAATGGCGACAATTACGGCATTGTTCTGCGTGGCACTCAGACGCAGAGCCCCGGAAACCGCGCCACCGGAGGATACGCCGCAGAAGATGCCTTCTTCACGGGCCAGCTGGTGCATGGTGTCTTCCGCTGTTTTCTGATCCATATCGATCACGTGATCCACCCGGCTGGCGTCAAAGATGCTTGGCAGGTATTCCTTCGGCCAACGCCGGATACCGGGAATCTGCGAGCCATCGGTGGGTTGCAGACCAACAATCTGTATCGCCGGGTTCTTTTCCTTGAGAAACTTTGATACCCCCATAATGGTGCCGGTAGTACCCATGGAACTGACGAAGTGGGTGATTTTTCCGTTCGTATCGCGCCAGATTTCCGGACCGGTGGTTTCGTAATGAGCCAGTGGATTATCCGGGTTGGCGAACTGGTCCAGCACCCGGCCTTCACCACGGGCCTGCATCGCCATGGCCAAATCGCGGGCACCTTCCATACCCTCCTCCTTGCTGACCTCAATTAGCCTGGCACCATAGGCAAGCATGGCGTCCTTGCGTTCCTGGCTCTGGTTGGCGGGCATGACCAGCTTCATCCGGTAGCCGCGCATGGCCGCCACCATCGCCAGCGCAATACCGGTGTTGCCACTTGTGGCTTCGATCAGCACATCGCCGGGACAGATTTCACCGCGGGCTTCCGCCTTACGGATCATGTTCAACGCCGGCCTGTCCTTGACCGAGCCGGCGGGGTTATTACCCTCCAGTTTGGCCAGGATAGTGTTGCTGGTCTCCCCGGGCAAACGTCTGAGGTGCACCAGTGGTGTGTTGCCAACCGTATCTTCTATATTAAGAATGCTCATAGAAGTGGATTGTACCCGTCCCGGCAGTGACTGACACCGGGCCCGTGGTATCTGCGTTTTACTATCACACTATCACTACTAATCCGGATCAACAGGTTTAATAAAACCCCTTCCGGATGCAAGAGGCTCGTGTGCTTTGCTGCGGCTTAACCATATCAACCAGCTAACAACCAACATGCCGGTCAAAGCGATGCAGGCCAGGAAGATAAAGTAGTGCTGATGACCCGCGGCACCGGGTGAAGCATCCAGAATACGACCCGCCACCGGTGCAAAGAATACGTCGGGTGTATAACCAATCACTGAAACCAGGCCAACGGTAGTACCGGTCAGGTTTTTGGGGGTTTGGGTTTCCTCAAGCAAAGCAAAATAGATACCCCTCAATGCGAAGACCGCAAAATAGCTCACCAGCAGGTTGGTGATGATTAACCCGGTTCCATCAAATTGCAGCGTCGAGGCGGCCACCACGGCATAAGCAATACAAAGGATCATAAAGGTAACAAAAATGGATCTGGCTGTGCTGAAGCGGTCGGCAATGACTCCCGCGACAACCGCACCAACCGGTCGCAGATAGGTGGCATAGGCAGTAAAACCTGCCGCCTCAACTTCGTCCATACCCAGCACCTGCACTGCATAGAGCGAATAATTATCCAAACCCTTGTAACCGCAGTATGCACACACGATGATTCCGGCCTTTGCCCAAACCAGCGGACGGCGCAACACCTGCATTATTCCGGTTAACGGGTCAACGTGCCCGGTATCGGCTCCGGCGATTGATTTTGGTAGAACCAGCCAGATCAGAACAGCGGTGAGCGCGGTCAGTCCTGAATAAAACAAAATGACCGATCGAAAACCCTGTTGCCGTTCGACGTTACTGACCAGTGACATATCCGCCGGCATATAAGAACCCAGTATCGCAACTGCAAGCACCGCAAACGCCGCAGCGACCAAGCCCCGGCCACCATCCAGAATGCCGAATGCTACGCCCTGTGAACGCTTGCCACCCCATTCACGGGTGGCGCTGATCAATGCTGCCCAGAACAGTAATATGCTGGTGACTCCCCAGAAACCATAAAGCAGACCCATCTGAAAAACACCGGGATAGGTTGCCATATAGACCCCGCCCGCCGCTGTCGCCAGCAACGACACTGTCATCAGGGCACGTGCAGGAAACCGGTCGGCAACAACGCCACCGGCGAAGTACGCAAGCATCGCGGTGACACCGTACACGGCAAAAATGTCACCCAGCTGAGTGTTTGAAAAGCCAAACGCTTCGAGCAGGGTCGGGCGAAAAAACCGCGCCGTGTGAAACGGCAGACTAAAGATCATCTCCCCGGCAAGAATCAGTGCCAGGATATAAGTTATACGACGCAAAACGCCCGTTCCAGACGGATCATCAAGTTGCAGTTCGATAACATTAACACTCCCAAAAACAAAAACACGGACAGCCATGACTTCCCTGCCGTTAAACACTGGTCGCAGGAATTCTCTGTAACCAGGACTACCGGGAAGCCAATCATTTATACTATCAATTGATACGCTATTCCATGAGCAGCGGAGAATAAACATGAACATCACCGTATTGGGCGCTGGAGCGGGCGGCACCACCGTCGCATTCGACTGCGCCGCTCACGGGCACCAGGTCAGTCTTTTTGACTTTCCCCAGTTTCCCGGCAACATTGCTGCGATCGCAGCACAGGGCGGCATCCACGCCGAGGGCGATATTTCAGGCTTCAACGCCATCGCGTACGCCGGACACGATATCGATCGTGCCCTGGATAATGCCGAGCTCGTTTACGTTGTAGGCCCCGCTTTCAGCACCGGGCCGTTCGGAGAGGCAGTTGCTGGCAAATTGTCCCCGGGGCAGACGGTGATCGTGACACCCGGTTCCTGCGGCGGTGCACTGGCCTTTAAACGGGCCGCAGGACTGGCCGTTGAAGACGATTCGATCCGCGTGGCCGAGACACACACGCTGCATTATGCGGTTCGACTGACCGAACCCGGCCGCATCCACGTTTTCCTCAAGCTAAAAGCGGGCAACCTGCTGGCGGCGTTACCGGGCCGGCAAACCGCAAATATCCTAAAACTGATTTCGGACGTTTATCCGACCATGGAGCCGGCTAAAAACGTGATTCAGACCAGCCTGCAAAACGCCAATCCGGTCATCCATCCGGCCGTCAGCCTGTGCAATTCGGCACGCATTGAAGGCACAGGTGGTTTTCTTTTCTATGAAGAGGGTGTGACCGACTCGGTCGGCAGGATTATCGAATCCGTCGACCGAGAACGAATAGCCATCGGAGAGCGGCTAAAAATAGAAATTTTCTCAGACCCGGAAATCGGAATACGCCAGGGTTACATGCTTGAAAACAATTACGGTACGGGTTATCGAAAGGCGCCGGGGTTTCTCGGCATCACCGCGCAACCGCAACTTGACCATCGCTACATCAATGAGGATGTCGGATACGGACTCGTATTCATGTCACGTCTCGGCAAACAGGTGGGTATCGCAACCCCGACCATCGACAGCATCATCCAGCTCGCGTCGGTGCTGATGAACCGCGACT
>Ga0316201_10002892_pt1 | contig 12439 bp, 12 predicted proteins | sample CS6wburrow_MG_FD_204516 | JGI IMG/M metagenome (GOLD analysis project Ga0316201, IMG submission 204516) | Coastal sediment microbial communities from Delaware Bay, Delaware, United States - CS-6 worm burrow | ecosystem: Environmental > Aquatic > Marine > Coastal > Sediment | place: USA... | reverse complement strand
CAACTGGCTGCCGGCTAGCCTTCTCTGCTCGCTTACAAAGAGGCACTTGGAGAATCGCGTGCGCTACTTGCGGAACGTTTCGAGGAAGGCATCGGTGCGAAGCTCCTTGTCAGGGCCGCTGCTCACTTTGTTGACGCGATCATGCGGCGTGCCTGGACGCAATTCCTGCCCGCGGACGCCGAAGCCAGCCTGATTGCGGTAGGGGGTTACGGGCGTGGCGAACTGCATCCGGCGTCCGATGTCGATGTACTGATCCTCACTGCCGGCGACCCAATGACGTTGGCCGAGCACATCGAACCACTGGTCATGTTCCTGTGGGACATCGGACTCGAGATCGGCCATAGCGTGCGCAGCCTCGAACAATGCGTCGAGGAGGCCACCGCAGATATCACGGTCACCACCAATCTCGTGGAGTCACGCCTGTTGGTCGGCAATCGGCCGCTGTTTGAGCGTTTGAGCGAGGCTACCGGCCCGGAGCATATCTGGCCGAGCCGGGAGTTCTTTTCTGCAAAGTTGCAGGAACAACGCCGGCGCCACAGAAAGTTCGATGACAGCGGCCACGACCTCGAGCCCAACATCAAGGAAAGCCCGGGCGGATTGCGTGACATCCAGACCATAGGCTGGGTCGCGAAGCGCCATTTTGGGGTCAGTACCATGCGGGCCCTGGTGGAGCATGGCTTTCTCAACGACCATGAATACCAACAGCTGAAAAGCGGTGAAGAGCACCTGTGGCGTGTGCGCTACGCCCTGCACCTGCTCGCAGGCCGTCATGAGGACCGCCTGTTGTTCGAGCACCAGCGCGCCCTGGCCAAGCAGTTTGGCTACACGGATGCGAATGCGAACTTGGCGGTCGAACAGTTCATGCAGGATTACTACCGCCGGGTGGTCGAGATGCAACGCCTCAACGAGATGCTCCTGCAGCTGTTCGAAGAGGCCATCCTGCTGGACAATCAACTGGGTGAGCCGGTTCCCATCAACCGCCGCTTTCAGGCCCGCAGCAACTACCTGGAGGTTGTCGATCCGGGGATATTCGCGCGTTACCCGCTGGCCATGTTGGAGCTGTTTCTGGTCCTGCAGCAAAACCCGCAACTTCAGGGTGTGCGCGCCAGCACGATCCGGCTGGTACGCGCCCACCGCCATCTCATTGACAGGCGTTTCCGTGACGATATCCGGGCGCGCGCGCTGTTTATCGAGATTTTCCGCGAGCACAACGGTCTCACCCATGCGACCCGCCGCATGCATCGCTATGGCATCCTTTCGCGTTACCTGCCCGCCTTCCATGCCGTAACGGGGCTGATGCAGTTCGACCTGTTTCACGTGTACACGGTCGATGAACATATTCTCATGGTGATCCGCAACATGCGCCGCTTCTCGTTGGCAAAGCACTCCGGTGAATGCATGCGCTGCAACGATGTCTTCGCCCAGCTGCCAAAGCCGGAGCTGCTGTATCTCGCCGGACTGTTCCACGACATTGCCAAGGGCCGTGAGGGAGATCATTCGGAACTCGGCGCCGTGGATGCGCGCAGGTTCTGCCTGAAACACGACCTGTCCGAGTTTGATGCCGACCTGGTGGCATGGCTGGTCAGAATGCACCTGGTCATGTCGTTCACCGCTCAACACAAGGATATCGACGACCCCGAAGTCATCCAGGAATTCGCCGAGCTCGTCAGCACCCGCATGCGCCTGGACTATCTGTACCTGCTGACCGTCGCCGACATGCGCGGCACCAACCCGGCGCGCTGGAACTCCTGGAAGGCGTCGCTGCTGGACCATCTGCATACGCGGACCAACGAGGCGCTGGAGCGCGGCCTCGACCAGCCACAGCAACAGGACGATGTGATTGCTCAACGCCAGGCCGAGGCACGCATACAGCTGCTCAAGAGAGGCTACGACAACGCCAAGCTGAACCTGTTGTGGATGTCGCTGAGCACCGACTATTTCCTGCAGAATACGGTCGACGCCATCGTCTGGCACACGGAACTGTTATGGCCGCCCGGCCGGACGATCGACCGCATGCACGTCGAGCTGCGCAAAGACCCCGTCCATCGCTGTACCGATATCTTTGTATCCGGCCCGGACCGGGATGACCTGTTCGCACATACCACCGCGCTCCTCGACCAGCTCAATCTCAATGTTCTGGGCGCGCGAATTCAGTCAACGGCGCAGGGACTCAGCGTCAACAGCTATCTGGTGCTGGAGGAGGATGGCGCTCAGATCGATGGCGAGGAACGCCTGCAGCAGATACGCAATTTCATCGAGAACAGCCTCAACGATGCTGAGCCGCCGCAGGGCACGCTGCGCATTCCTCGTCACCTCAAGACCTTCCAGGTGCCCTCGGAAATCAGTTTCGAACAGGACGAGAATCGGGTGCTGACCCTCCTGATACTCAAGACCAGCGATCGCCCTGGGCTGCTTTCACAGGTTGGCCAGGTCTTCGCCAATCACAAGCTGCGCCTCTACAATGCCCGAATTGCGACCGCGGGCGCCGAAGCCCAGGACACCTTCGCCATTACTGACCGCGAAGACCGGCCGATCACCGATCCGGACACGCTGGAGGCAATCGCCGAATCGATACGCGCCACTCTCGACGACTGAGCACCGGGGCTCATTCGGCTCGTGACGATGGCCCGAAAGGGGCATAGACTTGAATCAAAGATCTTCGGATCCTGAGCCCATGAGACCTGCGCCGCACTTTTTTGCCTGGTTGCTACTCGGTCTATCCTGCCTGGCCGGGGCAGGCGCTGTCGTCAATGCGGCTCCTGGTCGATTCCCACTCACCGCTGCGGCGCTGCAGGAGCGCTATGCCGATGAGATCATTGCCCACCGGCAATATGGCGCCTACGCGAAGCACGCCGAAAAAGAAAACTACCCGGCCATCGCCCATCTGTTCAGGACACTGGCCGCATCAGAGGCGGTGCACGCGCGCAACTTTGCCCGCCTGCTGCGTGAATTGGGTGGGGATCCGGTCGACCCAGCGACAAGATTCGAGCTGAGTGGCACGCGCGAACACCTGCAGCAGGCGGCCACCGTGGAAGCCGCTGAGATCGACCAGGAGTATCCGGCCATCCTCGACCGGATCAGCCCCGAGCAACACGAGCAGGCAATTCAGTTCATCACCTATGCCTGGAAAGCGGAGCAACAGCACCGAGACCTCATACGGCAGATCAAGAAAGGAGCCAGCTGGTTTTTCGGCACCCTGGTGAGCCGGATCGAGGGCAGCCCGACGCGTTATTTTGTCTGCCAGATCTGCGGATCCACCGTCACCGAGCTGCCCACGCGCCAATGTCCGATCTGTGACCATCCCCCGGAAGAATACCGGGAAGTGTTGTAGCGACAGGATGCACCCGGCCAGATCCGGTTTCATCCCCGGCCGGGATTCCAATGCTCGAACGCCAAGACAGCCCTGGAGATCACCCCGTGAATGGGACGGGGCTCGCTGCGAAAGAATTTCCACGGGCTGATCCACGCTGGCAACTTTCGTCGATCGCGCGGCCGCCTGTATCATACGGCTTCCCCCGAACAACGACCCCCAACGGCCGGAAAGGTAATTCATCATGGAATTTCTGGATCTCACCGACGGTACCCCGCTGCGTGTCGAATCCTTCATGGCCGTCACCCTCGGCATCATCGTGCTTTTCGTGGGCAAGCGGATCAATGACTCGGTCGGTTTCCTGAGAGAATTCAGCATTCCAGAGCCGGTGACCGGTGGACTCCTGTTCTCGATCCTGTTTGGACTCGTCTATGCGTTCTCGGGGGTCGCGGTGGAGTTCGATCTCGAGGCCAGAGACGCCCTGTTGGTCTATTTCTTCACCACCATCGGCATCAACGCCAGCCTGCGTGACCTGCTGGCAGGCGGCAAGCCCCTGGTCATCCTTCTGGTGATCACCATCGGCTACATGATTCTGCAAAACCTGACCGGCATCACGGTGGCCTCGCTATTCGACCTGCCTAGCCAGGTCGGTCTGCTCGGCGGCAGCGTGTCACTGATCGGTGGGCACGGTACCGCGATCGCCTGGGCGCCAAGGATCGCGGAGGATTTTGGCATCAGTAATGCGATGGAGATTGGTATCGCCAGTGCCACCTTTGGCTTGATCCTGGCCAGCCTGATGGGCGGCCCGATCGCCAAGTTCCTGATCAGTCGCCATAAACTCGAGCCGGAGAAAGTCGAACCCCAGGATGTGGGCCTGTCGGAGGAAAAGCGCAAGCGAGGCATCGGTCACCTGGATTTTCTCGACGCCGTCCTGGCCATCCATTTTTCCGCCATCATCGGTATGTTTCTCAACGAAGGCCTCGAAGAGGCGGGCCTGCAACTGCCCCTGTTCGTCACCTGCCTGTTCGCCGGCATCCTGATCACCAACCTGGTACCAAAGAACTTTCCGCGCATCACCGGCACCAAGTGGCCAAGCCGCAGCCCCGCCATCGCGCTGATCGCGGATATCTCGCTGGGCACCTTCCTGGCGATGTCACTGATGAGCATGCAGCTTTGGACCCTGATCGATCTGGCCGGGCCCATCTTCAGCATTCTGGCGGTCCAGTTCGCGGTGGCCATTGCAGTCAACCTGTTCGTGGTCTTCCCGGCGATGGGACGCGGTTACGACGCAGCGGTGGTCTGCTCGGGCTTCGGTGGTATCTCGCTGGGCTCCACCCCGACAGCGATGGCCAATATGGCCGCCGTTTCGCAACGCTACGGCGCCTCCCATCTGGCCTTTATCATCGTGCCGCTGGTGTGCGCATTCTTCATCGACCTGGTGAACGCAGTACTGATCCCCTACTTCCTGAACAATTTCTGATGTCAGTGCCACCGCGCTTGAGCCACTCGGCATTCGAGCGCGACGGCGCCAGGTCCGCTTCGCGAACTTTTCATTAACCAGCGTGTGGTGGAGCGCAACGAGAGCGCAGGAATCTCGTGCTATAAGTAATCTTACTTTAAACAGAGGAGAACAAGACAATGGCTATCGCCAAGAAAATCAGCATCATGATTGTCATGCTGCTACTGCCGGTGGCCCAGGCCTGGGCCGATGATTACGAAGACACCAAAGGAGTTTTCCTTGGTGCTATCGAAAGTAAGGGCTTTTTTGAAAATTCCAGCGGCTATGCGGTGTTCCCGAGCATTGGAAAAGCCGGCTTCGTTGTCGGCGGCGCATATGGCAAAGGTCGGGTCTACAAGCAGGGCGAGCACATTGGCGACACATCCGTGACCCAGCTCAGTGCGGGGTTTCTGGCCGGCGGAAAGGCCTACAGCCAGATAATATTCTTTGAGGACGACCGCGCGCTGAACGAATTCACCAGCGGAAATTTCGAGTTTGGCGGCGAAGTGTCCGCAGTGGCCATTACGGCGGCCGCAGACGCCAAGGCAACGACCACGGGAAGTTCCGCCGGCGCGAGCGGCGGCCAACACGACGCGAAAGCCAAAGGTCGGTACTACAAGGGAATGGCCGTATTCACCGTCGCCAAAGGCGGGCTGATGGGTGAATTGAGTCTCAGCGGGCAGAAATACAGCTACACACCCAAGATGTGAATCGGACGTGCTTCTCCCCGCAACGGAGAAGCACGTTTCGGAAACCGTCGGGTCGGGCTACTGGGGCGGCCCGATCAACTCCCAGGCATTGCCGTCGGGGTCGCGGCAGAACAATGCCCGGCGACCCGATTTGCTCCGGCTGAAAGGCACCCCCGCACGGTCGAGGCGGGTGATGAAGGCGTCCAGATCCGAAACGGTCACTGCGGTGTGACGATCCCGCCCGCCATGCACCGGCCGATCTTTCACAGAATCAGGGTTGGGCAGCTCGAGCAGATGCAACTGACGCCCGCCCAGGCTCAACCAGGCCCCGGGGAAGCCGAGCTCGGGTCGCGCGGGATCGACTTCAAGACCAAGAACGCCCTGGTAGAACGCCAAGGCGCGTGCCGTGTCTGCCACAATCAGGCTGACGTGGTGCAGCCCGGTTATACCTGTCATATCGGCTCTTCCTCCTGAAATATGGCGATCATCGCCGCGGCAAGTATCAAGGCACCACCAAGCCACTCCTGCCCGGAGACCAACTCGCCGGCCAACCACCAGGCCGACAACGCGCCGATGACCAGTTCGAACAACATGATCACCGAAGATCGCTGCACCGGCATGTGCGTTACGCCGTAGACGACAAGCAGGGTCGACAGCAAGAAACCGCTCAAGCCCAGCGCGACCGTTCCCAACCAGGCCGCAGCAGGGACCTGCGGCAGCGCCGGAGACTGGATCAGCACAAATACAATCGACACGATGATCACCCCAAACCAGGCCAGTTGTGTCTTTGCCCGGACACCCAGGCTGGTGATACGCCGGGTCATGACATTGTTGACCGCAAACGCCATACCCGCACTCAATGCCAGCAGATCCGCCCTGTTCAGCGGCACACGCCCGACTGCGGGGTCCCACAACATGACCAGGGCACCACAGACCCCCAGGCCGACCATCAGCCAGGTGCGCCAGTTTAGTACCTCATGCAACAGCCAGCGCCCGAGCAACACCGTCCAGATCGGCGAAAGATAGAAAAACAGCAGCACCCGCAGCACTTCACCCTCGAGCACGGCCAGGACAAAGGCGACATTGGTCCAGCCCGCCGCGATCACCAGGGCCAGCAGGTCGCCCTGCTGACGACGCAAGACGCCCGCGGACAGGCGAACAAAAGGGATGAATACTAGAAATGCCGCGCCATAGGCGACCAGGGTCAGCCATGCACCCTGCATTCCCATCGCTTCCAGACTGCGCGACGGATACCACACCAGTCCCCAGAAAGTGGCGCCGTACAACAGCCCCAAAATCGGCCCAATACGGGCCAGCGAAGCATTCATCAAGTTGATCGCCTATAATCGGCCGCCCGGAAACACGCTGTCAGCCGCATGAACCCCGACCTGGAAAATCTTCAGCCCTACCCCTTCGAGAAGCTTAACGCCCTCAAGGCGGGTACAACGCCGCCCGCGCAGCCACATATCGCGCTGTCGATCGGCGAGCCGAAGCATGCCACACCGCGACTGATAGCGGCAGCGCTGCAGCAGCACCTGGATACCGGCCTTGCGAGCTATCCGCTTACCAAGGGCATGCCCATGTTGCGTGAGGCAATCTGTGACTGGCTGACACGACGCTTCAAGCTGCCGGCCGGCTCTCTGGATCCGGAGCGCAATGTCCTGCCGGTGAACGGCACCCGCGAGGCCCTGTTCGCCTTTGCCCAGGCGACGATCGACCGCAGCCGTCCGGCGCTGGTGCTCTCGCCCAATCCGTTTTACCAGATCTATGAAGGCGCGGCTCTGCTCGCCGGCGCCACCCCGCATTTCATCCCCTGTACCGCAGAAAATGGCTACCTGCCGGATTTCGATGCCGTCAGCGCGGCCACCTGGGAGCACTGCCAGCTGCTGTTTCTATGCTCTCCGGGCAACCCGACCGGTGCGGTGATTCCGCAACAGACGCTACAGCGCCTGATCCAACTGGCCGAGCGACACGATTTCGCAATCGCGTCGGACGAGTGCTACTCAGAGATCTATTTCGATGAGGCCACACCACCGGTCGGTCTGCTACAGGCTGCAGCGGCCATGGGTCATACCGAATACCGGCGCTGTGTGGTGTTTCACAGCCTTTCCAAGCGCTCCAACGCGCCTGGGCTGCGTTCCGGATTCGTCGCCGGCGATGCCGGTCTGCTGGCCGGCTTCCTGCGTTACCGCACCTACCACGGCTGCGCCATGCCGATCCAGCATCAGTACGCCAGCATAGCCGCGTGGCGGGACGAGGAGCACGTGCGTAACAACCGCAGTCAGTATCGCGAAAAGTTCGATGCGGTACTTTCGGTACTCGACGGGTGCCTGGATGTGAGCCACCCGGATGCCGGCTTCTACCTGTGGGCCAAGACGCCGATAAGCGACGAGGTCTTTGCGCGCGACCTTTACGCGCAACAGCACGTAACCGCACTGCCGGGGCGCTACCTCTCGCGTGACATCGATGGATTCAACCCCGGCGCCGGGCACGTGCGCATGGCACTGGTCGCGACCCGGGAAGAATGCATCGAGGCCGCCAACCGCATTAAACAGTTCGTCAGCAATATTTAAGCATTCAAAAATATCCAGGAGACCTTCATGAGTGATATCCAGTCCATCATCGTCGATGCATTTGAGAGCCGTGCCAACATCACCCCGCGCAACGTCAGCACCGTGGTGCGGGATGCGACGATGGAAGCGATCGACCAACTCGATCGCGGCGAGATCCGCGTGGCCGAAAAGCGCAATGGCGACTGGGTCGTCAACGACTGGGTCAAAAAGGCCGTACTGCTGTCCTTCCGCATCAATGACAACGAGTTCATCAAGGGCGGCTTCACCAACTACTACGACAAAGTCCAGTCCAAGTACGCGGATTATAACTCGCGCGAGTTTCGCGAGTCGGGTGTGCGGATCGTGCCGCCGGCCACCGCGCGCAAGGGTTCCTATATCGCGTCCAGCTGCGTCCTGATGCCGTCCTACGTCAACATCGGCGCCTACGTCGATTCCGGCACCATGGTCGACACCTGGGCCACCGTCGGTTCCTGCGCGCAGATCGGCAAAAACGTCCACCTGTCTGGTGGCGTCGGTATCGGCGGTGTACTCGAGCCATTGCAGGCCGCACCGACTATCATCGAAGACAACTGCTTCATCGGAGCACGTTCCGAGGTTGTCGAAGGCGTGATCGTTGAGCAGGGCTCGGTGATCTCGATGGGCGTATATATCGGCCAGTCGACCCGCATCTACGATCGCGAAAACGACGAGATTCTGTATGGCCGTATCCCGGCCGGTTCGGTTGTGGTTTCCGGCAATCTGCCCTCGAAGGACGGCAAATACAGCCTGTATTGCGCAGTGATCGTCAAGCGCGTCGACGAGAAGACCCGCTCCAAGGTCGGCATCAACGAACTGCTGCGCGATATCTGAACTGAAGCACCAGGAACGTGGTTGGAAGCCGCCCTTCGAGCCGCGTTCCGTCCCCCTGAAATCCGGAGAACCCAGTGATCACGCTCTACGGCATTCCGAACTGTGACACCATGAAGAAGGCGCGCGCCTGGCTCGCCGAACATGCAATCGCGTACGAGTTTCACGACTACAAGAAAGTCGGGATCGATGAAAAGACGCTGCGTGACTGGGTCCGGGAACTGGGCTGGGAGCAACTGCTGAACACCCGTGGCATGATGTGGCGTAAGGTCCCCCAGGACGTTAAAGACGCCGTCGACGAGACATCCGCCATCGCGCTAATGCTCGAATCGCCGAGTATTGTCAAACGCCCGGTGCTCGACACCGGCAAGGTACGCCACGTCGGCTTCAAGCCGGAACAGTACGCCAGATTGTTTGGCGTCGAATAACAGAGAAGCCGCATGTCGGAAACACTCGACCTCGCCATCGAACTGATCAGCCGCGATTCGGTTACCCCCGATGACAAGGGCTGTCAGGAAACGATGATCAGCCGCCTGAACAGGCTCGGATTTCACGCTCAAGGCCTGCGTTTCGCCGATGTCGACAACTTCTGGGCACGCCGCGGCGATGAAGCGCCGGTGTTCTGCTTCGCCGGCCACACCGACGTTGTACCAACCGGACCAAGGGATGAATGGCAATCCGACCCATTCCGACCTGAGATTCGTGACGGTCTGTTATACGGACGTGGTGCCGCTGACATGAAGGGTTCATTGGCCGCAATGCTGACGGCCACCGAGCGCTTTGTGAAGAAACACCCCGATCACAAAGGCTCTATCGCCTATCTGATCACCAGTGACGAAGAGGGCCCGGCGGTGAACGGCACCGTGAAGGTCATTGAAACCCTCGAGGCGCGCGGAGAAAAGATCGACTGGTGTCTGGTCGGAGAGCCCTCCTCCGTTGATCATGTCGGCGATGTCGTCAAGAACGGCCGGCGCGGCTCTCTCGGTTGCGTGCTTGCCGTGCGCGGCATCCAGGGTCACGTCGCCTACCCTCACCTGGCCAAAAACCCGATCCACCAGGTGGCTCCTGCATTGGCAGAACTGGCAGCAGTCGAATGGGACCCGGGCAACGAGTACTTTCCTGCAACCACCTTCCAGATCTCGAACATCCATGCCGGCACCGGTGCAACCAACGTTATCCCCGGCACTTGCGAGGTGACCTTCAATTTCCGCTACTCGACGGAGACGAGCCACGAGGCTTTGCGTGCCAGGGTGGAGGCCATACTGGACAGCCACGGTCTGGAATACGGCATCGAGTGGAATCTCTCTGGCCTTCCGTTTCTGACGCCGCGCGGTGAATTGGTCGCGGCTGCGCAAAAGGCGATCGAGACGGTCGCAGGGTTCGAGACACGGTTGTCTACCGCCGGCGGTACGTCTGACGGCAGATTCATCGCACCTACCGGCGCTCAGGTATTGGAACTCGGTCCGCTCAACGCGACCATCCACCAGATCGATGAATGCGTCAGCGTCGACGATCTCGATCGCCTGTCGTCGATGTATGAACGAATCCTCGAGAACCTGCTGGCCTGATCATGCTCCGCAGACATCTGAGGTGCGGGCGGACGGATGACTTCATCATCCAGGCAGCGCGCGCCGCAGCCGCTGTTTCCCATAGAACCGCTTTCCTAGTGGACTGCTTGGTAAGTTCGGTTACTCTCAGAGCCTCGCTACTTAGCCAAGACAAGGCGCACTTCGCAGGGAATGGCAAGCCCTTTTCAAGAAGTGCAACGCTGTATTGGCTAAGTAGCGGAGCTCCCTTCGGGCCGGTCCACAAGCGCCATCGCCTGTGTTTCGCTCGCTTGAATTAGCAACGGCTAGTCCGGCGCTCGCGAGCCTTGCCGATGACGCTTGCGGATCGGCTGAGTGTTACCAAACTTACCAAGCAGCCCACTAGACTGACGAGCGCTGCGCAGCGGGCAGCGGTTCACCCGAATCACTACCCAGCTTCCAGGGTGTCGAAGAGCAGACAAACTTCGCGTCCAACAAGAAAGCATGCACGAGGTGCACATCGTCAGGAATGGCAATAACCCCGTCTTTTCCCCCGTATTTCGCTGCCATCAACGCCCTTCTATCGCCTGGCAGATCGTACAGGTCGACGGTTCGCATAGACCATTGATCGAAGCAGCGACCGTCAATCGGCTGGAAGGTTACAAGTTCAACCTCGCGATGACGCTTGTCTGCAATGATATTACCGAACAGTGCCGTCACATCCCGGGACGATCCCTCAAGCACCTGCAGAAAAATGTTTCCGGTGAGGACCAGCAGCCCGGTGATACCCTTTTCGGTGTTCGCCGCCGAGGCCTGCTCCTCGATATCGCGCAGCATGCGGTTGGATATCACTTCTTCCGTGGCGGTGCTCTTATATATCAATCGGGAAAATTTCATGGTCTTTGTTCCTATGACCGGCCGGTTGTATTGGGTTCATGGAGCTGGCGGTCATTTTACCCGTCAATCGAACCAGACCGAATTCTTTATGCCCTCAGCCAGGTGAAATGATCTCGGCGTTGGCATGGAGGTGCTCCACCAGGCCCGGTTCGAGCTTCAGCCGTGCCGCCAGCATGGCCAGATAACCCTTTTCAGCGGGTTTCGACGGATCGGCCGCCATCAGCGAAGCAGCATAGATCTCCGCGGCAGTCTCGGGACAGGCCGCAGGGGCAACGATCTCTTCCATATTCAGCGGGCGCGCCAACTCTTCGGACACGAAAGTCCTCATCTCCGCATCCAGGCCCAGATCCTCGACCTGCCCGAAGATGCGCTTTTGCTCCTGGGCATCGATCTCGCCGTCTGCCTTCGCCGCACCGATCATTGCGCGAATCAGTGCGCGGTTGAGATTGGCCTCCTGGCCCGGCTGTGGAAGAAAGGCCGAACCGGACGGAGGCAGCGGCAGCGGTGTTGCGCTCGCAGCAGTCCGGGGCTGCGGCGTCAACGCCGGTTTGCCACTCTGCCAGTCTCGCCACGCTTTGTATGCAAGCCCCCCAAGCACGGCCGTACCACCATATGTCAGCGCGTTTTTGCCGATTTTTCGCCCGGTCTTGGTGCCGGCGAGCAGGCCTACCAGGCCACCGGCAAGTGCGCCGCCGGCAAGCCCGCCAAAATTGCCGGCCTTGCTAGCGCCACTGGTGGCTGTGTCGTTTTGCCCGTCGAGGTAACGGTTAAGCAATTGTTTGACGTCAATCATTTTCTGTCGTTGCTCCTTTTATTGCACTTACGTTCGACTGTGGCCTGCCGGGCCGCACGGTGGGCGCACCTCACCACCACAATTCAGCATGGCGGTTCCCTGCTACTCCTGCGACGCGAATCCGAACAGATGCAGCAGACTGGTGAACAGGTTGAATATTGAGACGAACAATGTGACTGTAGCCATGATGTAGTTCGTTTCCCCTCCACGGACAATCTGTTGCGTTTCAAACAGGATCAGACCCGACATCAGCAGCACGAACATCGCCGAAACGGCCAGCGACAGCGCCGGCATCTCGAACAGTACT
>Ga0316201_10002891_pt1 | contig 12439 bp, 10 predicted proteins | sample CS6wburrow_MG_FD_204516 | JGI IMG/M metagenome (GOLD analysis project Ga0316201, IMG submission 204516) | Coastal sediment microbial communities from Delaware Bay, Delaware, United States - CS-6 worm burrow | ecosystem: Environmental > Aquatic > Marine > Coastal > Sediment | place: USA... | reverse complement strand
CAGCACCGCAGGAATAGCTGCGATAATAGAACCAATATTGGGGATAAAATTAAGCAGAAAGGCAAGAAGGGCCCATAAGATCGCAAAGTCGACCTTTTGGACATAGAGTAAAATATAGACTGCACCACCCGTTGCCATACTCGTCATGGTCTTGATGGCAAGATATCGATTGACTCCTTGCGTTATTGAAACATATTGGCTCAGAGAACCATTGGGCTGACCGCTTACTGCTCGCAATTTATCAGGAATGGTGGAAGCCTCGAGAAGAAGAAAGACGAAGGTGATCAGGATAACAAAAGCGTTTGTCACCATTCCACCAAGGCTATTCAAGGTTTTCGCGGCAAATAACATAATTTTGCCGGGATTCAAGAGTTCCTCCAATTGGGCGCTATCAATAGCGAGTCCCCAATCAGCCAGTATTTGCAGGATCGCTCTGGTTATTAATGCCAAACGATCCTGATAATACGGAACATTTCTTGAGAATTCAGCAAGTGTCGAGCCAATCACCATTGCCAATAAAAGCCACACCCCACCAACGATTCCAAAGATCAGCAACAGTCCAAGCAGCCGTGGCATATTTCTTGATTTTAGCCAGAACAGCAAAGGTGTGCAGATGATTGCCAAAAATATCGCCAATAAGAACGGTACCACCAGTGAGCTTGCTGCTCTCATTCCGGCAACGACAACAACGAGCGCGGCAAGATGAATTAATACGTTACTTCTTTTAAGAGAGGGTGAGGTCATGGACACTCCCTGTAAATAACTACCCCTGATTGAAAACTCTTTGCCTTCTTGGTTTCAATACATTATCTTGAAGCCGTCACGATCATTAAACATTCAACATTATTAAACAAATAATTGATAGGCAGTGGGCCCCATGGTGCGAGCAAATCGTTTTTATTTGTCTGTAATTGTTGCTATTATAGCATTTAGTCTGGCGTCATGCACACCAAAGCCAACTCAGACAACGATTGCCACCATATTGCCGGCAACATCACATGTGGAAATTACTTTTGATGAAAGGCAGATAGCAGAGCAATGCAGAGTTTTCGCCCACCTGCTCATAGCAATTCCAGCAAATCTTTCAGAAATTGCCATAAAAGAAGAAGTTGAACGCTATGCAATGGAGAACGGTGCTGATTATGTTCTCGTCGGTTTTGTTCGTGAAAATTTAGATGATCCGGAGACTATGACCTTCACTTCTTATGGCCCGAGTCAGCCCTATTTGTTTACCCAGCAGTGGGCTGGGTGGAAATTTGGTTTCAGAGACTGGAACCGTGGCGGACAACTTGTCGATTATGGTTACGATCGAATGAAAAGAGAAAAAAGCCCTTTTGATATGCCGGTCACAGTTCAGGCCCTGCTGCTCACCTGTCAACTTGGTCCCCTTAAACAATAGCAATCAGACACGTCGTAATACCCTGTGAGGAAATAGTGATGTTTCCATCTCACTATTTCGGGCAACCCAGGTGATGACATCTGCATCTGGCCCATTGCTTTGCTTAAACAGTTACTTCTGTGCACCAATTTTTGTGGTACACCCCTGGTTGCGGACGAGAAGAGAGACATTCATTACGCAGCATCAGAAATGATGATTTGATTTTCGCTGAGATGGGAATAGCCAAATATTTTTTTCAAATAAAACAAAAAGAACAATGTTCTTTTTTTACTTAGCTTGCTTGTATTACAGACAATTTTTGTTTTTTTTATCGTCTAGATTATTTTTCACTGCAGGACTTGAAGTGACTGTAAATATTTAGTATATGTGATGGCATTATATTTAAATATTTTTCACAAAGGAAGAAAACGCGTGAAGTAACAAGCGTAGAATTAGCAAAACAACCCGATAACCCGAAGAGAGGTAGACACATGGCTGATTATGAAAAGGTATTCACAGAGAGTATTGAGAACCCTGATAAATTCTGGGGTGAAGCCGCTGAAGGTATTGATTGGTACCAGAAGTTCGACCAGGTACTCGATGGCTCAAATGCACCGTTTTACCGTTGGTTTGTGGGCGGCACACTTAACACCTGCTATAATGCAGTTGATCGTCATGTAGCCGGAGGAAAAGGAGATCAGGTTGCAATCATCTACGACAGTCCGGTAACCGATACCATCACCAAGATCACCTATAAAGAACTGCAGGACAAGGTTTCTGTCATCGCCGGTGGCCTTCAGAAATTGGGGGTTACCAAAGGAGATACCGTCATTATCTACATGCCGATGATCCTTGAGGCTGCCTATGCCATGCTGGCGTGTGCCAGAATTGGTGCAATTCACTCTGTGGTCTTTGGCGGTTTTGCTGCGAGCGAACTGGCCATCAGAATCAATCATGCCCAACCCAAGGTACTGATAACTGCCTCTGGAGCCATTGAAGGAAAGAAGACACTCGCCTATAAACCTATTGTTGATGAAGCGATAAATATGGCAGAGCATAAAGTCGAAAGCTGCGTTATCTATCAGCGCCCTTTTGTCACTGCTGAACTTCAGGAAGGTCGAGATCATGACTGGAACAAACTGGTAGCTGAATCAAGCCCGGCGGAGTGTGTGCCGGTTGCGGCAACCGACCCGCTTTACATCCTGTATACTTCAGGGACAACCGGTATGCCCAAGGGTGTTTTGCGTGATAACGGCGGCCATGCAGTGGCACTGGCCTGGAGCATGAAGGCCATTTATAATATTGACGAAGGTGATGTCTGGTGGTCAGCTTCAGATGTCGGCTGGGTTGTCGGACATTCATACATCGTCTACGGCCCACTGCTGAAGGGTGCCACCACGATTCTGTATGAGGGCAAGCCCATTGGCACCCCCGATGCAGGTGCCTTTTGGCGGGTTATTTCAGAGCACAAGGTAAAGGCACTGTTTACCGCCCCCACTGCATTTCGTGCCATAAAAAAAGAGGATCCCGATGGTACCTTCATCAGCAAGTATGACATCTCCTGCTTCGAGGCCCTCTATCTTGCAGGAGAGCGGCTCGACCCGGACACCTATCACTGGGCAACCAACCTGCTCAAAGTCCCGGTTATTGACCACTGGTGGCAGACGGAAACTGGCTGGGCCATTGTGGCAAATTGTCGCGGTATCGAGGAGCTTCCAGTAAAACCCGGATCTCCTACCAAAGCAGCACCGGGATATAACGTCATGATTCTCGACAATGAAGGCAACGAAGTCGGACCCAATATTGAAGGCAATATTGTCGTTAAACTCCCTCTGCCTCCCGGAACACTGACCACGCTATGGCGCAACGATAAGCGCTTTGTAGAATCATACATGACCACATTCCCCGGCTATTACGAGACCAGCGACGGTGGCTACATCGACGATGAAGGGTATATCTATGTAATGGGTCGTATGGATGATGTTATCAATATCGCCGGCCATCGCCTATCTACTGGTGCCATGGAAGAGGTAATTGCAACTCATCCGGATATTGCCGAATGTGCCGTCATCGGAACAGATGACCAGTTGAAAGGGCAGCTCCCAGTGGGCCTGTTCGTGCTCAAATCCGGAGCCAACCGAGATGTCGAGGAAGTCAAAACTGAACTGGTGAAATTGGTGCGGGAACAGATTGGCGCCATTGCCTGCTTTAGAGAATCGTCTGAAGTCGAGCGTCTGCCCAAAACCAGATCAGGAAAAATTCTCAGAGGCACCATGCGGTCAATTGCAGCAGGCAAAGAGTACCGCGTGCCCTCAACGATTGATGATCCCACAATTCTTGATGAGATTACGGACACCCTGAATAAAATGGGCTACCCACATTCCTCATAGCTGCCTGATAGATTAGCAGCCAACCCAACAGGCAGTCGCAGTCATTTGCTGCCACTGCCTGTTGAGCACAATTCTCATCAACCGATTCCGCATTTGTCGGCAATACGAGATGACCTAACAGCTTTCAATGAAAGGAGCGTAATCAGCAAGTACTATGAAAATTCATGAATATCAGGCCAAAGAGCTCTTCAGGTCCAAACACATTCCCGTTCCTGATGGCATCCTTTGCACAACTCCAGAAGAAGCAAGGAGTGCGGCGAAAACGCTGGGCCTGCCTGTTGCAGTAAAAGCCCAAGTGCACGCAGGCGGCAGGGGTAAAGGCGGCGGCGTGCGCGTGGCCACAAGTGTCGATGCTGCAGAAGCGGCTGCCGAGGCGATACTTGGTATGAAGCTTATCACTCAACAGACCGGCTCTGATGGTCGAACAGTCAATAAGGTCCTTGTCGAGCAGGGGGTTTCAATTGATAGGGAACTTTACCTGTCACTGATAATCAATCGCGATAACGCCACCGTCACCATCATGGCAAGCCAGGATGGCGGCATGGACATTGAGGAGGTCGCCGCCAAGACGCCAGAAAGAATTATCAAAGTCGGCGTCAACCCGCTGTTGGGAATCCAGGGGTATCATGTGAGGCAGGTTTGTTTCGGCCTTGCGCTTGAATCTGCCCTGGCAAAACAATACGGAAACCTTTTGCGAAACCTCTACAGTCTGTTTGTCAGTCATGATTGTTCGCTACTCGAAATTAACCCGCTGATTATTACGGCAGAAAAACAACTGATTGCACTCGATGCAAAGATCGATATTGATTCCAACGGCCTGTTCCGCCACCAAGATCTCGCTGCAATGCGCGATCCACTGGAAGAAGATGCCAACGAGCTTGAGGCGGCCAAGTACGACCTCAATTACATCAAGCTCGGAGGGACTATTGGCAATATGGTGAATGGAGCCGGTCTTGCCATGGCGACCATGGACATTATCAAGCAGGCAGGTGCAGAACCGGCTAATTTCCTTGATGTCGGTGGCGGTGCCAATGCCGAAAAAGTTGAAAATGGCTTTCGTATTATATTGAGCGACCCACAGGTAAAAGGTATCCTTATCAATATATTCGGCGGCATTTTACGCTGTGATGTGCTCGCACAGGGTGTTGTACAGGCTGCCCAATCAATCGGCCTTTCGTTGCCAGTTGTCGTGCGGATGGAAGGCACCAATGTCGATGAGGGCAGGCGAATTCTGGCAGAATCCGGCCTGGATCTGATCAATGCCGTTGATCTCTCAGATGCAGCCCAGAAAATCGCCGCCATTGCCGCCGGCTAAAGAGCTATCATGTTGAGACTGGTAATAGCCGCAGCTGTGCTGAGCTCAATCCTCTGCTCTGGGATAGGTCATGCCGAAAAGCTGGTGATAGCGGATGGAGGTGAAACGTTCTTTCCGGAGAACAGCTTGCCTGATGTCCTGAGCATCATCTCTGGCGGGAGTAACTACATACAGATTGAATTGGTGATGACAGCCGATGACCAGGTCGTGGCTCTTTCTGACATCACCCTCAACACGATTACCGATGTTGAGCACGTATTCCCGGAACGAGCGCGGGACGATGGTAATTTTTATGCGGTTGATTTCACCTATAACGAGCTTCAGACCCTGCGCCTGAGATCACAACCAACAGGGCTCACAGACGCTCCCTCAGACAAATACCCGCTGCCGCATTTCCATATTCCTTCTTTTGCAGATATATTGGGGCTTTTGCGCATAAGAGAAACGCCAGAGAAGCAACCAGTTACCCTTGTTGCAGAAATAAAAAAAAGCTGGTTTCATCAGCACGAGGGCAAGGATACCAGCCTTAAAACACTCGAAGTACTGGATACATTTGGTTTTACCAGCGCAGAAGATGGAATTATTATCGCTTCATACGATCCGGAAGAGTTACAGCGCATGCGTGAAACGTTGTTCACCGCCACAGGAATTCAGACGAAACTTTTGCAACTAATCGGCCACAACGACGGCTCAGAGACATTGAGATTTGAGAGAGGCCGATGGCTCCCCTATAATTACGACTGGATGTCTACCAAATTTGGCCTCAAAGCCGTCTCTGCCTATGCCGACGCCGTTGGACTGCTGCCTGAACTATTTGTTGATGAGACGGGAGCGGCAAAACAGCCTCATTATCTCGAAGATGCTCGATTGCTTGGGCTACAGGTCTTTGTTTACCCCATTGATCATCTGCTTTTCGAGCTAGTTGGATATGGAGAGACTGCTGAGGAATTGGTCGACCATTTTTTATTTTCATTTGACTTTGACGGTTTGCTGACCAGCCGGACCAATTTATTTAGAACTGTTATTGCCAGCCGGACCAAAGAACATTCTCCGGCTGAGGATCAGCCACAATCAATCGAACAACTCATTGAAAATATGAAGAATTACAGCAAGCGAGCCGACACTCCATTGCAGAAACCAATCCCCTACAACCCATCACTTATAACCAATTGAGAGCCATGTCTATTTTCGTTGATACCAATACACGCGTGATTGTACAGGGAATTACCGGTCAGGAAGGCCAATTTCACACACGGCAATGCATCAGTTACGGCACCAATGTTGTTGGCGGGGTCACACCAGGCAAGGGAGGCCAGAAAATGGATGATGTCCCGGTCTTCAATTCTGTTTCTGATGCAAAAGAGCAAACCCAAGCCACCGCATCTATGATTTTCGTTCCACCTCCTTTTGCCGCCGAAGCAATACTTGAAGCAATTGACGCAGGCATTGAACTCATTGTCTGTATTACTGAGGGTATTCCTGTTATTGATATGCTGAAAGTAAAGAATTATCTCACCGGCAAATCTTCCCGTTTGATTGGCCCAAATTGTCCCGGCATTATTACGCCAGGAGCATGCAAGATTGGCATAATGCCGGCACCAATTCACCGGGCTGGAGGTCCTTTCGGGGTTGTTTCACGTTCTGGCACCCTGACCTACGAAGTTGTCCATCAATTGACCATGGAGGGGTTCGGACAAACCACCTGTGTCGGTATTGGGGGGGACCCGGTAAATGGAACGGGATTTATTGATTGTCTGGCAGCATTTGAACACGATCAACAAACCAAGGCGGTTGTCATGGTCGGCGAAATAGGCGGTAATGCAGAAGAAGAAGCCTCCCAGTGGATATCTGAAAACATGAGCAAACCGGTTGTCGGGTTCATTGCCGGTTTAACGGCACCACCAGGCAGGAGAATGGGCCATGCCGGAGCGATTGTTAGTGGAGCCTCAGGTACCGCCAGTGCAAAAATTGAGGCAATGGAGGCTGGCGGCATCCATGTATGCCGTAACCTTGGCACACTCGGACAACTTTGTAAAAAAATCTATTCATAGTTTCTTCATCAGAAGCCAAACGATTTCGAAAACTGGGCAGCAGGAGTCTGGCCTCTCGCCCCAGCTCAGGTATCTGCCGGGCGTTCTCTTTCAGAGAAATACCATACCGACGAGTGTATAACAATGTTCTGTAATCACCTAATCGCACCGGTAATGCCGTCAAGCGCTTTCTTCGCCTGCTGCCAGTCAAAGCCCCTCAAGACAGTGCCGAAAGCCGCTGAAATTAGCTGCATACCTTACTGATTAGACTGACAGAATACACTTTATCAAAGGAGTATCAAAGACAATTTTTTCCTTGACAAGATGCGAATCTTCGCCTAAAAATGCAAGCGTAACGACGTTCTTAATTTTTCTTGAGGCACCTATTTATTTTGTTTTTTCCCGTATGATTTGGCATGGTTATGGCGAAAAATAGTGCAGTACACTAGCTTTTCAGAAAAATAAAAGACTTACCTTAGGATTAAAAAAAGCGCAATTATATCAAAAACTTAAAGAAAAAGACCAGCATCACCTATTGCCACGGACCCACTCTTTGGTAACAGCAGTAAACTAAAGGCACCTCTGCTGGGCACATACAAGGCTGGAGCTAAGACAAATACACCTCCAGCAGGGTCCAAAAGCCAGAAGTACCTTATTGCTGTTGCACCGGCAATCGCACATTTTTGCATGTCGACGCTGGTTGTTGCACGTAACACGAAGAGACAACCATTAAAGCACAGGCAATCAACATGCCTTGCATCATCTATCCTGAACCAAGGAGAACGCATGAACACAAACGAAAGACTGGATCATCTGAAAAAACTCAGGGCTGAAGCCAGGCTCGGAGGCGGTCAGAAAAGGATAGACAAGCTGCACTCTCTGGGCAGAATGACCGCACGAGAGCGCATAGATGTGCTGCTTGACAAAGGATCCTTTGAAGAATTCGATATGTACAAGACCCATCGCTGCACTGACTTCGGCATGCAGGAAAAGAAATTCCTCGGTGACGGTGTTGTCACCGGGTACGGTACCATAGATGGTAGAATCGTTTATGTATTCGCCCAGGATTTTACTGTACTTGGCGGTTCACTATCAGAGACATTTGCAGAAAAAATTTGCAAAATCATGGATCTTGCCCAGAAAAATGGTGCTCCAGTCATTGGTCTCAACGACTCGGGCGGCGCGAGAATACAGGAAGGTATTGAAAGCCTTGCCGGTTACTCTGACATATTTTTGAGAAACGTTATGTCATCTGGCGTTATTCCACAGATTTCGGCAATTTTTGGGCCATGTGCTGGAGGGGCAGTATACTCACCAGCCCTTACTGATTTCGTTGTTATGGTAAAAAACAATTCTTACATGTTTCTGACCGGACCGAAAGTTGTAAAATCGGTTACTCATGAAGACGTTACGGTAGAGGAACTTGGCGGTGCCGACATGCATGCTTCCCGCAGTGGCGTTTCCGATTACGCTGCAGATTCGGGAGCAGACGCTATAGATTATGTTCGCAGACTGATTTCCTATCTGCCCCAGAATAATGTCGAGAACCCGCCAATTGTGCCGTGTAACGACCCCATTGAACGTACTTCCAGCAACCTCAACGCGATCATTCCTGAAAATCCCAATGAAGCCTATGACATGAAGGAAATCATCCTGCAATCGGTCGACAATGGCGAGTTTCTTGAAGTCAAGGCCCAATTTGCCCCAAATATTATCGTTGGATTTGCTCGCTTTAACGGCATGAGCGTCGGTGTGGTTGCAAATCAACCAGCTCATTTTTCAGGAGTGCTGGATATAGATTCGTCAGTAAAAGGCGCCCGCTTTGTCAGATTTTGTGATTGTTTTAATATCCCAGTGGTGACTTTTGTTGATGTACCTGGATTTTTGCCGGGTACAGCCCAGGAATATGGCGGGGTTATCCGAAACGGAGCCAAGATACTCTACGCCTATGCTGAGGCCACCATACCAAAGGTTACGGTTATCACCAGAAAGGCCTATGGCGGAGCCTATTGTGTCATGTCCTCAAAACATTTGCGGGGAGATATCAACTACGCCTGGCCCAGCGCCGAAATTGCCGTTATGGGTGCCAAAGGCGCTGTTGAGGTACTTTACGGAAGACAGGCTAAAAAGCAGGACAACCCCGCCCAGTTCCTCAGCCAAAAAGAAAAAGAATATCAGGATACCGTTGCTAATCCGTATGTCGCTGCACAGCGCGGATACATAGACGATATCATCGAACCAGCACGAACGAGAACACGAATTATCCGGGCCTTGACTATTTTGCAAGACAAGCGGGACACCAACCCAATGAAAAAACACGGTAATATTCCACTTTAACCCTGGCCACTGGAGATAAAAAAATGACTGTCAAGATTTTCATCAAGCGGACCATTCCAGAAAGCAGTATTCCCGAACTCACCGTTCTCCTCAAAAGGCTCCGATCCGTCACCCTGATGCAGCCCGGCTATATTTCCGGCCAGACACTGAAACGACTGGATAAGGAGAATGAAGGCATGGTTATCAGCACCTGGCGCTCAACGGAAGACTGGGAAAATTGGTTTACTCATCCAAAACGCGTAGCTATCCAGGGAGAAATAGACCGATTGCTTGGAACCAATACGGAATATGCAATGTATGAATAAATCTGAGAAAAATCTTGGGGAGTGAGACGTTTGTCTTCATACTAATCTCGGACATAAGGATAAGGTATAAACCGCCATGGCTATTATGCAGAAGAAAATGGCTGCAGCACTTGCTGCAGTGAATAGTTACATAGAGATGGAAGAGGCCTCCGCAGCAGAGCAACACGCCGCCATCCCCTTGGCAAAGACGCCTGAAAGCGTCCAGAGCCTCTGGAGTCAATGCGGACGCCAAGAGATGATGAACATGAGGAGATTTGTCCAGATGCGGGCATTTGGACGCTGTCGATAACATTCAAGAGCCAACGAACAGGCCAAAAGGAGATACAAACAATGAGCAATAAGGTTAGCATGACTGAACTCAATTATGATAGCAACCGTCCAGAAGCGGAAAATCCGGTAAAGATAATGGATTTAAGCCTGCGGGACGGCCATCAGTCGCTGTTCGCGACAAGAGGCCGAACTGAGGATATGATACCCGTTGCAGAATTGATGGACGAAGTCGGTTTCTGGGCAATTGAGACCTGGGGAGGTGCCACCTTCGACACGATGCATCGCTTTCTTAATGAAGACCCCTGGGAACGTCTTCGCACCCTTAAACGATACATTAAAAAGACCCCGTTCTCGATGTTGTTGCGGGCACAAAATCTCGTTGGCTATCGCAACTATGCTGACGACCTGGCAACTGCTTTCGTCGACCGCTCTGCTGAAAACGGTATGGATATATTCCGGACTTTTGATGCCCTCAATGATTATCGAAACTTTGAGACAGTCGTGGCGCAGATAAAAAAATCAGGCAAACATTTTCAAGGATGTATCTGCTATACATTGACTGAACCGCGCCTTGCAGGAGACGTCTATAATCTTGACTATTATATAAATAAAGCAAAGGACCTCGAGTCAATGGGTGCAGATTCCATTTGTGTCAAAGACATGGCCGGACTGCTTGCCCCCTATGATGCCTTTGAACTCATCCAGGCGCTCAAGGCCGCTGTAGAAGTGGACATCCACCTGCACAGTCACTTCACTTCCGGCATGTCACCGATGACGCATCTCAAAGCAATCGAGGCGGGGGTGGATATCATTGATACCTGCATGACGCCCTATGCCTATCGCACCTCACACGCTGCTGTTGAACCCCTGGTCATGACCTTGCTCGGCACCAACAGGGATACTGGTTTTGATATCAGAAAACTGGCACGAATCAATGATATTCTTGAAAAAGAGGTTCTCCCAAAATACAAACACCTCCTCGACGATTCTAAAATTTCAATCATTGATATTAACGTGCTCCTGCATCAGACGCCGGGTGGCATGCTATCGAATCTAGTAAACCAACTCAGAGAAATGGATGCCTTGGATAAGATTGATGAGGTATATAAAGAGCTGCCAAGAGTTCGTAAAGATCTCGGCCAGATACCGCTGGTAACGCCTACCAGCCAGATTGTTGGCGTTCAGACCGTCAATAATGTTCTGCATGATACTGACGGCGAGCGCTATAAGATGATCACCGGTCAAGTGAAAGATCTTTGTTATGGCCTTTACGGCAAAACTGCCGTGCCAATTAATCCGGAGGTTCAAAAGAAAGCACTCAAAGGCTACCCGCGCGGTGAAGAGCCAATCACCTGTCGACCGGCTGAGGTTCTTGAGCCGGAACTTGAAAAAGCAAAAGAAGCGGTTGGAGAGCTGGCAAAAGATATTGATGACGTTATTCTCTATGCTCAGTTTCCGGTTACAGGCAAGAAATTTCTTGAATGGAAGTATGGCATCTCGCCGGTACCAGACAATGTCAAACCAATGAGCCTGGAAGATGTCAAGGCTCGTGATGAGATGCTCAAGAAAGCCAAGGAAGGCAAACTTATTGAGGCCAAACCTGATACTCCGGCCAAAACTGAAGCCATTCGAAACTTTAATGTTTTTGTCGACAACGAATATTTTAACGTCGAGGTCGATCCGGTCGGAGGAACGACCATGACGGCAACACCTCAGAATAGTGCGGTGCAGCCTCAGGCTCCGGTGGCTGCAGCACCTGCGGCAGCTGCTCCACCGCAACCAGCTCCGGCAAAGCAAGAAGTTGCGCCAACTACCCCAGCTGCCGCATCGGGCACGCTGCTGTTAGCACCGATGCCTGGTATGATTGTCAAGTATGAGAAAAACGTCGGTGACAACGTCAAGCAAGGTGATACCGTCGTTGTACTTGAGGCCATGAAAATGGAGAATGCCCTGCCGGCACCCTGTGATGGCACCATTACTGCAATTGACTTTGACAGCGGTGACAGCATCACCAAGGGAGCCGTACTTTGTGTCATTGGCTGAGGTGTAACTGCTCTGACGTTATAAGCATGACACTGCGTCCATCAACAGGTTCATTCTTCAACTACCCGTTAGGTGCTCAGCGTGACGTTCGAGTATGAACGCATAAGTGGCTCAGCGGCTAAACAGAGTTGGCACAAAACAGGGTAGAATACCTGTACTCTCGGCATGGTTTGGTTTCATGAAACATGATGCAGCAACAGGCCCCGCAGGTTGTAAGGGCTTGGCAATCGGAAAAACTAAACATGTATAAAAAAATGGCAGACAAATTTCATCCCGATGTTCATCAACGACTTGAGAAAGCAGTCCTTGAGATCTTCTCAAACTCAGATTTTCACAAAGCAAGTATCAGGGATGTTGCAGAAAAAGCCGGA
>Ga0316201_10002890_pt1 | contig 12443 bp, 16 predicted proteins | sample CS6wburrow_MG_FD_204516 | JGI IMG/M metagenome (GOLD analysis project Ga0316201, IMG submission 204516) | Coastal sediment microbial communities from Delaware Bay, Delaware, United States - CS-6 worm burrow | ecosystem: Environmental > Aquatic > Marine > Coastal > Sediment | place: USA... | reverse complement strand
ACGGAGACCGTTACGCTATTCCCGACTGCGGCACGCTTCCAGCCAGCCATTAGGTTGGATCAGTTGATGCCGCCTGCAGATCGCATGCCTTTGTGCAGGGCTGGCCCGTGATTCTCTATCCGGTCACAGGGATTGGTAGTGGATGATCTTGGAAGACGCGGAAGCAACGCTGCGGCCCAGGCTAATGCGGCCTTCACCCTCCAGCGGGATTTCATCCCGCCGCAAAAGAACGGCCTGGCTGCCCTGGGGCTGGACGTAGGTCCCGTTGGTGCTCTGATCAATCAGGATGAACTTGTCTTTGCGAATCTCGATGCGGGCGTGCAGGCGGGATACTTTGGGGTCGTTGATCACGATACGGTTGCTTTCGTCCCGCCCCATGGTGACCATGGGATGGTCATGGCTGATGCTGATATGCTGGTGGTCCAGGTCGAGGATCATCAACGAGTCCCTGGATGCCGGCGCTGTGACAATCTCACCGGTCAGGGTTCCTGTGATGGTCATTTCCTCCAACTGACCCCAGGCGATTTCGAAGATCTCGATAGCCTCCCGTTTCCCCTTGACCTGGGCCTGGTCAACGAGGCGGGCGGTCGCTTTGAACTCAGGGTTGAGCAGATCGAGGGTTGTACCGGTGGTGATGATTTGGCCCGATTTGGCCTGCCCTGTCATCCGCGCCGCCACATTCACCGCATCACCAAAATAATCGTTGCCTTCTTCAATCACCGCACCGTGGTGGAAACCGATGCGCAACTGGATGCCGTTGGCCAGCAGATCCGGAACGGTGACAACCGCTTCTTCAATGGATATAGCTGTTTTTGCAGCCGAATCGGGATGATCGAACCGGCACATGATTTCATCCCCGATGGTTTTGACGATGTCGCCCGAATGGGTTGTGACGATCCGGCGCATCAGTCGAATACAAGTGTCCACCATTTGCTTGGCCAAGGTGTCGCCCAATTGATCATAGAGCCTTGTGCTGCCGGCAATATCGGCAAACAAAATGGTCTGAAACAAGGGGGGATGGGGGTTCATTGACCGGCTCCTGGCAGTGCAAAGGGTTTTGACAATCTCCAATGCTGAGAATATAGTCGCACTATTCGTGAAAAATCGCACGGGCGGCACATCCGTGTCAAGCAGCAGCAGCGGCGGTGCCCTGTAACGACGGCTGCAATTCTGTAATCTTTAGGAGTGAAAAATGAATGTCATTGTCGATGTGTGTGTGGTGCCCGTCAATGCTGGAGCTTCCCTTTCTCCATATGTCGCGGCGTGTGAGAAAGTGATCGAAGAATTCAACCTCAGCCACACGCTGCATGCCAATGGAACCAATGTGGAGGGGGAGTGGGACGAGGTCTTTGCAGCCATTAAAAAATGCCATGAAACGGTTCATGCCATGGGGGTCACGAGACTGTTTACCACCATCAAACTGGGAACGCGCCTGGACAAAGACCAGACCATGCTGGACAAAATTAAGAGCGTTCAGGAAAAATTATGAGGAAAATCATCTCGAGCGGTCAGACAGGTGTTGAAATGGCGGCGCTGGATGTGGCGGTCCACCTCGGCATTTCCCTCGGAGGAATTGCGCCGCGGGGGCTGCGCAATGACAATGGCCCTATCCCGGGAACCTATGGACTGGAGGAGGCTCCCGTCCTGGGGTTCAAATATGCCATGGAACAGAATGTCATCCACGCCGACGGCACGCTACTTGTGACGAAAGGGGGTAAATGTGCGGCCTCTCGATTTGCAGTGGAGGCCTCTCTCAAACACCAACGCCAGTTGCTGCACATCGACTTGAGCCAGCATTCGGGATTCGAGGCCGCCTCCCTGATCAGTTCATGGCTCAAAATGCAAAGCATCCAGGTTATTTTCGTGACCGGCTCGACAGAGGCACAGGAAAAGACGATCTATTCGCAGGTGAAAAAAATTTTGGAAACCGCCTTTTACCTTGAATTTGTCAAAACCGGCCTCCATCCCACCCTTGCGCGTCCCCTAACCAAGACGACTGAGGATTCCAATGAGCGCTACCCGGCCAGCGTAGAGGAGGCCGTGACCCGCTTGAAATCGGCCCTGCCACTGAAAGATCGCACCCTCATGGCCAATATGCAGGCCGATGAGCTGGACCGTCTCAGGTCGGGGCTGGGAGAATTCATCAAACAGAATTTTGGCCTCTATGCCGGAAACGAAGCCCTGCTGGAATCCTGCGCCGATCGAGGCGCTCTTTTACGGCCCATCCCGGAGGAGGCCTGTGCGGTGATCCTGCGGGCCTTATGGGAAGATCTGCACGCCACCCACCGCTTGCGTATCATCAAATGATCCCACTCGGTTCAAAGAATACCACGGAAATCGCACCACCCTGAAGCGGCACCTCTATTTAGCCATTTGACTTGATTGCCCATACTTGATATCTGCGCCTTTTGACGGTCCCGCACCACCGCGATGGTCAGTGTGGGAGTTCAGCACCCAAGGAGATGTCCCAATGGCTGATGTTGCCCCATTCAAAGGCGTTCTTTACAACCAGAAATTGATTCACAACCTGGACGACGTGATTGCGCCGCCTTACGATGTCATTTCACCCCAGGAGCAGGAGGCTTTCTATGCAAAACATCCTAACAATGTCATTCGGCTCATTTTGGGAAAACCCGAACCCGGCGATGCCGGTGTGTCTTCCATTCACTACAGGGCAGCCGCGTATTTCGAGCAATGGATGAAGGACCGCATCCTGATTCAGGATTCACAACCTGCGTTTTATCTGACGGCCGTCGATTTCTCCATCTCAGGCCAGACAATTATCCGCTATGGCATCATTGGCACCGTTCGTTTGGAGCCATTCGACAAAGGCATTGTCCTGCCGCATGAACGCACTTTTTCAAAGGTGAAGAGCGAACGTCTCCAGTTGATGAAGGCCTGTCACGCCAATTTCAGCCCGATTTTCGGGCTCTATCCGGACGGTAACGGGGTTCTTGGAAGGTTGAAGGAAACAGCGGAATCTCGGCGGCCCAATTTGACCATGGCAGACCACAAGGGCTTGCTCCACAGATTGTGGCGGATTACAGACCCTCAGGCACAACACCACATTGCCACATCCCTGAAGGATCAGTCCATTTATATCGCCGACGGCCATCATCGCTATGAAACGGCACTGAATTATCGCAGCTGGGCTGCGCAACATGTTGACCATTTCCATGCCGATCATCCTGCCAATTTCGTGATGATGAGCCTGAGCAGCCTTAAAGACCCGGGGATGGTCATATTCCCCGCCCACCGATTGCTCAAGGCGGTTTCTTCAGAAGATGCCTCCGCCATGCTGGAGAGGGCGGCGCAATATTTTTCGATTCGGGAATTCGACATTGGTCAGGATCCAGACCAGGCCTTTGCCGCACTGGAGGCCGCCATGACGGCCAATGTCAGCCGCAACGCCATCGGCGTTTACATCAAAAATCGTTCAGCTCTGCTGATGCTGGTGCTGAAAGAGGGGGTCATGGCGGCATTGTTTGGACAAGACCTCGAAGCGCCCTTGCTGGATCTCGATGTGTCGGTGCTGACCCGGCTGCTCATGATGGAACTGCTGGGGTTCGACCAGGCCCGCCTGGATGACGCCACCAAGATCGGCTACGCCACAACGGTGCCGGATGCCGTCAAGGCTGTTCGGGAAAATGTGGCCGATATGGCCTTCCTGCTCAATCCAACGCGGATGGAGCAGGTCCAGCGGGTTGCCGAACAGGGGTTGATCATGCCCCGGAAATCCACCTACTTTTATCCTAAAGTTGGAAGCGGAATCGTTTTCAACCTTCTGAACTAGTATGCAATAAAACTAATCTGGATCAAGACCGGCCCCTTTTGGCCAGCGCTTGGCGTTCGGCATCCAGCTCCGCTAACAGGTCCTTCAGGGCCCAATCCTTGGAGGTTGGGGTCAGCGTCGCCCAAAGGGCCTGCTGCATCTGGGCTTTTCGGCAGCCCGACATCAGCAAATGAAGCTCTTTTTCGGCAATTCCCGCCACAATGACCGCCCGGGGCAGGTCTGACGCAGTACCCTCCCCAAAACCATCGGGTTCATCCATTAGCGCAGCCAGGGTCCTGGAGGACTGATCCGCTGTTGCCCAGACAAGACCAATGTTTTGGATACCGATCATTTCCAGAAGCGTAGCAAATGTTGATTGCGCAGCTGCTGGAAATCCGCACAGCAGCAGCTTGCGGGGACCGTAAAGGGCGTCTTCGGAACGGCTGATCTTCTCAAAACCGGCTTCGGGCATGTAAACCTCCTTCACTTCAGCTGGTAGGTGCGTATCATTTTGAGAACAAGAACGATCGTCGGCGCGATGTGGTATAGAAGATCAAAAATATCCAAAGGTTTTGTAAGGGTCCCGTTCTTCAGCATGATGAGTTTTTCCACCACGTGGGGCATGGGCCGGAACGGTGCCATCAGCATGAAGAGGGCAAAGAGAATCAGCACGGCATATGGAATGTGGTCAAGCCAACTCAGCATGGTCACACCTCTGGAATGATGACGGGTCAGACAATCGATCTTAATTGCCGACAAAATACTGCACAATCAGAAGAATAGCAATGGCTGCCAGCGCTCTTTTGAGCCATTTGCGGTAAACCGCAGCATCGATTCGGTCCCGGAACCGCATACCCCACCACAGAGCCGCCAGGGCGGCTCCGGCCAGGGGCAGGGAGTGGAGGATCTCGCTCTGCCCCACATACCCGTGAGACGCCAGGACTGCGCCCTGGCTCAGCTTGCCCAGCAAAAAACAGAAATTGAACACCTGGACGGTCACCAACGGCGCCAGGCGCAACTCGATGGCGAAAATGATGAGCGCCGGAACCATCACATTCACCGTGCCTGCCAGAAACCCACCCAGTAGGCCAAAACCAATGCTCGCAGCGATGGTGTGGCGACGCACCCACTGCATGCGGATTCCCAGTCGGTGGTGGGCAAGATACAGGAAAAGAACCCCTGCCATCAGTAACCTGAACGGTGCCGGGTCGGTGTAAACCAGGATCCGCGTCCCCAGAAGGCTCCCCAAGGCGCCAAACAAAGCCAGCAGCCAGAACCTGCCGATACTTTTACCCCAGTTCCCGCCGCGGATGATATTGACGGCATTAATGGCCATTGTGGGCAATAACAGTGCAACGATAGCGCTACGGACGTCGCTGGTCAGGGCGATCAAGGGAGTTGCGATCATTGGAAAACCCAAGCCGATCAACCCGTGAACCAATCCTGCAACGATAACGACAAGGCCAACCCAGGCATCGTTAAAATTCATTTTAAGGCCCCTTCGACTGATTGCTGCCATCAGAATATAAAGCAGAATCAAGCTGCGCCAAATGACCTTGACGGTTTTCAATATTGCCGGTGGATACGGAACGCTGCTGGGCTGAATGGCATCATGGACAACTCCGCGGCCGTCAAGTGATCGACTTTCACAACGGCCTGTGGTATCTGCACTGTTTCGAGTCAAGTCATCGCCGCTTCGGCCCGGCCCATGCGGGGACGTTGCCTTCGATAGCGGCACGATGATCGAGGATCTGCGAGATCAACGATGCCTGAATTGCCGGAAGTTCAAACCGTGGTGGATGATTTGAATGCGGAGCAGATCGCAGGGCACGTCATTGTCGACGTTTCCGTCCATTGGCCCAGAATTGTGGCATTGGAACAGCCGGATGATTTCAGCCGAAAATTGAAAGGGTGCCGGATCCAGCGCGCTTGGCGGCGCGGGAAATTCATTGTTTTCGATCTCAAAGGGGGCGGCGGTCTGCTGTTTCATCTGCGCATGACCGGAAGGCTATACCTTAGGAAACGGTACGCGCGCAGACAGGCCCATGAGCATTTGCGCATCCGGCTTGACGATGGCCGGCGGCTCGTCTTTTACGATACGCGGAAGTTTGGGCGGGCCTGCCGCGTGGTGGACACCGACCAGATTCTGGGCAAGTTGGGACCAGAGCCGCTCAGCGGTGCTTTCACTGCCCGGGTTCTGGGGGAAAGACTGAGCTCCCGCCGTCGGCAGGTCAAGGCACTGCTGCTGGATCAGACCGTTGTGGCGGGACTCGGCAATATTTATGTGGATGAAGCCCTTTGGTCGGCTAAAATTCATCCCCTGCGGCATGGGTCTTCCCTTAACGGGTCTGAAACAAGGGCACTGCACCGTGCCATCCGCCGGGTGCTTCGCCTGGGGCTGCGCAACGCGGGGACCTCTCTTGGGAATGGGAAAAGCAATTTTGTTTCGCCCCGGTGGGAAAAAGGCCGAAACCGCAGCGCTTTGAAGGTATTTCGCCGGACCGGTAAGACATGTCCGCGCTGCGGTTCTGTTATCCGGCGGATCATTGTGTCCCAGCGAAGCACCCATATCTGCACGCGCTGCCAGCACTTTAGCTCGGCTTTGGGATGAAAGCGGCCCCGTCAGAGGCCGGGGAACCGGGCTGCTGTCAGGTAATCACCAGAAAACCGTGAAAGTCACGGAGCATCTTTTTGACTTGCTTGAGGATAACCCGGGCCGGTTCGGGATCGCCTTCGCAGTTGGAAAAACAAGCGTCCAGAAGGATATCGTTACCTTGCCAGATCTTGAATTCATCCAGCAAATAGGGCGCCACTTGATCGCACAATTGGTCAAAGGCGTTTTCGGTCATATAGGAAAGCGCCTTCAAATGCTGCATCAACAGATCTGACAGCAGGAGTTCAGCCGCATCTTCGACCGTTTGGGGCAAGGCGTGTTGTCTGCCGCCGTCAATCATAGGGTACCTCGATGGGGTTAGGCTCTATCGACAATCCGCCGATAGACGATTACTGTATCTATCGACCGATAGGATTAAAACTTGATACCCTCTCGGGTGAAAATCGCCAGCTGATATGGCCTCGGCCGGCTTATCGTACTGCGGTGGGTCGACCACCAACCCACAACGTGAAAGGGAGCAAAATGATCAAACAATTGGTATTACTGGTATGGGTGATGACCCTTGCGGTGGCCTGCACCCAGGAGACCCAGAACAAGATTGGCAGGAGTATCCAGAACTGGACCGGCACCAATGGTGTACTGGATGTGTATGCTGGAGATAAGTTGGTCAACCGGTTTATAAAGATCGATAAATTGTCAACGGCCACCGGAACGGACGATAGCAAACCACGGCCCTATCGGTTTGGTTATGGCGTAATGGACAGCAATTTCAATTTCGTCAAAGACGGCAGCGAAAAAAAAGTCTATTTCGAATTTAGTGATTACAGCACCAGCTACGTGTTTTACGAGAGCCCCAATTGATCGCGGTGCCAATGCATCTCATCGTTGCGGACCTGCTGTACCGATTAGCGCCACTGCGGTTTGGCGAGCCGGTAACCCACGTCTACAATCCGTTAGACTATGCCCGGAAGGGGTATGATCGCTATTGTGAAAAATTCGGCGGAGCGCCCAAGGAGGTGCTGTTCGTTGGAATGAATCCGGGACCCTGGGGAATGGTCCAGACCGGGGTACCCTTCGGAGATGTGACGATGGTTCGCGACTGGCTTGATATTCGCGCTTCAATCGAGTCGCCCGAAAATCCACATCCCAGGCGGCCTATCGACGGCTTTGCCTGCCCGCGCGGAGAAATCAGCGGCCAGAGACTTTGGGGGTGGGCAAAAGATCGCTTTGGCAGGCCGGAACGATTTTTCGAACGATTTTGGGTTGCCAACTATTGCCCCCTGGCCTTCATGGAGCGCACCGGCAGGAATCGAACTCCGGACAAGCTCAAGAAAAAAGAAAAGATACCGCTTTTCGAGGCCTGCGACGAGGCCCTGCGCCGCACCGCCGTGATGATGGAGCCCCGCCATGTGGTCGGTATTGGCAATTTTGCATACCGGCGGGCGCTGGCTGCCCTTGCGAAGATGCCGATCGCCATCGGTCGCATCAGCCACCCCAGTCCGGCCAACCCCAAGGCCAACAAAGGGTGGAGCCGCCTCATCGAAAAGGAACTGCTTCAGCAGGGGATCAAGCTGTGATGGTTGGGGGATCCGAATTAACAACGGCGGCATTGGACGGCTCTCACCACGGCAAAAGGAGGCGGCGAAATGATGATTTACCATGAATTGTCGCTTCGAGCCGTTTGGGAAAAAGGTGCAGAAAAAGGTTCAGGCCTCTGAATTTGCGTCTGCCCCCCCCGGTAAACAGAAGGTTTCGATACAATTTAATCCAGCACAGCTCCCGGATGACCCCGATGCCGAGCGCGCGCCTGTAATTTTTGGCTGCCACAGCATGGTGCAGGCCGCTTTTTTTGATGGCAGACGCGGCAATTTGACCGCTACGGTGGGCGTAATAGAGCCCTTCCCCAAGCAGGGGGTCCGCCAGGCCGCAGGCGTCGCCCACCAGCAGCACCCTCTCTTTTGCTGGGGTCTTGAGAAAGTTTCCGAAGGGCAGGGGGTGGCCTTGCCAGGGCGGCATGGCCTCTTCCGATAGATCGATGGCAGCCATAAAATTTCGAAATCCTTCGGTAAAGGAGCGGTCTTTTTTTCTATGGAGGCAGGCCATGCCGACGATTTGCCGGTCACCGGATGGAAATGCCCATGCATAGCCCCATGGCACATACCCGAAATGCAGGGCGGCGTATGGCCGTTCCCTTTGCGGCGGGCATTGTTTTTCGACGGTCATGGCCATCTGCCGGCGCCATCGGCGGAGGGCCCCAGGGGCGTTGAAAACGGTTCGCCGGATCTTGCTCCAGGCGCCGTCCGCGCCGATGATTATTCTGCAGTGCAGTTGATCCCCATTGGACAATTGGATACGGCCGGCATTCGGATCGACTTCGGTTGCGGCAATACCGGTCATTACGCCGGCACCGGCCGCTACGGCTTTTTCAAGCCAGAGCAGGTCATATCGGGTGCGGTCGACGAGGAAAAAAGGAAATTCCAGGCTGCCGCGGTACAACTCGGCACCACGGGCGTAAATCCTGTAGTCTTTGCACTGTTGTTTGACGATGCCCATGCTCGTGAGGGTGCTGACCGATGTGCCGAAAACGGAGCCGAGCAGGTCGATGGTTTTCCAGGTCAGCAGTCCGGCGCATAATTTGGGTCGTGGAAAGGACTGCTTGTCGATGAGGCAAACGTCCAGTCCGCTGCGGGCCAGGCAATAGGCGGCGGTTGCACCGGCTGGTCCGGCGCCGACCACCCCTATATCATGTCGAATTCCGGCCATTACCACCTCGTTGATCCGGTTCGGTCTGGAACACCAGCGCTTTTTTAGAGAACGGGCACAAAAAATAGAGTTCGGTGGCTACCAGACGCTTGCCTTGACTGTTTTTATTGGATGCCCCATAGCGCTGGTCACCCATCACGGGAAAGCCAATCCGGTCAAAATGGCGCCTGATTTGATGCAGCCGACCCGTGAAGATGCGAACATTGGCCACGCTGACATCCATTTCATCATCATATGAAATCGTTTCAAAATGTGTTAGCGCCGACTTGCCGTCCAGCGGAAGGTCAATGCTGCCCACGAGGCCGTGAAGCGCAAGATTGCCGCGAACTTCTATCCGATAGCGCTTTTCAATTTCCCGGCGCTGCAGCATGCCGGGAAAAAGCCCAGCACCGCGATTGTCGTGGGCGATGATGATCAAACCAGCGGCTTCCATGGTGATATGCACGACAATGGGTTTCATCAGGCAGTTGTTCGCTGTCGAATATATTCATACATGGTCAAAGAGGCGGCCACACTGACATTGAGGCATTGCACGGTGCCAAATTGAGGGATCGAAAGGGAGACGATGTCTGGAAAATCCTTGGCTTCGAAACTGAAACCATACTCTTCATGCCCGAATACAAAGGCGCTCCGCTCTGGTAAAGCGGTCTTGTTCAGTGGAGTTCCCCCTTTCGGATCCATCCTGAACACCCGATAGCCAAGTCCGGCAAGGGCGTTATGGCTCGATTGAAAATCATCAAAGAACATTGCCGGTACCCATTTGAATGAGCCCATGGCCGGGGCCGGGTCAAAAAAGTCGATACCCACCAGATGGATCTCTGCGGCCCCGAAAGCATCCGCGCTGCGAAATATTTTTCCCACGTTGTAACGCGGCTTGAGATGATCCAGCACGATGACGAACCGGTGGGGACCCGGTGTTGCCAGGGCATTGCGTTTACGCTGCTTCCTGAATCGTTTAACGGCGAGTTCGCGTTCCGGACTGCCGCGTCTTCGCCTGTGGTGCACTCCCATTTCGACATTCCTTCCGCCCAATTCGGCTGGCGCTGCGGGCGGTGATAGTGTTCAACCGCTAATTGTGATATGTCTCATATCGCGGTTTCGTTCAGCTGGCAACCTGCCTCTGGATAGCATTGGTTGCACGATCCGTCCGTCTGCACAGGATCTTAAGAATCCTAAAACGGCGCTCTTTCCCTATATCAAAGCGGGGCTGCAACTGGCTGATCTCTGGAACCCAACATTCGAGACATCGGACCGTTAATGGATTATGGAGGTGATGGCACTGATTCGCGAGCGCTTTACCAATCTCAAAGATCTTGTTACCTACGGCCGGGCCTATATCAGCGACACCGTGGCCATGGATGCGACCGCCGTGGAACAGCTCCTTAGCCCGGATTCCCGGACGGCGGCCTGGTTGATGGACCTGGCTCAGCGCCTCGATTCACCGGAGCCGTTTGGCGCCAAGACCGTCGAGGCTGCCTTGGGTGCCTTCCTGGAGGAACAGCAACTCAAACCCGGCATGCTGATGGGGGCGGTTCGCACTGCTGTCACCGGACAGCGTGGGGGGCCTGATTGCATGCGCGTTTTAATGGTGCTGGGGCAAAAACGGGTAGCGGACCGACTGACCTTGGCCGCCAACCGCTGTGCTGCCCGGCACTGAGGCCTTTGATCAACATCTACAGGAGATTACATCATGTTTACCCTTTCCGATTTGAGAGATATCGCCATTCAAATTGAACGCAATGGGGTGGAGGCTTACCGCAGCGCGAGTCAACGCATTGTGGACCCTGAAATGGCTGCGGTTGTCGCTTTGATGGCCGAGGAGGAACTGCGGCACCTCAACTGGTTCAAACAGCTGAGCACGGGAGCCAACGCGCCATCGGAACACCCGGAAATCGAAGCAATGGGAAGATCACTGTTGAAGGAGATGATGGAGAGTCGGACGTTTTCCCTGGGTAGTGAACCACTGCAACGTGCGGTGGACGTGTCCGCAGTGCTCTCCCAATCCCTTGGCTTTGAAGAGGACACCATTCTTTTCTACAACACGTTGGGCGCTTTCATCGAAACGCCGGCGGCAAAAGATCAGCTTGAGGCGATTATCGCGGAGGAGCGCCGCCACGTTGAGATGATTGAGCGGATGATGGCTGCGATCCAGACCGATAGGGGGCGTGTCGACGCTTAGGGATTTCTCCGGCAATTCGTCGGTGTCGTCGAACAACGAGCGCAGAAAAAGAGTGGGCGGCGCCAAAAGCGCCGCCCCAAGAAGGTTGGTTGGAAAGAGCTACCGTGAACAAAACCGAATAGCTGATGTTTGGCTGTTGCGTTGACTCACCAACAGGGCTCTTGCCAATAAGAAGGAGGTTGAGGTTTTTGCAACCTGCTGAGCGTTTCGGCTCGCAGGGTTGCCATGGCACAGCGTCTTGTGTTGATTGTCACTCTTTGGTTTCGTCACGCCTGACTTTTTCTTTGGAGGGGATGGCGGGGTGGCGATTGGTGCCACCCCGCCGAACAAGAGAGGAAGATGATGAAAAAGTTAGGCTTCGTAATTATGGAAAGCATAATTTATGCCATGTTAAAAATTTTTTTTAAAAATATAATATATATAATAAAAACAATATTATATAATTATAGCTGGATTTTTAAAGGAAGGAAGAACAGTCTTAATCTTATGGCAATATGCAAAACGAATTTGCATCCTGCCATCAGTGCAGAATGTTGCGGGTTCACCATCACCTGGCCGGCTTTAGGTGGGACAGCACGCGACGCTGCTCTTCAATAAGGGTGGACCAGTCGATTGCGCGGGTGAATCGCACGCTGATATGCCGGTCTTGCTCCCGTATGAACTGACCGGCAACTTTTATTCGCTCGCCATTGTCAAAACGGATATGTCCAGAGAAGCGATCCATGGCGCCCAGACTTCCATCATTCAGAAAGCAGCTTCCCTCCTGTGATAAATCGACGATGGGGAACTCAAGGTGCCTCAATTCCTGATCGTCGGCCCGCTCCACTACAAGCTTCGGACGGATGAAACTTGGATAAATAATGCGGAAGGTCTCCCGGCGGTTGGGCCATGTGATAATGGGTTTGTTCGTCTGTTCGGACTTGTGACTGGACACTGATTGCCAAAGCATGTTCAGAAAAAAGATGACCAGCAAACTGCCACATATCCAGAAGATAGAGATGAAATAGTAAGCGTTGTGACCATACAATTTAGGGAAATAGATCACCTTTATGACCAGTGCGGTGCAGAGAACAATAATTAACAGTATGGTGATGTTCAGTTGCTGGCGCATGATT
>Ga0316201_10002889_pt1 | contig 12443 bp, 14 predicted proteins | sample CS6wburrow_MG_FD_204516 | JGI IMG/M metagenome (GOLD analysis project Ga0316201, IMG submission 204516) | Coastal sediment microbial communities from Delaware Bay, Delaware, United States - CS-6 worm burrow | ecosystem: Environmental > Aquatic > Marine > Coastal > Sediment | place: USA... | reverse complement strand
TGCCCTGCGTATCAGCGCCGCACCGGAGGAGATGACCGTCGCCTGCTCGGTGGGCTACACGGAGCTCAGCGACGAGGATACCGTGGAGACGCTCGTGGCACGTGCCGACAAGGCGCTTTATGACGCCAAATCCGCCGGCCGCAACCGCGCAGCCTATCTCGCCCCAAATAGCTGAGAAAACCTAAAGCCAGCGAGGTATTTGCCGATACCTTAGCTAGAGACGATTTCCGTCTGATCCCAAGGCATGGAGGGACACACTTTTGGATTTGGCGACACTTATCGGCCTGATCGGCGCTTTTGGCATCGTCCTGACCTCGATCATGCTGGGTGGCTCCGCGGGCACCTTCGTCAACACGCCGTCATTGCTGGTCGTGTTGGGCGGTACCGTGCTCGTCACCATGATGAAATTCAGCCTTGGCAAGTTCGCCGGCGCTGCATCCATTGCGGTCAAGGCCTTCCTCTACAAGCCGACAAATCCTGAGGAACTCATCCAGGAATCAGTCGAGCTGGCCAAGGCAGCGCGCCAGGGTGGCCTGCTGGCGCTGGAAGACCGTGAAATTGCTGACGATTTCATGAAGACCGGCCTTGGGCTGCTGATCGATGGCCACCCAGCGGACGTCGTTCGGACAATGCTCCAGAAGGACCTTAATGAGACGCTGAAGCGACACTCGGACGGCCAGGACATATTCAAAGCAATTGGCGACGTCGGCCCCGCAATGGGCATGATCGGCACGCTGATCGGTCTCGTACAGATGTTGTCAAATATGGACGACCCGAAGCAGATCGGGCCCGCCATGGCTGTTGCCCTGTTGACGACGCTCTACGGCGCAATCCTGGCCAACATGTTTGCCCTGCCGATTGCCGACAAACTGGCCGTGAGAAGCGCCGAGGAAAATACCAGCAAATCGCTGATCATCGACGCCCTGCTAAGCATCCAGGGTGGCCAGAACCCGCGCATTATCGCGAGCATGCTCGAAGCGTACCTGCCGCGTTCGAAGCGCACTGAGGAGGATGAGGCCTGACCAGGCTCACCATGAAGCTATGTCCGAAGGTGTAGAGAAAAAAGAGAGTGCAGGTGTACCGGCGTGGGTAATGACCTTCGCGGACCTGATGACGTTGCTAATGTGCTTCTTCGTATTGCTCCTTGCGTTCTCGGAGATGGACGTTGCCAAGTTCAAACAGCTGTCGGGTTCAATGAAGGAAGCGTTTGGCGTGCAATCCGAGGTCGAAGTAAAGACCATTCCCAAAGGTACGAGTGTCGTGGCGCAGGAGTTCAGCCCGGGACGACCCGACCCTACGGCATTGAACCAGGTGCGCCAGTTTACGATTGACTCGAACCGCAATACGCTTGACGCACTCGACCGCGAACTCAAGGAAATCGAAGAAACGCGTGAGCATGCGCGCCGCCTGCGACTCGCGCTCAAGGAAGAAATAGAGAAAGGCAGCGTATCGATCCAGACGGAGGGCATGAAGGTCATCGTGCACCTCATGGAGAATGCGACATTCGACTCGGGGGAAGCTCAGCTACACGAAGCATTCCGCCCTACCCTCAACAAGATCGCCACCTTGATTGACAACAACAGTGGCGAGGTCACCATTTCAGGCCACACCGACAATGTCCCGATTGCAAATGACCGCTTCCGCTCAAACTGGGACCTGTCAACATCGCGTGCCGTATCGGTTGCGCACGAATTACTGGAGGTTTCCACCCTGGACCCGGCGAACGTCATGGTGACAGGACATGCCGATACGCGCCCGCGCGAAGCGAATGACAGCGCTGAAAATCGCGCCAAGAACCGCCGCGTGGATATCAGCATCGTGCGCGGCAAGGAAATCGACGAATACCGCACAATGAGCATAACCGCTGCGACAGCGAGTGCCCCACCGATCACTGAGGAACCGGAACAATGAGCAACGAAAAAGACAGCAGGCGCTCGTTCCGGGTCAGCGAGTCCGTATACCTCAAGTACGAAAAGTTGACCGAGGACGAGTTCCAGGAAGGTATCGAACGTCGCAAGCTACGCCTTGGCGGCGACGATGGTGCACAGGCCAAGCTTGTCGACATAGAAGCGCGACTCTCGGAGGCCATGTTTCTGCTCAACGGCGAACACTCACAAATGGGCCGCTGCATTACGCTGATGAACGACAAACTTAATGTCGCGATCGATCAATTACCTTCCTTGCGTGAGAGCAAAGCCAGCCTGGCCCGGATACCGCCCCAAACCTGCGATGTCGGTGCCGACGGGATGGTGTTCTCCAGTGCAGAACAAATGCAGGTCGGCGACAAGCTGAGCCTCACATTCCTGCTGTCATCCGATAATCGCTTTGTCGAGACCTTCGGCAAGGTCGTTCGGCTGGCAGATCCGCCGGATACGAGTTCGCCAGAGTATGTTTACGGGATTGCGGTGGAGTTCGTTAATATGCCCGCCACACAGCGTGAAATCCTCATCCAGCACATGTTCAGCCGCGAATCAGAGACCTTGCGCATGCGTCGATTGGAAATGGACGGAACCTAAGAGCAGCGTTCCCTCGTCAGCCCAGTGATTGCTGCATGGTCTGCAGCTTTTCTCTGTATCCGGACATCAACTCGGCTGCGGACTCCTCATTGAGTCCCAGTTTGCGGCAGGACGCATCCTCCTCGAATATCTTCTCCAGTTTGGCCTCGTTACCGTCAATCAACAGCCTGGCGACGACAATCACGTCGGCGAGACTCGGGACTGACTCAGGATCTTGATCCACGTAGCTGGCAGGGTCCGCCGACTGGACGACTTCCTCCGGGAATCCCCATGATTCGATGATGCTCTTTGAGATCTGCGGGTTCCACTCTTCCAGTACGAGATTCAGGGAACTCGGGTTGCCCAGGAACTCCGGAAAGTCCTCAGCCTTGGTGAGTATGTAGAGCTTGCCTATCTCATTCATGAGACCGCACAGAAACGCCGATTCCTGGTTGAGACCGGGATGTCTCTGGGCTACCGCGTAGGCCATGCTGGACAGCTTCATGCCGTGCGCCCAGACCTTACGCTGCAGCTTGGCCGTCTTCTGATGCTTGTCGGAGTCGTACAGCTGCTTCATCGCAAGGGACATCGCGGTGTTGCGAACAACCTCGAAACCCAGCCGTCCGATCGCCGTGTCAAGATCCTCGATCTTGACGTTCGCCCGGTTATACAGCGCAGAGTTTGCGAACACGAATAGTTTCGATACGAGCACGGGGTCAACACTGACCGCCTTGCTGATTCGTCCGAAGTCGCAATCGTCGCGTTCCAGCATATTGCGAATCTTCAACACGACATCTGGTAACGACGGCAACGAGATGTCACCGTTATCCAGTTCTAACGCCAGCAGGCTTACGAACCGGAATTGATCACTCTTTTCCCTGGCTTCCATGGCTCGCTAATTTCCACCCGAAACGACGCGGGCCCTTCCGTGTAGTTTCTGCATGAGGCGCGCCTCTCCGATATTCAGGCCACAGCTGCGCGTCAGGTCATCGATGCTCGCCCCGAGTTTAGCCATGCGAATTGCGTTCTCGATAGGCAGGTTACGCTCCACGGAAGGCTGCGACCGGTGCTTTCTGATCTCTGTAACTTTAATGGCACGCTGCAAGTCGTGTATGCCCTGCTCAAGGCGCTGTATGGCTCTGGTCTGTTCTTCGCCCTTGTGCAAATCGGCATCGCTTAGTGCTGCCCCGGTTGGACTCGACCAGAATTTCTCCATCTGGCGAGCGCGGCGATCGAACCTGATCAACACGACGCAAGCCACTGACAGCAGCAAAGCATTGGACATCATCAGGAGATAGATTAGATGGAAGGTAGTCATCATACGTGCTCGTCTATCGTGGGTCCGTGTTCCCCATCTTCACGTTCAGCAGATTCCTGCTCCGGCTCCTTGCGTGGCTTGTTCTTGCGACGATCCGTCTCGCGTTCTTTTGGAACCGGATGTGCCGGCTTCACCGGGTAAGTGGGAGTGATGTGTTTGATACCTGAGATAAAATCCGCCATTACGAAAGCCCTCCATCACCAGCGCTTGGACGCCGCCCGCAAACGCATGACAGCCTGGCCGTGAATCTGACAGACGCGCGATTCGGAAACATCCAGTACGGCGCCTATTTCTTTAAGGTTGAGTTCCTGCTCGTAGTAGAGCGATAGCACGAGTTTTTCGCGCTCCGGCAGTTGGTCGATCGAACCAGCCAGTTGCTCGCGGAACTGGTCCTGGAATAACTGCTGATCGGGTCGGGGCGTATTGGACGAAGGCGGCTTACGCTGCAGCGTCGGTTCCTCGAGCGTTTCCTCGTAGCTAAACAGGCGACTGCACGCACTGTCGGCCAGAATCTTGTGGTACTCGTCCAGCGATATTTCCAGCTTCTCAGCCACCTCTTCTGAAGTCGCTGCGCGACCGGTTTCGGCCTCGACGGAATGCATCGCTTCGGTCACGCGCCGGTACTTGTGATGCACCGAGCGTGGCGTCCAGTCATGTTTGCGGATGTCATCGAGCATTGCGCCGCGAATGCGGATGCCCGCGTAGGTTTCAAAACTGGCACCACGTGACTCATCGAAGTTCGCAGACGCTTCCAGCAGTCCGACCATTCCAGACTGCATGAGATCATTAACATCGACAGTGGATGGCAATCGCGCTGCAAGGTGATGCGCAATCTTCTTGACGAGTTCGACGTGTTCCGTGACCAGTTCTTCACTGCTGTAAGACGGGTTGGAAACCACACTACTGTATGTATTCATGCGACTTTACCTCGCGATGCCGGATTAGCCATGAGCAGGCGTTCCAGGAAGAACTCAATGGCACCACTTGCCTCGCGCGCCGCGGGCAACGCGTCGATATCCAGTGCGAGCCTCTTGAAGGCCTCACCCGAAGCGCTCATCGGATAGGCATCAACGACTGCGCGCTGCTCCTGCACGGCCCGCACGAGATAATTGTCGTGGGGAATGTCCCCGGCATGCCGGATGACGACATCCAAATATTGATTGGTGACCCGCAGGAGTTTGCGGAACAGCGCCCGGCCGCTACCCACCCTGGCGCTCTGATTCGTAACGATGTTGAAGCGCGTGATGCCGTAGTTCTGACTGAATACCTTGAGTAGTGCGTAGGCATCGGTCAGAGACGCGGGCTCGTCGCATACAACCACAACCGGGTGCTGTGCGGCCTGCACAAAACGCGCAACGCGCGGCGTGATCCCCGCCGCCGTGTCGACAATCATGATGTCCGGCTGGGCTTTCAACTGGCTGAAAGACTGAATGATCCCGACCTGTGCCGCGGCAGGCAGATCGGTCATACAGAAGTTCCCGGATGATGCGGGGACGATATGAATACCGCCGGGCCCTTTGAGAATAGTGTCCTTGAGCTCAGCGGCACCCTCAACAACGTGTGACAGGTTGAAGCGTGGCTGCAGACCCAGGAGGACGTCCACGTTGGCGAGACTCAGGTCGGCATCAAGCAGACAGGTATCGCGCCCCATATGACCCAGGGCTACTGCCATGTTCGTGGCAACATTGGTTTTGCCAACCCCGCCCTTGCCGCTGCAAACTGAAATCACTTTAACCGGTTTATTTTTCATGGACTGTTCCAGATTCGATCCTTGAGTAGTGTTAGCCATGTGCAACGTCCATCCTTGAGTAGTTCTCAGACATTGTGCGTTCGTCGACTCGCGGGCGACTCGCGTGCATACAGTCGACAGCCTGGTTCACAAGCCACAGGCGCTTGTGCGCGGCAGGGTGCAGATCGTCGGGAATACGCTGCCCATCGGATATCCAGGCCGCCGGCAAGTCGTGCCGAATAAGGGTGCTCATGACACAACCGAGCTGTGCTGCCTCATCGATTTTCGTAATGACGCAACCTTCCAGTGGGACCTTGCTGAATTCCCGGACCGTTTCATCCAGGGCAGCTTCCTGCGTCGCTGCTGACAACGTCAGGTAGAACTTGACGCGGTCTGCATTGCGACCGTAAGCCGCAAGTTGATTGGAGAGATCGCGGTCGCGCTGGCTGCGCCCTTCCGTATCGATCAAGACAAGCTTCTTATCACTGAGCTGCGTCAGCGTCGTGTGCAGCTCATCAAAGCTGCTCGCGGAATAGACCTGCGCGCCGATGATGTTGGCGAACGCTGTCAGGTGCTCCTTCGCGCCGACGCGATATGAATCAGCACTCACGAGGGCGATATCATCTGCCCAGTTGCTCATTGCGAAGCGCGCCGCAATTTTTGCGATGGTCGTCGTTTTGCCAACGCCGGTAGGGCCGATCAGGGCGATCGTGCCACCGTCTTCAAGCATCTTGTCGTCAACAACCGGCAAGGTCTGTGCAAGCATCGACAGGGGTGGTTTCCAGAGGCTCTTGATCTCTTCTGTAGGGCCAAGGCGATCGACAATCATGTTAGCGATGTCGGGCGCGATACCGAGGCGCGCAAGGTTGCGCAGCAACTGTGCTCGCATCGGGTACACGCGCGCCTGCTCTTTCCAAACGAGGCCAGAAAGCTGGGTTTCCAGCATGCCGCGCATGGAAGCGAGCTCTTCGTGCATAACCCTGAGCGACAGCTCGTCCACATCGTTGCTCGCTGGTTTCGAAACGACTTCCGCGGGCGCACGATCGACAACGGTAGCGGACTTGTCCTTCCGCAGCTCAGCTGCAACAACTTCGATCTCAGGCGCTGCCGGCGGGACGGTTTCGTCTTCCGCGATACTGGCCAGGGCGTCACTGTTGATCTGGTCATCGGATCCTGAATCCACACCCAGGGCATGCCGCACCAGAGCCTCGTCATAGTCGATCGCAGCAATGACCTCGATACCGTCATCTACGCGACGATTCGACAAAATCACGGCGTCGGGGCCCTGGTCTTCACGCACTCTGCGTAAGACGTGCCTCATATCCTTGTCCAAGTACCGTTTAATTTTCACGATCGTTCCTTTTCATGTGTTCGCTCGTTGCCGCTTCGCTCTGCAACCCTTGCTTCCTCTTTGCTGCCCTGTAGCTCCTAGCTCACCGCAGCAACCATCTGTATGCGTTTGTCGTCGGGAATCTCGTTGTAGGCCAGCACGTGCAGGTTGCGAATGTTGCGCATCATGCGAGACATCCAAGGCCTGACAGCGGGCGCTACCAGCAATACGGCGGGCTCACCGGCCATCTCCTGGCTCTGTGCCTTCTCCGTCAACGACTGATGTAATCTCTCAACCATGGCTGGTTCCAAACCGACGATTCCGCCTTCCTGTACTGACTCATTCAAGATTCGTTCCAACTCTGGCTCGAGCGTCATGACTGGGAGCTCAGGCCCCGTCCCTGCTACGCTGTGGACGATCGAGCGACCAAGGGAAACACGCACCGCGGCCGACAAAACGTCGGGATCCTGACTCCTGGCACCGTGCTCCGCCAATGTTTCGGCGATCTTCCGGATGTTCTTCAGCGGGATGTTTTCCTGCAGCAGGTTCTGCAGGACTCGCGTAATGACGCTCATTGGCAGGAGCTTCGGTGTCAGTTCCTCAACCAGTTTTGGAGACGCGGCCGCAAGCCGGTCCAGGAGCTGCTGGGCCTCTTCGTGGCCGAGTAACTCGTGTGCGTTGGTCAGGAGCAGCTGGCTCAGGTGGGTCGCTACGACCGTGGCGGGATCGACGACCGTGTAACCGAGCATCTGCGCCTCCTCGCGCTGCGATGCCTCGACCCAGAATGCTTCGAGCCCGAATGCCGGGTCCTCAGTGGCGATGCCCTCGATCTTGCCGAAGACCTGGCCGGGGTTGATCGCCAGGTCCTTGTCGACATGCACTTCGCTTTCGCCGATCGTCACGCCTGCAAGGGAGATGCGGTAAGTATTGGGTGGCAGATCCAGGTTGTCCCGAATGTGCACCGGTGACACCAGGAACCCGAGTTCCTCGGTCAGCTTCTTGCGCACGCCCTTGATTCGACCGACGAGCGGTCCATTACGAGCGGAGTCCACGAGCGGGATCAGTCGATAGCCAACTTCGAGGCCGACGAGATCGACAGGATCGACATCGTGCCAGCTCAGGTCCGGCAGCGCGGCGTCGGGGTCCGTGATCTGCGGTTCAGGCTCTGGCGGTACCCTGTGCTTCCTGGCGACATGCAGCGCGGCATAGCCACATATGCCCGCCAGCGTCAGAAACGCGGCATTTGGCATTCCCGGGATCATGCCGAGTATGCCGACGATAGCGCCTGTAACCGCCAGCGTGCGTGGGTCGTTCAGCAATTGTGCCGACACCTGCTGACCCATGTCCTGCGAACGCGTAACGCGCGTTACGATGATCGCGACCGCGGTCGACAGCAACAACGACGGGATCTGGGCAACCAGTCCGTCACCGATAGTCAGCAACGTGTAGTTCTGCACGGCCGTCGACAGATCCAGATCGTGCTGCGTTGTGCCGATTAGCAGACCACCGATGATATTGATGAACAGGATCAGGATGCCGGCTACGGCATCACCACGAACAAACTTGCTGGAACCATCCATGGAACCGTAGAAGTCCGCTTCCTCGCCGATTTCCTGCCGGCGCTTGCGCGCTTCGTCCTGGTCAATAACACCGGCATTGAGGTCAGCGTCGATCGCCATCTGTTTGCCGGGCATTGCGTCGAGAGTGAAGCGTGCCGACACTTCGGAAACCCGCCCGGCGCCCTTCGTGACAACGACAAAGTTGATAATGACGAGAATTCCGAAGATGACCAGGCCGACGGCGTAGTTGCCGCCAACGACGAATTCACCGAAGGCCTCAATGACTCGACCCGCAGCGGACGTACCCGTGTGACCGTTCAGAAGTACTACGCGTGTTGACGCGATGTTGAGCGCAAGGCGTAGCAGGGTCACGACCAGCAGAATCGTCGGGAACACACCAAAATCCAGCGGCCGCCTGACGTAGATCGTCGTCAGCAAAATGCCGAGTGACAGCGAGATGTTAAATGTAAACAGCACATCCAGTGCCAGCGGCGGCAACGGAATCATCATCATGGCCAGCATGGCCAGCAGCAGGAACGGCAGGCCAAGTCCCTGGATGATGTTGGCAATCTGTTTTTTTGAATCAGTAGTCATCTTCGTTTACTTCAGGCTCAGGCGGCTCCGGACGACGCTGTCCGGGACGCAAGGTCTCGTTGAGTTGATAGATGTACGCAAGAATCTGTGCGACGGCGGTGTACAGGCCTGCAGGAATCTCGTCGCCGATGTCCGTGGTGCGGAACAGGACACGTGCGAGTGGCGGTGCCGAGAACAGCGGCACGCCGTTCTCGGTCGCGATTTCGCGAATACGCTTGGCAATCAGGTCCTTACCCTTGGCGACGACTTGCGGCGCACCCATGTTGTCGTCGTACTTCAGCGCCACGGCAAAATGCGTCGGGTTTGTGATAATGACGTCGGCCGTCGGCACGTCTTCCATCATGCGGCGCTGTGCTACCTGCTGCTGCATCTGGCGAATGCGGGACTTGACCTCTGGTCGTCCCTCGGTTTCCTTGAACTCGTCCTTAACCTGCTGACGTGTCATTTTCAGTTTCTTGTTGTATTGCCAAAGCTGGAACGGGGCGTCGATCGCTGCGATAACGATGAGCCCCAGGCTGACGACGAGAAGAGACACGCCGCAGAATTGCAGCGCTGTGACAATAGCCTCGCCGATCGGCTGCCGACCAAGACTGAGTAATTGGTCAGTCGAGGACCAGAGCCAGCTCACGGCAATAACCGCGACCAGCAGAAACTTCGCCATTGCCTTGACCAATTCGTTGACGGCATTGGCACTGAAGATGCGCTTGATACCTTTGAGCGGATTCAGTCTTTCCGCCTTGAACGCAGCTGCCTTCATGCTGAATGACCAGCCACCCAGCGCAGCCGCACTCAGGAACACGGCACAGAGCAGCACGATTCCCAGCGGCACCAGGCTGAGCATGCTCTGCGAACCGACTTCCATTAACGCCAGCGGCAGGTAGCGCTCGTCGAGCAGCAGGTCGCGCTCAATCGTGAAACCCTGGGCAAAGGCTTCGAGGAGTTTGCTGCCCATGGGTCCGGCCAGGACCAGCAACGCGCCAGCGCCTGACAGCATGACCCCGGTCATGGTCAGTTCGCGCGATCGCGGAACGTCGCCCTTCTTACGGGCGTCCGCGCGACGTTTGGGAGTCGCTTGTTCTGTACGATCTTGTTGCGCTTCGTCAGCCACGGTATGTCGTTCCTAAGCCCTACAGCTCAAGCAATTGCGAAAGTGCTGAAATCGATTGATTCAGAAAGATCGAGACGTTCTCGACCAGCACGCCCATGTTGAGAAAGATGACCGTGAAGCCCAACAACATGGCAACCGGAAATCCCACTGCGAACAGGTTCAGCGTAGGGGCGGCGCGACTCATCACGCCGAATGAGAGATTTACGGTCAGTAACGCCGTGACGGCCGGCAAGGCGATCTTCATGGCGAACACGAACAGCTGGCTGGTCCACACCAGTAACTCTGAGAGTATGGGCATCGTCAGCCCGCTCTGTGCCATCGGCCATGCCCGGAAGCTCTCGACGAGGAGCTTGATCATCGCCAGGTGCCCGTCTAATGCCAGGAATACGAGCATCGACAACATCAGGAACAGCTGACCAAGAACTGGCACGCTCACCCCACGCACTTTGTCCAGAAAGACGGCGAAGCCGAGCCCCATGCTCATACCGATCACCTGCCCGCCCAGTGCGATCGCGTCGAAGACAAGCTGCACTAAGAATCCCATCGATACGCCGATTGCGATCTCCTGAATCATCGTGACCAGACCCGCCGCACTCAACACATCCGGCGTCGCCGTGTGCGGGACGACCGGCGCGATAGCTATTGTCAAAACCACGGTCAGTAACAGCCGAACCTTCACCGGCACGAAACTGCCACCAATGAGCGGCATCACCATCAGGAATGCCCCGATCCGGACGAACGGCCAGACATAGATCTCCAGCGATTCGATTAGCGGGGTAATTGCGATGTCTATGTTCACTTGTCGTACTCAAAATCACTTTCAGTCCTTTCTCATAGCTATGAGATCAGGGAAGGAATTTGCTCCATCAGTTGTCGCGTGTAGTTGACGATCACGCTGAGCATCCAGGGACCCGCCAATACCAGTGACAGGACGAGAACGAGCAACTTGGGAATGAAGCTCAGGGTCATTTCATTAATCTGGGTTGCGGCCTGGATCATGCCGACCATCAGGCCGACGGCCAGTGCCGACAGCAGCATGGGCGATGCGATCAGCATCGTGACCCAAAGCGCCTGCTGGCCAATAGTTGTGACGGTTTCAGGTGTCATGGCGGCCCCGTCGTGAAGAAACTCGATGCCAGTGTGCCGAGTATCAGCGCCCAGCCATCCACCATCACAAACAGCATGATTTTGAATGGCAGCGAGATAATCATCGGCGACAACATCATCATGCCCATGGACATGAGCACACTCGAGACGACCAGGTCGATAACGAGAAATGGGATAAACACGAGAAAGCCGATCTGAAAGGCGGTCTTCAGTTCGCTGACCATGAAGCTCGGAACAACGATCGACAGCGGCGCATCGTCAACAGACGTGATGTCCGTGCGACCTGCGATAGAAGCAAACAGGTGTAAATCACTTTCCCGCGTCTGGTCGAGCATGAAATTACGCAGTGGCTCGATGCCCTTTGTTACGGCCTCAGCGGCGGAAATCTCGCCATCAATGTACGGGGTCGCCGCATTCTCGTGAATGTCGCTGATAACCGGTGCCATCACGAAAAACGTCAGGAACAGTGCGACCCCGAGTAGCACCTGGTTGGGAGGCGTCTGCGCCGTACCGAGCGCCTGGCGCAGAATCGACAGCACAATGATGATTCGCACAAAGGCGCTTGTTGAGAGGATCGCAGCTGGCAACAAGGTCAGCAGCGTCATCAGCACCAGTATTTGAATGCTCAGAGAGAAACTCTGACCAGTAGTCGCATCGGTGGCCAGGGTAAGCGGTGCCACCTGGGCATTCGCCGTCCCGCTAACGATGCAAAGGAGCGCAATTGCAAGTACGAACCTCACTTGCGCACCTCCTGGAATGCGGTGCGCAGGCGGGCGGCAAAGCCCTCCGCTTCTTTCTTTGTTTCTGTAACGCAGATGGGCTTGTCAAAGACATGCAGCGTTTGCACGCCTGTCGAGGTCATACCAACCAGCAACTGTTGGTCAGCGACCTCGACCACAAGGAGTCGTTCCTTGGGACCGAGAGCCCGGGTCGCAACGATGTTAATGACGTCGCTGGCGCCACCTGCGAGGAACCGGGAACGAGAATATGCCCAGCCGAGCACGAGGATGACACCGATCACGATGAACATGCTGACACCTACGCCGAGCACGTCGCCGCCGCCAATTCCTGGCGTAACGGCCATTACCGGAACCGTCTCGATTTCCTCGCCGCGCGCTGTGGAGACCAGGCCTGCAGCCAGAACAGAGATGGTTAACAGCAGCCGGCTTTTGAATGTCGGGATCATCAACGCGACCTTTAGTG
>Ga0316201_10002888_pt1 | contig 12446 bp, 11 predicted proteins | sample CS6wburrow_MG_FD_204516 | JGI IMG/M metagenome (GOLD analysis project Ga0316201, IMG submission 204516) | Coastal sediment microbial communities from Delaware Bay, Delaware, United States - CS-6 worm burrow | ecosystem: Environmental > Aquatic > Marine > Coastal > Sediment | place: USA... | reverse complement strand
TGATCTTGCCTTTTAGGGTTGACACTACACTAACCCTAGTCGATGGGTGGAACTTCAATCATGACACCATCCTCACCACCGGCCTGATACCGGTTGGTGCTGATGTCATACTCAATATACGCGCTGCGAATAACTTCGTCGCCCAGCATGAGTGTGGCACCGCCTGACAACACCAGCAGGTTGGCATCGCGCAAATACTCCACCACCAGGGCAGCGGCCTTAATCTGATCCCGGCCTGTATGATCATCCTGATTAACCATAAAACGTGCCGGCGAACCTTCGAGATATACCCGGTCAGGCCTGTCGGGCCTTCCATATACAGTGGCCGCTTCAGAAGTCAGCTGCCAGTCATTGCTTTTCATCGAAAAACTGCCGTTAAAATGAAGAATCCCCGGTTGTTCATCTTCACGGGCCTCATCTGCATTTATACTGATCATGTCGAAAGCGCTCCCAGCCAATGGTGCAGCACTACAGGGGAAGCACAATATCGTCAATAAACACCATATACCTGCTTTATTCATGATTTTAGTACTGGATTCGGGCTTCTAGTGTACTCCATTGTATTCAATGACACTTTCAGAGGCTCATTAATTAGGATGCAGTACACTAGTGTAGTACATCCCGATTGATGGTAGTTTCGGGAGCTAACTTTTGATAAAAAATACCGGCGACAAAAATGTCAATAAAACAACTTAACTCTTAAGAATATCAATCGAATGGCCGAGAAAAAAATCATCGATCATTACCTGGTCCAGGAGATATCCCAGCCATTTGTGGCCATCTTTGCAGGACTCGTGGTGATTTTTATCACCTTCAGCCTGAGCCGCTTCCTCGTGGCTGCAGATGCCGGTTTATTACAACCCGCCGAAGTTGCAAGATTGACTTTACTCAAATCGATAATTTCACTCGATGTCCTGCTGCCACTTAGCCTGTTCCTTGGTGTCATGACAGGACTTGGGCGTTTATACAGCGACTCCGAAATTTATGCCATGCGGGCCAGCGGTATCAGTGAAGCAAGCCTGTTACGCCCCTTGATGCGGCTCGCTTTGGTACTCGCCGTCCTGGTTGGCTTGCTGTCTACGCTGGCGCGACCATGGGCCTATGCTCAATCGTTTGAGATCAAGGCAAGTGCCGAGGCAACTGCTGAAACAGGACGGATACGCGCTGCCCGATTTTATGACTTCGGCAAGAATGACCGAACGGTATTCATTGAGAAAATCGCAGAAAATGGCCGGGACCTGGAAGGTGTTTTTATACGTACCCGTAAAGACGACGACCTCCAGGTCATCACTGCCAGGAAAGGTGAATTTGATTATTTTTTCAAACCGGCGTTTCATCGCCTGAAACTGGATGATGCCCGAATCCTGAAGAAGGTACAGGATGGTACGGATCTTGCCGCGCAATTCGGCACGTTTACACTGTTACTGCCTGCCCAGAGCCCGAAGCCACCGGGGTACAAGGTGAAGTCAGCGTCAACGAATACCTTGAGACAGTCCTCCGATCCGGTGGACCGGGCAGAGTTTCAATGGCGTTTATCTACACCGGTTTCGGCCCTGTTGCTGGCATTGGCAGCTATCCCGTTAAGCCGTAGCCGCCCAAGACAGGGTCGTTACGCCAAGATGCTGGTTGCGCTGGGAATTTACGCGGTCTATTTTAACCTGCTCGACGTTAGCCGTAGCTGGGTGGAACAGGGTACCAACGACTACATCTGGTGGGTCCCCGGCCTGCTTTCCCTGGTCGTTGCCGGTTTATATGTGCCCGCAATTCTGAAAATCAGAAAGGACAAACGTGCTCAGAATTGACCGCTATATCATGACGCAATTCGTGGTCGGTATTATTCCGGTTTTGCTGCTGCTGCTGGCGTTATTCAGCTTCATGGCACTGGCTGAAGAACTGGAAGACGTCGGCAAGGGGAGCTTTACACTACCCGATGCTTTAATGGTGGTTATTCTGACCTCACCCAAACGCATCGTTGAATTGCTGCCGGTGACCACACTGCTGGGCGGTTTACTGGGATTGGGGACGATGGCCAACCATCGTGAACTCATCGTCATACGGACCATGGGTATTTCAAAACAGCGTATTGCACAAACGGTAGCCGTGCTGGCAGTTTTTCTGGGTGTTTTCATCACCGCACTGCAGTTTTTTGTAGTACCTGGATTTGAACATGAAGCGGCAACATTGCGTGCCCAGGCATCAAAAGACACCGAGATAAGTACGGGTAATTCCAAGGCAATCTGGACGAGGAATGACATACATTTTATTCGCATTAAAAGTGTAAAGCAGGACCGGGCACTTTCAGACATCGAGATTTATACGACTGACCCGCAAGGCCGTTTGTCGCAGTTAATCCAGGCTTCGAGTGCAATTTATTTCGAGCAGGAAAACTGGGTGTTGGTCGATGTGCTGGAAAGCCGTTTCGAGGGTGACCAGGTAGTTGAAACCAGGCGGGAGAACATGCAATGGAACGCCCTGCTCTCGACCGATCAAGCTGCAGCGTTGATTCTACCGCTGGAGGCGCTCGCACCGAATGACCTGCTCAAAACCATCACGAACCTGAAGCAAAATCAACTGGATACTCACCGATACGAGATTGTGCTCTGGCAGCAGATCAGCCTGCTACCCAGCTTGCTTGCGATGGCGTTAATGTCCTTACCTTTGCTGCTTGGCTCTGTTCGCAGTGTATCAGCCAGTCAACGTGCGTTGACCGGTGGCTTGATCGGGATCGGATTTTACCTGCTACAACAACTGAGCGGCCACCTGGCCGGTATCCTGGGTCTGAATCCCTCGTTACTGATCCTGACACCGCCTTTTGTACTGTTGATTATCGCGATCATCGCAATCCGCCACCACAAATCCTAACGGGCATTGCTGCTTCACTTTTTTGAAACCTGCCACCTTTGCTCATCTATTGCAACAAACTCCAGTTCTCCGGAAGTTTCAATGGCCGCCGACTTCAATCGCATTTGGAAATCCAGGCAGTCGTCTTTTTCCTCAATATCAATAACACGGTATGAAGCGTCGCTGACACTGGACGCGGCGGCAGTACAATAAATTCGGGCATCGCCCCATTGCTGTTCGTGGTTGTGATGCAAGTGACCGTAAAAAATCAACAGGGGTGGGTAATTTTTCAATACCGCCTCCAGTTCCCCGGCATCGGCGAGCCCCTTGCGCCAATTGGTCATTCCGGGCAATGGCGGGTGGTGGATCAGTAAAACCGCTGTTTGATCTTCCCGGGCTGCCTGCAGCAATACCCTGTCCAGTCTTTTTAGCTGTTCTTCACCCAGCTTCCCGCTGGCCATGAAAACAGGTGTAACGCAAGCAGTTGAAAGCCCGATCAGACTAAGTCTGCCCAGCTTGCGAACCACGGGGAATTGATCCAATGCCTGTGCAGATTCTGAACGCTGAGTAGAATGAAACAGGTAATCCGACCACGCCCGCGAAACCGAATCGGCACTTCCCTTCGCGTAAACATCATGATTACCCGGCACCAGCATGACCTGCTCAGCGGGACCCAGTGTGTTCAACCATTCAGCGGCCTGTGTTATTTCTGTTTCCAGCCCGATATGAACGAGGTCACCGGTCAACAAAATCTGATCGGGGTTTTCTGCCTTGATGGCGTCCACCAGCTTGTTGAGTACCATCGGCAAGTAATGTTTGCGCCGGTTTTTAAGCCAGGAAAGGTAACCGGACCACCGCTTACCCCTGAGTTCTGAAAACTTTTCGCCCTCTAGCGTACTTAGATGAGGATCGGTCAGGTGAACTAGACGCATGCAAACACGACCTTGTCTTTGCTGATGATTGCGGCACTGTCTATAATCCTCTCTTGCATAGCAAACCCGGGAACCGCCATGCGGTCTTTTCATCATTATTCCAGGTTGCAATATAACATGACCATTTACGCGCTTGTCTCTAAAATTCACGCAAAAGCGCCGCGATGTTGATCCACAAGGCAGGACACACAACAAAAGCAGTGACAATGAAATAATGCGCGATGAATCACAGCAAGACACGGGTATCCAGCCCTTACTTGATGAAATCAGACAAAAGCACGGTGATGCTTTACAGGCAATCCTGGTCTACGGTTCCTGGTTGCGGGGTAAACGTGACACCATGCTGGATTTTTACGTACTGGTGGAAGACTACCATACGCTTGATTCTGCCTGGCAAGGCTGGATGTGCCGTTTATTGCCACCCAACGTATATCATATCCACCATAAGAAAAATGATTCCGAATCCGGGAGTTCAGAACTACGTGCCAAGTACGCACTATTGACCTTGAGCCGTTTTCGCAAAGCCATGCAACACGACTTTCATTCCTATTTTTGGGCACGGTTTGCTCAACCCTGCGAAGTCCTGTACGTACGGGATGAGGCAAGCCGGCTCGTTTTAACAGAGGCGTTGAACAGTGCAGCAAATACTTTTGTGCAGCGGGTAATACCGGCAATGGGGGACACCTTCAGTAGCTCCGAATTATGGACCCGGGGCCTGGCGCTCACCTATCAATGTGAACTGCGTACCGAAAGCAGCAACCGTGGTGAATCAATTTACGAATTTGACCCGGCCTACTATGACGGTGTCACATGCGCTTTTGCACATCGGAATACTTCCCTTTCAAAGACAAAAGACGATACCTTGTACAGCAACCAAAGCAGCGGCTTTTCCAGGAAAATTTCCCTGGCGACCTGGTGGCTGCGTCGTGTGCAAGGCAAACTGTTATCGGTACTTCGGCTGGTCAAAGCCGCCTTCACCTTCAATGAGCCCCTGGAGTACCTGTTGTGGAAAATTGAACGTCATACCGGCTTGTATATCAAGCCGACTCAACGGCAACTCAAACATCCGCTGATTTTCGCCTGGCCCCTGTTGTGGAAACTCCACCGGCAAGGCGCTTTTCGCTAACGCAATAAAAGCGCTTCGATTTTCGTGGGTGGGGAGTCAATGCTTTAGCGTACCGGCAGCTTGAGTTGAGCAATGAGTTATCAAGCTTTCAGTTCGGCAAACGTCTCGATGATCTTATTAATTTGTTGAGGTGTGTGTGCCGCGCTAATACTGCAGCGTAGAAAACTGGCACCGCCGGGTGTGGCCGGAGGAAGCATCATATTGACGTATATCCCCGCTTCCAGTAAATAATTCCACTCGGCAAGCGCTGATTCCCTGTCCTTGCAACGTACCGCTATGACCGGACTGACTTCTGGGCCGAGTTCGAAACCAAGGTCATGTAAGCCATTGTAAAGCCACCTTGCATTTGACCACAGGGTTTCCTTCAACTCCGGTCGCGTGCGTAACTGCTTAAGCGCTTCACGGGTTGTAGCCATCACGGCAGGGCTTGGGGAAGCAGTGAACATAAAGGGCCGGGATACGTAACGAAACAAGCCCAGTACATCGTGCTTACTGGCACAAAAACCACCCATGGAACCAAGGCTTTTACTGAAGGTCCCGACGATAAAATCGACCTTGTCCAGAACACCCTGCTGTTCCGCTACACCGCAACCCCGTTCGCCATAAACTCCCAGGGAATGTGCCTCATCAACCAGCAGCCTTGCACCAAAACGCTCCTTGATCTCCGCGATTTCCTTCAACGGTGCACAATCACCCAGCACGCTGTACATACCTTCCACGATAATCAGGCAACGACGGGCACGATCACCCAGGCGTGCGATACGACGTTCAAGGCTTTGAATATCATTGTGTTTAAACCGGTATATATCTGCTCCGCTCATACGACAGCCATCGTAAAGGCTTGCATGTGCATCGGAATCGAGCAGCACAGCATCGTCTTTGCCCAATAGCGCGGTCAGGACACCCAGGTTCGCGGCATAACCGGTTGAGAAAACCATGGCATGCGGGCATTGATAGAGGTCCGCCAATTCTGCCTCAAGCGCACCATGTGCCGCGTAACTGCCATTGGCCATACGTGAGCCGGTGGTTCCGGTACCCTGTGATTGCATGGCGGCAACACCGGCAGCGATACAAGCGGGGTCGAATGTCAGACCAAGGTAGTTATTGGTGCCGGCCAGAATGGTTGTCCGACCATCTACGACGCCTTCGGTAGCCGAATTAAGTGTATCGAATACAACACTGGTAGGATCCTTACCTGCGTGGCCAAGGCCGGATTTTAACTGTCCCGCAACAGAGAATTTTTCAAGCAGTGGCATTGCTGACTAATCCTTATGCGCTGCTATTATAACGCCCGCGAGGTCAGTGATGGTGTGGATGTTTGACAGGCTGTCAAGATCAACTGCGATATCGTAATGATCTTCTACTTCAAGCATAAACTCCATTACCTGGAAGGAATCCAGTTGTAACTCCGTCACCATGTTGGTATCCGGTGTAATTGTCTTATTGCTCGATGGTGAATCCGCCCAGTTATTCTTAAGGTATTTTGTCAGGATTTCAGCGAGCGTTTCGCCCACGGTTTCAGTCGAATTGGTCATCTATGCTCCGCCGTTCTAACATCGCAGTAAAAGGGAATTGTAGCTCAGGATAGATGATTATGCGTTAAATTTGCATCACCCGAGCGCACATAAATTTGTTTCATGCCTCGAATAGTTTCCGGGCACCCTGTCTTAAATCCAGTTTCGGTTGCCAGCCGGTTGCTTCTGTGAAGCCCCTGTTATCACATAACCACTTAGCATGAACCAGTTCGCGCACTTTGCCCGGCGAAAGCATGGGTGCATATCCCAACAAACCTGAGAACAGCAGGTTCAGCCTGGCCACACCAGCCAATATAAAACCTGGCACAGCTAACACCTTAATATTTTTACCATTGACCGCTTCACCCATGGCCTTCCAGTCGTATCCGCCCGGTGTTCCGTCGTCAATAGCGTAGATGGTGTGCCGGCAATTTTGAGGCGCGGATAACCATGCAGTCATCGCACTGACCAGGTCATCCACGTGTAACAGCGAGAGGCGCTGATCGGCGGGACCGGTGCGAACAAGCACGCCACGTCGAATCATTTTTAGTATCGGCAACATCTCGCGATCGCCGGGTCCGTAAACCGCAGGGGGCCGTAATACTGTCCAGTTCAATGCCGTTCCCCGCAGTAATTGCTCACCCGCATATTTGCTGTATGCGTAATCAGACAGTTCCGGCCTGCTCGCCGCCAGTGAAGATAAGAGTAACAGCGGGACAGCACTGTTTGAACGTTCCATTGCCTCAAGCAAAGCCTTTATACCGTTGATATTCGCACCGGAAAAGTCTGCGGCATTACGCCCCCTCACACTACCCGCGCAATAGATCACCGCGCTGCACGCAGTAACAATATCAGCCAGTTTATCTACTTCGGTAAGACCAACAGCAACCTGCTCACAAGTTTTCGGTATTCTGCTATCAGGCTTATTACCGGGACGGACCATTGCAAGTACATGAATGCCCTGCTCCGACAATGCAGAAACCAGGCGCTGACCGATAAAACCGGTAGCACCTGTTACAAATACGGTTGAAGTGGACGCCTGCAAATCAGGCAGAGAGCGTATCGCCAACCCTGATCGCTGACTTTTCTACATCCAGCAAGGTTTTACGGGCAAGATAGTCCTGCTTGGACTGCGATCTCGAAAGTTTGCCAGATGACGTTCTTGGCAATGTCCCGCGTGGTGTCAGATCAATCAGGACGTTGATTCCAAAGTGTGCGTGAATGGAGCTACTAATCTCCTCAACTATCTGGCGACGGCTGTCTGCGTCTTTTTCCTTGGTTTCAACGACCAATACGGCCTGCTCTTCCTTGTTATCCACACTGACAGAAAACGCTGCAACACCACCCAGTTTTACACCACAGGTCTGTTGTGCAAGAACCTCCAGGTCATAGGGCCAGATATTACGCCCCTTGATAATGATAACGTCTTTACTCCGAGATGTGATCACAAGGTGGTTATCAATACGGTAACCGATATCGCCGGTATTCAACCAGCCATCTTCCGATAGCACTTCGGCCGTGGATGTCTCATCGTGGAAATATCCACGCATCACGCTGGGACCTTTCAGGTGGATATGCCCACAGCGTCGATTTTCCATCTCATTACCATGATCATCCAGGATTGCGAATTCGAATCCGGGTAACAATTTGCCGCAATCTACATAGCTGGAAGTGGAAAGGGCATCACCACTTGAGGGTCTTGCTTCACCGGTATCAGCCATGATTTTTCTGTCAACGACATCTACGTTCAGGCCTTCATCAAGCGGTGCGAAACTTGTGGCTAATACACATTCGGCCATGCCGTAACAGGCGACAAAGGCCTTCTGATCAAAACCGCAGGGTTCAAGAATTTGCGCGAACTCCAACAATGGTTCAGGATTGATACGTTCGGCACCCACGCAGGCTGCCCGCCATTTGCTGAGATCATAGCTTTCAACATCGGAAGGCCGCAAGCGCTTGGCACACAGCGCATAACCGAAGGTGGGCGCGGAGGAAATCGTTCCGCCATTATCCGACAATAACTGCAACCATAATCTCGGACGCATGGCAAATGTACGGGAACCGAGGTAATCGACTGAGAGCTGGCCGATCAATGGAACCAGGATAAAACCAACCAGACCCATGTCGTGATAAAAGGGTAGCCACGACACAAATCGATCTTCCTGATTGAGTTTCAGCCCATACCGGGCAATTTCCATCAGGTTATTCAAAACTGTTTTTTGTGTAACTTCTACACCGCGCGGGAAACTGGTGCTGCCGGATGTGTATTGAAGATAAGCCGGATCATCCGCGCCCAGGGGCTCAAACTCAAAATCGGCCTCTGGCAAAGCGTCGAAGTCAGACTGTTTGCCTGCCATCAGCAATTCAAGACCTTCTACTGCTTCGGCCATGAAATTAGCGTGCGTATCAGGTGCAACCACGATTGATGCGCCGCAACTCTTCAACATCCGCCGGACCTGGCTTACATAGGCACCATGCGCGCCCAATTGTATTCCGGCCGGTAAAGCAACGGGGATCAAACCAGCATACTGACAGGCGAAAAAGAAACGGTGAAACATGGGTTCGGTTTCGGCGATTATGCCAACCCGGGCGCCACGCTCACAGCCAAGGCCCAGCAAACGCCTGGCAATCACTTTGGCCTCATCACGTAATGTTGCGTACGGCAGAACGTCGGAAAGGCGACCCCGACCGTCGTAAAAATTAAATCCAGTGTCACCCTGTGCTGCATACTCCAACGCATCAACCAGGTTGGTGTATGGGGCAATCTTAACCGGCAAACTTGTGTTGGCGGGAGTTGGCTTTTTATGATTCATGGTCAACATACCACCCTACAATTTGCACTCAATAAAGAGTCTTTCAATACCACCACGTAGGCCTCTATATTTAAGTTATTGGCTTCTGATTAAATAAATCCAATTAAGCCAACATATCCCCAACTTGCTTAATTTAAGTTTATTTTCGCAGATTTAACTTAATAATTCGTTAATTAAATGTAATTCACGCTCTTTTATTTTTGCATCTTTACAACTCTAAATGCTTGTCTTTTGGTGAAATATACATAGTCCAGACAAACCAGATGCGTCATCCAATGGCGGATTATACCCAACCCAGCCAGCATATGCGCTATTTTGACGTTAAAAAAATTTAATATTTCCTGCTCCTGATACCCAATTCTAACAAAATTATCGGCACATAAAGCACTACCTGTCAAAAAAAGCCAGGTCATTGGCACGATTCACCAGCCCGTTCATCTCTCCCTGGGTGTTGATCCGTGACCAATGGCAGAACCATTGAGTAAAAATTCGTGGTGGGAGTGTGCCGAATTCATTGCATACACTCATTGACTGAAGTCAAGTCATTCTCTATCTGTGAGTGCAAGCAAAACGGCAATGCGTCAAACTTGGGCGTCATGACACTTGCGATTTGGCTAACCGTAGTTTCCATTTGCCTGTTGGGCGCCATGTCACCGGGCCCGTCTCTCGCGGTGGTACTGCAACAGACACTCAGGGGCGGACGCAAAACCGGGCTTGTCGCGGCACTGACCCATGGCCTGGGAATCGGTCTTTACGCATTGCTTTGCATTTCGGGTATTGCGGTAATGATCACCGCCTCGCCTATCCTGTTTACAACACTTCAATGGTTGGGCGCAGCCTATCTCATTTGGATAGGAATCAAAGGTTTGCGTGCACAACACAGGACGGACGCAACACTCGAAAACCCGTCGTCCACCGGTAATGCCGCACGCGATGGTTTCCTGGTGGTATTTTTAAACCCGAAAGTGGCGGTATTTTTTATCGCTTTATTCAGCCAGGTCATTGGCAGCGAAACCAACTGGTTGGGAAAGCTAGCCTACGCCGCAACCGCCATGTTCATCGATATGGGCTGGTACATGATCGTCGCCTGGTTATTCTCCAACCCCCGCTGGTTGGGCCGGTTACAGCAAAACTTTGTCTGGATCGAGCGCGCATTTGGTGTAGTACTTATCGCATTGGCCATACGCCTTCTTGCTGTCAGCCTGGTCAATTAGTGTGGTGTCAACCATTTGAAACAACATAGCGGTGGCTGTTGGGGTTTTTATCGATCCTTCTCTTTTTTTGCCACATTGTCACGCAGGTATACAGGCTGTGCGTGCTCAGCTGACAGTGGTTCATTTTGGTTCAACCATCCCTGCGCCAACTGGAGCACGGACGAAGCCTTTGGCCAAACATCGGGGCGAATTTCAAGCAGGTGTTCTGCCAGTGCATCCAATACGCTGTAGCGCTCAAAACCAATACCAATACCGCAGGTACCAGGCTGCGCGGGCACCAGCACATTTTCGGGAGGGCAGACCTGCTCGGCATTAACCGGAATCATTATTCCGTTGCTATTGACTTCAAACGTGCCGGTAAAAACCTCGTTCATGCGTGCATCAAGCGCAACCAGTGCCGATCTAATTCCGTCATTGGCCGCGGTTTGAGCCGTTGCAGCAAGACTTGAAACAGGAATAACAGGAAGGTCAGATGCCCATGCCAAACCCTGCACGATACCGATACCAATCCGCAAACTGGTAAAACTTCCCGGACCCCGGCTAAAAGCGACACCGTCTAAAGCCGCAAAACTGATACCCGCCTGGGCCAGTAATTGCTCAACCCATGGCAGCAGTAATTCGGCATGCTGTCTCGGTGCGTGCTGGTAACGCTCCAGAATCTCACCGTTGACGGTGAGTGCGACAGAACAGGTCTCTGTTGCCGTTTCAATCGCCAGTAGATTCATTTTCAAAAAACTCCACGACGTGGTCACGATCCGGTGCTTGCTTCATGGGTGGAAGGCTTTCCAGAAAAACACTGCCATAACCCTTGGTGTTTAGCCTGCGATCGCAAATGATGAGCACACCCCGGTCGTTGACGTCACGTATCAGGCGACCGGCACCCTGTTTGAGAGCAATAACAGCCTGCGGTAAAAACAACTCCATGAAAGGGTTACCCCCATGCTGTCGCAATTGGTTGCTACGTGCAACCATGACAGGGTCATTTGGTGGTGCAAATGGCAACTTGTCAATGATAACCAGCGACAGGGCTTCGCCCAATACATCAACACCACCCCAGAAACTCGCTGAGCCCAACAAAATACCATCGCCCGATTCACGGAAAGCCTCCAACAGCATACTGCGGGGCAGTTCACCCTGGACAAACAGGGGATGATCAATCGTATCAGCCAGTAATTCTGCAGCCTGCCTTAATGCCCTGTGGGATGTGAACAATATGAAGGCACGGCCTTTACTGGCCTCGAGAACCGGGCGGACCTGTTGCAGCAACGCGGGAACAAAAGATGGCTCGCGTGGTTCAGGCAAACCCGTCGGCAGCCACATAAGGGCATGGTTCTGATAGTCAAAGGGGGAATCCAGGTTCAGCGTATCGGCATCCTGCAAACCCAACTGCCGGACAAAATGATCAAAACCGCCATTGACCGATAAAGTTGCCGATGTAAATACCCATGCGGCATCCAGTTGCTCACAAAAACTGGAAAACAAATTCGAGATATCCAATGGCGTGGTATGAATTGCCACCCCCCGTCCGCGTCGCTCGAACCAGCGCACTTCGGTGTCAGGTACCGGTTTATCGAGGTGGTCAAAGTGCGCCTGTATTTCGGCAAGACGCTGCAGGCAGGCATCCATGCCGCGACTGGCACCCTGTAGTGACCCGGTCACCGGTTTCAATTCGCCCACCGCCGTATCCAGGGATTGCAGCGCGTCCCTGACCTCAGGCCGCTGCAGCATTTCATCCCATGTCCCCCTGTCTTCCAGGTTGTCATGACAGGCAAGCTGAAACTCCTTGATTACCTGCCGGCAATGGGCAACCTCGGCACGAACCACCGCGATACCGCCACTGGTTTCAGCGGCCTCGGCCAGGAGGTCTCTGCACAAGTCGGAAATTTGCCTGGTGGACAGGGAAGAGCTAAAAAACTGTGAAGCCGTTTCCGGTGCCTGGTGTGCCTCATCGACGATAAATACCGATGCACCCGGCAGAACTTCACCAAAGCCGCTGTGCTTGATCG
>Ga0316201_10002887_pt1 | contig 12446 bp, 9 predicted proteins | sample CS6wburrow_MG_FD_204516 | JGI IMG/M metagenome (GOLD analysis project Ga0316201, IMG submission 204516) | Coastal sediment microbial communities from Delaware Bay, Delaware, United States - CS-6 worm burrow | ecosystem: Environmental > Aquatic > Marine > Coastal > Sediment | place: USA: Delaware... | reverse complement strand
AGCGCCAACAGTTTGGCTTTGATCTTGTCGCCATCCTTCAGCAGGTAGTAAACCGAGATCAATACAACTAAGAAACCGAACAGTACCCCGAAGGCATTCGAGAATAGGCCAATGATATTGCTAGACAGGAACTCGGCGACTTTGGCGGCTACCCCGTAAGACTGTTCGATCAGGCGCGGAATCTGTTCATGCAATGACTCCGGTAAGATCCGCGTCAAATACTGGCTGGCTGACAGCGTATCGAGTCGGCCGCGCAAGCCGGAAAACATTTCAACCACCTCACCGGCCAAAGCTGCCAAGAAAAAGACCAACGGCAAAATAATGACCACCGCGACAATTAGAACCGACAAAAAAGCAGAAGCCATATCTGACTTAAGCCAGCGCGCCAGAGCACGATAGAGCGGCGAGGCGACAATCGCCAAAACACCGCCAAAGGCCAAAAGGGTCAAATATGGCTTAAATATAAGCAAAGTCAGCACTAGGCTCAGGCCCAGCGCTGCTAAAAAGAAAGATATCTGAAACTTCTTATCGTTCATATCTATTATTATTATAGCAAAAATATACCTTAAATACCAGCTATTTTATACTCAAACGCCCCCAGAAATGGGGGCGAAAAATCATTGTCTTGTGGCGTTTTTTAGTATTTCTTGAGTTGACCGCCGCAATTCGTACTCCTCTTGCAGCGTATATTTGGCCTGCGCGACGCAGTAGGAACAGCGGGCAAAATGCTGCTTAGCCTGAACGATGAAATCCGGTTCAAAACCGGTAACCGCATCGAACAGATGCAGGCACAGCAACTGCAGAGTGTCGCGACACATGCATTGTCGAGCCATCATGAACAGCCAGTCCTCGGGTCGATCGTCCTCCAATGCCATGGCTAGAATTCTAAAGATGTTGGCCGGCAGGTGGCCGGTACGTTTGATGTGCTTCAGATCAGCCTTCAGCTCTTGGATTTCTTGCGACATCAGGCCCCGCTGTTTCATCTCAATTTTGTAATGTTCTCGGGCTGCCTGGTAGAGTGCGCGATGCTCAGCATCCATGAAAACCTCCTTCAGGGCATCTAAGCACTGGACGGGCGCTTTGTCAATCAGGCGACTCAGCGACCAACCTCAAGACGCTCGATTGCCTGACGGCTGACGATCATGAAAAACATGACCACGGCGGTGGTCAATACCAAAATTGCGGCTAGCGACGTCAGGTCCAGCGAGCCGGCCGACAAATACCCGTCGACGAAACTGTGGGTATAGCGTGCCATCACCCATACAAACAGCAGGGACAGCGCCAACGCCAACAAACCTGGCGGCGAAGTGGACAGGCTATCCGGATTTTTCATCTTGAAGTCCGGCCAGATCGCGCCGATGCACAAAGTGATGGCGGTCAGCGAAAGAACGGTCGCCGCAGTCACGAAGACCAGGAACGTACCCAACAAAAACGGCACACCGAACAAGTATATTGCCAGGCCAGCGACAGCTTCCATGGCAATCAGGGTCAAAGCGGTCCAAAAAGTATATTTCCAAAAAAGTATCTCGTGATGATGGAGCGGACTGACCCAAAGCATCCAAGCGCCCTGACCCTCCAAAGAAAAAGAAGGGAAGGCGAAACGCAGGCCGACCGTGACCGTAAAGTAAGCGATGGCAATGAAGACGAAAGTCAGCAGGGCGGTCAGGTCGGCGGCAGTCGAAATAAAATCGAGCGAAGAGACGATTTGCACCGCCAACAGGTACAGCAGGAGCAGGAGCAGCATGAACAGGGCGCGCGACAATTCGCTCGGACTGCGGAACAACATCAGCAGATCCTTTTCAAACAAGTAGCCGTGACCCCACTTAAAGAAACGCGGAAAGGCAGAGAGGGTGCGCGGTGCGGTTTCCACCACATCCTCGCGGCGGGCCACAAAATCGCCCTCACCATAAGATTGCCATAGCGGACGATAATAGCGACGAGCCAAAAAAGCTAGAACCAAAATCAGTACCGATACCACGAGAGCCGTCAGACCAAGACCGGCCACCGGATCGCCGCTCAACTGTTCGGCAAAGACCGAAAGGAACACCTTGGCGAACGGGTGGCTGGGCAGGCTGCCGAACAGCTCATCCAGCCGCACTTCGGCCGCTTCGGCCGCTTGCGGAGTGATGGCACTCAGCAAGGTGAAAACTTCGCTGTTGATCACCCGCCGGGTGCCGGCGACCGCTACCACCAAAAAAAGAACGGCTTCGGCTCCGTAAGTTAGGATGAGCGGCATGCGCTGCAGCAAGGCCGCAATCAAAAACGAGACGATTCCACCAGTGACAGAAATGAGCACCGAAAACAGCAGCAGGACCGGAATCATCGACAGATAATAAACCAGCGGGGCGCTCAAAACGACGCCCAGAGCGGCCAAGGCCGGAACGGCCACCAACAAAATCGGCCAGGCCGACAGCAGGGTCAGCCCAATGAAGCGCTGCCAAAAAATTGTCTGCGGCGAAACCGGCAGGGCAAAACGATTCTCGGTGTCTCTGTTTCTGAAAAGAACCGAGGTGCTGGAAATGACAAAACTAATCACCCCCAAAACCATGGCGATAGCCAAAGACAGTTCAACGGCATAGCTGATGATGACCGGACCGGAATACGGTTCGGACAGCAGGCGCGCAAAAGCCTGGCTGAAAAAATAAAAGACGCCCAGGGCGATCGACAAAGACAGAATTAGGTAGGCCAAAACCACCACCGTACGGGCCCAACCGGCTCGCACGGCCAAGCGACCGAAAATCAAAGCGCGATATTTGGCGAGAATCCAAAACGCGTGACTCATATGCCAGCGGTCAGAGCCACATAGATATCCTCCAGGCTCCCCTCTTCCAGCCGGGCCTGGCGCAATAAAATGCTGCGTTCACCCTCGCCGACCAGTTGGCCGGCGGCCAAAACTCCAAACCGGGTACACAGCTCCTCGGCGACCGGCAGAGTGTGAGCCGATACCATGACCGCACCACCGCGATCGGCAAACTGGCGCAGCAAATGCAGGGTGATGCGCGCACTCGACGGATCTAGGCCAACCATCGGCTCGTCAATCAGAAGCAGAGACGGCTCGTGCAGCAGCGCGGCAATCAACGAAATCTTCTGCTTGGTGCCGCGCGAATAGTTACCGTAAAGCCCGTTGGCTAAATCGGAAATCTCGTACTGTTCCAGCAGGTCATTGATTTTCTGTTCACGCTCGGTTCGTTCGAGCGAATACAGCTCGCCGACAAAGCGCAAAAACTCGCGACCGGTCAGCTGGTCATAGGCGCTAGGGTTGTCGGGCACGAAACCGACATGCTTTCTGGCGCCGGTGGATTTCTTCTGCACGTCGTATCCGCTGACGGTAATTATTCCGGAACTCGGTCGGTAGAGCCCGGTTATCATGTTGAGGGTCGTTGTCTTGCCTGAACCGTTCGGACCGATCAGGCCGTAAATTTCACCGGGATTGATGCGCAGGGTCAGATTGTTGACCGCCACCAGTTCGCCGAAAGTCTTGGTGACGGCTCTCATTTCGAGAACGGGATTATCCATAAAGTTAGTCGCTGAAATTTTGAACGAATATCAGGCCGTATGACCCGGCGTTCTGTACGCCAATACCAACCTTTTTAAATTGTGTCGAAAGAATGTTGCGTCGATGGCGCTCGCTGCGCAATAGACCGATGTGGGCCATTTTTGCATCCGGTGAAAACGCCAAATTTTCACCGAACTTCTCGTAGTCGATGCCGGCGTAGTCGGCCCGGTCGCTGGGCTGCATGCCTTCGGGGGTGATATGCGCAAAGTAGCCGCGGCGCAACATATCCGCCCCATGCAAGCGGGCCACCTCGGTCAAAGCCTGATCCTGCACTAGCGGCTTGAGACCGTTTTTGACCCGTTCGGCATTGATCAGCTCGAACATCAATTGCTCGGCCATCGGATCCGGAAACATCTCGGTAGTCTTGAAACCGAGGTTGAAAGACACGTTCTCCTGCCGCCCGACGCTCATGAATGATAATGTCTCGCGATCGCTCTCGCCGAACAAACCGCTGGCGAACACCTCGACGTTTTGCAGGCCGTAAACCATCGGCTGGCCAATGCGCGAAGAAAGCACATGCTGCTTGGCTATCGAAGGAAGCGGAAAAGAAACGGCCAACGACAGCATGAACGCGCAAAGTATCAGGGATTCTAAGGCACCGGGAATAATTCCCGCGCGATAGTTCCACTTCGAGTTTAGCCACAGTGCTGGTACCCGAGAATACAGTTGCGCCGTTAGGGGCGGTACTACGGCCTCGATCGTCAGCCAAATCAGCAGAAAGGCGATGACTTTGGCGAACGACCGCGACATGCCGACGATATTGGCGGTCAAAATGCCAAGCGGCTGATAGAAAAGCAACGCCAGCAAGATGCCGAGGATAAAACTGAAGGATTCCAGTCCCAGCGCGAAAAAGCCCTTGCGATAGCCTTGGCGGAGAAAATATGCCACCACCAAGACCACACCGATATCGACTAAGTTGATGCCGAACATGTTCATATATACCTATTATATATGAAAAGGGCGTTTGAACCGAGATGGGTGTGTGTTAAGTGCTGGGTGCCTGGTGTTACGTGCTGGGTGCCTGGTGCTTGGTGCTAGGTGCTAATTTAAAAACGGGTCCGCTTTATTGGACCCGCTTTATAGTAAGGCGATGTGTTCCCAGGAGAATTCGTCGCGACCGAAATGGCCGTAGGCGGCTGTTGGTCGAAAGACCGGCCGCCGCAAGCCGAGGCGTTCGATGATCGAGCGCGGACGAAAATCAAAATTCTGTTTCAGATAACCGGTCAGATCGCGGCCGTCGCCGGCTTTGGCGGTCAGCATGACCGGATCCTCTTGACCGATGGCGTAGGCTACGGTCACCAAACAGTTCTTGGCGATGCCGTTGGCGACAATGTTCTTGGCAGCGAAGCGCGCCATGTACGCCCCGGACCGATCGACTTTGGTGGCGTCTTTGCCAGAGAACGCTCCCCCGCCGTGCGGAATCATGCCGCCGTAGGTGTCGACCATGATTTTGCGTCCGGTCAGTCCGGTGTCGGCGTCGAAACCGCCGCAAATAAACTTGCCCGTTGGATTAACCAGCACTTCCATTTTGTCGGTCGCCCCCAGCGTCGGCATTATCAAATGCTTTTCGATGAGCGGCTTGATGTCGCCCGACTCAATCTCTTCACTGTGTTGGGTGGACAGAACCACTGTCTTAACCTGACCGCCGTCCATGGTCACTTGCGCCTTACCGTCCGGACGCAGCCACTTGAACTCATGATGATGACGTCGCAGGTTGCTCAAACCCCAAGCCAGACGATGCGCCAGCACAACCGGCAACGGCAGGTACTCCGGCGTCTCGGCGGTCGCGTAACCGTACATTATTCCCTGGTCACCGGCCCCGCCCGAATCCACGCCGCGAGCAATGTCCGGCGACTGCGCTTCGATATTACTAAACACTTCGACGTGATCTTCGTAACCGATATCCTGATAGACGGTCTGCGCCACCTGCACCGGATCAACCTCCGCATTCGAAGTAACCTCACCGCCAATCATCACCGCCCCATGCGAACCAAAAACCTCAATCGCCACCCGGCTCAACGGGTCACGCACCAGATAGGCATCCAAAATAGCGTCAGCAATCTGATCGCAAACTTTATCTGGATGTCCTTCTGTTACCGATTCGACGGTTTTCATAATTTTTTTTGGCACACAAAAAAGCGGACGTAATCCTCCTTAGGGAGCTACCTTAGCTGAATTCCATACGTTTGGCAAGCAAAAAGCGAAGATTCCGGGCCTGTCCTGGAAAATTCACTTTTTAATAAAATATCCACAAGCGCAGCAACTATTTTAAGCCAAAAAAATGCATTGACACCCTAAAGACCGCTGATAAGATTCAGTTGAGTTATTGGCATCTTGTTGATAATTCTTGCACTTTGAAAACCCAAACGTGCCTTGGAGGATATCATGGCAAGGGCAAAAAAGTCTGGTAAAAAGAGCGGCAGCTCGAAAACCAGCGGACGCTCCCAGGTTTGGACCGAGGAGCGTATCCAGAAATTGAGGGAGCTGTACCCGACTGCGCCTTGGAGTGAAATTCTTCAAGAGTTCAAGGGGTCTAAACGCGGAGCAATAGTTCAGCAGGCCACTCGTTTGGGTCTGAAAAGACCGTTCCGTGGCGCCCAATCGCATGCCTCTTCGATGGAGCAAACCGGTGACGGCAAGTCCAAACCCGAAAAGGGGCAACCGCTTGCTGATTACCAAATCGCCTCGTTCATGACACGTGGTCGGTCGGTTTCCGAACTGGCCGACAAGTTCAACATGACCAAAGAAGAAGCAGCCACCCGACTGAGTGAAGGCTTCGAGGGCTTCGACATTTTTACCGGCCCAAAAAATTTGTTGGGTGAACCGACGTATGTGGCCGTTCCGCACACCGACAACTACGACTTGCAGGAACGGGCTTGGGGCTGGCAACGCGAGCCAACCGGTCAGCCATATGGCGTGATTACCTTCCCGGACGACTTCATTCACCGCAAGATTCGAATCATTCCGCTTGATGGCATCCTGTACGGTAGTCCGGACTACGATGCCGAGCGTTTTGAGGCGACAGTCAGGTTTATCGCCCGCGATCCAAACACTTTCTGCTTCCTGAACGGCGACATCATCGCTGAAATCAAGGGCGGTAAGCGTGAAATTCGCGAAACACTGCTGCTGAATCGGACCGATCACTTTCGTCGGCTGATGCAGCCCATCGCCCATAAAATTATGTGGGCCCAGCAGGGTTGTCTGGAGAAGCGGTCGGCCGATTATCAGCTGTTCGATCCGCTGCAGTATTTCTGCGAACAGATCTCGGTCCCCTACTTCACTGAACCGGTCTACATCGACATCTTCTGGCGCGACCAGCTGTTCACCCTGTGGGCGATGCACGGTTATTCGACCGCCCAACTCAAGGGTTCGAAGATGAACTCACTGCGGCGCCCGGCACAAATCCATGAATACACGGATTTCGTGATTCGCGGGCACCTGGGCGATTCGATCTGGAATCGTTCGATCAAGGTTCACCGCAATACCATCAGCGGCGAGCTGGAACTAAAAGAAGAATTTCACATCATCCTCGGCAACTTCAAGAAGTATCTGGGGACCAAAGCAGCTGTTAAGGGTGAAACTCCGCCGTCGAATGAAATCATCGTTCTGTATCTGTATCCAGACGGCAACCACCACATCAAAACTAAGAGTGGAGGTCGGCTATGAGCCAAAAGCGTGACCCGAACAAGTTGGCTGAATTTCTTTCCCGACCCCGGACGATTCCAGAAATCGCGGCTGAATTGGGTTTAAAAACCCTGAACGCCAAAAAAGTCTGGTCGTTGCGGCTGCCTGATCAGGTTGACCTCTTCGAGCAGAAGAATGAACTTGACCATTCGGTTTTTGTGGTCGTTGGCCATAAGCCACCGCCCGAGCTAGAAGATCCAATATGGAGGCACTGGCTTAGTCCACAACACTTCCCGTATCTCTGGATTCAACTGCCGCCAGACTACAATCACCCGCGAGTTCGTATCATTCCATTATCCGATGTTCACTACGGCGCCAAGGCCCACAGCGAAAAGCGGTTTCGCGAATATCTTTCTTGGATAGCGTCCAAGCCTGACGTGTTTGTCTTCCTGAACGGAGACATCTTGGAGAATGCCATTGATGGCTCGATTGGCGGAGCGGTTTACGAATCGATCCTCACTCCCGACGAACAGATATACGGCAAGCGGGACGGCAGCGCACTCGGAATGATCGAGCTGTTACGGCCAATCGCCCACAAGATTTTGTGGGCCCACCCTGGCAACCACGAATGGCGGACCAAAAAGAAAACCGACATCGATCTGGTGAAAATCATTTGTCGGGACTTGCGTATCCCCTACTTCGACGAGCCGATTTATGCGGACGTCCTTTGTTGGGGCCAGCGTTTCACGTTCTTCTGCCACCACGGTAAGACCGGCAGCGCCACCAAGGGCGGCAAGATGAACGCTGCTTCGCGACCGGGCGAATTCCAGGAGGCGGTTGACTTCATGGTCATGGGCCATGTCCACGACTCGATGGCCAACCCGATCACCCGCATCGTGCGCAAGCGTGAGTACGATGAAAACGGCAAGCTAGTTAGTTTCAAACTACTGGAACGGCCGCAGTTCACGGTCATTTGCCCGAGCTTCTACGACTACTTCAACAATTACAGCGCACGCGCTGGCTACGCCCCAGGTTCCTGGGGTACGGTGACCTGCACACTGTTCGAAGACGGCACTTACCGAGCTTCCGAATAGAGTTGTTCTTAAACTAAATCCCCCCGCATCTTTTGATGCGGGGGTTTTTGTTATTTGAATGCTCGTTCAAAACCGATGAACCTACACGTCCTTCAGAAAACTTTTCTTTCGCCAGGCGTCGACGCGCCTTTTGACGTCGCCCATCTGGTCGAGTTCGATGACGTCCTCTTCGTAGTCGGGGTCGCTGTATAGATAGTCGTTGTTCGGCTGGCGCAGGCCCAACGTGTTGACGTTCTCCTCCGGCATCTCGAGACAGCTTGAATCGGCTTCGGTGATGAACATCGACGGATACTCGGCGGTCGCCCCGTCGAAACCGGCGCGGCGCGGATAGCACAGGAAAAGCCGGCGCTTGGCGCGGGTGACGGCGACATAAAACAGCCGGCGTTCCTCTTCGAGTCCGCCCGGTTCGTTGAAGGCCCGCTGGTTCGGGAAGGCCGAACCGGTCATGTGCTGAACGAAGACCGTTTCCCATTCCAGGCCCTTGGCCTGATGTATGGTCGACAGAACCACCCGTCGCCCGCCCCACTGCTTGGCGGCCGGCGTGCTGCGGTGAACGGCGTCGTTCAGGGCGACCTCGGTCAAAAATTCCGAGGTATCCTCGTAACCGTCGGCGAAAGCGGCCAACTGCTCCAAATCCTCACGCCGCTCACGCGCGTTCGGGTATTCGTTGTTTAAGTATTCGATGTACGGCGAATCCAGCACGGCACGCAGGCGGTCAAAGGGACGTTCGCCGGCCGCGGACAGATCCTCTAGGGTCGCATGCAAATCACGCCAGCCCAGAGCGGCCCGCTTGCCAATCATGCCCTCAACCGGTGCGACCAATAGCTGCTTGAGTTCGCCTTGGGCCATGGCGATGCCGAATATCTTGGTGGCGGTCACGTCACCGATTCCCTGCTGGATGCCCAGTACCCGGCGCCAAGCCGCCTCGTCGGCGAAATTATGAGCGATACGCAGGTAGGCCAACACGTCCTTAACGTGCGCCCGCTCAAAAAAGCGCATGCCACCGCGGTATTCGTATTCGATGCCGCGCCGCATCAACTCGAACTCCAGCTGCTGCGAATGGTGAGTCGCCCTAAAGAGCACGGCGATTTCTTTGGGGTCAGCCTTGGCGTTGTCGACCAGGTCCTCGATCTTTTCGGCGATATACAGAGCCTCGCGCGCCGCCGACGGCACGGCGACCACCCGCGGCACCGACGAACCGGGCAAAACGGCCCGCAATGTCTTGGGGAACTGCTCGGTGTTCTTGGCGATGACATCGTTGGCTAAATCCAGAATCTCCGGCGTCGAACGGTAATTGGTTTCTAACTTGAACTGCTTAGTGCCGGCGAAGCGCTGCGGAAAATTCAGAATGTTTTTGATGTCGGCCGCGCGAAAAGAGTAGATGCTCTGTGCGTCGTCGCCGACCGCCAACACATTGCCGTGCCGCTCGGCCACCAGTCGAACGATCGAATCCTGCAGGGCATTGGTGTCCTGATACTCATCGACCAGCACGTACCGAAACTGCTCGGCCACCCGCTGGCGCACATCGTCGTAGTCGGTCAGCAAAAAATACAGATTGAGCAGTAGGTCATCAAAATCCATCGCATTGCCAACGCGTTTTTTGTGGTCATAGGTCTCAAGCACGCTGACGATTTCCTTTTCGAGCCGCGCGAAATCCCCGTACTTGCGCTCAAGCACGGTGTTGACCGAAGTCATCGAGTTCTTGGCGTAGCTGGCGATCGACGACACGACCGCCGGCGACGGAAAACGCTTGCCTCCCCCGCCGTCATAGCCGCATTCCTTGATGCAGGCCTTGATCATGGTCTTGGAATCTTCGGCGTCTAGAATGGTGAAGCTCGGCGTAAAACCAATCCGCTCGGCGTGTTGCCGCAGCAGACGATTGGCGATCGAGTGAAACGTGCCGCCCCAAACGCCCCGGCCGGTATTGCGCCCGGCCAGCACATCGTCGATGCGCTGCATCATCTCGCCGGCCGCCTTGTTGGTGAAGGTCAGCAGCAATATCTCATCCGGACACACGCCCCGATCGAGCAGATAGGCTACCCGGTAGACTGCGGTGCGCGTCTTGCCGCTGCCGGCGCCGGCCAACACCAAACACGGACCGTCACCCTCGGTGACTACGCGATACTGTTCATCGTTCAAATCACCCCGAAAATCGAGGGCTTTTCTGGCTGTGGGCTTAGTTTTTAGCTTGGTGGCTGACATGGATCTACTATATTTATATACGTGTCCTACTCTACCCTGCCGCGGATTTTGCGACAACCGTGGATAACAAAGGCCGACCAGCGAACCGGTCGGCCTGATAATCACTTGATGTCCAGCCGTCCATGCTGCCGCATCATGCAGTCATTGACGACAACCCTTGCCCCAGCCGCCCGGGCCTTTTCGGCCGCCTCCTCATGACCGGCACCGTCCTGCATCCAGATCGTCTTGATGCCAAGTCGAATGGCCTCGTCGACGATCGGCGGCACATGCTCCGGCGCTCGAAAGATCTGCACCGTATCTACCGGCTCGGGTACTGAAGCCAGGTCCGGATAGGCCGGTTCGCCCAACACTTCGCTCTCGCCTGGATTAACCGGAATGATGCGGTAGCCGTGCTCCTGCATATAACGACTGACCTGATGACTTGGCCGTTCGGGTTTCGAAGACAGACCGACCGCGGCAATCACCTTGGTGTTCTCTAAAATGTTCCTGATGTCTTTGTCTTCCATGATGCTAGACGTTAAATATTTAATTCGTCACCAGGAACCGCCGCCGCCCCCGCCGAAACCACCGCCACTTGATCCGCCGCTGAAACCGCTGCCGCCCGAACTCTTTTGCGGCCGCGACGATACGGCGCGCTGCAAACCGGACTCCAGGCCGCTGATGGCCGACACAAAATTTACGGCATTAAACTGCCCGGCCATCTGAGCGCCGGCCGGACCCTGATACCAATCGGGCGGCGGCAACTCGATGTTCTTGAAAGCTTCAGTCCAATGGTCGGTTACGCCATACACCATGGCGTACGGCAGGAACTGCTCAAAAATGCGCTCCTTTTCCTGCCACTGAATTCGATATTTTTCTGCCTTGTCGAGATACTCCCGAAAGCCTTGGGCATGCTCGTAAGCCCGCACGCCGTCCCGCGTTTTCTTGGGCATGACGCGGCCAAACCCCATAATCATGAGACCAGAAATTATGAGCGGCACCCCAACCAGACCTAACACAAAACCGATGACCAGGACAACCGCACCGACGGCCAAATACTTCTGCCGCACCTTGTTCGGATTCTTGTCGAAATAGCCGCGGGTCACCGAATCTTCGTACAGCACCCGGTTAAGTTTTTTTCGGTCGTTATGAAAGGCATGCTCGCTGACCAACGTCTTCAGGCGAACCGTGTCACGGCCGGCAAAAATCGTCTCCAAAACAATCTTCTCGTGCTGCTTCAGGCGCACGTCATCGACAAACTTCTTGAGCTGAACGAACTCGAAGTCCCGACCGGTCAAGAATTTCTTGGGCAGCTCTACTATCTTTATATAGCCGCGCACGGCCAGATCAACGATGGTCGCGCTGATATCCTTAACGTCCACCTGCTCGTCCATCAGCAAACCGATCTCGGCCGGCGTCAGCTCGTCGGGCTGTTCGTACTGCACCATCAGCGTACCGCGACCGCGCGGGTCACGCCCCTGATTGCGCCACTTGCGGAACATGTAGATGAAAACGCCCAGCGGCACCAGAATCGAAAATAATATCTGCGCCAAATAAGGCTCAACGTAATCGGAATAAAAACTGGGTTTAAGCGGTTCGACTTTGGCCACCAAGCCGGTCGGTTCCCAGCCGACCACGATAGTCAGCGGCTTATTGGCGGCAAAACTGGCGCCGCTGTTGGCCCGATGATACAGGCAATCGTTCTCGGTCGAACCAGCCGGGCCGGTATAGCAAGTCATGTTAATGCTCTCGCGCCGCGCCCCTTCCGGTAGGTGCACCTGTGCCGATACCCTCTTGAGCGGTACTTGCCACTCGTTACCGGTGACGTTCCAGTAAATCTCGTCGTGGTCGTCGAAATAGCGCAGCGCACCGGTGGCGATATACTTGATGACGTAACTCTTCCGACCGGTCACGGTCTTATCCGGATCGCCGATGCGCAGCCGCATGGTGGTGCGACTTTTTTCTATCTTGTACGGGCCGCCCTCAACCGA
>Ga0316201_10002886_pt1 | contig 12449 bp, 10 predicted proteins | sample CS6wburrow_MG_FD_204516 | JGI IMG/M metagenome (GOLD analysis project Ga0316201, IMG submission 204516) | Coastal sediment microbial communities from Delaware Bay, Delaware, United States - CS-6 worm burrow | ecosystem: Environmental > Aquatic > Marine > Coastal > Sediment | place: USA... | reverse complement strand
TGTATTATTATTACATTGAAATCTTCGGGGTCGAGTTTGATCGCTACCGCGCGCCGGTGCCCTGGATTTTCGGCGCGGTCGGGTTTTTTGCCTTCTGGGCGCTGTTTTCGGTTTTTATTTCTACGGAAATCGGGTTGACCAATCACCGGATTATTCACAAAAAAGGCTTGTTTCTTGTTGATGTCCAGCAGGTGGAGCTGGAGGATATCCGGGCCGAGGATGTCGACCATGGTCTGCTGGGGTGGTTTTTGGGCTATGGCAAAATGCATTTTGACTGCCGTTTTATTGATGATGTTTATCTGCCCGCGATACGAAATCCCTATCGGTTGGTGAAAGCCGTGCATACGGCGCGCATGCGTCATGAGCGCATCGTCTATAGTGAGGACGATCTGGATGTGGATCTTGACCGCATTGATGCCGAGCGGGCCAAGGCCTATCGGGCCTATGAGCGCTTGCGCAAAATGGGGAAAATGATGCTGCTGGATTTCAGAAAAGCGCACTGAATATAGTGACGTGACGATAAAGCTTGGGATTTCCAAAAAAGGGGGCTGGTAATTTGTCTAAACCTTCGATATAAGGGTCAAAATAGCAATTCATAGACGTAACCAAAGATAAGGAATGCAAAATGAGTGATGTTGCAGATCGCGTGAAAAAGATCGTAGTAGAACATTTAGGTGTTGAAGAAGACAAGGTTGCCGAAGGGGCAAGCTTTATTGATGATCTGGGCGCAGACTCACTGGATACGGTTGAGCTGGTAATGGCATTTGAAGAGGAATTCAGCATTGAAATTCCAGACGATGCCGCCAAGGATATTCAAACAGTTGGCGATGCTGTCAACTTTATCAAAGAAAATTCCTAAGGCGATAGAGCACGCTTGTTCCATGTGGATAGGTTTGTTGCCGTGGGTATATTCTAATCCGGCCTAGCCGTGATTTTCCAGCCCGTTCGCGGGCTGTGATTTTATGATCTGATTAGATTTAAGCAAGATAAAGGGGTAGTGAAAAATGAGACGAGTAGTCATTACAGGCATGGGAATGGTTTCGCCTTTGGGCTATGGCATAGAGCATAACTGGTCTTCTATCACAGCCGGGAAAAGCGGGATCAAGAAGATCGAACATTTCGATGTCTCAGATATCCCATCCAAAATCGCCGGGATTATTCCCAAGACAAGTGATGAAAACCCTACAAACGGTGAATTTAATGCCGATTTGTTCATGGCGCCCAAAGAACAGCGCAAGGTTGATGTCTTTATCACTTACGGAATGGCCGCCGCGCAAGAGGCGGTAGAGGATTCCGGGTGGCTGCCGCAAGAGGAAGAAGCGCAAAACCGCACAGGGGTTTTGATCGGCTCTGGCATTGGTGGTCTGGATGAGATTTATAAAACCTCGACTCTGATGAATGAAAAAGGTCCGCGCCGGGTCTCACCGTTCTTTGTCCCCGCAGCCCTGATTAATCTGACCTCTGGTCATGTGTCGATCAAATACGGATTTCGCGGCCCCAACCATTCGGTGGTCACAGCTTGCGCAACAGGGACGCATGCGATTGGTGATGCGGCGCGCTTGATTGCACTTGATGATGCAGATGTGATGATTGCTGGTGGCGCGGAAGGCGCGGTGTGCCGCTTGGGCGTGGCAGGGTTTTCTGCGGCGCGTGCCTTGACCACAGGCTATAATGATCGTCCAAGTGAAGCTTCTCGCCCATGGGATCAGGCCCGCGATGGGTTTATCATCGGCGAAGGCGCCGGAATTGTGGTGCTGGAAGAATACGAGCATGCGAAAAAGCGCGACGCGAAGATTTATGGCGAGATTGTTGGTTATGGCTTATCAGGTGATGCACACCATATCACCTCTCCGGCAGAAGATGGCAATGGCGGCTACCGGGCGATGGAAGCCGCGCTCAAACGGGCGGGTGTAAATCCTGAGGACATCGATTATATCAATGCGCATGGAACATCCACGCCAGTAGGCGATGGCATCGAATGTGGTGCGGTGAAACGGCTTTTTGCAAATGCGCTGGACAGCGTCTCCATGTCCTCAACAAAATCCGCCATCGGGCATTTGCTGGGGGCTGCCGGTGCGGTGGAAGCAATTTATGCGACCAAGGCCATGAATACAGGCGTTTTGCCGCCAACGCTCAATTTGGAGAATGTCTCGGAAAATTGCCAAGGCATTGATTTGGTGCCCAAAGAAGCGAAAGAGAAAAGCGTCAATCTTGCGCTGTCGAACTCTTTTGGTTTTGGCGGCACCAATGCCAGCCTTGTCATCAAGGCGTTGTAGTTCTTATTTTATTTCTTTACGTCTGAGCCTAGGGGGGGATCATCAGGCATGAAACTATTATTCAAATTTTTGCTTGGCTTGTTTGTCTACACAAGCACATTTGCGGTGATTTGCGCAGTGATCATATTCTGGCGTGCGAAGGAAGAATTCGTCGCGCCGGGTCCGCACCAGGAAATGGTAACGCTCAGCATTCCCAAAGGCGCAGGCATTGGTGGTGTGTCTGAAATATTGCGCTATCATGGTGTTCTGGAGAACACGCCGGAGATGATTTTATTTAAAAATATGGGGCGCCTCACCGGGCAGCACAAAAACCTTAAGGCCGGAGAGTATGAAATTCCGCCAAAGGCCTCTATGAAGCAGGTTTTGCGCCTGCTGGAGGACGGGAAAGCCATCCAGCGGCGCTTTACGGTGCGCGAAGGCCTGACCAGCTATGAAATTGTACGGATGATCAATGCGGTGGACGGGCTTTCAGGCGACATCACAGCCGTGCCACTGGAAGGCTCACTGTTACCGGAAACCTATGATTATCAAAAAGGCGATACACGGCAAAAAGCGTTGGCGCGCATGGAAGAGGGCATGACGCAAACCATCTTAACGGCGTGCGATATTTTGCTGGAAGAGATAGCGGACACGCCCTTTACTGCCAAGATGAACATGGCGTGCGGGCCTGCACCAAAGCCGCTCAAAAACGTACGCGATGTATTGACGCTGGCGTCGATTGTCGAAAAGGAAACAGCCGTTCCGTCCGAGCGCGCGCGTGTGGCGGGCGTGTTCTTCAATCGCCTGAATAAAGGCATTGCGCTGCAGACCGACCCGACCGTGATTTATGCGCTGACGCTTGGCAAACACAAAAATGACGGCAAAGGCCCGCTGGGGCGGCGTTTACTGCGCAAAGATTTGAGCGTGGAGTCACCGTATAACACTTACAAATATCCCGGCTTGCCCCCTGGCCCGATCGCCAATCCGGGACGCGCAGCGATTGAGGCTGTGATAAATCCTGAAACGCATAGCTATATCTATTTTGTGGCAGACGGCAGCGGCGGGCATGCTTTTGCCAAAACCCTAAAAGAGCATAACGCCAATGTTACAAAATGGCGCAAGATCAGAAAAAACCAGTTAAAATAGCCTATTTTTTTTCGTCGTCTTTGCCGCTGGAAGAACCGGAACTTCTGTAAGAACCGCCGTTTGATCCGCCAAGACCCATGCCGGGAGCGTTGATCGAGTGAGCTGCGCTTGGCGCGGATTCAAATGTATGGCGGCGGGCCAGATGCGGGGCGAATTCTAACGCAGCGGGCTGTGCCTCACCCAAAATACAGCCCAGCGTATCTTCATCGCCGGCATCATCACGGTGGACGGGTTGGCCAAAGACACAAGATTTGATGAAATATTGAAACGCCGCCAGTGGTTTGTCAGGGGGCTGGGCTCTGCGGAGCATTTCACCGCGATAGGGGTCATTCAGCATCATCAGCGGCACCTGATAGGCTTGTGCGATCTTGCCGTCTTTCACCGCGCCAATATGCAAATGCGGGCAAAAATCCAAACGCTCAAAAAACTCGTCCTCGACCGGAATGTTCAAATCCATATGATCGGCATCGGCGTACTCGATGCTCATCGTGCCGCTTTGCGGATCAAAAAGAATGCCAATGGCTTTCTTGATCAGGTTTTCACTGCAAATCAGCCCGGATTCACCTTTGGGGGTAAAGAGAAGATCAATATTCATAAGCTGCATAGGCCCTTTCCATCAACATTATAGAAGAGGAAAGCGGGATAGGCTATTTTTTCTATCTGAATTTTTCTAGGCGCCCGGTGCTGCGCTCGAAGGTCCTTGAGGCCCCTTTGCCAAAAGCTCAAGTCCGGCTTCAAGATTTTCGGCAGGCTGAACAGCGCCGGATAGTTTCATTTCTTCCTTCACACCTTCCCGTGTGCTGTCTTCAATTTCGGTTTTGGTTTTGGCAAATGTTATCCGTTTTTCTTCTTCTATCACAGCTTTACGAATTTCAGAGATTCGCTCCAGCGCAGCGGCTTTTGCACCATCATCACTGGCCTCCGTCAAAGCGTTATGCCCGGCTGTATTATGGTCTTCAGCGCTTGCTTGAAGACGTTCATAGTCGTTGGCGCCAGCAGTAAATTGCTCGTCATTGGATGCTGTTTGCACTTTCAGATCGGCAGTATTCATACCATCTTCACTTCGGGCTTGCTGAACAAAATGATTATCGGCTCTAAGCATGTTGTTGTGTTCTTCGTCACCAAGGCGGCGCGCCGATGCAGCCACACCTGCAATCACAAGATCTTCGATCTCTACATTTTGCGTTTTGGTGGTTTCAGCTGTCAGAACTTCAATAACTTCTGCGGTTGAATTCGATTGATGCATTTTATATCACCCTTTTAAATTATGGTTCCGGTACGGAAACGTACATATTCGGTTGCACTTAGTTTTCCACCCTTAAAATACCCTATAGCGCAGAATAACGCATCTTTCAACTTTTCGCAAATTTCCATATCAACAGCACAGTTTAGCTCTACGACATCCTGATTTTGTATAAAGCTAACATAGACTAACCCTGTCTCTGGATTGAGAATAATCTCCTCTACAGGTTTCTCAAATTCCGCATCACAGGTAAAAACAGCGCGGCCATCTTCGCTGACAAAAAGTTCGATGTTCATAAGACGCCTCTCTTGTCTGGGCTTGCTCATAAAATTCCTGTAAACCTTAAATACAGAAAAGATAAACGCGGAGCCAGCTTTTTATGTGCGGCATTACAGGTCTTTATAGCTATGATCCTGCGCCAGATCGTCAGGCGGTCCACCGCTGTGTGCAAGCCATGGCCAGTTCCATCATGCATCGTGGCCCGGATAACGGTGATGTTTGGCAGGACCCGGATGTCCCCTTCGCGCTTGGACACCGGCGCTTGTCCATTGTTGATTTATCGGACCACGGGGCGCAGCCGATGCAATCGCGCTCTGGCCGGTACATGATCGCCTTTAATGGTGAGATTTATAATTTTCAGGATTTACGCACGCAATTGGAGCTTGAGCATGATATCGCCTTTCTTGGAAACAGCGATACCGAAGTACTATTGGCAGCCATGGAATGTTGGGGGCTGAACAAAACGCTTGAAGCCATAAACGGTATGTTCGCTTTTGCCCTGTGGGACAGGCGGGAAAAGGCGCTGTTTTTGGTGCGTGATCGTTTCGGCAAGAAGCCGCTCTATGTCGGCTGGGCAGGCTCGACACTGGTCTTTGGCTCAGAGTTGAAAGCCTTGTGTACGCATCCGGAATTTAGCCGCGATGTGAACCGCGCCGCGCTGACCTCTTATATGCGCTTTGGTTATGTGCCAGCGCCGCTATGTATTTATGAGCAGGTCTGGAGTGTTCCTGCAGGCCACAAACTGGCACTGGATATGCGGATGCTGCGCGGCGGGCAGGACTTGGGGGCTATGATGGAAAGCTGGTGGAGCCATAAGGCAGCCCTGGAAGATGCTCGGGAAGAGCCGCTTGGTGATGGCGTGGACGTGGTCAAGGACTTTGAAGAACTTCTGGGGCAGTGCGTACAAGACCGCATGATTGCGGATGTGCCGCTGGGCGCATTTCTCTCTGGCGGCATTGATAGTTCTGCCGTTGTATCGCTGATGCAGCGCCAAACAAAAAATCCTGTCAAGACGTACACCATCGGGTTTGAAGAGGCAGGCTTTAACGAGGCCGCGTACGCGAAAGACGTTGCGGCGCATCTGGGCACGGATCATCATGAGCTGTATGTCAGTGGGCCTGACACGCTGGATGTGGTGCCAAACCTGCCCGAGATTTATGATGAGCCCTTTGCCGATATCTCGGCGATTCCCACCTATCTGGTGTCAAGATTTGCGCGTGAAAGCGTTACGGTGGCGCTGTCCGGTGATGGCGGGGATGAGATGCTGGGCGGCTATAACCGCCATGTCTCGGGGCCAAAAAGCTGGGCTTTTACCTCTAATATTCCCGCCCCGCTCAGGCAGGCAATGTCTGGTGCAATCACCAACGTGCCCCCTGCTCTTTGGGATAAGATGAGGCCCGGTCATCCGCAATTTGGCATGCATATGCACAAATTTGCCGATATATTAATGAAAGATTCGCCGGGGGATGTGTATTTACGTCTGGTCAGCCAGTGGCCCACCCCGAAAAAGATGGTGATAGACGGGCAGGAGGAGATTGTGCCGCTGGTTGATCCCGAGCAGCAGGTCGATGGCTTAAGTTTTTCTGAAGAGATGATGTATTGGGATACGCTGTCTTATCTTGGCGGGGATATCCTGACCAAGGTTGATCGTGCCAGCATGGCCGTCGGGCTTGAAGCGCGTTCACCGCTGCTGGATAGGCGCATATATGAGTATGTCTGGCGTTTGCCTATCGAGCATAAAATCCGAGAGGGCAAGGGCAAATGGTTACTGCGCCAAGTGTTAAAAAACCATGTGCCGGAAAAATTGTTTGAGCGCCCGAAGCAAGGGTTTTCTATTCCTGTTGGCGATTGGTTGCGCGGGCCTTTGCGCGACTGGGCCGAAGATTTGCTCGATGTTTATGAGTTAAAAAGCCAAGGGTTTTTGAATTACCCGGAAGTCCAAGAGGTTTGGAAAAATCACTTGAAAGGGCGCGGAAACCATGGCACGGCGCTCTGGACAATTTTAATGTTTCAGGACTGGCAAAGGCGTTGGCTTTGATCTATTTTATAATGAAATAATAAGCAGGACAAAAGCATATGAAAATTGCCGTCACAGGCGGTGCTGGCTTTATCGGCACGGTATTGATAAAAAATCTGCTTGAGCAAGGGCATGAGGCTTTTTGGCTGGATATTCGTGATTCTGAAATTCACCCTGATCAGGGACAAAATGTTGATGTCACACACCAGGAGGCCTTAACCGGGGCGCTCAAAGGTACGGATGCTGTGTATCATCTGGCGGCCGAGCATGCCGATGATGTGGAGCCTGTTCAAAAATACTATGATGTGAATGTTGGCGGTGCCAGATGTCTGGTCGAGGCCTGTGAGAAGAACGGTATTCATACGATTATTTTCACCAGCACAGTGGCTGTGTACGGCCTTGATGCGGGGGAATCAAAGGAAGATAGTCCGCCCGCCCCGTTCAATGACTATGGCAAGTCGAAGCTGGAAGCAGAAAAGATTTTTGAAGACTGGGCCCGTGGCGATACCGAGCGCAAACTGGTTACTGTCCGTCCAGTCGTGATTTTCGGGCCGCGTAACCGCGGGAATATTTTTAATCTTATGAGACAGATCGCAAGCGGCAAGTTTTTGATGATCGGAGATGGCCAGAACAAAAAATCCATCGGCTATGTCGGAAATATTGCAGCATTTCTGGTTTTTTGTTTGGAGCAGAAAAAAGGTGCGCATATTTACAATTATGCGGATAAGCCTGACATGAGCATGAATGTAATGGTTGGGGCCATTCGCAAGGCGATGGGGCTCGATGGCCTGGGGATACGTCTTCCCTATCCGCTTGGGTTGTCTGGCGGTGCGGCCTTTGATGCGCTGGCGAAGATGACAGGACGCAAATTCCCGATTAGCCTGATCCGGGTGAAGAAATTTTGCGCCAATACGGTTGTCAGTGCGCAGCGTTTGGAAGAAACAGGCTTTCAGCGGCCCTTTACGCTAGAGCATGGATTAAAGGACATGGTTGAGACCGAATTCCCGCCCGGCGCAAAAAAAAAGACTCTAAACGACCCTGATCACCAAAGCACCAACCGGAAGGCCGCTTGACGCGCGAATGACTGTGGCTGAAGACAAAAGCAATAAAAGGCTGATTTATATCATCAATCATATGGACTGGTTTTGGTCGCATCGTCTGCCGCTGGCGCTGGGCGCGAAGGAGGCCGGTTGGGACGTGACAATTGCTGCCACTGGGGCCACGCAAGACAAAAAACTGGAGGCGTACGGGTTTTCTGCTGTTGAACTCCCGGCATCGGATAAGGGGTTTATGCCGCTGACGATCCTGAAGACAATATTCGCGGTGTATATGCTCATCAAACATGAAAACCCGGCTCTTTTACATGCGATTACTTTAAAGTACGCCTTTATCGCCGGGCTGGCTGCGCGGGTGTTTCCAAAGATACGCGTGGTTTATACGCTGGCCGGGTTGGGCTATTTGTTTTCCGGTGAAGGCACAAAGCCAAAGCTTCTACGTATTGCCGTCGGGCCACTATTGAAGTTTGCCCTCAACCATCCTCGCGCAAAGATCCTATTTCAAAACCCGGATGATCAGGCACTGATGATCCGTCGTGGTTTTGTAAGAGCGGAGCGTACGCATCTGATTCGTGGTTCCGGTGTAGACACGGAGATATTTAAACCCGTAAAAGAGGCGCCGGAAAGCCCGCCGATTGTTCTGATGCCCACCCGCCTCGTCCATGATAAAGGTGTGGCCGTATTCGTTGCTGCGGCACGGATCCTACGAAAACAAGGATCGGACATGCGTTTCCAGATTGCAGGTGGAATCACGCAGAACAACCCGCTGGCAATTCAAGAAGCGGAAATGCAGGATATGGTGGCCGATGGCACGGTAGAATGGCTGGGTAAGGTGAGCGATATGCCGGGGCTGTTGGCAAAAAGTACCATTGTGGCTTACCCATCTTACTATAGAGAGGGTGTGCCGAAAGTCTTGCTGGAGGCAGCTGCAATGGGAAAAGCCATTGTCACTACCGATCATCCGGGGTGCCGTGAGGCCGTTATACACGGTGAAAACGGTTTTTTGGTGCCGGTAAAAGATGCACAAAAGCTGGCCGAAGCGATCCAGGCCGTGCTGGAGAATCCAGATTTTCGCAGGGAAATGGAAAAAGCAGGACGGGCCTACGCGTTGAAAGAGTTTGATGTTCGCCTGATCGTGGAAAAAACGTTGGCGCTATATAACGCCAAATAGGCGATTTTTATTCCAATGCAGCATATTTGTTCCTATGATAAGCCCGCGTATAAAACTAAGACGTTGAAAAAGGCTGGAGGAAAAAGTGGGACAGGGAAAAGACAGTCCGTATTTGACGGGAAAGTTGTTGCTGGCGATGCCGGGGATGGGCGATCCGCGTTTTGATCGTGCTGTGATTCTGGTGTGTTCTCACGATGAAACCGGCGCGATGGGACTGGTGGTCAATCACACCATGCCGGGAATCGTGTTTGATGAACTGATCGAACAACTCAAGATTGAAACAGAGCTGAATTTTGATTTTTCCGATATGGATTTGCCTGTGATGAACGGTGGCCCTGTGGAAATGGCGCGCGGATTTATTCTACATTCTGCAGATTTTAATCGGGAAGAAACGGTTCCCATTGATGCAGATTTCTCAGTAACCGGTACGGTTGAGGCTTTAAAAGATGTTGCAGCCGGGCAAGGCCCGGATCACATGCTGTTGATCTTGGGTTATGCCGGATGGACCGCGGGGCAGCTTGATCAGGAGATGCAAAAAAATGCGTGGTTGGTGGTCGATCCTCTACCAGGGATAATTTTTCACGAGCATCCGGAAGAAAAATGGCAGATGGCTGTACGTCATCTTGGCATTGATCCGGGCATGCTCAACGCCAATGCAGGCCGCGCTTAAACCAGATCCCAAAATCAGGAGCACTTCATTGAAACATAATCAGTTTGAACTCTTAACCGTGAAGCGCTTCGGCCCTCTTTTTGGCGCACAATTTTTGGGCGCCTTTCATGACAATTTATTTAAAAATGCGCTTGTAGCGCTCATGGTCTTTGGAAGCATCGCGGGCGCGGCCGAAGATCAGGAAAAGACAATAGCGGCACTGTCATTGGGCATTTTTATGCTGCCCTTTATCCTCTTTAGTGCGCTGGGCGGGCAATATGCGGACAAGTACCCCAAGGAAAAAGTCATCCGCTCCGTCAAGCTGGCAGAAATCGGCGTGGCGCTGCTGGGCGCGGCGGCGTTGCTTTCCGGCTCGGTATTTCTCTCTTTTGCGACGCTGTTTGCACTGGGCACGCAGTCTGCCTTTTTCGGGCCAAGCAAATACTCTATCCTGCCGCAGCATCTGGAAGAAGATGAGCTGATTGGCGGGAATGCACTCCTCAATACCGGAACATTTCTAGCGATTCTGGTCGGAAGCATTCTCGGCAATGTCTTGATTAACATGGATGGGATCGGCACAAGCCTCGTGTCCGTAATGCTTCTCGTGTGCGCGGGAGCCGGTTATTTTGTCAGCCGCCACATCCCGAAAACAAGCGCGAAGGCACCAGATCTAAAGGTTAACTACAATATTGCTTCAGAGACATACACGATCATGCAAAGCCTTTTCAGTCAAAGGCGAAGCGTGATCGAAGCCGCGCTTGGGGTGGCCTGGTTCTATTTCCTCGGCGCAATGTTCATGTCGCAATTGCAAGGGTTCACAAAAGTCACACTGGAGGGAAATGAGAATATCTTTACGCTCTTTATGGTGCTGTTTGCCATTGGCGTAGCGCTCGGCGGGCTGCTCAATAACAGTTTACTTCGCGGGCGTGTGGAGGCGGTGTACGTTCCTCTCGCAGCCCTTGGAATTACGCTGTTTTCCATTGATTTGTTCTTTGCTGGATTATTGTATACACCGGACGTGCAAGGACAAAACGGACTGGCTGACCTGATGGGCCTTAGCACATTCATCAGCCATTTTTCAGGTTGGCGCATTATGGCGGATATTTTCCTGATCGCTATATGTGGTGGGCTGTTCGTCGTACCGCTGAACGCGATCATCCAGCATGATACAACCGAAGAAAACCGGGCCCGGATTCTAGCGGGCTCAGCGATTTTGAACTCAATTTTTATTGTTGTTTCTGCGGTCCTGTCTTTTGTACTGATCAAGATGGGAGTGAGCATTCCTGTGATCTTCCTGCTCTTTGCAATCGCCAATGCTGCTGTCGCGGTTTATGTGTGCCAGCTTTTGCCGGATTATCTGCTCAAGACCGTAATGCAAGTCGCATTCAAGCTCCTTTATAAGGTCGAGGTGCACGGTGCGGAGAATTTCAAAAAAGCAGGCAAGCGCGCCATTATTGTTGGCAATCACGTCTCTTTGCTCGATCCGCCGCTGCTGGCAGCATTTTTGCCTGGTCGTCCTATGTTTGCAGTGAACAGCACGGTGGCTGAGTGGTTTTGGGTGAAGCCTTTCTTGAAGCTTGTCGATGCCTTTCCGCTTGATCCGACCAACCCGTTTTCGCTCAAATCTTTGATTAAGGAGGTTGAGAAAGACAAGCATTGTGTCATTTTCCCTGAAGGCCGCTTGACCGAAACGGGGGCCTTGATGAAGGTCTATGAGGGCCCTGGGATGATTGCAGACAAGGCCGATGCCGTTATCTTGCCTGTACGTCTTGACGGGGTGCAGCACACGCCGTTCTCACGGCTCAAAGGCAAGGTACCGCTACGCAAATTCCCCAAAATCACTATCACAATATTAGAGCCGCGGAGCTTTAAAATACCTGATGAGATCAAGGGCAGGGCGCGCCGCCAAGCTGCGGGCCTACAGCTTTATGATCTGATGGAAGAGATGATGTTTCTGACCGAGGACCTTAATCAAACCCTCTATAGCGCCCTGATGAAGGCTCGCTATATCAATGGTAATGATGCTGTGATTGCGGAAGATGTCGAGCGCAAGCCCATGAAGTTTAAAGCGCTGGTCCGTGGCTCGATTGTACTGGGCCGGAAAATTGTCGGTTTTACAAAGCAGGGCGAAAATGTCGGGTTATTACTTCCCAATTCCTGCGGGGCGCTTGTTACCTTTTTTGCCATGCAGGCCTTCGGGCGCGTACCGGCCATGTTGAACTTTTCTGCTGGGGCACATGCGCTCAAAGCCGCCTGTACGTCTGCTGAAATACAACATATTGTTACTTCCAGACGGTTCATCCGTTTTGCGCGTTTGCAAGAGGTGATCGAAGCCCTTGAAGAGCAGGTTAAGGTGGTTTATCTAGAGGATTTAAAGGCCAATATAAGCTCGATCGATAGGATTCGGGCCCTGTACGCCCCGCGCTTAGCCCGCTTGATACATGGCGCACAGAAGATTAAGCCCACGGACCCAGCAGTAATTCTCTTCACTTCCGGATCGGAGGGGTTACCCAAGGGGGTGGTGCTCTCGCACAGCAATATAATGTCCAATATCATCCAATTAAGTTCGCGAGTTGATTTCAATCGGGAGGATATTGTTTTTAATTGTCTGCCGATGTTCCATTCTTTTGGTCT
>Ga0316201_10002885_pt1 | contig 12454 bp, 8 predicted proteins | sample CS6wburrow_MG_FD_204516 | JGI IMG/M metagenome (GOLD analysis project Ga0316201, IMG submission 204516) | Coastal sediment microbial communities from Delaware Bay, Delaware, United States - CS-6 worm burrow | ecosystem: Environmental > Aquatic > Marine > Coastal > Sediment | place: USA: Delaware... | reverse complement strand
TTTACCAGTCCGGTCCAGGGTTTACCCGAATGTATCTCACTCCAGAGGTTCTCAAATGCTGCTTCCGGCATATCCGGGTGACGGATGATATTGTGATTCCGGCCCAGCAACTCCCCTTCGCTGAAACCACAGATGCGGCAAAAAGCGTCGTTGACATAGGTTATGATCCCTTTGAGGTCGGTCTTTGAAACGATGACGGTATCCTCGTCCAGGAAGACCTCTTCATCGATTACCGGCTGGTTGTTTTTCATAACTATGCAACTCTATCAGTCAGATTTTTCAGTTATCGGATTACTACCGATACACAGGTCTGATTGCGAATTGTCAGAACTCCTCCCATTCGTCACCTTCAATATGACGTGAAGCGATACTGGCTGAGGTCCAGATAGGGGATCTGCGGGGCGTGTGAGCAAGTGCAGAAGCTGACTCTAAAGCTGCTGGCAAGTGCTGCCTTGAGAGCGTAAAGAATCCCATCAGTCGATCCATATCTCGTGCTTTTTCACTCATCGAAGCTGCCGCCGCCGATGTCTGCTCTGCCAATGCCGCGTTCTGCTGCGTAACCTCGTCCATACTGGTGACCGCTTTGTTAACCTGGTCGATTCCAACTGACTGCTCCCGGCTGGCAGTGGCGATCTCGGAGATAATATCACCCACCTTTTTTACCCCGATAACGATCTCATCCAGGGTATCTCCCGACTCATTCACCAGTTCCGCTCCGGCTTTCACCTTGGCAGCACTGTCTCTGATAAGCTCTTTGATCGCTTTAGCCGCAGTTGCACTGCGCCCTGCCAGGTTTCGGACCTCGGTTGCAACGACCGCAAACCCACGACCCTGCTCGCCGGCCCTGGCTGCCTCTACCGACGCGTTCAATGCCAGCAGATTGGTCTGGAAGGCAATCTCATCGATAACACTGATTATCTCAGCGATTTTTTTGCTCGAACTGTTGATGGCAGCCATCGCCTGGACCGCTTGGCTGACTACATCCCCACCTTTTTCCGCCATCTCCTGGGCGCTTGCGGCAAGCTGGTTGGCTTGTTGAGCGCTATCGGCATTGTTTTTTACGGTGCCGGTCAACTGCTCCATACTGGATGCTGTTTCCTGAAGCACACCCGCCTGCTGTTCGGTGCGAGTGGAGAGATTATTATTCCCCGCTGATATCTCAGCAGAAGCATTGGCAATCACTGCGCCGGATTCACGCAGCTTGGTCATTATTTCGTCGAGATTCTCCAGGGTGCCGTTTACGTCCATTTTCACCTTATCAAACGCACCCTGGTATTCCCGCGTAATAGGTTTGGTTAAGTCACCCTTTGCAATTTCACTCATCGCTTTGGCGATATCACCGAAAGCTCTCTCGACTACCTCTATGAGCAGGTTGATACCAGCGCCGAGTTCCCTGAAAAAACCCTCTTTTCCATCCAACTCTATGCGTCCGGAGAGGTCTCCATCGCGGGCCGAAGCTATGATATTATCGATCTCCCTCTCAACAGCCACTTCTGCGGTGCGGTCAGTCCACTCCACCGCGGTTCCCAAACGGCTTCCATTTTCGCTTATCACTGGATTGGTGATTAGACGGAGCGTTCGTCCACCAACCTCAATCTGATTCTGGTGGGCACTGTCCAGCGTTTCGAGCATCTTTCTCTGCAGTGGATGACTGTCTTGAAACTGATCGATACTGGCACCCAGCAGATGGTCAGCACTGAACTCCGGAAAATCCAGTCGGATGTCCTGCTCAGCATTTTTAAACAGCCGCTGCACCGCCTTGTTCATGTAGATTATGTTGAACTTCTGATCGGCCATCATTACGGAACTGGAAACATTATCCAGTGCGGTCTTTATCCGTATTGCTTCCGCCGCCTGTTCGCGTGCGTCCATTACGTCAAACCCCAGTTTTATCTGGGTGGCCTTAATAGAGTTGAGCAGCGAACCAATCTCGTCACGGCGATCTGTCTCGATCCAATCGAAGTATTTCCCTTCAGCGATCTGCTGCAATTTTCCTTGCGCATAGGCCAATGGCCGTGTGACATATACAGTCAGAGAGATACCACAGATCAGTGTAAAAAGTCCCATCAACACCAGGAAACTCAGGACTAATGTATTGGGTGCATCCATAACCACCATAGCGCCAATGGCAGCCAATATGGCCACCGTCAGGAAAACCGTGCCTGACAGCAGTGTCCTTAGCTGCAACGCCTTGAAGCGATTGATCAAGCTCCGATTATCACTGCGTTCTATCGAACCTTTTTTGCTGCCGACAGCCTGGTACAGCGCCTCCGCCCGGGCGACCTCTTCCCGGCTGGGAAGCGTCCGCACCGACATGTATTCGGTCACTCTGCCATTCTGGGTCAACGGTGTGATATTGGCTTTAACCCAATAACAATCCCCGTTCTTGCATCGATTCTTCATGACACCAGACCAAGGCAAGCCAGACTGTACCGTTTCCCATAGATCCGCAAACACCTCCGGTGGCATATCCGGGTGGCGGACTATGTTGTGGCTGGAGCCGATCAATTCCTGCTCCTTGAATCCGCTGATTTCAATGAAATCCCTATTACAATAGGTAATGATACCTTTCAGATCCGACTTCGAGACCAGGACACTCCCGGGCTTCATCTGACATTCGTTATCTGTAACCGGCTGGTTGAGTTTCACTACCGTCTGCTCCTGTTTCATTTTGTTTTGTATCGAACTTTGCCGCGGGGGCACTGTATTCAGCGTTTAAGCCGAGGCTGGAAACACACAGCAACTTATCCACATCCAACAGCATGACCATCTTATCGTTGGCCGTGACCAACCGGTTGATGAAATCCGTTCTCAGGCGTACACCAAAATCCGGGGTCAACTGAATCTCCTCAGGATCCGCGTTCAGTACGCCGGAAACCTTGTCGACCGCCACCCCAATCTCTTTCTCCATCTTTCCATTCAGAACTCTGAGAATAATGACCACCGTCTCTTTTTCGTAAGCACGAAAAGGCATACCCAGCCGCAGCCGGAGATCAAAAACGGGAACTATCCTTCCCCGCAGATTCAACACACCCTTTACATAGGACGGCGTGTTGGGAATTCGCGTGACCGCTTCCCATCCGCGAATCTCCCGAACTCTCAGAATATCCACGCCATACTCCTCGGCACCGAGGGTAAAGGCCATGTACTCGCCACCGCCTGAGTCGGGGAGTGGAGTACTGTTGGGTGAACTCGACAGCTCGCTCATGCCCGTCTCACGCAGACCATTGCAGAGTCCGTGGTTCCAAACTGGTATTCGCCAACCGCATGACTCCTGGTATATCCAGAATCAGCGCCACCAAACCGTTACCCAGAATTGTTGCCCCGGAAACTCCCTCGACCCGTTCGTAGTTCGCTTCCAACGACTTGATCACCACTTGCTGCTGTCCGATCAACTCATCGACCAATATTCCGCAGCGGCGGCCTTCACCTTCCACAATCACCAATATTCCTTCAGTCAGTGCGCGCGCCTTGTAACCCTCCACACCGAACACCTCATACAGACGAATGACCGGTAAATACTCATTGCGCAGTTTGTACGTTTCAGCGCGACCGGCAACCAGATTGATCATGTCGGGCTTGACCTGAACGGATTCGATTATCGAAAGCAGAGGAATAATGTAGACCTCTTCGCCAACATAGACGGTCTGCGCGTCCAGTATCGCCAGCGTCAGGGGCAGCCGGATGATAAAGGCGCTTCCTCGGCCAGGCACTGACTCGATCTCAATGCTGCCGCCCAGTTCGTTAATGTTTCTCCGCACCACGTCCATACCAACGCCACGTCCGGATACATCGTTTACATTCTCCGCGGTTGAAAATCCAGCCTGAAAAACCAGCTCGTATACCTGTTGATGGCTCAGCTTCGCCTCCGCATCAACAAGCCCTTTTTCAACTGCTTTACCCAGTATCAGCTCGGGGTCGAGGCCCCTGCCGTCGTCACGAACTTCAATGACTATGGTGCCGCTTTTATGGCACGCTCTGAGTTCAATCCTACCCACCTCCGGCTTACCCGCTTCTAACCTATCGGCCGGCGTCTCTATGCCGTGGTCAAGACTGTTGCGCACCAGATGCACCAGAGGATCACCGATCTTTTCGATTACCGATTTATCCAACTCGGTACTCTCGCCAGTCATCTTCAGTTCAACCTGCTTTCCCAGTTGTGCACCAAGGTCGTGGACAAGACGAGGAAAGCGGTTGAAGGCGAAACTGATCGGCAGCATCCTGATCTGCATCACACTTTCCTGCAGTTCGCGGGTATGACGCGCCATCTCGTCAAGCCCATCCTTCAGTCTTTCCACTTGCTCAATTTTAAAGTTCTCGCCCAGCAGACTCAGCATGGATTGGGTGATGATCAGCTCCCCCACCATGTTCATCAGGTTGTCGATTTTACGTGTATCAACACGGATTGAACCGGAACCGACTACACCTTGTGTACGCCTTTCACCTGTCCTCCGGTCTGTCCGCCTGCGCTCATTTCCCGCACGCCGATCCACTGGAGGATCTGCTGCCTTGACGCTGGATAATTCGGGGAGGGCCGCCACAGGCACCAGGCTTTGTCCTGTAGTTTCAAGAGGTGCTGGATCACCGGCATGGATTGGCAAAATGACCAGATCACATTCGTCCTCCACCCAGTCGAATATCTCACTGATTCGGGACTGCTCTACACTGGCGTGAAGCCGGAGATCCCAGGAGAGGTGGCACTCCTCCGGATTGAAATGTTCGAATCGGGGAAGCTGCGAAATATCTCCCCTGACATCCAGTTCGCCCAGACTGGCCAGCTCGCGGAGGATGCGCAGCGGGTCGTTGCCGGTGCGCATTATATTCGGTAACGGGCAAAATACCAGGTGCCAGCCGATCAGCTCGTGGGTGTCAGGGTCTGCTGGTCCGGTATCGCTTTTTTCCGTTTCAGCAGCTCTCTCTCTATTACTGAGAATCTCCTCCAGCTCCTGCTGCAGGTGTTTTACCGATTCGTCGTCCGGCGAGCTTCCTCCGCTTGCCGCTTTCAACATATCACGCAGCACGTCGACCGAACGCAACAGCACCGTCCTGACTTCGCTCGTTGGCTGGCGCCGTCCCTCGCGCATCTGATCCAGCAGACTCTCCAGAACATGAGTGAAGGCCGCGATGTCGTTGAAACCGAAGGTACCACTCCCCCCTTTTATTGAATGTGCTGCCCGAAAAATTGTGTTGATCTGTTCGGCGTCGACCGCTCCGGGATCCATATCGAGAAGCCCGGACTCCATGACGCCCACCCCTTCAAAGCTCTCTTCAAAAAATACCTGGTGGAATTGGGATAGATCAATCGCCATGAACTCGCTCTCTGTCGCGGACAAATAGTGGGCAGGCCTAACCCAAGACCTTGGTAACCGTATTGAGCAACTGTTGCGGATTAAAAGGCTTGACAATCCAACCGGTCGCACCCGCTGCCTTGCCCCGCCGTTTCTTGTCCGGACTCGACTCCGTGGTTAACATCAGCAACGGTGTGAACCTGTATGCGCTCAAGCATCGCAGCTCCCGAATGAGCGAGATACCGTCCATATTGGGCATGTTCACATCCGTAATAACGAGATTGACACCCTGCGATTTTGCAAAATCGAGCGCTTCCAGACCGTCGGAAGCCTCGATAACCCGGTGACCGGCCCCCTTAAGGGTGAAAGCGACCATCTGGCGCATTGAGGCGGAGTCATCCACCGCTAGAATATTTGCCATGTTTAGTTTTCTCGTGGATTGGCTGTCCTGACATTCACTTCCCACCCAACCGTACAGGGTGGTTTGGCGCTTGAAACGGTGCCGTGAATCTGACAATTGGGAAATTAATTCGCTCAAAACGCCATTTCCAGGGGAGCGCCCAGGCACGGCCGTTACGCAACCAAATAGCGGCGTGCATGCACCTTTCTTTAGTTTGGCGGGGGTACCGACTGCGTTACGCTCGCTTGAATTAGCGATGGCCAGTCCTTCGCTCACATGCCTTGCCGATGAAGCTTGTGGACCGGCTGAGGGTTACAGAACTATCCGCATGGCCGAATAGGGGTAGTCCGAATGACAACTGCCATGCACCCTGTAACCAATTATTGGGTAATATAGGCGGCCAGAGTGCGATACCAGCGCCGAAATACGAAGGGTTGTTTACGTGAAACTGAGTCTCGAAGAGTTTAAATCCTGGAAAAACAAGAAGGTCACTCTGCTGGGCATGTCCGGGGTCGGCAAAACTCATCTGTCAGGCATGCTGCGCGAGCACAACTGGTTTCACTACTCGGTCGACTACCGAATCGGCACCCGCTATCTGGATGAGCCGATCATGGACCTGATCAAGCAGCAGGCGATGCAGGTCCCTTTTCTTCGCGACCTGATGCGCAAGGATTGGATCTATATCCGTAACAATATCAAGGTGGACGATCTTGGTCCGGTACTGAGTTTTGTCGGCAAACTCGGCAACCCGGAAATGTCGGGGGTTCCTCTGGAGGAGTTTCGCCACCGCCAGGCGCTGTACCGCCAGGCAGAGATCAACGCGATCCGCGATATCCCGGTATTCGTGCGGAAAGCCCAGGAGATATACGGCTATCCCCATTTCATCAACGACGTCGCCGGGAGCCTGTGCGATCTGGAGGAGAGCGGCTCGGTGGAGCTATTGGCGCAACAAACGCTCATACTGTATATAAAAGCAGCAGACGAACAGGAAGAGGACGCGCTTATCAGGCGCGCGCAGAAGTCCCCCAAGCCGCTCTACTTCCGGCCCACATTTCTGGAGGAACAGATCAGGGACTATCTGCGGGAAAACCAACTACAATATGCCGCTCAAATGGAGCCCGACGCGTTTACCCGCTGGGTGTTTCCACGCCTCTTCCACTCCCGGATACCCCGCTACGAAGCGATAGCCCGGCCTTACGGATACACCGTCAGTTCACATCAGGTCAATCATCTCAGGGACGAAAACGACTTTCTGGAGATGGTGGAAGCGGCCATTGCGGCCAAGTGAGTTCGGATTCTCTCCAATCCGGCCGTATTTATTACAAACAAAGCACATGGAGTAGCCCAGCATGCCACTGGTAGCCCACAACGCACTTCCCACCTTCAACCGCTTACGCGCCGAGGGGCAGTTGGTTTTGGAAACCGGGCGGGCCATGCATCAGCATATTCGCGAACTGCACATCGGGCTGCTGAACATGATGCCGGATGCGGCGCTAGAGCCTACTGAGCGCCAGTTTTTCAGATTGGTCGGAGAGAGCAATCCGATCGCCCAGTTTTACATGCACCCATTTACCCTGAAAGAGCAGGAGCGGGGGGATGGCGCAGCCGCGCATATTGCGAAACACTACCAGTCGTTCGAGCAGATCCAGCAGGAGGGGCTGGATGCGCTTATCATAACTGGGGCAACGCCTACCCATCCGAGTCTGGCGGACGAATCCTTCTGGGAACCACTTCGCCAAGTGGTGGAGTGGGCCGAGCAAAACGTTACGTCGACGTTCTGCTCCTGTCTCGCCACTCATGCCGTACTCGAAGCGGTACATGGTCAACAGCGCAAACCTCTGGGCTTCAAACGCTGGGGAGTATTTCCCCACCGCGTGGTGGACCCTCACCATCCGCTGGTAAATGATGTCAATACCCTGTTCGATGTCCCCCACTCCCGATTTAACGATATATCCAAGGAGCAGTTTGAACAGGCGGGTCTGCACATTCTGGTGGAGAGCGAGGAGGCCGGCGTTCATCTGGCGGTCAGTCAGGACCGGATTCGCTGGGTCTACTGCCAGGGACATCCGGAATACGACACCGTCAGTCTTTTAAAAGAGTACAAGCGTGAGATCTTGCAGTACACGGCAGGGGCAAGAGCGGATTATCCGCGCTTTCCAGACAACTTTTTTTCACCTTTAATCAAGGCAATACTTGATGAGTTTCGTCTGATGCTGCAGAGCGCAATGGAAGATGGTCAGGATAAACCGCTCTTTCCCGACGAGTTGATCATCAAACATCTAAACAATACCTGGCACGACACTGCGGAAGGTATTCTGGCCAACTGGATAGGCACGGTTTACCAGTTGACGCATCATGAGCGTAACCGCCCTTACATGGACGGCATAGATCCAAGGGATCCTTTGGGTCTTGGACTTATCTGAGCCCCGCTCTCCAGGCCGCCGGGCGAGACTCCTGCGGTGCTTGGTAAATAAGCCACACTGACCGCCACTGTAGAGAGTGTCTAAAGAGCCGAAAAAAAGGTGTGCGCCCCTTTAATTCCCCTATCCCTCAGGGCCGAGAAAATATTATAGTAACAACGATGAAAGACCCAAAACCAACAAAAAAAGAACTGGCCACGCAAACCAGGGGCCTGGAGGAGCAGCTCTCCAGGCTGAAAAATCGCCTGAACGGCCAAGTGTTCAAGAAGACCAAGCATGGCTACCGGCTGGACCAACTCAGCGAAGGCGCGCGACAGTTGAGCGGGCGCATTGGCGCGGTGGAAAAGCAGCTGGCCAAAATCTCCCAGGCACAGGCCGATCTGGCACAACAGTGGCAAGCGCTGGACAAAGAGACGGATACATCACAAAACCAGACCAAGCAGAAGTCGGGCGGGGGTAAAAAACGGATCAAGGCGCGGCTGGCCAAATTGAAGTCCAGCGTTGCCGGCCTGAGTCTGATGCAGCAACAGATCGGTAAAACCCTGGAAGAACTTCAGCGCGCTGTTGGGGGGATCGGAAATGTTCGGGACGACCTGAAACTCGAAACCGACGAACTGAGAGCCCAGGTTCGTCATCTGGAAGAGAGCAGCAGCCGGTTGTCGGTGGGCCAATCTTCCCACGAGGCACGAACCATGGAGTTGGAAGGCCTCCTGGCAGAGTTGACCCTTGCTCAGGAGAAACTATCCAGCGAAAGAGAAACGCAGGACAAAAAAGTGGCACAGCAGCTGGAAGAGGCGATTTCGCCTCTGAGGGAACAGCTGCAATATTTGGCTGGACTCTCCTCGGAGGACAACGGCAGGCACAAACAGGTAGACCGTCGTCTGCATGAACTTGCCAACAGAATCGGCGACCTGAGTGGACGCTTCGGCCAGCTCCAACAGGATACTGCAGGTCAGCACCAGAAGCAGGCGCTGGATTCCAGACTACAGCAACTTGAGGCACGAATCTCCGATATCGGTGCCCTGGAGGATGAACTTGGTGCGTCTCTGGAAAAAGAGACCGGCGCACTGTGGCAAAAGCTGGAAAAGAAGAGCAACGAGCTCGATACCCTCCGAGAACGGCTGGAGACATCGTCCGGCAGCGGGCAGAGCCCGGAATTGAGCCAAAAACTCAGCCGGGTGGAAGTCGAAGTCAACCGCCTGAGCCAAGCCGGAGATCTCCTTCAGGAGAGTTTCCGGGGACTTGGCGGACTGGAACTTAATCTCACCAGTCGGCTGGACGGCCTACAACGGCAGCTGCAGGAGCATATCGGACACAACCGTGAGCTCGAGCAGGCGATACAGCGCTTATCTGGAGAGTTTGGCGACATCGGCAGCCAGCTGGAGCAACGTCTCGAACAGTCCGACCTGAGCCATCAGGATAGAGTTGAAGCGCTGGAGCAGAGACAGGAACTGCTGACTGAGCCTGAGCTGAAATGGGACGCCCGCCAGCAGGAGGTTGATGGACAACTCGACCGCATCATGGAGGCATTCACTGCGGAACAGGAGCGCGTCTCCCGGCTTGAGCAGGATTTCTCCGAGGCCAGAGATCAGAGTTCCGCTCAAGCGCTCGCGCTGGATCAAGGCAAGCAGCTGCAACAGGCGCTCGAGTCCCGCTTCAACCAATTCAGCGAAAGTATTACCGGTCAGGCTGCACAGGATGACACCCTGACAACCAGGGTGGAAGAGCAGAGCGGGCAACTGCAGGCGCTGGCAAGCAGCCTGGATACCCTTGATGCGAGGGTAGGCGTACAGCAACAGCGCATTGAAAACAGCGAGTCCCGCGGAAAAATCAACCAGGCCGCACTTTTTGTGCTACTTCTAATCGGCCTGCTCGGCGGGATGGCGCTCTATTTCTCCACAGAGGGAAACATCGCAGAGAGCGAGCAGCAAATTACACGAACGCTGATCTCTCCTGATCCGCGCTACGTCACACACGACGATCTCGCAGAAAACCTGAGTAATCTGGAGTCTCTGCTGGCCGGCAATAGTCAGCGAATCAATCAGGTATCCGCAGCACTCCCATCGGAAGGCCTGCGAGAGCGGCAGAGCGAACTGGAACAACAACTGGCCCGGTTCGAGGTTAAACTCAATCTTCTTGCGGCGAGCGCACAAGAGAGTGCAGAGAGAGCGGGCGATTCCGGTCAGCCGTTGCCAACGGAACTCAATCTTCTCCAGCTCGAAATCGAGCGCATTAACAGAGCCCTTACAAAACTTACTACGGAGGTTGCCCTGCGTAAGGGAGAAGCCGATAAAGCCGGAGAAATGCGCCTCGGCGAGACTACCGATCAACTCAGCGCGCGTATCAGCCAGCTGGAAACCGGGCAGTCGCCGGAACCTGTGGTAAACCGGATAGCGGATATCGAACAAACGCTGCACCAGACCAGCGATAAACTGGGAGCGAATGTCGAGCAATTGCATAACCAGCAGAACACGATTGCGAAAATCGAAAGGAGCCTGAATGATACCAGTTCGGTTTTGGGTGAACGGCTCAATGATTTGGAAACTGAAAGTGCCGACGCAAGGGAGATGATCAGGCAGCTGCAGAATCAGATGCACACGCTAACCCAAGCCCGTGAAACGGCCAGCCAAAAGAGCGTCTCTACAGCAGAGTATCCTGATACGGCAGAGATCTGGCAGGCAGCAGCAGCCGCACGCCAGTATACGGTTCAGCTCGCCGGTTCCCGTAACAAGGAATCATTGATTGCTTTTGCGTCAGGTCAGGCTCTGCAACAGGATGCCGCTTACGTCCGCACCGTTCATGAGGGGCGTGAATGGTTCATCCTGCTCTACGGCCGGTACTCCAGCTTTAGAGACGCGTCCAATGCACTGCAGAACCTACCCGCCGCACTGAACCGTTACAGCCCATGGATCCGCACAATCCCCGGTGATGTTGATTTTATCGTCCGCTAGTGGGCCATGCCGGTGGAACAGATCCCTCCATCTACCAACGAAAACGGGCGCACCTGCACCTGGTGACAAGCGTTGCAGATGCTTCTACTGGTGAACTTCGGATCCTGGGCCACCGAATGGTGGGATTTTAAAGTACCATAAGAGCACTGGCCGGCAGCGCGTACCAGAACCTTTGTGCCCGAAACCGCATAAAGATTACAGCGTCTTGTGGGGCTGGCTTTCTATGCGCCCCGCCTGCGTAACCAGAACATAGTCCAGCTTACGCTGCAGTTGCCTGATATCGTTAGCGCCGCCATAGGTGAGCCCGCTACGCAAACCACCCACGATATCGGCGATTATTTTCTCTTCGTCTTCACGATACAGCACCTCAGTGGCCACACCTTCCGCCGTTTTCCATTCGGTCATACCACCATGATAGTCATCCTGGACCTGGCTGCTGGCCATTCCGCGGTAAACTTTGTACTTAACTTGATCCCCTGCCTTGTCGGTACGGACAAGCACCTCTCCGGGCGTCGGACGGGTACCGGCCAGCATGCTGCCCAGCATCACAAAATCGGCGCCGAACGCCAGTGCCTTGACGATATCTCCCGGCGCACGAATACCACCATCGGCAACGATGGACCTATCAACCTTGGCACATTCGCGAAAAGAGGTGAGGCTGGGAATGCCAAAACCGGTCTTGATACGGGTGGTACAGACCGATCCGCCGCCGATTCCCACCTTGATGATGTCGGCCGTACAGGACGCGAGATAATCCGCGCCAGCATAGGTCGCCACGTTGCCCGCCATGATGCAGGCCTCTCTGCCCAAAATCGTACGTACGCTTTTCAGCGTCCGCCCCACATATTTAGCATGCGCGTGAGCCACATCGATACAGTAATACTCCGCACCCGCATCGCGCAGAGCCTCGGTCCTTTCAAGGTCCTTCTCGGAACAACCTATAGAGACAAAAACAGGATGTCTGCATGCCTTCAGCATGGCAACGTTCTCATCAATCGACATGAACCGATGCATAACGCCTATGGCATCGCTTTCACCCATGAAATCAGCCATAGCTACGCCGGTGATAGTATCCATATTCGAGCTCATCAGCGGCAGTCCCAAAGATAGTTTTCCGGTCCTGTCACGCATCGATATATCGACCACCCGCCTGGACTCCCAGTGGTTATATGCCGGCACCAGCAAAACATCATCGAACGTAAAAGCCTGATTCATAATCCCCCCATGGGCAAAAGCACCGATGTACCCTTCCGGGCCATGCGGATAGTTCTGTAACCCTCAGCCGGTCCACAAGCCTCATCGGCAAGGCACGTGAGCGAAGGACTGGTCATCGCTAATTCAAGCGAACCTAACGCAGTCGATGGGGCTTGTGGACCGGCCCATAGGGAGCCCCGC
>Ga0316201_10002884_pt1 | contig 12455 bp, 11 predicted proteins | sample CS6wburrow_MG_FD_204516 | JGI IMG/M metagenome (GOLD analysis project Ga0316201, IMG submission 204516) | Coastal sediment microbial communities from Delaware Bay, Delaware, United States - CS-6 worm burrow | ecosystem: Environmental > Aquatic > Marine > Coastal > Sediment | place: USA... | reverse complement strand
ATTCTCAAGCATTAATTTAAGTAATAGGATACCATCAATGCCGCCAAGAGGATGATTGGAAATCGTAATATAAGCGCCATCTTTTGGCAGTCGCTTCAGATCTTCTTCAGGAATCTCGAACTTGATCTGTAATTCATCAAGAACACCATTCAAGAATGGTAAATCACTTAAATGCTTGTTATTGGCATAAACTCTATTAATTGAGGATATTTTAAGTAATTTCATGAGTAACCAGCCTATAAAAGTACCAATAAAGCCATACTTATCCAGTTTGATGGCTTTTGCAACTTCTTTGGCAGAGACTAATTCCATTATTTTTCTTAATTGAGAACGTTAAAGGTAATGATAATCTTTATTTGGTCACTATTTGAACTGTTTCTTGATACAATTGTTTCAAAAGCACATTTTTGCCTTTTTCAATGCTCTTGATCGCATTAGCATTATAGTGTCTTATGGTGTAAAGAGATACGTTATCATCGCAAGTTACCTTGAATTTGGCCTTAAGGTGATGTAAAAGTTTTTTTAGATTATTGTAATTATTATCTATACACACTGAAAAACTTATCGCTGAATTTTGTATCACGTCCACTTTCATTTTATACAGATGAAGAAGATTGAATATCTCACTGATATTCTCTTCAACAATGAACGAAAAGTCCAATGTTGAAAGTGAGATCAACACTTGATTCTTTTTCACAATGAAACAAGGCACATTAGGCTCTAGACCAATGCCTTTGGTTACACAGGTCCCAGCCGCTTCAGGGTTGATGAAAGACTTAACATATAAAGGGATTTCCTTTCGCTGTAATGGCTGAAGCGTTTTAGGATGAATCACCGATGCCCCATAAAAGGCTAGCTCAATGGCTTCGCGATAGGATATCTTATTCAGTAATTGGGTTTTTTCGAAGTAACGCGGATCCGCGTTGAGTACTCCAGGAACATCTTTCCAAATAGTTACACTTTCTGCATTAAGACAAAAGGCGAATACAGCTGCAGTATAGTCACTGCCCTCCCGGCCAAGAGTGGTTGTAAAATTATTGGCATCACTTCCCAAGAACCCTTGTGTTACATTCAGCTTATTGATATCTAAATTGTCGATGATCGTGGTTTGCGTTATATCCCAATTGATCTTGGCGCGTCTGTAAAAATTGTCGGTCTTAATGAGTTCACGTACATCTAACAATTGATTGGTTAATCCAATTTCATTGAGATATGCACTTAATATAGCGGAAGAGATCAACTCTGCGTAACTGACCACTTGATCATAGATGAAATTGTAATCTGGTGATTTGTTGGTTCTAAAAAAAGCCCCTATCTCTTTTATCAATAGGTTGATATCATTATAGATCCTGTGGCTGGTATTTTTGAAAAGCCCGTTTAAGATAGCAATATGATATTCTTGAATATTTGTGAGTGCAAGTTGTAATTCAGTGTTTTTTTCGATATAATTCTCAATAAGATCCTCAAAAGCATTGGTCATCTTACCCATAGCGGATACAATGACCAATGTATTGTCACTTCCTACCGTTTGTAGCACTCTGACAACATTTTTAACGCCATCGGCATCTTTTACAGAAGCGCCGCCAAACTTAAAAATTCTCATGAATTGATAGTGTTTAAATAATTTTCGATACCTGCTTTATCCAACTGTACCACATCCCAATCGCGCATGACTTTGGCACCTTTTTTCTCATAAAACGCAATCGCAGGTTCATTCCAATCGATCACTTCCCAACTAATGCGCTTTACTCCTTGTTCATTACCAAATTTCACGACTTCATCCAGTAATAAGGTTCCGATTCCAGAGCCTCTTCTATTTTGGCTCACGATTAGGTCTTCCAGATGAAGCACGACACCTTTCCATGTGGAATACCTGTTATAAACCAATGCCATGCCTTCAATGCTATTTTCAACCTCCGCAACAAAACAAGTAAAAGCCGGGCTAACCCCAAAACCATCTTCTCGAAGCTCTTCAATGGTCACTTCAACTTGATCAGGTTCTTTTTCAAAATGCGCTAATTCCTTGATTAGTTTCAATACCTGAGGCATATCATTTGAATTGGCTTTTCGGATACTAATATTCATTTATCAAGAATTGAATTCAAATATAATTCAAACACTTCAGTATTGGGGGTTTAATATTTACGAAAACGATTGAATTATTCAAAAAAACACGATATTTGCCTTGCAAACAACCCAATATCATGTCAAGAAAAAACCAGACCTTAGGAGAATTCATCATTGAGCATCAAGCTTCATTTCAATATTCTTCAGGGGAATTATCACGACTTATCAATTCCATACGTTTAGCGGCAAAAGTTGTAAATCATGAAGTCAATAAAGCAGGACTCGTGGATATTATCGGGGCAGCAGGCGACACGAATATTCAAGGTGAAGACCAACAAAAATTGGACGTTTACGCTAATGAAAAATTCATACAGACCTTAACCAACCGTAATATAGTTTGTGGTATCGCGAGTGAGGAAGAAGACGATTTCATAAGTATAAATAGTCAAGATGACAATAACCAGAACAAATATGTGGTATTGATAGACCCTCTTGACGGATCGTCCAATATTGATGTGAATGTATCGGTAGGAACGATCTTTTCAGTTTTTCGTCGTGTTACTCCAGTTGGGACACCAGTGACTCTTGAAGATTTTTTGCAAAAAGGGAGCGAGCAAGTTGCTGCAGGGTATGTTATTTATGGAACATCGACCATGTTGGTATATACCACAGGTCATGGTGTCAATGGATTTACATTGAATCCAGCCATAGGCACATTTTATCTTTCGCATCCGCATATGCAATTCCCAGAAAATGGAAAGATATACTCGGTCAATGAAGGTAATTATATACATTTCCCTCAAGGTGTCAAGGATTATATAAAATATTGCCAAGAAGAAGAAGGGGACCGACCATACACCTCACGATATATAGGGTCATTAGTATCCGATTTTCATAGAAATATGATCAAAGGTGGTATTTATATGTACCCAAAAAGTTCTCAGAATTCCAATGGTAAGTTACGTCTGCTTTATGAATGCAACCCAATGGCATTTTTGGCTGAACAGGGCAATGGTAAGGCAAGCGATGGCTTTACAAGTATTATGGATATTGAACCGACTGAACTTCATCAGCGTGTTCCATTTATATGTGGGAGCAAGAATATGGTGCTTAAGGCGGAGGAATTTATGAGAAATCGGTAGGAAAATTCACGACTTTAACACTTTTTCATTACATTTAATCCATTAACACTTAGTACGCATATCAGCTCATGGCAAAAACTAAAAAAGAAGACCTTGGCAATCTCGGGGCAGATCCAGCTTCTAAAATTGAAGTAATCAAGAATTTGATATTCGGTGATAATATTGCCGAGTATGATTCTGAGTTTGTATCACTCAAGAAAGATATTGATTCAAAACGCAAGGAACTCAAGAATTATATCGATGAAACTCGTCAGGAATTAATGACGAATATCGATAATTTGAGCACCGACGTTAATATCAGGATTACAGACCTTGAAAATGCATTGGAAGATAAAGCGGATCAATTGGACAACAAGAAGGTAGACCGAAAACTGCTTGGCGACCTACTTATTTCCCTCGGTGAGAAGATTGCCTCTAAATAGCAATTAACAATTGTTGGCAATGACAGAAGATGAAAAATTAGAACTTCTAAAAGAAATCTTGCTCACCGAAGAGCGAGAATTCGAAAAAAACATTGCAAAAAAATTAGAAACCCTTAATGTGGTCATTAATCAGAAGGTCAAACTTTCTCAAAAAGTGGACCCAATCATTGATGATAAACTTTCTGAATTCGTAAAGGATATACCAGGAACTTTAGGCCCAACCATTACCCAAACACTCAAGGAAGAAATAAAGAATTCTCAAGATGCAGTGGTTGAAGCCCTATACCCTATAATGGGTAAGATGATCAAGAAATATATCCAGAATGAGATGAAGGTCTTATCCGAAAGAATCAATTCACAAGTACAGAGTAGTTTCTCTGCAAAAGCTTGGAAACGAAAATTCAAGGCCATGTTTTCTGGTGTTAGCGAGCAGGACATGATCTTGAGTGAGATGGTAAAACCTGAAATCGAACAGATTTTCATTATAGAAAAGGATTCAGGATTGTTATCAGCCAGTTATTCAAAAAAGGAAACAATTGATAAGGATATGATTTCTGGCATGCTTACTGCAATAAAGAGTTTTGTGGAAGATGCCTTTAATGCAGGGAATCAAGACCTAGAATCCATTGAATATGAGACCTACAACATCCATGTACAAAATTTTCACTTTTATTATATTGCCGTGATAATTTCAGGGGCTTATAACAATACCTATAAGAATATGCTAGAGAATAGATTATTGGATTTTTCAGAGAGTATCATGAAAAATCATGTTGCGGAAGAAAACTTATCTGCAGAATTAAAAAAATATTTTGGAGATGAGTAGTAGTTCAAAAAAAGTAGTTTTATTGGGCCACTTCGGGGTTGGGAAGACATCTTTGATGAGGCGTTTTGTTGAAAATGCCTTTTCAGAAGAATATAAAGTGACCCTGGGAGTCCAGATCCAGAAAAAAGTCATAGATCTTAAAGGACGGAAATCCTTATCTATGATTATTTGGGATATTGAGGGCAATACGACGATTAAAAATACCCGTTCATCGTATTTGCTGGGAAGCAGTGGTTTTATTTATGTGTTTGATGCCACTAGAATAGATACTTTTAATGAGCTTAATGAGGAGATGGCATTCTTGGTTAATACATATCCTCAGGCAAAAATCAAAATGATAGCCAATAAGGTAGACTTAGTGAATATAAGTGCCTTAAAAGACCTTTTGGCTACAAAACAAATTGAGTGCGATTATTTTACAAGTGCTAAAACGGGTGAAATGGTAAACGAAATGTTCGAGGCACTTGGTAAAGAGATAGCGTAGATATGAGCATGATTTATCAAATAAAGGAGTCCTTTTTCGCAGACAAGATCCAATTCATACAAATAGATAAATCAGGGCGTATCAAAGGCACTGATAATTATCTCTTTGAGTTGAAAGAGGGAGACTCCATTTTTGACCTTCATCCCTTTTTTGAGAGCATTCCTTATTATATGGAAGATGTAAAGAAGGAATTCAGTATTCCATGCGTTCATCTGGAAATTGGAAAAACTGCTGGTATATTTGATGTCAAGGTATTTTGCGAAGGTGAAGGATTCATTGTCGCATTATTTGATTTCACAGATCATTACAAAGTGTCGAATACACTCGCACAGGAGAAGAATGAATCCATCATTCAAACCCAGTTATTAAGGGAAAAGGAAGAATTCAAGAATCGATTTTTGGCTAATACGAGCCACGAATTGCGAACGCCATTGACCACCATAATGGGATTCACCACTATTTTGCAGAGATCCAATATTACACCTGAACAGATGCATTATCTTGATATTATCAAATCTTCTGGTGAGCATCTCAGGAATCTTATTGATGATATCCTGGACATTTCAAAAATAGAAATGGGACGTTTGCAGATCAAACATGACCGTTTTGACCTTAAGGGTCTATGTGAACATCTTGAGTCACAATATTCCTTGAAAACAAGGGGAAAAGAATTGACATTGGCCATTAAGCTTGATAATGACATTCCACAATTCTTGGTAGGGGATAAATTGCGACTTAATCAGATCTTGAATAATCTACTGGATAATGCCTTCAAGTTCACTATGAAAGGCAGTATTCAAATGAACATCTCTAAGTTGGATAGGAAAAGTAGCGATATCAAACTGCAATTCGAGGTCAAGGATACGGGCTTGGGTATTGATAAAGAAAATTTGAGTTCTATTTTTGAGAGTTTCATACAAGTTCATGATGACCCTTCAATTGGGGGTACAGGATTGGGGTTGTCAATCGTAAAAAGATTGATCGATATCATGGGAGGGGCAATTTCTGTAGAAAGCACCAAGGGAATAGGAACCACGTTTAAATTCATTTTGAGTTTTAAAGTATCTTCCAATCAGGAGGAAGCGAAAATTGAGGCTATTAAACCAGTTGGAAAAGCGTCAGAAAAAGCGAATATCCTAGTCGCCGAAGATGTGGAGATCAATCAATTATTGATCATGAAAATCTTGGCTGCGACTGGAAAGTATTATGTTGATATTGTCAGCAATGGCGATCAAGTGATCGAAAGGTTACATCAACAAGATTACGATTTGATCCTATTGGATCTCAAAATGCCAAAAATGGATGGCTATGATACCACACGATTCATTAGGCAATCTGAAATAGAAACGATCAAGAACATTCCTATTATTGCATTAACTGCCAATGTAGCGCCGTTAGAACGAGAAATATGCTTGGGTATAGGAATGAATGAATATGTTAGTAAACCTTACAAGGATGATGAATTGCTAGATAAGATCGATCTCCTATTACAAAAAAAATAAGGTAGTCCGAAAGGACTGCCTTAAACTTATGACAAGCACGTTTTATTAACGATTCATGTTTTTCATCTCATCAATAAATGTGTCTAAATCCACTTGGTAGCCTACTAATACAAGTGCTTTATCAACGACATATTGAGCATTTTCTGGAGTAAACCCCAATCCTATTGCCAAACGTTTCAGAAGGGTCGTATGTTTTTCCCCTAGTTCATGATCCACATAGACCATTCGTGCAAGATCGAATAAGCGTTCAAGACGTAAATTATAAGAAAGTGGAGGATCGACAGGAAGTGATTTGTAATCCTTGAGAATCAACTTATAATCACTTTCGGAGATGCTTAAATTCTTTGCTAATCTATCTAAGAAAGCTTTTTCATTGTCACTTATAACGCCATCATCCATGGCGAGGCGAACAATGGATGCAAAATGAGCCTCATTACGTTTCTGGAAACCACTATCGAACAAATCTGAAATTGACATAATATAGGTTTTATGATTTGTTGCAAAGATAAATATTATTAAAAGTTTTTAAGTCAAAATCCTGATTTTATAGAGACCAATATTTTATATTTGCCTTCAAACTAAGATTAGTTGAGTAAAACCCTTATCTCACAGTTTTTGGCACAGTCTCCAGAACTACGGAAACTGCAAAATACTATTGCCCAACCTCAAGGTAAAGCCCATATTAAAGGTCTTGTTGGGTCGTCCATCTCTTTTGTGATCCCTGAAGTATTCCGTAGCGCTGAGAAACCTTTTTTATTGATTTTCAACGATAAGGAAGAGGCTGCGTATTACTTAAATGATCTCGAGCAACTCATAGGTGCAGAGCAAGTCTTGTTCTACCCTGGAAGCTATCGTCGACCCTATCAAATCGAGGAGACGGATAATGCCAATGTACTCTTAAGGGCAGAAGTATTGAATAGGATAAATTCACAAAGAAAACCAGCTGTTATTGTTACCTATCCGGACGCGTTGTTCGAAAAAGTAGTGACAAGGAAAGAACTTGAGAGAAATACATTAAAAGTGGCGGTTGGCCATGATCTATCGTTGGATTTTGTTAATGAGGTTTTATTTGAATATAAATTCAAGAGAGTCGATTTTGTCACTGAACCAGGAGAATTCTCAGTTCGAGGAGGTATTGTAGACGTGTTTTCATTCAGTCATGATGAACCTTATCGCATCGAGTTTTTTGGTGATGACGTAGAAAGTATCCGAACATTTGATGTCGAGACGCAATTATCAACGGAGCAGCATAAAAAAATTAACATTTTGGCCAATGTGTCCGATAAGTTCGTGCACGAATCCAGAGAGAGTTTCCTTAAATATATCGCTGCTAAGACCGTGGTTTTCGTTAAGGATGTTAGTCTTATGTCCTCGCGTATCGATGGTCTTTATGAAAGGGCAGTAGAAGAATTCCATACATTGTCGGAAGAGATCAGCCATACGGAACCTGACGAGTTATTCTGTGACTCTGCTCTTCTGAAAAAGCAACTTTTAGATTATACCCTTGTCGAGTTTGGAACACAAGGTCATATAGTCAAGGACAATGCCATGATCTTCAATACCAAGCCCCAACCATCCTTCAATAAGAATTTCGATCTGTTGATAGAGAATCTTAATGACAATCATGCCAAGGGGTTTTCCAACTATATTTTTTGTTCGACCCAACAACAAGCCAAACGGTTTCATGATATTTTTGAAGATGTTGACCAAAATGTGCACTACAAAACCATAGTTTTTCCATTATTTCAGGGATTTGTTGCTGATAGCTTGAAATTAGTTTGTTATACGGATCATCAAATTTTTGAACGCTACCATAGGTTCCATTTAAAGAATGGCTACGCCAAAAAGCAAGCCATTTCCTTAAAAGAATTGACCAGCCTGGATATTGGCGATTATGTAACACATATAGACCATGGTATTGGAAGATTTGGAGGACTTAAGAAAATAGATGTTGAAGGTAAAAAGCAGGAGGCCATAAAATTGATCTATGGTGAGCGCGATATACTTTACCTCAGTATTCATTCTTTACATAAAATATCGAAATTCAATGGTAAGGACGGCAAACCACCCAAGATTCATAAATTGGGTAGTAAAGCATGGAAAGCCCTAAAGCAAAAAACAAAATCACGCGTAAAGGAAATCGCTTTTAACCTCATTAAGGTTTATGCAAAGCGGAAAATGAGAACAGGGTTTCAGTATGACCCCGATAGTTACTTGCAACTTGAATTGGAAGCTTCCTTTATTTACGAAGATACACCAGACCAAAGCACAGCTACAGAGGACATCAAAAGAGACATGGAAAGCAAACAACCTATGGACAGACTGGTCTGTGGAGATGTAGGCTTTGGTAAAACGGAGGTGGCCATTAGAGCTGCTTTCAAGGCCGTGGATAACGGCAAACAGGTTGCAGTATTGGTTCCAACCACCATTTTGGCATACCAGCATTTTAGGACCTTTACAGAACGCTTAAAGGAACTGCCAGTTAACGTCGATTATCTAAATCGATTCCGTACGGCAAAAGAAAAAAGAACGATACTTGAAAGGCTTGAAAATGGTAGATTGGACATTGTCATAGGGACGCACCAATTAGTGAATCCGAAAGTGAAATTCAAGGACCTTGGCCTTTTGATTGTTGATGAAGAACAAAAATTTGGTGTCGCTGTAAAGGAAAAACTAAAAACCATAAAGGATGGTGTAGATGTACTTACCTTAACTGCGACACCGATTCCTAGAACACTTCAATTTAGTTTGATGGCCGCACGGGACCTATCGGTAATTAATACAGCACCACCTAATCGATATCCTATAGAAAGTCGGGTTATTCGTTTTAGTGAGGAGATCATTAGGGATGCTATACACTATGAAATCCAACGTGGTGGACAAGTGTTCTTCATTCATAATCGAATCGATAATATCAAGGAAGTTGCTGGCATGATCCAACGGTTGGTGCCGGATGCGAAAATTGGTATTGGTCACGGACAATTGGATGGAAGGAAATTGGAGCACTTGATGCTTGCTTTCATGAATGGGGAATTCGATGTCTTGGTATCCACTACCATAGTAGAAAGCGGATTGGATGTTCCTAATGCCAATACCATCTTCATTAACAATGCGAATAATTTTGGATTAAGTGATCTTCATCAAATGCGGGGTCGTGTTGGACGAAGTAATAAAAAGGCCTTTTGTTTTTTTATAACGCCAGAGTACTCTGCCATGACCGATGATGCGAGGAAACGTATAACGGCCTTAGAGCAATTCACCGAATTAGGGAGCGGTTTTAATATTGCCATGAAAGACCTGGAGATAAGAGGTGCTGGCGATTTGCTCGGTGGTGAACAAAGCGGATTCATTAATGAAATTGGATTTGAAGCCTACCAGAAAATATTGAACGAAGCGATTGAAGAGTTAAAGGAGAAGGAATTCAAGGATCTTTACAAGGATGATAATACAAAAAAGGATTATGTAAAGGACATCACTATCGATACCGATTTTGAATTGCTTTTCCCAGACGATTATGTAAATAATATTTCTGAGCGATTGAGTTTATATACAAAATTGAACGAACTGAAAACGGAAGACGAATTGGTGACTTTTGAAGCCGAGCTAAAAGATAGATTTGGAGAACTACCAATTCAAGTAATCGACCTACTGAATAGTGTTCGTATAAAATGGATAGCAAAATCAATTGGATTGGAGAAAGCCATCATGAAAAGTGGGAAATTAGTCGGATATTTCATAGGGGACCAAAACTCAGGCTTTTATCAAAGTCCTGCGTTTACCCAAGTACTTAATTATGTACAATCTAACCCAACTATATGCACTATGAAGGAGAAACAAACTCGCAAGGGTTTAAGATTATTGCTTACTTTTGAAAATATTGATTCGGTCGAAAAAGCCCTACAAGTCCTCAAACCAATTTTGGCTTGATATTTGTCTAAATCAAAATAAACAATCCAAATAATGACTAAAAGATTTCTCTTGTTACTTGTTTTACTGCCAGTATTTATGCTCGGACAGCACACGATCAAAGGGGCATTTTCCCCAGCTAAAGAATATGAGTGGGCAATTTTGTACAAAGTGACACCTACAACGTCCATCTATGTGCAAAACAAGACCATGGACGATTCAGGGAATTTCACTTTTGTAATGGATTCAACCATGACCAGAGGAATCTATAGAATTGTGTATGCCTTGCCACAAGAGGAATACAATTTCGATTTGATCTATAATGGGAAGGAAGATATAGAGCTGACGTTTCACAAAGCCGATGGCGTGGATTATTTGGTATCAAAAGAGAACCAACTCTTCAATTCTTATATGAAAAGTATGGACTTGGTGAATCAGGCCATTAATAATTACTATGTTGAGCACGGGAATGACGAGAAAGCATTCATGTCTATTTTCAAGACATTACAGGACACTCAAGAAAATTTTGAAAAGGCGTCTGAAGGCTTGTTAGCCTCTAATTTCATTAAGGCTAATGGGCCATATATTCCTACGCAATATCAAGATGTAAAAACATATTCGAAGAATATCAGGGCTAATTACTTTAATGACGTGGATTTTAACAATAATATATTACAGAGTTCCAATTTCTTGATTGAACGTATGCTGAGCTATATTTTAGGCATGAGTGTGGATCCAGAAGATCAAGAATTCTTGAAATCTTCTGTGGATGATGTCGCCAAGAAAATGGCTGATAGCCCAATTGAACTCCAGAAAACATTATTACAAATAGTTTGGCAACAATTTGTTGATATGGAATTCGAGAAGGCTGCTAATCATCTTGCAGAAGAGTACTTAATGGATATCGCTGAAGCGACCAAAGATGAAGAATTGAAGATGTCTTTGGAGGTTTTCAAGAATACATCCATTGGGGCTTTGGCTCCGGATTTTAAATGGGAAATTGAAGAAAAAGGGAAAATGAAATCCGAATCGTTATCCACGATTGATGTTGCAGATAATTATGTGGTTGTATTTTGGAGCAGCACATGTTCACATTGTTTAAAGGAATTACCTGAACTCAAGGAATATATGTCAACGCTCGAAGATGGGAAACTAAAGGTGATCGCTGTAGGTTTGGAAGACGAGCCTTTTCGCTGGAATAGTGAAACAACCTATTACCCCGATTTTATTCACGTGTATGGGGAGGGTAAATGGGACAACCCAATAGGAGATGCCTATGGTGTTGCTGCGACTCCTACCTATTTCATACTCGATGGAGACAAAAAGATCATTGATAAGCCTTATGACTTCGTGGCATTAAAAGCCTTTGTGGATGGGCAGAGAACCAAGAAGGGGATGGGTAAGATATTGGGGAACAAGATCGAGCAAGAGAAAAAAGGGAACTAAAAATGATAAAAGGCATTTTCCAAATGCTCAATAATGAAGCCCTTATCCTTTTTTACAAGAGCGATAATATCAAACCGTACTTCTACATCTAGGTCATTCAAGACGACATATTCGTCAACCGCTTTTACCAATAATTTTATTTTTTTGGTATTCACAAAATCCTGGGGATTTCCAAAATCTGATGTAGACCTTGTTTTCACTTCAACTATGGCCAGCGTCTCTTTTTGTAGTGCAATAATATCAACTTCGGCTTTATCGAACCGATAATTGCGTTCGATTATTTCATATCCTTTGTCCAATAGGAATTCTACAGCGAGTTGTTCACCTTTTTTACCAAGTTCATTGTGGCTTGCCATCCAGCTAATCCTTGAAGATAATTGAAGATTCACTGTCACCAACGGTCAATTCAATCGTGGCCCCTAGAATCAAGGCACGGTTATGGTCTTCATGACCGGCGGGCACATTGAATGCGACCGGAAAATCATATTCGGAAACGGCATCTAAAATGATCTCTTCAACCGTGCGACCGAACTCTGTGGTATTCTTCCTTACTTTACTAATATCGCCTACTATAACACCCTTTAGGTCATTAAAATAACCGGCACGTTTCAGGCTTTGCAACATCCGGTCAATATGGTAGGCGTATTCACCTACTTCCTC
>Ga0316201_10002883_pt1 | contig 12456 bp, 9 predicted proteins | sample CS6wburrow_MG_FD_204516 | JGI IMG/M metagenome (GOLD analysis project Ga0316201, IMG submission 204516) | Coastal sediment microbial communities from Delaware Bay, Delaware, United States - CS-6 worm burrow | ecosystem: Environmental > Aquatic > Marine > Coastal > Sediment | place: USA: Delaware... | reverse complement strand
GGCTGTCCCAGGTTCCGCCGACGATCGTATTAATACGTTCGGTGATAGACATCGGCACTTTTTCAGCCCTGCCTGAAATGGTGCTGTCACCGCTGAACCTGACTTTTAGATCCTGTAAACGGGTGTTTAGCTTACGCAAGGATTGTGCCTGCGACTCACTAGATGATGGTGTATCAACCGCCGCTTTGAGAAGGTGATCAATCCGGCCCTGGAGTTCTTCCCGGGCCTTGTTGGTACCTGTAACGGCGCGATACAGGTCGTTTGACTGCATCTGGAAATCGAGCAGAGCCTGCCTGTCCTGAGTAACCAGCCCACCATCAAATAATGGCTTCAGCGCAAAGGACTGGGTTGAGGCAATATCCACCAATTCGCCCTTAACGCGTTTCGACAGGCTCACGGTGTAGTTACCCGGCAGTGCCATCGGGCCTTTTGGAGGGCTCATCCATGGGGCAAAATTGTTTTCCGGCTTCAGGTCGACGGGGTCCGGTGCCGGGTAACGCATATTCCAGGCCACGCGGTGGAAGCCCTTGCCGGCTGGGGCATTGATACGTTGGATAACCTTGCCTGCTTCATCGCGCACGGTGAGTGTAACCGATGGTGCTTCTTCCCGATCCTCCCGGCGCAACTGATCCCAGCTTGGGTAAGGGTTATCACCACCGTCTTTAGCCAGTTCTTGCTCGGCTTTCTGACGCTGTTTCTTGAGTGTTTGCAGGTCCTTGGAGAGATAGTAAGCGAATACTGCACCGTATGGCGGGTTGTCTGCCGTGTAACGGCCGACACCCCAATCACCCTTGCCGCCCCAGCCGCGACGGTCATCCGGTATATACATCCAGGCATCCCGAACACCAAACAGGGTTGCCTCGTCATTTGTTTTTACGGTATTTGAACGCAGGGGTGAATAATCATCCAGAATGTAAATACCACGCCCAAAGGTTCCAACCACGAGATCACCTTCTCGACGCTGAATCTCCAGGTCTCGTACAGCAATGGTTGGCAGGGAGGTCAACTCGTTCCAGTTCCCACCACCGTCATTGCTGAAAAACAGGCCAAATTCCGTACCCACGAATAACAGGTTCGGATCAACATGATCCTCAATGATGGTATGTGCCGTGCCACGCTCCGGTAGATTGTTACTGATCAACTTCCAGTTTTTACCGCGGTTTTCGGTCTTCAGAACATAGGGCTTATAGTCACCACGTTTGTGGTTGTCGATCACAGCGTATGCAACGTTGGCATCATGCAACGAGGCGATGACATCCTCAATCAGCGACATATCCGGCACGTCGCGGAACGAGTCCGTGGTGCTCCAGTTTTTACCACCGTCGCGGGTGACGTGGATTAAACCGTCATCGGTTCCCGCATAGATCAGGCCCTCGCTCAACGGGCTTTCATCCACAGCGATCAGGGCACCATAGGTGGAGGTGGAAACGTTTTTGGCGATGGAATCCACGCTCCAGACACGCCCCATCACTTTCAGCTTGTTGCGGTCGATGCCACGGCTCAGGTCACCACTGATGGCTACCCAGTTCTCACCACGGTCATCCGAGCGGAATAGTTTTTCAGCACCGTAATACAGCCTGCGGTTGTCATGTGGTGAAATGATCAGTGGCGAGTTCCAGTTCCAGTTGTAGTTTTTCTCATCCGCGCCTGGCATCGGTTTGATCTGCAGACGTTCACCGGTGATGCGGTCAAAGCGCCCCAGTGCTCCATACTGCGCCTGGGCATAGACCACGTTGGCATCTGTGGGGTCTATCTGGGCTTTGAAACCATCCCCAAATTGCGCAATCCACCAATCAGCATTGGTAATTCCGTCTGTTTTGGTATTGCGGCTGGGTCCGCACAGCGTGAAGTTGTCTTGCGTACCCGCGCAGACGTTGTAAAAAGGTGCGTCATTGTCAGGTGTGGAGCGGTAAAACTGTGTTACCGGCAAGTTGCGAACATGACGCCATAATTCGCCGCGATCCCAACTTTCATAGATACCACCATCGCCCCCGATATAAAGATGATCGGTATTGTTCGGGTCTATCCACAGGGCATGGTCGTCTACGTGGCGATTTTTAAAAGAGATTTTGTCCCAGCTTTTACCGCCGTCTTCGGTGACATGGGTAAAGGTATCAACCGAATACACGCGTTCCGGGTTTTGCGGGTCGACAAAGAGTTCGTTGTAGTACTGTGGACTGCTGGTGCCGTGGTCAGAGCGTTTGTCCCAGCTCGCACCAAAATCAGTACTGCGATATACGCCTTTACCTTCTTTGTCAGCTTCAATAATGGCATAGATCATATTGGGGGCTGAAGGTGCGGCAGCCAGGCCGATACGGCCAAGATCGCCCTTTGGCAATCCACTGCTCACCCTGGTCCAGCTGGCACCGCCATCGGTGGTTTTATGAATCCCGCTACCGGGTCCTCCATTGATCAGGGTCCAGACATGACGCCGGCGCTGGTAGCTGGATGCCACGATCACATCCGGATCGGCTGCATCGATTACAAACTCATTGATACCGGTGTTCTCATCGATATCCAGAATGCGTTTCCAGTTTTCCCCGCCATCAGTGGAACGGTACAGGCCACGATCACCACCCGAATTCCACAGCGGGCCTTGGGCTGCAACATATACGGTGTTACTGTCCTGCGGGTGAAACCGGATCATGGAAATATGCCCGGACTCCTTGAGACCCATGTTTTTCCAGCTCTTACCACCGTCGAGGGACTTGTATACGCCATCACCGTAGCCAACACTGCGTTGCGCGTTGTTTTCACCGCTACCTACCCAAACGATGTTTGGATTATTGGGGTCCAGTTCTACAACACCAGTGGCAAATGAACCTTCATTGTCAAAAATCGGTTTCCAGGTGATACCGTTGTTTTCGGTTTTCCACACGCCACCACTGGCCATGGCGACATAGAATGTGTGCGATTTCCCTGGATGAAAGGCGAAGTCGGCTACACGACCGGAAGTAAGCGCCGGCCCGATATTACGTAATGGAATACTGGCAAGCGGGTGTTTGTCTGCCTCGTGTTCATCGGCCTGTGCTACTAAGGGCAAAGAGAGGCAGGTAAGGGTCAGAAGGGTGGAAAAAAATCTGTTGCGCAGCATTGTAAAATTCCATTTCCGAGTAAAGACGCTCATTTTACTGAAAAGGCGTGGTGGGCGCACTGAGTACTGCGGCCTTCTTTGTCCTGGACCAGGCAGGTGGAATACAAACAGGGAAGGCAATGAATGACATCACCTTCCCTGCTTGTCAAAAATATGGACTTAGTCCATTCGGGTAATCGTTACTCTCGCAACAGGATTGTTCCATCCATGTGCGCTGGCACTCAGGTCACCTTCGCCGTGAATACCACTGCTGGGATGAACAAAACCCTCAGCATGTCCTTCTGAAAAGGGTGTGCCTCCGCAGGTTGGACCGGGAATGTTCATACACAATTCATCATTCTCTTCGCTACCGGCGTCATAGGCCATCGCAAACCATGTCGCACCGTTTTGCGGGAGCCTCATGGACTGGATCGCCACGAATGCGTCATTGGTGGGGAGCAACATTCCGGCCATGCTGAAACGATTGTTAAGATCGTCACCATCAATCATAAACGAGACCGACTCACCTGGACCCAGCAGACCTCCAGTCGTGGCCGTTTGCAGTACTTTGTCAGGTTGATCCTGCAACAACATCTCGAGTCCTCCTGTAGCTCCGCCTTCAGCAAGATCAGCGAGTGCATCACTGGCTGGAAATCCCAGGGTAAAAAACCTGATCGACGTCGTATGGGTTGCTGCCAGCAGTGGCGTGAAGCTCACACCCTTTGTCAGATTTGTTACTCTCACATTGTAGGTGTTGACATCACCCTCCGCTGCCCATGCCGCGCTGCTCATCATCATGCCAATGGCAAGTATGCCTTTCATCAATTTCATTTCTATCTCTCCTTAATATCCGGTTAAAACGTTCAACGGCGACAATTTCCGATGAAGCCGATGACTATTGTTATGGATGGAATTCACGTACCGGTCACGGGTTGAGAAGAATTTTTTACAGCTTGATTGATTGCAAGTATCTGAATTACATGTTGAATATGAAAATCTATGTTTGTTGCTGTGATACTTTCGTTATAACTCGGGTCTATCTTGGCATCGATGGGAGTATGAGAGCAGACACGGTGGATAAACGTAAGGTATTGGTAATAGAGGACGAGTTTGACATCGCGCAGCTCATCCGGTTACACCTGCATGATATTGAATGCGATGTGACACTGGCGCGCGATGGTCATGAAGGCATGCGTTTGGCATTCTCGCAACAATGGGACCTGGTCATGCTGGATTTGCGTTTACCCGGACCTGATGGCCTGAGCATCTGTCGTGCCCTGCGAAGGGACCAGGCTTACACTCCAATCCTGATACTGACATCCAAGTCCTCTGAATTGGATCGGGTGCTGGGTTTGGAACTGGGTGCTGATGATTATGTCACCAAACCATTCAGCGTTGCGGAGTTGATGGCCAGGGTAAAAGCCATCTTTCGTCGAATGGAGACAATGGGAAAACGTTTTTCAACCGAGACCGAAACCCTGGTTCTTGGTCCACTCACCATTGACCCCGCTGGCCGTGAAGTTAGCCTGCACGAGCAACCTGTATCTTTAACGGCCCGTGAATTTGACCTGCTGATACATTTCGTCCGCCACCCCGGACAGGTGTTCTCCCGCGCGCAATTACTCGACAGTGTTTGGGGTTACGGTCACGAGGGTTATGAACATACGGTAAATTCACATATTAATCGCCTGCGTGCCAAGATTGAGCAAGACCCTTCTCAGCCTGAGCATATTGTTACCGTGTGGGGCGTTGGCTACAAACTGGATTCTCGCCCACAGCAGGTTGGCACCAAGGCCTCTCAAAGTGGCGCTCAGACCCGGCCCCACCCTCATGTCAGGTTACATCAATGAAAACCCTTTTTGCGAAACTATCCCTGGCATTACTGGGGATCGTACTATTGACCGGTGCCGCTTTTTTCCTGGTGGAGCGCTACAGTACTCAAAATTATTATGAAGAGATCACGCAACGGCTTAACTCTTCGATTGCGATGTATGTCACAGGAGAGCGTCAACTGATTGAAGATGATGTCGTTAATAGTGATGCACTGACCTTACTGGCCCAGCAAGCCATGGTGATCAATCCTACAGTAGAGATTTACCTGCTCGATAAACAGGGCAAGATTCTGGCCCATGCCATGCCGCCTGAATCTGTCCAGCTTGATCATGTTGATCTTGGGCCGGTGCAGACATTGATCGGCGGTGGGGCACAGATGCCGCTACGTGGTACCGATCCGAGAAATATTGAACGGGAAAAGGTATTTTCAGCACATCCGGTCATGCATGGGGAGCAGTTACAGGGTTATCTCTATGCAATCCTGGGCGGACAGAAATATGATGAACTGGCCGATAGTATCCGGGGAAGTTATGTGCAGCGGGTTAGCCTTGGTGCACTGCTTGTGATTGTTATTGCTGCGTTCCTGGTGGGTCTGCTGGTTTTTGGCTTAATGACAAGGCGCTTGTCACACCTGACCTCCGATGTGCGTGGTTTCACTGACACCGGTTTTGACCCCAATTTCCTGGCGACCCTGGCAGACCCGCAGGCAATGACGGGCGATGATGAGATCAACCAATTGCGCCTGGCCTTTGGGCGTATGGCCAATAAGATTCGTGAACAGTTTGAGCACCTGGAGGAAACCGACCGGCTACGTCGTGAACTCGTGACAAATGTCTCGCACGATTTGCGCACACCGCTTGCTTCCATGCATGGTTATGTTGAAACACTGTTGCTCAAAAATGACACGTTGGGCACTGAAGAACGCCTTCATTACCTGGAAATTACGCGCAAACATACCCGGCGTCTCGGCCAGTTGATTGGTGACCTGTTTGAACTGTCACGTCTTGAGTCGAACAGTATCCACCCGAATCTGGAACATTTTTCACTGGCGGAATTGTTACAGGATGTGACGCAGGAGTTTGAGCTTGATGCCAAGCAGAAAGATATCAGTATCAAGGTGCAGGGAGGTCCCGGTGACTCGATGGTTTATGCGGATATTGGCCTGATGCAACGGGTGCTGGAAAACCTGGTTCGCAATGCGCTCAAGTTCACACCCGCTGGTGGTGAGATCAGTATCAAGCTGGAGCGCAAGTCGGACTGCATGGCCGTTGCGGTGGCCGATACTGGCTGTGGTATTGCCGAGGCGGAACTGGATCGTGTTTTCGAACGTTATTACCGTATCGACCAGGCACAGGACAATGGCTCGGATTCAACCGGTCTCGGGCTTGCCATCGTACGCAAGATACTGGATTTGCATGGTAGCCGTATCACGGTCAGTAGTGTAGTGAATGAAGGTACACGTTTCGAATTCGACCTGCCGACAACACTGGCCGCCTGAATTTGGCTCTATACGCGGCAGAGCTGTCGGGTACAGGTAAACCCCTTTTGCCGACGTCTTCCCGGAAATGCGTCACATTATCCAGGATCCATTTTCACCCTTCCATTTAACTGTCAAAAGGCCAAACAGGTCCCGGGCCATGCCCGGAATGACAATGTGTTTTGATATTGCGTTTGTGTTCTCCCGGGTTTCGCCGTCTTAGTACGATTCAAGCCGTTCCATTTTCAGCAAATCAGGTGTATCTTAGATTCAAGGTGAAGGCTATGAGTTTATTGCGTGCCCGATATTTTTGGGGTCAACTGAAAAAGCGCAAAGTCGTTCGCGTTGCGCTGTTGTATATTGTCGTGGCAGTGATCGTTTTGCTGGTTGGCGAAGTGATTTTAACAGACTCCGCCTTGCCATCCTGGACAATGAACCTGTTGATTGTACTCGCCCTGGCGGGTTTCCCGATTGCAATAATTCTGTCCTGGGTTTATGAAGTCACGCCACATGGCGTCTGCAAGGACTCTGCGGGTCATATAGAGTCCGTCACAGACCTTGAAAGCCAACGGGAAGACACACCATCTATCGCTGTCCTGCCTTTTGAAGATCTCAGCGAAGATCAGGATCAGGGCTATTTTTGCGAGGGCCTTGCCGAGGAAATTCTCGATTACTTACGCAAGGTGCCCGGGCTTAGGGTCGCCTCTCGAATGACTGCTTTCCAACTCAATAGCCTGGATACTGATCCTGCAGATGTCGGAAAAAAATTACACGTGCAGGCGGGACTCAAGGGCAGGGGTCTTAAATCTGGTGACAAGCTGCGCATTGAAGTGGAATTGATTGATACCAGGAATGGTGCCAGCCTCTGGACGCGGCAATACGAGCGGCCGTTGCAGGAGGTTTTTGTTATCCAGAAAAAAATAGTCAATGCAGTTACAAAATCGCTGAAGGTACCGGTAAAGCTTAAAGCCAGGGAAAAGAAGCGACGTCCGGATCCAAAAGCTTATGATCTGTTTCTGCATGGTCAGAGCTATTTCAGTAAGCACACCACACAGGACAATGTACTTGCGCGGCAGTTGTTTATACGCACCATTGAACTGGAGCCGGAATTCGGTCGTGCCTGGGCCGCGCTTGCCTACACCTACGGTTACTCTTACATGTATTTCAATGCCACGGATGTAAACCTTGCCGAGGCTGAGCGTACCAGTGCAATGGCACTGAAATATGCGCCACACCTGGCTGAATCACATGTTTCATCCGGGATTGCCTTGTGTATGAAGCAGGATTACAAGAAGGCCGAGGCAAGGTTTCAAAAAGCCATCTACCTGGACCCCAAATACTTCAGAGCGTGGTATTTCTATGCTCGAGCCAAGGTTCAGGAAGGTGACCTTCGGCGGGCATTGAGCCTGTTTAAGCGGGCATCCCAGGTTCGTCCAGAGGATTTTCAGAGTGTTTTGCTACAGGCGCAACTTTTTACGAGCCTGAATCAGAAAGACAAGGCCCTGGAAGTGACCCGGTTGGGCCTTGAACGGGTCAGGAATCTTTTGGAAATCAATCCCAATGATAACCGGGCATTGAATATGGGGGCATTTGCCCTGCTGCGTCTCGGTCAGGTTGAAGAGGCAGTGAAGTGGATGAAGACCTCAATGAAGAATGCCCCCATGGATTCCATCATTCAATACAATGGTGCCTGTTTCTTCTCGCTTGCCGGGGATTATGAGCATGCCCTGGACTGCCTTGAAAACTGCCTGATCAAGGTTGGTAACATCAACCGTGAATGGCTGATTCATGATTCCGATATGGACAATATCCGCAATCATCCGAGATACGACCAGATTGTCCGTAATTTTCCAGATTAGACATTCCAGGCCGGGAATTCCCCGGGCAGAGTGGTTCATCCCCCGTTTTCAACCCGCAGGCGGGAGACCGGATTATATTTCCGCTACTTGATTGCCCGGTACGTGAGCCTGTTCACATCAATCCCAATACAGTTATGATGAGGGTATGCATCTATTATTACCGCTTCTACTCGTTATTGGTCTTGTTTTTGGTCCCGGTTGGTGGGTTCGAAAAGTCATGTCTCGCTACAGCAGCCCGGAAAACCGCTACGACGGCACCGGTGGCGAATTGGCAAGATATCTGCTGGATAGCAATGACCTCCAGCACGTCAAAGTCGAGGAAACACCCAAGGGTGACCATTATGATCCGGTGGAAAAAGTTGTTCGCCTGACACCGGAAAAACTCAATGGGCGGTCACTAACTGCAGTCACTGTCGCCGCGCACGAAGTCGGGCATGCGATGCAGGACGCGAGTGCTTATGCGCCTCTGAAAATTCGCACCCAGCTCGTCATGCTGACCTTACCGGTGCAAAGACTCGGTGCTGGAATACTGATGGCTGCCCCGCTTATTGGTATTATCACACGTGCGCCACTGGTGAGCCTGTTGATGATTGTGGGCGGATTTATGAGTCTCGGCGCAACCACCCTGGTTCACATGGTGACCCTTCCAACCGAACTCGACGCCAGCTTCAAACGCGCTTTGCCGATGCTGGAGAAGGGCAAGGTATTGAAGCCGGTTGATGTCCCGCATGCGCGACGTCTGCTGAAGGCAGCTGCACTGACTTATCTTTCGGCATCACTTGCAAGCCTGCTGAATATCGCGCGTTGGTGGGCTTTGTTGAGACGCTGATCACGCATTAACAAATCTCCACAGAGGTGTCACTTCCACATATTTGCTTGGTGACCCACCTGGGCTAAATGCCCTGTCATTCCGGGCTTGACTCGGGATTCGCTTGGCTTTTTTGACCGTCACAACAGATGAGAACGTAGACCGGAAAATGCTGCGTATCTCCGGGATGTCGGTTGCTGTCGGGGTTAGGTGCCAGGGATTTGGCATGCTGTATGGGTCGTTCCGCTTTACAAATTTCACTTTTTCCCCAGTTGTTGAGATAATGAACAATGGGGTTTCCCTAAAGGGCAACCTGCCTGGCTGAATGCCCCATTGCATCAGGAGAAACAGATGAATAAATTTCTCATTGGTTTTTTTGTATTCGCAGCTCTGTTTTGTTTTTCAACCGTGGTCAACAGCAGGGAGTTGGTCAGGGAATTTAGCGGCTCAGAAAGCAAAACAACATCAGATTTCGAAGTCGAAGCCCCCTGGATAGCGGACTGGCGCACCAATGGTGATTACCCGGGTCAAATGGCCATAGACATTGGTTTGTTCAACGTGACTACCGGTCAATACGAGGGCAAGATTATCACTACAAAATATGTGGATAATGGCGTGAAGTTGTTTACCGAAGGCGGCGTTTTTCGGATACAGGTCAACTCCACGCTGGCTCGCTGGACCGTGCGTATTGAACAACTCACCCGCGAGGAAGCAGAAACGTACCTGCCCAAGGAAAAAATTAAAAGCCAGTTCCAGCTGGATAATTGAAAGTCCTTTAAGAGGCTAAGCTCAGGTGGGAGAGATTCGCTGTTGCGGGAGGTGCTTTTACCACAAAAAATCGCAAAGACCGATTCACTTCCACATGACAGGACAGTTCGCTGCTGACTGTTTTTTCCTGTCTAAAGCGTTGTTACAGAAGTCATTCGACCCAATATGGATAGCAGGAATGGAATGCTGACGACCAGCATTACATAGTTGTTTTGAGGGTAACCAAGGCATGGAATATAAAGATTATTACAAGATCATGGGCCTGGATCGAAAAGCCACCCAGGATGAGATCAAACGCGCCTACCGGAAACTGGCCCGCAAGTATCACCCGGATGTGAGCAAGGAACCCGGCGCTGAGAAGAAATTCAAGGAACTGGGTGAAGCGAACGAAGTTCTCAAAGATCCGGAAAAGCGTGCGGCCTATGACCAGTTAGGTTCAAACTGGAACGCCCAACAGGGCTTTGAGCCACCGCCGGACTGGGGTTCTGGTTTCGAGTTTCGCGGTGCGCCGCCGGGTGGTGGTGACCAGCATGGTTTCAGCGATTTTTTTGAATCACTTTTTGGACAGGCGAGAAGCCCCGGTGGCGGCAGTCGTCGGTTTCATATGCAGGGCGAAGATCATCACGCCCGGATTTTAATTGACCTCGAAGACAGTTTTAACGGTGCTTCGCGATCTATTTCTTTGCAGATGCCGGAGGTGACAGCCGATGGGCACGTTGTCACACGCAACCGGACGCTTAAAGTGCGTATTCCAAAGGGTATTCGCCAGGGTCAGCAAATACGTCTGGCAGGCCAGGGTGCCATCGGCATGGGTGGTGGTAAAGCCGGTGATTTGTACCTGGAAGTTGAGTTCAATCCACACCGCCACTACCGGGTGGAGGGAGCCGATGTCTATCTTGAATTGCCACTTGCTCCCTGGGAGGCAGCACTGGGTGCCAGTGTCAAGGTTCCCACACCGGCAGGTACCATTGATTTAAAAATACCAGCCAACTCGCAGGCCGGCAAAAAGCTAAGACTGAAGGGTCGCGGCATCCCCGCGAAAACACCGGGCGACCTCTACGTCGTTGTGCAGATCAGCCTGCCACCTGCCAATGACGACAGAGCACGGGCAGTCTATCAACGAATGAAGGAAGAACTGGAGTTCGATGCGCGCTCAACAATGGGGGTAGCTTGACCATGGTTGCTGATAAAGTCCTGACCGGCCAGATACTGGAAGATTATGACCTGATCACGATAGATGACCTGTGTCGAAGTTGTACCGTTAAAGTTGAGACTGTCGTGCTCCTTGTAGAAGAGGGGATCCTTGATCCGGTTGGAGCGGATGTGAGGCATTGGGAATTTACCGTATCCAGCTTAAGACGGGTGAAAACGGCCATCCACCTGCAACGTGATCTGGGCGTGAATATTGCGGGCGCAGCCTTAGCACTTGAGTTGCTGGACCGTATAGCCGAGCTGGAACGGTAAGCGGCGCGCGAGGGTCTCACAGTATACGTCTGAGTCACGACAAGGGCTCAGCTGTCGTGGGAGGCGCGCCTCGCGGCGATTTTTTGGGCCTGGTGCAAGCCTGAAGCAGTCGCACAGACTTACCCCAGGGAACCCTGCCCTGTTAACCGGTTCCGGCGGTCCAGCCTGCCTGGGCCACGCGCAGCCCATGGGACGTTTTAAAATACTCCGTGGTAGTTTCCTGTATCGTTGTAATCCTATATGCTTACGCACCGAATTGTTGCAACTGAATAACAGGAATGCCTAATGAAAATTTTGCTTAGTATTTTTTTGATGTTATCTGCGAACCTGGCGTTTGCTGATGATTTTGATGCTGTTGAAGCCAAGCTCAAAGCTGCACTGGAAGCAGACATTCGCAGTGATGCGGAAAAAGAACGTGACCGCAACCGAAAACCAATAGATACACTGAAGTTTTTTGGTCTTCGAGACGATATGAAGATTGTAGAATTGCTCCCTGGCGGTGGCTGGTATACCAAGCTGCTGGCGCCGGTGATGCGGGACAATGGAGAGTATTACGTAGCACTGGGCACAAGTCGTGTTGCGGAGAGGTTGGCTGGAACTCCCGGTTTTGATCGTATGCAGATCGTTTCTACCGATTCAAAAACTTACAGGAAAGAAGGTGCACGCACCTATTCACTGGAGACTTCCGGGCTTGGTGTGACAGACGTGGACATGGTGCTGACTTTTCGCAACTACCATAATTTTGATGCAGAAGGACGCGCTGCCATGAACAAGGCGGCTTTTGACGCGCTTAAGTCCGGTGGTATCTATGCCGTGGTCGACCATACACGCCGTCACATGGAAGCCGACAATTCCGAAAATCGCCGCCGCATCGACCCGGTACTGGCCATTCACGAAATCGAGGCTGCCGGGTTTGAATTTGCCGACTTTTCAGATCTGCACCTGAGGCTTGATGACGAGTTGCGCTACGAAGTGGGTCGTAAATCTGTAACCGGTAACACTGATCGCTGGACGATAAAATTCGTTAAGCCGTGAAAAATGAGGGTGTGATTCAGACGCTTGTGAGGCCTCCCACAGGATTGTCTTCCGAGCGCGCACCCTCGGCAGAAGTTGGATGAGGCAGTGGCGAAGGAGTCAGCGGCCGGGTCCAGTGTGAAAGCCGGCCTCCGGGCTG
>Ga0316201_10002882_pt1 | contig 12457 bp, 9 predicted proteins | sample CS6wburrow_MG_FD_204516 | JGI IMG/M metagenome (GOLD analysis project Ga0316201, IMG submission 204516) | Coastal sediment microbial communities from Delaware Bay, Delaware, United States - CS-6 worm burrow | ecosystem: Environmental > Aquatic > Marine > Coastal > Sediment | place: USA: Delaware... | reverse complement strand
AATGATTTCCTTGGCTTTCGCGACGTTTTTGTGCATCACCGCCAAGACGGCGTCGACCGAAACCGCATCGTGCACCTCGTGCCAGCAGTCGTAGTCCGTCACCATGGCGAGCGTCGCATAGGGGAGCTCGGCCTCTCGCGCGAGGCGGGCTTCGGGGAGGTTCGTCATGCCGATGACCGATACGCCCCACGATCGGTAAAGCTCGGATTCGGCACGAGTCGAAAACTGCGGGCCCTCCATGCTCAAGTAGACTCCGCCCCGGCGCACCGTCGCGTCGGCTCTTTGTGCCGCGCCCGCCAGGGCCTCTGCGAGCTGCGCGTCGATGGGGTCCGCGAAACCGACGTGCGCGACTACCCCGTCATCCTCGAAGAACGTATCGATGCGATTGCGGGTCCGGTCGATGAACTGGTCGACGATGACCATGTCTCCCGGGTGGATGTGCTCTTTCATCGAGCCCACTGCCGAGATGCTGAGAATCTGCTCCGCGCCGGCCATTTTGAGGGCGAGGACGTTCGCCCGGTAGTTGACCTTGTGGGGGGGGAGATGATGCCGGCGGCCGTGCCGGGGAACGAAGAGCAACCGCGTCGTTCCGATCGTTCCAACGACGATCGAATCGGAAGGTGCGCCAAACGGCGTCGCCATTTCCAACTCTTCGACGTTTGCCAGCTGCTCGAGCTCGTAAAGCCCGCTCCCTCCGATGACCCCCAGCGTGCGTTGAATCTCGTTCATCGGCTGTAGGCCTGCCTCATCACGACCACCGTGTTGACTTCACCGGCGCGAAATACCTCGAGCTGAACCGTCGAACCCACAGGTCCCCGAAGCCGCTCTACGATTTCCTCGTAGTCGAGCTCTCGGACCGAAACCCCGTTGATCGCGATGATCACGTCGTTCGTCCGGATGCCTGCGAGGTCGGCTGCTCCCCCAGCCGGCGCCTCGACGACCCGGAGGCCACCACCTTCTGAATAGCCGAGCTTGGCGTGGATTCCGCCAGCCGGTTGTCCTCGCCCGGCGCCCCCGCAGGAGGCTAAAAAAGCTAAGCCCAGTGCGAGCGCGGCGGCTTTGGGAGATTTCGGGCTCATCCTCGGGCACGGGCATAGCCGGGTTCTCGAGGAGTGCAAACCTTCACCGAGGCAAGATTGACACCGGGGCCCGCCGCGGTACCATTCGCTCAACCCCTCGGAACTGTAGCGGAAACTGCTCTTGGGCCGTAACGATGTATAAGCTCGTCATCTCGGACGACAAAGGTCACACGACCGTCGTACCGCTATTGCGCGACGAGATCACGATCGGGCGACAGGACGGCAATAGCATTCGGCTGACCGAGCGAAACGTATCTCGCAGTCACGCACGCCTGTTGAAACGTAATGAAGCTTACATTGTCGAGGATCTCGGCTCGTACAACGGCGTCACGGTCAACGGTGAGCGAATCGACGAGAATGCGGAGTTGGCCGTCGGCGATCAGCTAGGAATTGGCGACTACGACCTAGCGTTTCAGTCCGACGCTCCGGCAACGCAAGCGAAGATGACTGCCCATGCGCCCAAGCCCAGGAGCGCACCGCCTCCGCGATTGGTCGTGCTCAGCGATCCGGTGATCGGTGCGGAGTTCACGTTGAGCAAACCGGTGCTTCGGATCGGCCGCGACGAGCGACTCGACATCTGGATCAATCACAAGTCCATTTCGCACGAGCATGCCGAAGTTCAATTGAAGGAAGGCACCGTGACGGCCTTCGATCTCGACAGTGCCAATGGAATGCGGGTCAACGGCGTGCCCGTGTCGCGCGCCGTGCTGGAAGCGGGAGACATCCTGGAGCTCGGGAAGGTTCGATTCCGTTTCGTGCCCCCCGAGGGTGCGCGCAGCCTGGATCCGGTTCCCCTCGAACCCGTGTCGGACGGCCCGCCGGCAGCCTCGCGCAAGGCGGGGATTGCGATTTCGGTGATCGGCTTGCTGTTGCTTGCCGGGGCCGGCGCGGTGTTGACCACGATGCGTAAGGCGCCGGAGCGCATCGCTCCTGCCGAGCGACCGCCGGTGGTGGTTGTCGCGGCGTTGTCTCCTGAAGTCGAGGCCATGCCTCAGGAGCCGGTCCGCTCGGCGGGCGACTCGGACGGCCAAGCGATTGACGAGCCACAGGAGTGGGAGGGGAGGCTTGCCCAGGCCCGGGAGGCGCTGGCGAGCGGCCAGATCGACGAGGCATACGCCATTGCGGATGACCTGCCGACGGACAGCATCCTGCGACAGACACTGGAGTTCGGCGAAATCCGGTACCGCTACGCGCAGTCGCACATCAGCGACGGCGAACGTGCGCTCGAGGCGCAAGACCTCGATCAGGTTCGTCGCGAAGCCAAGCTCGTGCTGGAGCTCGACGACATCACGTCCAAGCAGCGCTCGGACGCCAAGCGTCTCATGAGAAGGGTGCGGGCTGCCAACCCCGATCGTGAGCGGGGTCCAAAGCGGGAAGCCAAGCCCATTCCTACGCCGGATCCGAATCTGGCCCTCGAGGAGGCCTATGCGTGCGTGGCTCGAGGAGACAATGCCTGCGTGGTCGAGGCTCTCGGCATGGGCAAGGCTCGCAGCCCCGCGGCCCTGGCGCTCTTGATCGAGACCTACCGGGCGATGGATGACCTGACCACCGCCCGAAAGCACATGAATACGTTCGTCAAACGGTATCCGGACAACCCAAGGACCCCAACGTACCGTCAGATGTTGGCCTCGGAGTGACGCAGGGGCGCAGAATCGTTGATTAATGGGCTCCGCCCATGACAAACTGAGGCAAGGTGTTTGGGGGAACACGAGGGAAACGGGTTTCGGCCGCGTGGTCGGCATGGGCGACGGCGCTGGTCTTGGGGGCATCGGTCCTTCCGAGCGGCTCTCACGCCCAGGTGGCGACCCTCACCGACGGTGGCATGGACCTGCACCTGTTTCGCCCGGCCGTCGACTCGCGAGGGTACTTCAGCGTGAACGGCACCGAGGTCATGCCGCACAAGGATTTCAGCTTCGGGCTCGTCCTCGACGCGGGCTTCGGCATCCTTCGATACAACGGCTTTGTAAACGATCCTAACGCAACGGCCGACTCCGCAGCGCGCGAGAGCCGAATCTCGAAGCAAGCGTTCACCGGGACCCTGATGTTCAACATCGGTCTCATCGACCGATTGGTTCTTGGCATTCAGCTGCCGATTACCTTTTTCCGCGGCAACGCGGTGCAAACTCCGGATCGCGGCGGTACCTGTGATGGTGGCACGTCGGCGGGTTGTCTCTACAATTACCAGGCTGGAGGATTGCGGTCACAGGGCGTCGGTGACCTGACCATCGTTGCCAAGGCGCGCCTGCTGAACCTCGGAGAGCTTCCGGTTGGCATCGCGGTAACCCTCCGAGCAGGTTTCCCTACCGCCAAGTCGACACAGTTCGCCGGGGAGCCGGGCTACTCCCTTTGGCCCACGGCCGTGTTCGAGTTTCAGCCGATCGAAAAGATCCGACTCGCACTCGAAGGCGGCTATCGCTGGGTCTCCGGGCAGGGCGCCACCTTCATCTGGGACGGGCTTTCGGACCCCGCCGACCTTACCGGGAACGCGGTCGATCCGGTCGACCAGGGCGCGGGTCGGAGGTTCACCTACGACGACCTGATCACCTTCGGCTTCGGCTCGGCCTTCCGCATTGCGAGCTCACTCGACTTCATCATCGAGTTCTACGGCAGCCAAATCGCCCGAGAAATCGGCACCAAAGGCACGCTTTCCATGGAGGTTCTCGGCGGGTTCAAGTACTTCGTCACCAACAAGAGCTTCCTCTTCGTCGCGGCCGGTGCTGGGATTCCAAAGACCGGATTTCAAGCGGCTGACGTTCGCGCAACGCTCGGAATCGTCTACGAGCCGGCCGTCGGGGACCGCGACAACGACGGAATTGCCGATGATGACGATGGTTGTCCGGACGAAGCAGAAGACCGGGACGGCTTCGAAGATCGCGATGGCTGCCCGGATCTCGACAACGACGGCGACGGAATCCTCGATGTGGATGACGCCTGCCCGTTGGTCAAAGAGGACTACGACGGTGACCGCGACGAGGACGGCTGCCCGGAGGGTAGAGAGGGCGACCGCGACGGCGATGGGATTCCCGATACGGTCGACGATTGTCCGGACGAGCCGGAGGACTTCGACGGCTTCCAGGATGAAGACGGATGCCCAGACCCAGACAACGACGGCGACGGTATTCCCGACGAGAAGGATCTCTGTCCGAACGACCCGGAAGATTTCGACGGTTTCCAGGATGAAGATGGCTGCCCGGATCTCGACAATGACAGCGACCGGATCCTCGATGTGGATGATGCCTGCCCGAATGACCCGGAGACCTACAACGGCCACGAAGACGAGGATGGCTGCCCAGACAAGGGCTTGGTGATCCTAGAAGACACGCAGATCACGATTCTCGAAAAGGTCTACTTCGAAACCGACAGCGCCATCATCAAGTCGCGCAGCTTCCCGCTGCTCGACGCGGTCGCCGCGACGCTCAACGCCAGCCCGCAGATTACGCTCGTCGAGATTCAGGGCCATGCGGACGAGAGGGGCAGCGACGGCTACAACATCAAGCTGACGCGGGCTCGGGCAGCCTCGGTCATGAATGCGCTCATCGAACGCGGCGTCCTCAAGCAGCGCCTGAGGTCGGGCGGATACGGCGAACGATGTCCGGTCGACCCCAAGCACAACGCAAAGGCTTGGGAACGAAACCGGCGCGTGGAGTTCAAGATCATCGAAACCGACGCCGGGCCGACCGGAGTTGAGGTAACATGCCCACGCGGCCTTTCTCTGGTGCCGAGGTGATATGTCGCGCGAGCGCTTCGTCGAGTTGATGACCCCTGCACTGATTCGATTCAGTCAAGACTTGAAATCGGTCTTACGGATCGTCGAAGACCCCGAGGTCGACGACGAGAGCCGAATCGCGGCCGCCGGTGCTCTGCTACACGTGATTTTTTCGAGAGGCGCCATCCCGGGCGTTCGCGGCGTGCTGCGTCACCTGGGGGACGTGCTGCTGATTCGGCTCGTGCTGCGCGACGTGCGTGAGCGATCTCCGGACGCGTTCGACAAGCATGCACAGGTGTCTCCGGAGATGTTTGATCCCTTGTCCGACGAGCTCGATGCGATGCAAGCCTACCTCGGCGATCGGGTCCGTGTCCTCGAGGAAATCGCCAAGAAGCTTCCGACTCTGAATCAGCAGGGGCATGAAGCCGCGCACTGCGTCGAGGATTCGGAATCGAGCACCTGGCTGTACGACGCGGTCCAGGAGGCCTTGATCGACGAAATCGATTTCGACGAAGAAGACGTCATCCGCGAGCTGAAGCAGGTCGACCAGATCTTGGCGCCACTCGCCTCGCGCGTCGCTCGATAGCTCGCTATGCGGCTTTCCGTCGAGGCTCGGAGATTTCGCGCAGCAGCCAGGTTCCGCGCGATGCCTTCGCCGGATTGGGAGGCTTGTGAGCGAGCACTCGGAGCAGCGCGACGGCATCTAGATCCCATTCCACGAGCCGCAGTATGCTGCCATTGGGGGCGCGGAGATCGAATTCGACATGGGTCCGGCGACGCATGAGATCATCGGCGTCCGATTGCGCGCGCGTTTCGATCACCAGCATCACTTTGCGGCGAAGCACGAAGCCGACGGGGCTCGAGGCAAGTGCGAAGCTCACAGAGTTGAGCCCGGCTCTGTGAGTCGATAGGTGAGCGCGGAGCCGAGTTCCTTCATCGGATGACAGCTCCCAGGAGAACGACATCTCCGGTGCCTCAGCCGGCACTCTGAGCTCCAAGGCGAATTGACGGAGTGCATCGGCTGCCTGGGAAGCAGTGGCCGGCATGTGGTAACGCGTCCCAGTGAGAAACACGGGCAAGAGAAGCAGCGCGGCGGTCGCTTCACCGAGCGCGATCAGGCAGGTGCCGCTGGCGAGCAAGACCACGAGACCGATCGCGCTGGTTCCGTCAAGCAGCTCGCTCGCTCGGGTTTGAAGGTGCGGAAGCTCTTTGAAGAGAGCAGGGCGCCAATCTTGGCGTAGGTCCCCAGCTGGCAGCCGGACCGGACGGTGCAGTGCGAAAGCGACGAACGGCGCCGCGCACAGGAAGTAGCTCGGGGCGAGCCATTGGCCGATGGCAAGGACAATTCCGCTGACCGCAAGTACGGAGACCCAGGGCGAACGCACGAGAAGCGCGTCCGGTCCCATGCGAACCTGGATCGTGCGCCGCTTCAGGAGCACCAGGATCGCGACCAGGAGCAGAGGCCAAGCGATCGGGCGTTCGTCGGGCGTGCTCAGAGGACGAAAGCCCGCGGGCGTAGGTGCATCCGGCGCGGACGCGGGCAGGTCGAGCGCCCGAAGTGGCACATCCACGGTCAGCGGCCAGGCGGTCAAGCGCGGAAGATGAATTCGCCGCCACTCGATGGTGGTTCCGTCGCGGTGCTCCGCGACCTGGAAGTCGACGCCAGGCGGGGTGTCGTGCAGGGCACTCGGAACCGAGGAACCTTTGGGAGCTCTGATCTCAACCACGACGTCGTGCAGACCCGTCTCCCAGGCCGGCACCGACCAAATGACGCGCGCTAGGTCCGTCTCCTCGATTGCACGCACGTCGGCCTCAATGCGGTACCGCATGAATACCCGGTATTCGCCTCTCCGCGGCGCTTCCCTCCTCGGAAACGACAGGTGTATCCGGCCGTCGTCGAGAACCTCAGCCTCCGGGCGAAAGATCTCGCCTTCCTCCGAACGAAAGTAGGGAGGCCGATAGCGGTTCAGCTCTACTCCATCTCCCAGGTCGACGAGCGCGAGCTCGTGCAGCCAGCCGGCGTGAACCTCGACGTCCAGCCGAAGAAGCACGCTCAGCGTTGCGTCGCGCTCGACATCCACCGTGGCCCGCGCACCCTTGACCACCGTACGAGTCCAGGCCTGCGCCGTGGAAGACGAGCCAAGAACTGCGGCGAAGACGCAAAGCAGGAGGGCTGAACCGAGGCTGGGGCGCATGGACCGAACCTACGGAATTCCTCTTGTCCAGTGAAATTTCCTACTGGATCCGGATCCAGGATGGCATGAACAACAGGACGAACAGAAAAAGGGTTAACCAGCCGACGACCCTGCGTCTGGGTGAGAGCGGACCGTCTTCGGTCGGCGGATGGCCCGGGCCGGTTGCACGCGTGAGGAGCCACAGGACGAAGGCCCAGACCAACCAATGACTGCCCGCAGTCGCATCCGCCAAGAGCGCGTCCCCGCGAAGTCCGTCGAGATAGCTGGGAATGCCGTACGCCGCACCCACGACGATCGCGAGAAACGGCAGCAGGCGAAGGACATTCCTGGAAACCTGGTTCTGGCGTCGGCCGAGGAGGGCATACGCGATGTGGCCGCCGTCGAGCTGGCCGAAAGGAAGCAGGTTGATCATCGTCACGAGCAGCCCGGCCCAGCCGGCGAGCGCGGTAGGGCTCAGCATGATGTCGTATCCCTCGGGGATGGGACCTTGAAGCGCGTTCAGAAGGCCCAGGTACAGGAGCGAATGGCCTTCGAGAACGTAGGGTCCCTCGGGAAGGGGCTGCACGGGCGAGGTGGCGAGACCATACGCGATCACCGGGAGCGCGACGGCCATGCCGGCGAGGGGGCCCGCGGCTCCGATGTCGAGCAGCGCATTTCGAGAGCGGATCCTCTCGCGGATCTGGATCACCGCGCCCAAGGTCCCGAGCAAAAAGAACGGAACCGGGATGAAATACGGTGGCGAGACGTCGACTCGATGATACTTGCCCGCGAAGAAATGGCCGAACTCGTGAGCGAGCAGGATGGCCATGAGTGGGAACGAAAACACCCAGCCGGCCCCGAGCTCAGCGAGCGAGCTTGGCGCTTGTCCAAGGACCATTCCGGCGCCGACAAACAAGGTCGAGGCAAAGGTCAGGGCAATCAGGGTCAGCGGCAGGGCCCAGTTCACGTTTCGCCTCTGCACGGCGTGCGTGTAGCATGTGCGTTGCGAAGCGCACGATCTGCTATTCTTCGGAGCGGATGGACCTCTACAGCGCGGCCAAGCGGCTCAACCGGCCCTTCGTCTTCAATGACGAACGATCCACCCGGGCTCTGACGATTTCGGATCATGGATTGATTGGCGACGGCTTCTCTGCCGCCCTCGTCCGGGCGGACGGCGCCATCGACTGGCTCTGTTTGCCGCGTTTCGACAGCCCGAGCGTCTTTGCCGCGTTGCTCGACGAGAAGAATGGCGGCTCCACCTCGGTCAGCCCCGTAGAGTATCCCTTCGAGAGCCTTCAGCGCTACGACCCGGGCACCAACGTGCTCGAGACGGTGTTCCAAATCGAGGGTCGCGGGACCATTCGACTCACCGATTATATGCCCTGGACCGACGATCCGCGATCCGCGATGCACGAGGTTCACCGTCGTGTGCAATGCGTGGAGGGCGAGGCGGTGGTCAAGGTCGTCTTCGATCCGCGGTTCGACTACGGTCGCGTCAGCACGACCTTCGAGATCGATGGGCGCTCCGCGCTGGCCAAAGGCGCAACGGGAGAGCGTCTCTTAGCCGTTCTCGGCGGTGTCGGACAGTGGGAACAGCGGCTCGAAGGCGGCGTGGAGGCGGTTTTTCGACTCAAGGCCGGTGAGCGCGGATGGCTCGTGATCAGCTGGAACGCAACGGAGTCGGAGTCGATCCTAGCGTATCGCCCGTTCGACGCACTTCGCAAGACTCGGCGCCGCTGGCGCGACTGGACGCAACAGCTCGAATACGATGGCCCGTGGCGACACCACGTGACGCGATCAGCACTTCTGCTGAAGCTACTCATGTACGCGCCGACGGGGGCGATGGTGGCTGCGCCAACGACGTCGATCCCCGAATGGCTCGGCGGTGTTCGCAATTGGGACTATCGCTATACCTGGACGCGCGATACGGCGATGGCGGTTCGTGCGGCCAATTTGCTCGGCTGCGATCGAGAAGCGCGCGAATTCTTCCACTTCGTCCGGGATACCCTCGAACGCGATCGAGAGCTTCACATCATGTACGCGGTCGATGGCGGCCGTGTCCCCGATGAACGGACCCTCGAGCACTTCGCGGGATATCGCGGTTCGAAGCCCGTACGCGTCGGAAACGGCGCGCGTGACCAGCTTCAGCTCGACACCGCCGGCGCGCTCATGGACGCGGCCTACGTGTACGAACGCGGTGGCGGCTCACTCACGGCGCGAGGCTGGCGGCGGCTCCGGAGCGTCGTCGAGAACGTGGTCGCCATGTGGGCCGAGCCAGACCATGGCATTTGGGAGCCGCGCGCCGGCAAGCGGCACAACGTGCACTCGAAGCTCATGAGCTGGCTTGCGCTTCGGCGCGGCGCCGAGCTGGCGCCCTTGTTTGGCGACCAGCCCCTGCAGGCCCGATGGCAGCAAGTCGCCGATCAGCTCCACGCCGAGCTCTGCGCGCGGGGCCTGGACAAAACTGGAAAGCGGTTCGTTGCCGCCTACGATCACGAGCATCCCGACGCGTCCCTGCTCCTCTTGCCGATTCATGGCTTCCTGCCGCCCAACGACGAGCGAGTCCTCCGCACGGTCGAATGGATTCAGGCCACGTTGAGCGATGGGCCGTATGTGTATCGCTATCGCACCGACGACGGCGTCGGCGGGGAAGAAGGCGCATTCGTTCTTTGCGGCTTCTGGTTGGCTGAGGTTTTGGCGATGGCCGGGCGCATCGACGAAGCTCAGCAGGTTTTCGTCGCACATGCAGAGGCCTCGAACCACTTGGGTTTGCTCGCGGAGCAGATCGATCCTGGAAGTCGGACGCTCCTCGGGAACTTCCCGCAGGCCTTCAGTCACCTCGGCCTCATCAACGCAGCGGCCAGGATCGACCTGGCGCTGCGGCTGCAGGATGAAGGCTCTGCTCGCGTACCCGAGGTCGAGATCGGTCGCTAGGGGGGAGCATGCCGAGTGCAAATGAGGTGAAGCTTCGACGAGACCTGGTGCTGCGGTTTGCCTCGTATGCAACGGTCGTTGGTTTGCTGACGGGTCTCGGCCTTTTCTTTTATGCGGGTATGCGCGACGCCGCGTCTTGGGTCGCCTTCCTTCTGGCGACCCTCGCCGTCGTGGTGGGGCTGGTCCGGCTCGTTCGTTCGACAGTGCGCCGTTCTTTCGAGAGCTCGCAGCCCAAGGCAGCGGCTGGCCCCGTTCGAGCGGCCGCGGAGCCGGTCGTCGAGCCGGCGGCCGGGGATGGAGAGATGCGCGGGGACGACGAAGTGGATTACCTGACCGCGCTCCGCCACGAGTTCCGTACGCCGCTCAACGCGGTCCTTGGTTTCTCAGACGTGCTGTTGAGCGGCATCGACGGTGACGTGAACGATTCGCAGCGCGAAGATTTAGAGATCATTCGTGCCTCCGGGATTCGACTGAAACTGCTGCTCGACAGTGCGCTCGATCTTTCGCACCTCGCCGACGACCAACTTTTGTTGAACGCCGACCGTATCGACGTTCGAGATCTCGTGGCCCGAGTTGCGGCCGAAGCAGGACAGCTCTGGTCGAACAAGCGAAGCGCCAAGTGCGTTCTGCCGAACGAGCCGTGCATCACCCAAGCGGACGAGAGCCGCCTTCGCCGCTCCATTCTCGTGCTCGCCGACTTCCTCGCGACGGACCATCGTGATGCCGACATCGAGTTGAGTCTCGCTCGCAGCGGGGCCTATCTCGCGATTGAAATCACGGCGGGCGCTTCGGATCGCCTCTCCTTTGATGCGTTGCCGACCACCACGGAGGTTCTTGCATCGGAAGACGCCTCGGAGATTCGCCGCTGGCCGGTCGCCGTCACGGCCGAGGTCATCTCGCGGCACCAAGGCTCGCTTTATCATGGCAATGCGCCGTCCCGGTTCTTGGTTCGACTGCCTCTGCAGGGTGCACGATGAGAACCGAAAGACCGACCTCGATTTCGAAGCTTCGTTGGGGAATTGCGGCTGTTTCGATCTTCTTTGCCGCCGCCTGGCTGCTGTTGGCCGGTGAGGGCCGCTTCCGAGCAGCGTTCCTCGTCTTGGGAGCGAGCCTGTTCCTGGGGGCAGGCCTGCTGCGTTCGGTCGAGCGGCTGCTGCGCGCTTCGCAGTCGTCGCGACCCTTGGATCCCGTCAATCCCGCCATGCCTTCCATGCTCGAAACGATCGAGACGCACTCGGCGAAGCCGGAGCTGCCCGCGCGGCAACGCGCCCGCTTCTTTGGGGCGCTCGGTCACGAGCTTCGAAACCCGCTCAATTCGGTTACGGGGTTTTCCGACATGCTGCTCAGCCGCGTCGATGGCGAGCTCAACGCCGAGCAGGAGAGCAGCGTCCGCACGATCCGCGCGAGCGCGGAGCGGCTTCTTCGTTTGGTTTCGACGGTGGTCGACCAATCGAAGATCGAGGCGGGGACGCTTCGCTTGCAACAACAGTGGGTGGTGCCCGACGAGCTCATCACCGAGTCCATCGGGTTCGCGCGGTCTCGGGCCGAGGGCATTTCGGTGATCGGCGGGGTTGCCGATGGGCTTCCACGGGTGTTCGTTGACCGGCATCGAACAGTCCACGCGCTCGTGAGCCTCGCGGTGCTGGTCATACGTTCGTCGGGGACCGACATCGTGATGCGCGTTGCGCCGCCGCGACGCGACCAGGTCGGCAAGGGGTTCGTCCAATTCGACCTGATGGCGACGCTCAAGGATTCCTCCGCCGATACCCTGGCCATCGTCGAACGACTCGAAACGCCGCTGTCCCGCTCAGATGCGCTGGGCCTGGAGGTTGCGGTCGCGCGAAGCGTGATCGAAGCGCAGGGTGGGCGCATCTGGACCGAAGCTGGTACGGCCGGCAGCCTTCGCGTCTGTATGACCTTGCCGACCTCGGCGAACTAGGTCTCGTCCGGCTTGGACGCGTCTAGAATGGCCTGGTAGGCCCGATTGCGTTTCCAGCCGAGGTCTTGCTGGAGCCTCTGCGTCATCTCTTTGTTCGAAAGACCCTCGTGTTTCCATTCGACCAAGAGCGCGTCGAGGTCGACGTCTTCGACCGCTCCGTCCGCGGCTTTGCCTTCGACGACGACCGTAATCTCGCCCCGCGCCGGGTTCGAGAGCTCTCCCCGAACTTCTGAGACCGCGCCGCGAATGGTTTGCTCATGCATCTTCGTCAGCTCGCGGCAGAGGGCGATTTGCCTCTCGCCCCCCAACTCTCGTTCGAGGTCCTCCAAGGTCGCATGGATGCGATGGGGCGATTCGAACAGCACCACCGTGACCTCCGAGTGTGCGATCCGCTGAAGAGCGCTGCGTCGGTCTCCGCCCCCACGAGGCAGGAACCCTTCGAAGACGAAACGACGGACGGGGAGTCCAGCGACGCAAAGAGCCGCCAAGACGGCGCTTGGACCTGGGATCGCTTCGACGGAAATGCCCGCCTCGGCCGCGCGCGAGACCAGGTAGACCCCGGGGTCGCTGACCACTGGCGTCCCCGCATCGCTCACCAAGGCGTAGTGAGCCCCGTTGGCGAGCT
>Ga0316201_10002881_pt1 | contig 12457 bp, 13 predicted proteins | sample CS6wburrow_MG_FD_204516 | JGI IMG/M metagenome (GOLD analysis project Ga0316201, IMG submission 204516) | Coastal sediment microbial communities from Delaware Bay, Delaware, United States - CS-6 worm burrow | ecosystem: Environmental > Aquatic > Marine > Coastal > Sediment | place: USA... | reverse complement strand
CAGTATCGAATCTGGCGCGATATCCGGCCGGTCCCTGGTAACATCGAAGCGCGGAGCGGACGCGCCCGCATAAATCCGGTCGGAACCCCATAGACCGAGCCGGATTGCATCCACGTGATAAACGCCGTCAGCCTCGTAAATCGAGCGCCAAAGCAGCAGGTTCGCAATCGTCGGCTTGACGATAACGCGCTCCACCTCGTGGCCGCGCTGCTGCGCCAGTTGCCCGGCTACCTGCAGCGCTGCGTGATGTTGCCAGACGCCAAGCAACAGGTAGCTCCCGGCCAGCGCGAGGCCGACCCGTGCCGGACCGGATCGACACTGCTTCAACCCCCAGACCAGGGCAACCAGCAGAAAGGCCGAGAACAGCGGATCGACAATCGCAATAATGCTCCAGGCGATGCGGGCATCGCTGAATGGCCACAGCAGGTGCGTGCCGTAACTGGTGCAGGCGTCGAGCAGGCCCGCGGTTGCGTAACCGAGTAGCGCAAACAGGTAGATTCTTTTGAATTCGATCCGCTTGCGCAGCAGCGGCCACAGCAGCAGGGCCGCGACCAGCGCGCCGAGCGGTATGAAAACCAGCGCATGTGTAAAATGCCGGTGGAATTCCAGGTTGACCAGGGTATCGCCGGGAGAGCCGATCAGGACATCGGCATCGGCCAGCAGCGCGGCGCTGAATCCGATTGCCGCCGCGCGCCGGGTTTCGGCTGGCTTTGCTACCGACAGAGCCAGTGCTGCGCCGAGTAATCCCTGGGTGACGATATCCACTACCTGGAACTCCCGCGGGACATTCGTCTACCCATTTGCGTATTCCCCATCGGTTAGCGCCTGGAGCCGAGATCGAAACCGTCGAGTAACACCGGCAAAACATCGCCGGCCGCTCCCGCCAGGCGAATATCGGCCAGGTCGTCGGCCGCGCCCGGGTTCGGGTCGATCACGATCACGGCGCTTTGGCACTGCCGCGCCAGTTCGACCAGCCCGGCCGCCGGGTAAACCGTTGCGCTGGTGCCAACCACCAGCAGGCAATCGAGCTCCTGGCACAGCAGCTGCGCGCGATTCCAGGTCACTTGCGGCAGGGTTTCGCCGAACCAGACGACCGCCGGCCGCAAGCGCTCGCCGCAGCGGGGACAGTCGCGTAGTCCCGGTGGATTCGCGAGGTCGACCGGCTCCTGATACTCACAATCGGGATCATGGCAGCGATCGTGCAAAATACTGCCGTGCAGATGATACACCTGATCCGGCGCAACCCCGGCCTGTTCCAGCAGGTTATCCACATTCTGCGTGACGTGAATCATTTTCGACTGGGCCGCGAGTGCTCGATGCGCCGCATTGGGCCGCACCCCGGCAAGCACACCCCGGCGCCAGTTGTACCAGTCGATAACACGCCCGGGATTAGCCTCGAACGCGCTCACCGACGCCAGTTCGGTCGGGTCGAAGCGCGACCAGAGGGCATCGGGATTGGGATCACGGAACGTCGCGAGGCCCGATTCGGCGCTAAGGCCAGCCCCCGAGAACGCGGCGACGCGTTCGCAGCGCGCAAGCAGCTCGCGCGCCTGTCGCAGCCCGGCGTGAATGTCAGCATCCAGATCCAAGCTCAGGCGACCGAATCGCCAGCGGCTGGCGCGTCGGCCCTACCGGTGCGGCAGGCGGATTTGTTATCGCACGCCACTTTTTCGACCAGTTTCTCGCGGTAGACCCGTTCACGGACGAGCAGGTTGCCATCGCGCCCTTGCATCGCGAGCCGTGCCTTCAACAAATATAACCGACGCCGAATTGCCGCAGGCTCGGTACCCAGGTCGACCCGATCGAGCAATGCTTCGAGCTGGTGGATTTCGTTCCTCAACGTCAGTTCGGGTGGCAGGCAGCCGGCATTCCTGAGGATGCGGTAACCGACACGCAATTCCTCGGGTATGCCGCTATCGTCTTCCAGGACCAGGGGGTTACCCTGACCCGGAAGATCGTCTAGTTCTCCGCGGCGGATGGCGGCCTGGATCCGTTCTTCGGCAAGACTGTCGATTAACAACATGCTGGTATCCCAAGGTTTGCAGGGTTGATCGGCTAGAAAGCTTATTGTGATGGATTCCAGCCCGTGTTGGAACACCGGCAAAAGCAAATAAAACGGACGCCGCCGACTATCCGCCGATGGGATTAACCGGGTTATGAAAACCATGCCTGGCAAAAACGACATTAGACGTTGATGTCCGGCCGGTCGAGGAATAAGGTAATACCCTTATGGACGAAACGAACATTTACCGGCAAGGGCCCATCAAGGGGCGCGGAGCCGTCAGCAACGCTAGCGGCCGGTTCGAATCACAGCAGCGCGAGACCTTCGATGACGGCTGGGACTCTCCCGCCGACGAGACGCGGCCCAAAACACAGGTACAGCCTGACACCACCCGCAGTGTCCTGGTTTACAACCAGTCTCCGGATCTGCCTTTCGACCGCTCGCTCAACCCCTACCGCGGATGCGAACACGGCTGTGTTTACTGTTTCGCGCGCCCGACCCACGCCTATCTCGGCCTGTCGCCAGGGATGGACTTCGAGACCCGGCTATTCAGCAAACCCGACGCGGCCGCGCTGCTGGACAACGAGTTGCGCAAACCGGGTTACCGATGTCAAACGCTGGCGCTTGGTGTCAACACCGATGCCTATCAACCCGTCGAACGCAAGCTCGAAATTACCCGCTCGGTGCTGGCAGTGCTGCAGCGCTTTCGCCACCCGGTGGCGATTGTCACCAAGTCCGCCCTGGTCGAGCGCGACATCGATATCTTGAGCGAGATGGCGCAAGACCAACTGGTATCGGTCAACATCAGCGTCACCACCCTGGATGCGGCACTGGCGCGAAAACTGGAGCCACGCGCTGCCGCGCCGCATCGGCGGTTACAAACCATCCGCAGCCTGGCCGAAGCCGGGATTCCGGTATCCGCGCTGGTCGCGCCGGTGATCCCGGTGTTGACCGATCCTGAACTGGAGGCGATTCTCGCCGCGGTCAAGGACGCGGGGGCGCAATCAGCCGCCTACATATTGCTGCGATTGCCGCATGAGGTCAGTGACTTATTTCAGCAATGGTTACAGACGCATTATCCGCTGAAGGCCGAGCACGTCATGACGCGCGTGCGCGATACCCGTGGCGGTAAGGACTACGACAGCCGCTTCGGCGTGCGTATGAGGGGCAGCGGCGCTTTCGCCGATATCATCGCGCAGCGTTTCAGCCTGGCGAGTAAAAAGCTGGATCTAAAACCGCGTGAGTACGACCTCGATAACACGGCCTTCACGGTACCGTCGCGCAGTGGGGATCAGCTGGGGTTGTTTTAACGACTAATAATTGGACCAGTTTCAAGCCCGGGATGATAAGCATCCGCCGAAATTTCAGGGATTTACTTGAACCTGGGCGTTCACTTTCAGGATGTGAGCGGACATCTTAAATGATATGACAAGCGGCAAGAAGAGACCTGTAGCAAAATTGAGTTAAGCAGATTTACCTTATTTGGGTGATGTATTTACAGGCAAACGTGGATAGTGTGATTCAGCCCAAAAATTATCGGGAAAACCGACCCATGTTCAAAAGACTCTTAAAAAAAATAAAAAATGAAATAGTTCAGGATGTTCCAAGTGAACTTGAGGAATGTTTGGTTTGTGGAAAAAACAAATGCCCGAATGAAAAATGGACCAGCTGTGAAAATAGAATTGCGCATATGGAAAAAAAAATTGCACATAGGAAATGCCAGGAGAAATCCGGGCATAAGCCGTGACTTCATTTTTTTGTATTCAGGCGTCCCTTCATTGAAATCGGACGTTCGTGGTTTGAAACGCTTTCCTGGACTGGCTGCGGCAGGAGTTCTCCGAGCAATCCCCAGTTAACCCACCCGCTCCCCGCAGCCTTCAGGCTATTCGGCACGGCACTGATCGGATTGGCTGGGTTCAGCAAACGAAGAAAAGCATCGTAGTAAACAATCGGAGTCAAGCTCCAGATCCCGCCACTGAGCGTCTGAAACTGGCGGCAAGACGATGCCCGCACAGACTTCCGAGCTTCGGCTTTTGTTCGCCAGGCAAGCTTTACCAGGGAGCTTTGAGGCGAAAAAAATCAGCAACCTGGCTGATGATTTTCATGAAATTTTCAAAAATCCATAAGAATCCGCAACGATGGGTTGCGAAGTGCTTGATAACTTTACGGTTTAAGGAAGAAAAAGTGGTGGGGCGTGGGCGGCTCGAACGCCCGACCACCTGATTAAAAGTCAGATGCTCTACCAACTGAGCTAACGCCCCCCGGAAAGAACGGGGAATAATACCTATCCCCCCATCGATTTCAAGCGAATTCTAAAACCTGGCCTAGTGTCCTTCCTTGCGAATGCGATCGAGACGCTTCACCGCCAGGCGCGACGCGGTTTCGTTGGGAAACTTAGCCTGCAAGTCGGTCAGGATCTGCTTGGCCTGCGGAAACTGCTTGAGTTCGTAAAAGGTATAACCCAGCTTGAGCATAGCGTCCGGCACCTTGTTGCTGGTCGGATACTTGTCCAGAACGCGCTTGAACTCGGTGATGCCCTGCTCGAAATCCCGCGTCACGTAATGCGCCTCGGCCAGCCAGTATTGCGCGTTACCGGCGTAGCTACTGTTCGGATAGCGCGTCAAAAAAGTCTTGAGCTCGGTTTTAGCCTGCCTGTAACGCCCTTCCTTGAGCGTGTCGAACGCAGCCTGGTAGGCCTCTTTTTCCTCGCTCTGGGTCACCGACGGAGTCTGGGAAACCGAAGCCGTGGTCTCGGTCATGCTGGCAGCCGGCTCTGTCGCGGATGATTGTTCAGCGGCCGGCGCTGAAGGGGTCGGGGTTTCAACCTGCGGTACATTGATCGAGCCGACCGAAGCCCTTGCCGCGGTGCCGCTTTCAAGGTCTCGCAACCGGCGATCGATATCGAGATACAACTCGCGCTGGCGTTTTTTAATGCTGTCGAGGTCGAAGCCCTGCTGCTCTATCTGGCCATTCAACTGGCTGATTTCGTCGGACAACTGATCTACCAGCTGGATCATGTCCAGCATCGCGCGATTATCGATCAGGCGGCCCATCCGCGACATGTCCTCGTTCAGCTTGGCCAGCTGTTCCTGGATGCTACCGAGCTTGGCTTCCGAGCGTTGCGACAGTTCGGTCAGGCGCTCGACCCGAAGCGTCAATTGCTCCGGGGTTAACGCGCTTTGCGCGTGGGCCGGCAGCCCGATGGCGGCAAGCAGTAAGCCCAGCGAGGCATTGCGAATCAGGTTTTTCGCCGCGTCCACGTTAGTTCACCGTGTATATCAGTTCGACACGGCGGTTTTTCGCCCAGGCTTCCTCGGTGTGGCCCGACATCGCCGGTTGCTCTTCACCGTAGCTGACGGTTTCAACCTGGTCGGTCGAGGCTCCCTGGAACAAAAGCACCCGGCGCACCGATTGCGCTCGGCGATCGCCGAGTGCAATATTGTACTCGCGGCTTCCGCGTTCATCTGCATGCCCCTCGAGACGCACCGCGACTTCGCCGTTGCCGGCAATAAAACTACCATGGGTTTCAAGGATTTCGATCGATTCGCTGGTCAGCTTGGCGCTGTCGAATTCGAAGTAAATGGTTCGGTTTGCGAGCGCGCCTTCAGTCTGCTCGAGCCGATCGACCGCGTTCATCGTACTCTCGTCGATTATAGCCATGGTGCTGCCGTCGTCGGCGCCGTCAATCCCGGAGGCATCGGCCCCGCCGGTGCCGTCGTCGATAATAACGCCACCATCCATCTGTGTTTGATCCTCGGGTGGCGGGCCATCTTCCATGAGTTCTTCCTGCGTGCTAGCGCAGGCAGAAATAAACAGGGTCAGGAACCCGGCCAGCAGCCATGGCTTCAGTAGATTTTCTTGTTTCATATTAATCGCGCTCCGCTTGTGTTCGGTAACTACTTACTTTCAAAAGGCCCCCACACCGGCTCTCGGATATCGCCGGCCTGGTCCGATAACTTGTGTTTCGCGCGTCCATCGATGGAGATCGCGAACAGAAAACCGTTGTCTCCACGGGTGGAAGCGTACAGCACCATCTTTCCATTGGGTGAAAAAGATGGAGATTCGTCGAGCGAACTGTCGGTGAGCACGGTCAGGTTCCCCGTCTCCCGCTCCAGTTGCGCTATTTTATATTGCCCCCGATCGCCGTGCACCATGGCGATGTATTTGCCATCGGGTGACAGGCTGGCCGCGCTATTGTAACGGCCTTCAAATGTCAGGCGTTTGGGCTTGCCGCCCGTGACATTGACCTGGTAAAGCTGGGGCGATCCCGAACGATCGGAAGTGAAAATAATCTCCCTGCCATCCCGGGTCCAGACCGGTTCGGTATCGATGGCGCGATGTTGGGTCAGGCGCCTGAGGCGCTTGGTCTGGGTATTCAGGGTATAGATATCGGGGCTGCCGTCCTTCGATAGTACTAACGCCAGGAACTTGCCGTCGGGCGACCAGCTCGGCGCGCTATTCAAGCCGCTAAAGCCGGAAACCTTGGAACGACGCGCGGTCGCCAGCTGCTGGATGTAAATCTCCGGGCGGCGGTTTTCAAAGGAGACGTAGGCCAGCGACTTGCCGTCGGGCGACCAGCTCGGAGACATGATGGGTTCATCGGATTCCAGCACGTTTTGCGCATTGAAACCGTCGGTGTCGGAAACCTGCAGCACGTACTTGCGCGCCGCGTTTTTCTGGGCCCGGACATAGGCGATACGGGTGTTGAAGGCACCGCGCGTCCCGGTGATTTGCTCGTAGATAAAATCGCTGATCTGGTGCGCGCGCGAGCGCAGGTTGCGTTTCCTGGTCTTCATGCTGCGGCCCAGCAGCTGCTTTTGCTTGAGCACGTCGAGTAACTGGAATTCGATGGTATATACCCCGGGCGAATCCTCACGCACACGCCCGACCACGAGGTAATCCTGGCCCGCGCTGCGCCAGCGCTGGTACTGCACCTGGTTACTGTAATGCGGACTAGCCGGCAATGCTCCGCGATCCATGGCTTTCAGCACGCCGCTGCGATTCAGGTCGCTGGTGACGATCTCCGCCAGGTCGACCGGCAGCTTGCTGGTCAGTTTCGAGGTATCGAAAGGCACGACCGCTATCGGCAAAGCGCCCTCGGTGCCACCGGTAATTTCGATGGTCAACGCCGCCCGGGCCACCGGCGACAGGCTCCAGAGCGAAAAGACAAACAGGCAGGTTATTAATCGTTTCATTGACTTATCGGTTTGCTTACTCTGGCTTAAAATTAAAATTCAGTTCGCGCTCGAACAGGGATGGATCCCCCGGTTTCGGCAACGGTTCGGCTTTGTATACAGCACCTTCGATCGACGCACGGTAAGCCGCGGTACTACCCTTGCAGGCGCCAAACGTGACATCGAGAATGATTCCACCAGGCCCCTGCAGTACCTTGACCCAGCATTCGGGTATTTTCTCACTTCCGGGCGGTCTAATCCAATTCCTTCGGACTTTTTGTAAAATTGCCAGTTTGTAGGCCTCCTGTAACGAGCTGAGGCGACGCTGGGTTTCTTCGGCCTGCAATCTGGCCTTGAGCTCGGCTTCCTTGCGCTTTTGCTCCTCTGCCGCGAGGCGACGCTGTTCCGCTTCTTTACGCTTGCGTTCCTCCTCGGCGCGCTGCGCTTCCTCGGCCTTGCGTTTCTCCTCGGCGATGCGGGCTTCCTCGGCCTTGCGTTTCTCTTCCGCTTTACGCTTCTCCTCGGCGACACGCTTCTCTTCCGCTTTACGCTTTTCGTCGGCGATACGTTTCTCTTCCGCCTTGCGTTTTTGCTCGGCCTCGAGCCTGGCATCGGCCTTGCGTTTTTCCTCCGCCTGGCGCGCTGCCTCTTTCTTGCGTTTCTCTTCGGCCTGTTTTTTGGCTTTTAGTTCAGCCTTTTTCTTTTCCTCCGCCTTGCGTTTTTTGTCAGCCTCTAATTTCTTTTTCTCGGCCAGCTTTTTGGCCTCCTGCTCCTTCTTTTTCCTGGCCGCTTCCTTGATTCGCTCCTGATCCAGCTGCTTTTTCTTTTCCATGGCGTCGAGCTGCTGTTGATCGACAATTTCAGCCTGAACGGTCTTTTCGACCGGCCCCGCTTTGATCAGGTTCGGCCGATCCTCGAAATGAAAGCTCACGAAAAGCAGGCCGATGACGACAACGTGAAATGCCAGCGACAACAACAGGGCCCGCGGGTTTTTGAGTAGCTCACCGAGCACTAACGCGTTTCCTCGGGATCGGTTACCAGCCCCACCGATTCGACGTTAGCCTGTTGCAGTAACACCAGCGTGCCGACGACATTCTGGTAAGGACCGTTGGCGTCGCCGCGCACCATCACCGGGCGTGTCGGTTCCCTGGACAACGCCGCCTTAACCTGTTTGACCAGGGATTCGCCGCTAATATCGGAATCCGGGTTGACGGCGATGTTGAGAAAGGTCCGTCCCTGCCTGTCCACCGTGATAACAATCGGTTCCGGGCTTTCGGCGTCCAGCGCGTTGGCCGGCGCTGTCGGCAAGTCGACCTCGACGCCCTGTTTCAGCAAGGGCGCGGTAACCATGAATATGATCAACAGCACCAACATCACGTCGATGTATGGCACCACGTTGATATCCGAAACTGAACGACGTTTTTTCACCTGTGAAATTCTACCTCGGTGACTGGGCCTGGCGTTGTAAAATTCCGGTAAATTCCTCGAGGAAATTCTCGTAACGCACGATCATCGCATCGACTTCACTGGTGAACTTGTTGTAGGCCACGACCGCCGGAATCGCCGCCAGCAGGCCCATCGCGGTCGCGATCAGGGCTTCAGATATACCGGGAGCGACCATCGCCAACGTCGCCTGCTGTACGCCGGAAAGCGCGCGAAACGACTCCATGATGCCCCACACCGTGCCAAACAGGCCGACATAGGGGCTGACCGAGCCGACCGTGGCGAGAAACGGCAGGTTATTCTCCAGCAACTCGATTTCACGCGACATAGACACCTTCATCGCGCGGTGCGCCGAACGGACCACCTCGCTATTGTTGAGTTCGGCCTTGCGCGCGCGGGCAAATTCGCGGAACCCGTTTTCGAATATCGCCTCGAGCCCGAAACGCCGTTCCTGGCGTACGCTCAACTGGGCAAACAGGTCGCTCAGGTTTATGCCGGACCAGAAGCGTCCCTCGAAGGTTTTGGCCTCGGCCTGCGACTGGCGGATGTATCCGCGCTTGACGTACATCAGCGCCCAGGAGAAAACCGACGCCCCGAGCAACAGGAGCATGACAATTTGCACCGGCAAACTGGCGTTTAAAATCAGGGTTAGTATTGAATCATCATTCATGGCGTTTTGAACTGTTGATTTTTACGGGATTGCAAGGGGCGTTGCTATAGACCTATTTCACCCTGCTTTGCAGATTTAATTCCGAAATGCAAATACGCGCGAGATGTTACCACACGTCCGCGCGGGGTACGCATCATAAAACCCTGCTGGATCAAATAAGGTTCGATAACGTCCTCGATCGTGCCGCGCTCCTCGCCGATCGCGGCCGACAGGCTTTCGACGCCAACCGGGCCACCATCGAATTTTTCGATCAACGCCAGGATTAGTCGCCGATCCATGTGGTCGAGCCCCGACTGGTCGACCTTGAGCATATCCAGCGAGGCGTGAGCCACGCTTTCACTGATGATACCGTCGGCCCTGACCTCGGCATAATCGCGTGCCCGGCGCAGCAGCCGGTTGGCGATCCGCGGCGTCCCCCGAGACCGGCTGGCGATTTCACGTGCGCCCGCAGCCTCGAGCTCGATCCCGAGCAAACCGGCCGAGCGCATGATGATGCGGCCCAGCTCCTCCGCGCTGTAAAACTCGAGCCGCTGCACGATGCCGAAACGATCGCGTAAAGGCGAGGTCAACAACCCGGCACGCGTGGTTGCGCCAACCAGCGTAAACGGCGGCAGTTCGAGCTTGATCGAACGCGCCGCTGGCCCCTCGCCGATCATGATGTCGAGCTGAAAGTCTTCCATCGCCGGGTAGAGAATCTCCTCGACGACCGGGCTCAGGCGGTGAATTTCATCGATGAACAGCACGTCGTGCGCTTCCAGGTTGGTCAGGATCGCGGCCAGGTCGCCGGCTTTCTCGAGCACCGGCCCGGAAGTCTGGCGCAGGTTAACCTGCATTTCGTTGGCGATAATATGCGACAGCGTGGTCTTGCCGAGCCCCGGCGGCCCGAAAATTAGCACGTGGTCCAGCGCTTCCCGGCGTTTGACCGCGGCCTGGACAAAAATTTCCATCTGCTCGCGCACCTCTTCCTGGCCAACGTAATCGGCCAGCATTTTCGGGCGCAGCGCACGGTCCTGGGATAACTCCTCTTCGACCGCCTCCGGGCTAATCAGGCGCTCTTCGCTCATGTTTTAACCGTGGTCTGCAACGCCTGCCTGATCAACTGCGATGCGCTGGCGGCCGTCTCGGTTTGCTGCTGCGCGCGGCCGATCATTTTTTCGGCATCGAGCGGCTTGTATCCCAGCGCCTGCAAGGCCTCGATCGCCTCGCTGACAATCGACTGCCCGCCCGCGGCAGGCTGTTGCGCCGGGATGTCACCGGCCACGACGTCTATCTTGTCGCGCATCTCGATAATTAGCCGTTCGGCGGTCTTGGTACCGACCCCGGGTAATCGCGTCAGCATGGCGACATCGTTGTTGGCGACACAAAGGCCGAATTGCAGCTCGTCGATGCCGGAAAGAATGGTCAACGCCATTTTCGGGCCAACACCATTGATACGAATCAACTGGCGAAACAGCTTGCGCTCCCGCTCGTCGTTAAACCCGATCAGGCTGTGGGAATCTTCCTTGACCAGCAAATGCGTCCAGATCGATACCTGTTCACCGACCTCGGGCAGCTTGTAGTAGGTCGTCATCGATACGTCGGCCTCGTAACCGACGCCATGACAGTCGATCAGAATCTGCGGTGCGCGCTTGGCGGCCAGGATTCCTGTTAAACGGCTGATCATCGTCGAGTGTTTCTCCTGCGCTTGAATAGGCTGGCATCGAGCCCGGTTTTCTGCCGGGTAGCATAGAATTGTGCATGGCAGATAGCAATCGCCAGGCCATCGGCCTCGTCGGCCTGCAGCTCATGACTGATACCGAGCAGGCGCTTTACCATGTGCTGTACCTGGTCCTTGCTGGCGGCACCGGTACCGACGATTGCCTGCTTGATTTCGCGCGCCGCGTACTCCGAAATTTCGAGCCCGGCCTGGTGGCCGGCGCAAATTGCGGCGCCGCGCGCCTGCCCGAGTTTTAACGCCGAATCGGCATTACGCGCCATGAACACGTTTTCGATGCCCATTTGTTCAGGATGGTACTGCCGTATTACCGAATCAATCTCGGCAAATATGTGCCCGAGCCGCTGCGGCAAGCTGTCTCCATTAATCTTGATGCTGCCACTATGGATGTACTCGATGCGGTTAGCGTGATTGTTAATAAGCCCGAAGCCAGTGATGCGCGATCCGGGGTCGATCCCCAGGATAATCATCAGTCCCCAGCCTCGTAGGCCTCTTCGGGAATTTCGGCGTTGTAATATACTTCCTGCACGTCGTCCGAGGCCTCCAGCAGGTCTACCAGGCGCAACAGTTTGCCCGCGGTCTCAACATCGACCTCGGTATTGGTGGACGCGCGCATGGTCAGGTCGGATTCCTCGGGTTCGAGCCCGGCATCGGTCATGGCCTGTTTAACCGCGACGTAATCCTCGGCACTGGTCAGCACTTCGATGCTGCCGTCGTCGGCCACGATTACATCCTCGGCACCGGCGTCGAGCGCGGCTTCCATGACGCTGTCCTCGTCGTGCTCGGGCGAGTACAGTAATACGCCTACGCTGGAGAACAGGTAAGCAACCGAGCCACTTTGCCCGAGGTTCCCGCCGGCCTTGCTGAAAGCGTGGCGCACCTCGGCGACGGTGCGATTGCGATTATCCGACAGGCAATCGACAATAAATGCCACCCCCGCGGGACCGTAACCTTCGTAGCGAATCTCTTCGTAATCCGAGCCGTCCAGTTCGCCGGCGCCGCGCTTTACCGCGCGTTCGATCGCGTCCTTCGGCACGGACTGCGACTTGGCCTTGTCGACCGCGGTGCGTAATGAGGGATTGGCGTCCAGATCGGACCCGCCAGACTTGGCGGCGACCACTATCTCGCGGATCAGGCGGGTAAAGAGTTTACCGCGCTTGGCGTCCTGCGCTTTCTTGCGATGCTGGATATTCGCCCATTTACTATGACCGGCCACTTACTGCCCTCCTGGTAAAAACGGCGCTATTCTAGCACTTTCATACAACGCGGGCGTTACCAGCCGGGAGGAAGTTTTTTCTCGATGGTGATGTGCTTGCCTTCGATCGAAATATAACCGCCGGTTTTCAGTTCCTTGAGAATGCGATGCACCATTTCGCGGGTAGCGCCGACGCGGCTGGCGATGTCCTGCTGCGTCAGTTTTTCGGTCACCAGCTTTTCGCCCACCGCTTCCGCAT
>Ga0316201_10002880_pt1 | contig 12458 bp, 10 predicted proteins | sample CS6wburrow_MG_FD_204516 | JGI IMG/M metagenome (GOLD analysis project Ga0316201, IMG submission 204516) | Coastal sediment microbial communities from Delaware Bay, Delaware, United States - CS-6 worm burrow | ecosystem: Environmental > Aquatic > Marine > Coastal > Sediment | place: USA... | reverse complement strand
TCGAGCGGCTGCTGAACGGAATCCGCGGCCTGCTGACCGTGCGGCCGCATGCCGAAGTAACGATGGAGGCAAATCCGGGAACGCTGGAGCACGACAGTTTCAGGGCCTATCGCGACGCAGGAATCAACCGCGTTTCGCTCGGCGTGCAGAGTTTCAGCGACGCGGCGCTCGGGTCGCTGGGGCGGATTCACGGCCGAGAGGAGGCGCTGCGGGCGGTCGATTCCGTGGGCTCCGCCGGGCTCGAGAACTTCAACCTGGACCTGATGTTCGGGCTGCCGGGCCAGAACCTGGCGGAGGCCGTCCAGGACATCCGCGCGGCCATTGCCTGCCGGCCGCCGCACCTCTCCCACTACCAGCTGACGATCGAGCCGAATACCGCGTTTGCCGCGCACCCCCCTGAGTTGCCCGATGCCGACCTGGCCTGGGCCATGCAGGAGGCCTGCGGCGAGTTGCTGGAGGCCGCCGGATACCGTCAGTACGAAATATCCGCCTGGGCGCAGTCCGGGCGCGACTGCCGGCACAACCTGAACTACTGGCAATACGGCGATTTCATCGGCATCGGCGCCGGCGCCCACGGCAAGCTCACGATCGCGGGCGCTGCGTCCGTGCGCCGGCGCATCCGGCTCCGGCACCCCGCGGCGTGGATGGCCGGCGTTGGCGAAGGACGCCTTGCAGAGGACCGCGAGCTGGAGCCCGCGGAGCGGTCTTTCGAGTTCTTCCTGAACCAATTGCGGTTGCGCCGCGGGGTCAGGGTTTCGCAGTTCCAGCCGCGTACGGGATTGCCATGGCGGGCCGTCGCGGAGAGGGCCGAGGACGCGGTCCGCCGGGGGCTGCTCGCCCGGGACGGGGACTGGCTTCGGCCGACCGACCTGGGCTGGCGCTTTGCCAACGATACGCAGGCTATATTTTTGCCCTGAAAACCATTGCAATGGGCCGTCGGCGACAGTAAACTGAGCGGTCTTGCGCGCTCTATCGAGCCGCGGTTTCGATCAACGCAACTTTTGATAGTTTTGGTGAATTGACATGAAAGCCGGTATCCACCCCGAGTACAGAGAAGTCGTGTTTCAGGACGTGTCATCGGATTTTGCCATCCTGACCCGTTCCACGATGGGCAGCAAGGAAACCATCAAATGGGAAGACGGCAACGAATATCCCCTGGTCAAGGTAGAAGTTTCCAGCGCGTCGCACCCCTTCTATACCGGCAAGCACAAGGTGCTGGATTCCGGTGGTCGGGTTGACCGCTTCAAGAAGCGTTACGCCAAGTAACCTTTTTCCTCCAGATCAGAGATTTCCGAACAGACACCCGCGCCGGGCATCGAACGGCGCGGGTTTTTTGTGCCTGCTGCGCGACACTGAAATATCCGGGTCAGGACTATAAAATTTCAGAGTTAAAGCATTAACAAAGTCAATCATGGTTGACAATAAAAGGCCTGTGCTATAGTCGGAGCGCTAAGCCTGCTGCCAGAAAGGGCGAGTCTTAGCAGCCCGTCGAGCGGGCCTCAGAATCACTAACCAACAAGCGCGCACCAGCCAGGAGTGAAGCAGTGTCCAGCAAAAAAGTTCTAATCACCGACGAGGCTGCCGGCAAGGAATTGGAATTGCCGGTGATCAAGGGTTCAGAGGGCGAGCCCACACTGGACATCAAAGGACTCGCGCCGACGCTCGGTTACTTTACCTACGATCCTGGCTATGGCGGTACGGCAAGTTGCACCAGCAGGATCACCTTCATCGACGGTAACAAGGGCATTCTTCGCTATCGCGGCTATCCGATCGAGCAGTTGGCCGAGAAGAGCACTTTCGTCGAAGTTGCGTATCTGCTGCTGAACGGGGAACTGCCCACAGAGGCTGAGCTGGATCACTTCCGTGATGAACTGACTTATCACACGATGATTCACGAGCGCCTCAATCACTTCATCTCCGGTTTCCACTACGACGCGCATCCGATGGCAATGATGGCCGGCGTCGTCGGCTCGCTGGCTGCGTTCTACCACAACAAGCTCGACATGCAGAACGCCGAGGACCGCGTGCTGTCTGCCAAGCGCATGATCGCGAAGATGCCGACGATTGCCGCGGCCTGCTACCGCCACCACCGCGGCTGGCCGAACGCGTATCCGAAGAATCAGCTGCGCTTCTGTGAACGCTTCCTGGACATGATGTTCTCGGTGCCGTCCGAGCACTACGAAGTCAGCGAAGTCGCAGCGCGCGCGCTCGATCTGCTGTTCATCCTTCACGCCGACCACGAACAGAACGCCAGCACCTCGACGGTGCGGCTGGTAGGTTCAACCGGCGCCAATCCCTATGCCTGCGTGGCGGCCGGCATCTCGGCATTGTGGGGTCCGGCGCACGGTGGCGCCAACGAGGCCGTGCTGTCGATGTTGAACGAGATCGGTTCTACCAAGAACGTTCCAAAGTTCATTGCGAGGGCCAAGGACAAGAACGATCCGTTCCGGCTGATGGGCTTTGGGCACAGGGTCTACAAGAACTATGATCCGCGCGCCGCCATCATTCGGCGAGCCTGTTACGAAGTGCTGGATGAACTCGGTAAGGACGATCCGATGATGGATCTGGCGATGGAATTGGAGCGCATCGCGCTCGAAGACGATTACTTCGTCGAGAAGAGACTGTACCCCAACGTCGATTTCTACTCGGGCATCATCTACAAGGCGCTGGGCATTCCGGTGAGCATGTTCACCGTCATGTTCGCCATCGCCCGGACGGTCGGCTGGGTTTCACAGTGGATCGAGCAGAGCGAAACGCCGACCAAGATCGGCAGGCCCCGGCAGGTGTACCAGGGACCGAAGGAGCGCAAGTACAAGGCGCTTCACAGGCGCGCCTGACCGAAATTCTGTTCCAGCAGGTATTCAACCTCGGCAAGCGTGGCGCGGTGCTGGGGCCGGCCATCTATCGGACTGGGCGGTGACTGACGCAGGTTGATCGGTTCGAACAGCATCAGCTCCACGTCGACCCCGTCGAATTCGAACACCAATACCGGCACCATCCGGTGCTGTCCATTGAACCATCGGATTTGCCGCTGTTCCTGGTCGAACGCGACGTTGCGGTCGGCGAAGAACAGGACGGCCGACTCGACGGAGTCGGGGAAGACGTGCAGGGCGATGCGGGAATGGGCGTTTGCGGTACCGTCCAGAACCGAACCCACCAGCCGCGGCTCAAAGTCCTTCAGTGCGCTCATAACGCGCGCCGCGACCCGTCGCAGGTTCTCGATCGTGTCCCGGTGCGCGGGGCCGCCGTACAGCGCCTGGTAGGTGCGCAGCGCATCCTTGACTTCCAGGTTGCTCGGCAGCGCCAGGCGTTCGCTGACGCCGATACGTTCCGCCGCCTTCTTCTTCGCCGCGTGGTAATTGTGCTGCCCCTCCGTGGCGATTATCCGCGCAGCTTCGGCGGCGACCTCGAGGCGCGCCTGTTTCATTTTCCGGATGTGCCTGGGCTCCGGCTGATCAGTAAATCTGGTACGGGTCTTCCTCGAGCGGGGCATCTTCAATTTCCCCCTGGCCTGCTTCGGGCATCGGTGGCAGTCGTCCTGCCTCGAATATTTCCATGATTGCATCGTTGTCATCAAGTCGTGTCATCAGGCCGGTGTCCGGATCGATCCGGGCGCGCGCCAGCCCCTCGGGGGTGGTCGGCGGCTTGTCCTCCACGCCTTCCAGGGCGACGGCCATGTACTCCATCCACACCGGCAGTGCCGCGCGACCGCCCAGTTCGCGCCTTCCCAGAGGCTCGTGGTTATCGAAACCAACCCAGACCGACGTAACGAGATGATCGTTGTAGCCGGAGAACCAGGCATCGCGCTGCTCATTCGTCGTCCCGGTTTTGCCGGCCAGGTCGTTGCGGCCCAGTTCCATTGCCCGCCGGCCGGTGCCTCTGCGGATCACGTCCATCATCATGGAGCGAACCAGGTAGGCGTTCTGCGGCGTAATGGCCTGCTCCGCATAGGTTATCCCTTCATCGATACCCCGCTGCCCGGACTCATGGCCACTCGTGGTCACCTCCACTTCGGGGTTGGCGGATGCGATGTCGAGCGGTTTGAACTCGGGCTCCAAAACCTCGGCCTCCTCGACCGGGAGGGTCTCCGGCTCCGTCGGGTCGCATTCCTCACAAATGACCGTGGGATGGGTCCGGTAGACGGTTGCGCCGGACATGTCGCTGATCGTGCGGATGTACTGGGGCGCCACCAGGTACCCGCCATTCGCAAAAACGGCATATCCCCGCGCCATGGCCAGGGGCGACAGCGACGCACTGCCGAGCGCCATCGTCAGGTTTGCGGGCAGCTCATCACGATCGAATCCGAACCGCGTCACATGTTCGCGGGCGCTCTCGATGCCGATGCTGCGCAAAAGCCGTATCGAAACCAGGTTTCGCGAATTGACCATCGCTTCGCGCAGGCGCGTGGGCCCGTAGAATCTCTCGCTGAAGTTCTGCGGCTTCCAGGTTCGCTCCAGTTCCGAGTCCTCGAACACGATCGGCGCATCGTTGACGAGGCTGGCCACCGTGAAGCCGTGCTCCAGCGCCGCGGAGTAAATGAAGGGCTTGAAACTCGATCCGGGCTGCCTGCGGCCCTGGGTCACGCGGTTGTACTTGCTGCGGGCGAAGTCATAGCCTCCGACCAGTGCCTTGATGTCGCCGGTCCACGGGTCAAGGGACACCAGCGCCGCCTCGACCTCCGGCAGTTGGCCGAGCCGCCAACTGCCGTCGTCGTGCAGGCGGGCGCGCACGATGTCGCCGATCGCCATGATGTCCGCTACCGATTCGGGCGGCTTGCCGGTGCGGTCCCGGTCGATGAAGGGCGCCGCCCAAACCATGTGTTCCAGCATCAGGGCCACGGTCTGACCGTTGCGCAGGTAAACGACCGCCAATTCGTCGGCGGTCTCGATCACCAGCCCGGGTTCGAGCCCTGAAACAGGCCGGAAGGGGGTCAGGGCCTCGAGCCAGTCCGCGGTCGTTTGTTTGTCCGCAAGATCGATGTGCGCCTCGGGTCCGCGAAATCCGTGCCGATGGTCGTATTCCTCGAGGCCGTTGGAAACTGCGCGGTGGGCTGCCGTCTGGAGCCTGCTGTCGATGGTCGTGACCACTTCGTAGCCACCCTCGTATGCCGCCATGCCAAGTCTTTCCAGCGCCGTGACCCGCACCATCTCGGCCACGTAAGGCGCGGATACCTCGGCGATCGCGCCGTGATAGTAAGCCCGGTCGGGTTCCGCGATGGCGGGCTCGAACTCCGCCCGCTCGATGAATCCCAGCTCGTGCATCCGGTTGAGCACGTAGTTGCGCCGCTCCAGCGCGCGCTCCGGCGAGGTGATCGGGTTGATGCGCGACGGCGCCTTCGGAAGCGCCGCGATCATCGCGCACTGCGCCAGCGTCAACTCCCGGAGAGACTTCCCGTAGTAGACCTCGGCGGCGGCGCCCACGCCGTAGGCCCGGTAACCGAGGAAAATCTTGTTCATATAGAGCTCGAGGATCTGGTCCTTTTCCAGTTCCCGTTCGATGCGCAGGGCGAGGAAAATTTCCTTGATCTTTCGCGTGAAGGTCTTCTCCGAGGTGAGGAAGAAGTTCCGCGCCAGCTGCTGCGTGATCGTGCTGCCGCCGATGGTCTTCTCGCCGGTGGTCGCCAGCGCGAGCGCCGCCCGCGTAATGCCCTGATAGTCGACACCGGGATGCTCGTAGAAGCGGGCATCCTCGCCCGCAATGAACGCTTGCTTCATGCATTCTGGCGCTTCGTCGATGGAAACCGGGATGCGCCGCTTCTCCCCGAAAACACCGATCAGGCGCCGGTCCTCGGTGAACACGCGAAGCGGAACCTGCAGCTGGACGTCCCGAAGCGTCTCCACGTCGGGCAAATCCCGGCCGTATAGAAACCACGCCACGCCGACGCCCAGCACGCCCAGAAGCGAAGAAACCAGGAAAGCGACGATCATCCAACGAAACAGTTTCTTCACGCGGAAATCCTGTTATGCTAATTACGAAGACGGACCTTCGGAACAACTACAAAGATGGGCTCTCGACACGGCCCTACATAGGGTACGATAACCGGTGGCAGGCATGGAAGCGGCCACGACCCGGCCGACGCTGAAACTGCGCGGTGTCCCCGCTTCATCAACCGTCCCGTTTCGATTCCCGAACAGGTTCGACTGCCGCCAGCGGCAAGGGTTCGGCAGAAAATGTATGCAATGGCATTGAGATACAATGGAATATCTGTTAAAACCGGGTTCAGAAAGTGTCAATAAACCATTGTCGAGCAAAGGATTGAGGGCAATTTGAGACTATTAGGCACAAAAAATCCGCCGGTCATGGGCCTGGACATTGGGTCCTCGAGCATCCGCCTGCTGCAACTTTCACGGCACGGCTCTTCCTATCGCATCGATCATTTTGCGATTGAGCCCCTGCCTCCCGGCGTGATCGTCGAGAAGTCGGTGCAGGACATCGAGGCCATCTCGGACGCGATTCGGGCAGCGGTCAGGAATTCGGGATCCAGTTCCCGGTTCTGCGCCGTGGCCGTGTCGGGCTCGGCCGTATTCACCAAGACCATCAGCCTGCCATCGAATCTGGCCGATGCCGACATCGAAAGCCAGGTCCAGATCGAGGCCAACCAGTACATTCCCTACCCGTTGGACGAGATCAGCCTCGATTTCGAAGTTCTGGGACCATCGCCCAGAAACGCGGACATGGTCGATATCCTGCTTGCAGCCAGCAAGAACGAGAACGTCGAAAGCCGTCAGGACGCGCTGGAATCCCTCGGCTTGAAGGCCAGGGTCGTCGACGTCGAATCGTTCGCAATTGCCAATGCGTTCGAACTGATCCGGGAGCGTGAAGGCATCCGGAGCACGGAGACCATCGGCATCTTCGATATCGGTAACGACCTATCGACCCTGCTCATCCTGCGCAACGGCCGGGTGGTCTATACCCGCGATCATCCTTTCGGCGGCAATCAGCTGACCGAGGAGATCATGCGCCGGTACGACATGACCGCCGAGCAGGCCAGCTTTTTCGCTCGCGGCGAACCCGGGCCGGAGAATTTCGAAGACGAGGTGCTCGAGCCATTCATGCTCAACGTAGTGCACCAGATCAGCCGCGCCCTGCAGTTCTACAGTTCGACCGCTGAGTTTTCCAACATCAGGACGATTTATCTGTCCGGCTCGATGGCCTCCATCAAGGGTTTGGCCGAAGTGGTCGAGCAGGAGCTCGGCATGAAGGCGGCTGTCGCCGATCCGGTGAGCGGGTTGGACGTGGCCTCCAACGTTGCCGCCACCGCTTTGAAGAGGAACGCGTCCAACCTGATGGTTGCCATGGGTCTTGCAATGAGAGGGTTCGACTGATGGCCAGAATCAATCTCCTTCCATGGCGCGAGGAGGCTCGCAGGGAACGTCAGCGGCAGTTCCTCTATTCGTTGATGGGGACCCTGGTGCTTGGCGCGATCCTGGTTTTGCTCGTCGGCATGTTCTTCGACCAGCGAATCAGCCAACAGGAAGCGCGCAATCAGCAGATTCAGGTGGAAATCAACCGGCTCAACCAGCGCATCGCCCGCATCAAGGAACTGGAGCGGACGCGCACGCGGCTCCTGTCGCGCAAGCAGATCATCGAGTCACTGCAGGCCAGCCGCTCTCTGACCGTCGAACTGCTGGACAAGCTGGCCAAGACCATACCTGTCGGCATTACGCTGACGAACGTCCGCCAGCAAGGCAAAAGGCTTACGCTGCTTGGCAGAAGCCAATCGAACGCCAGGGTTTCCGCCTATCTGCAAAGCCTCGAAGAAATGGATCTCTTCGTCCGGCCCGAGCTGCGCTACGTGCGAGCGTCACAGAATGTGATCACCCGGACGGAGCCCTATGAATTCTCGATTTCGGTGCGGCTGGACAACACGCCCAAGAAAGATCAGGTAGCCGGCAATGAGTCGGAGGGGGCAGGCTGATGCTCAATGAACTACGCGATCTGGACCTCAACGATATCGGCAGTGCGTCGCACTCGGTTCGGTATATCATTCTCGCTTTCCTGCTGATCATCATCTTGACGATCGGCTACTTTCTGCTGATCAAGACCAAGACCGAGCAACTGGAAATGGTGCAGGGTCTGGAATTGCAGCTGAGGGCGCAATTCGAGCAGAAGCAGGCCAAGGCGGCCAATCTCGAGGCATACGAGGCACAGCTTGCCGAGATGCAGGAACTGCTCGAGACCATGTTCCGGCAGCTCCCCAGCCGCACGGAGATGGACAAACTTCTGGTCGACGTATCGCAGACGGCCCTCGGCGCCGGCATCGATGTACAGCTCTTTCAGCCAAACGCCGAGGCCTACCACGATTTCTATGCGGAGCGGCCGATTTCAGTTCGGATGCTGGGCGACTATCACCAATTCGGGGAATTCGTCAGCGGTGTGGCTTCGCTGCCCCGCGTCGTCATCCTGACGATGCACGACATTTCGCTGCGGCGGGCGCAGGCCCGCGATATCGGCGCTACCGGCAGGGACGGCCGGTTGATTCTAGAAGGGATCGTCAAGACTTACCGCTACATCGACGAAGACGAGGCCGCGTCGCGGGCCCGGGCGGGTGCGCCATGATCGCTAATGGCAACCCCGCTCGATTGGGCGTCATTATTGCCGCACTGACAGGTCTTTTGCTGACAGCCTGTGACGGTGGGCAGGACGACCTGAGCCGGTACATCACCGAGGTCAAGGCCAGACCCGCCACGCCGATTCCGCCGATTCCAACGGTGCGGACCTACACGCCTTATACCTATGAAGGTCTGATGGGCCGCGATCCTTTCCGCACTTCCACCAGTGAAGGTGCGGATCAGGTCGCCCAGAGTGGCCCGTCCACCGGCCCGCGGCCCGATCTGCAGCGCCCGCGGGAATATCTGGAGAAATTCGAGTTGGATACGCTCGCCATGGTGGGGACTTTTACCAAGGAGTCTTTCGACTGGGCCCTGATCCAGGATCCGGATGGGGTTATCCACCGAATCGCGGTAGGGAATTACATGGGCAAGAACCATGGCAAGGTCAGCGCAATCACCGGCCAAGAGATATACCTGAGCGAATTCATCGCCGACGGCGGGGGCGGGTGGCTGGTCCGTGACGCCTCCATCGCGCTGGAAGACAGCTAGTCGCTCGAGCGATGGACCCGAAGAGGCACCGCAATGAACAGCAACAAGGAAAGCTCAGTGATTCAACCGCAAATCCGTGTAAGAGGGCGCAGCATGCGTAATTCAGGAAAAGGACTTCTCAGGCGGCTCATTTTGATCGTTGCGGTCATGCCCCTCGCAACGGCATTCGCGGCGACCAGCGTAACGGGCATCGATCATGCCGCCACGGCCGACGGTGGCGTCAGAATCACGCTTCAAATCGATGGCGACGATCCGCAGGTCAGCGTGTTCGCGACCGAGAGCCCGGCCAGGGTCGTTCTCGACCTTGCCGAAACCAGCAACGAAGCGGGCTCGGGACCCGTATACGTGGGACAGGGCCTCGTTGAACAGTACGAGGCGAGCGCCGCCGGCGGCAGAACGCGGCTGGTGGTGGATACGTCCAGTGCGGCCGCCTACGATTACAGTTCGGCCGGCGGACAGGTGGTGCTGACCATTGCAGGGGGCGGCGAAGCCATGGCTGCAGCTCCCCGCCCCCAAGCTGAGGGTAGCGGTTTCAACGTGACCAACGTCGACTTCCGGCGCGGCGAAGAGGGTCAGGCGCGCATCATTGTCAGCCTCGACCGGCCCGGCGCGAGCATGTCGGTGACGGAAGGCAACAACGAACTGAGGCTGGATATCTTCAACAGCTATCTGCCGGACGCCCTCGATCAGCGTCTCGACGTGATGGACTTCGCGACGCCCGTCCAATTCATCGACAGCTACGGTTCGGGCTCCGTAACACGGCTGGAGATCGCTACGACCGGCCTGTTCGAGCACCTCGCCTATGAATCCGGCAACGACCTGATCGTCGAGGTCAGCGAAGCCTCCCAGAGCGCGCTATCCGCGGAAAAAACCGAGGTCAAGTTTTTCGAGGACAAGGTCTACGAGGGCACGCGGGTCACATTCAACTTCCAGGATATTCCCGTGCGCGCCGTGTTGCAGTTGATCGCGGACGTGTCCGATCTCAATATCGTGGTGGCCGATAACGTCCGCGGCAGGCTCACCCTGCGGCTGACAAACGTGCCGTGGGACCAGGCGCTGGACATCATTATGGACGCGCGGAACCTCGACAAGCGCCTGAATGGCAACGTTCTGTGGATCGGGCCGACCGGCGATATCGCAGCTCGCGAACAGCAGTTGCTGCAGGCTCAGCTGGACCGCCGGATTCTCGAGCCGCTGCAAACCGTGCTGATCCCGGTGAGTTATGCCAAGGCCAGCGCGTTGGCAAGCCTGATTCAGGAATCGACGAACGCGGTGGACAGCGAATACGGTCTGCTGTCCGAGCGCGGTTCCGTAACCGTGGACGCGCGCACCAACACGTTGCTGGTTACCGATACGGCGGATCGCATCATCGAGATCCAGGAACTCGTCACGGAGCTCGACTACGCGGTGCGCCAGGTCCAGATCGAATCGCGCATCGTCGTCGCGAATTCGGATTTCGCACACGAACTGGGTGTCCGGTTCGGAGTGACCGCGTTGCATCTCGGCAGCAATATCGGCGTTCTCGCCGCCGACGGAAGCGCTGCGGATATTGTCAATCCGTCCATTAATCCTCGTGGTGATGACCTGCTCGACATCCCTTCCTATCCAAACAGGTACCAGGTCAATTTGCCTTCTCCGAGTGCGAGTGCATCGACGCTCGGTCTGTCCTTCCTGACGAGCGACATCATTCTCGACCTCGAATTGTCGGCTCTGGAAGCGGAGGGAGAGGGTGAGGTGATCTCGACGCCCCGGGTCATCACGGCCAACCAGGCAGAGGCCTTCGTACAGCAGGGTGTGGAGATTCCGTACGAGCAGTCGACCTCGTCCGGAGCGACGGCCGTTCAGTTCAAGGAAGCCGTTCTGGAGTTGAAAGTCACTCCGCTTATCACGCCGGACAATCGCGTGCAGATGGATCTCAGCGTAAAACAGGATACGGTGGGCGAGATTTTCCAGACGTCGCGCGGTGGCTCGGTGCCATCGATCGATACGCGTGAACTCCAGACCACGGTGCTGGTGTCCAATGGTGACACGATCGTGCTGGGCGGTATTTTCCAGGACGAAAACAACTCCCGGGAGGAGAAAGTGCCGTGGCTCGGTGATATCCCCGTGGCGGGAGCGCTTTTCCGCCGCCGGGCGAATGAAAATAAAAAGCGGGAATTGCTGATATTCGTGACACCCACCATCGTGGATGATCGCGCCGTTCTCTGATACAAGCATCAGGTGCAGAGTGAAAGCCCGGGCCAGGCCCGGGCTTTTCTCTTGAGCTGAACCGCGTGCTCGAGCATACCGGGAGCCCCGACCTGCCGTTCGCCGAGGCCTGCGAACGCAATCGGGAGCCGATCCTCGCGGCGCTTCTGCCGCACATGCCCGGGCGCGGCATCGCATTGGAAATCGGTTCGGGCACCGGTCAGCACGTGGTGTTCTTCGCGCCGCGCTTCTCCAGGGTAAGCTGGCAGCCGAGCGATCGCCTCGAGCACTTGCCGGGCCTCAATGCCCGTATCCGCGCGGAAGGCAGCGCGAATATCCTGCCGGCCATCGAGCTCGATGTCCGCGGCGTCTGGCCAGATCGGAATTTCGCGGCCGTATATTCAGCCAACACCGCGCACATCATGGGCTGGCCGGAGGTCTGCGACATGGTGTCCGGCATTGGTCGGCGGTTGGAGCCCGGCGGGACCTTCTTCCTCTATGGCCCGTTCAATGAGGGCGGCAGGGCGACAGCCGGGAGCAACGCGGAATTCGACCGGCATTTGCAGGCGCGCGACCCGGCCATGGGCTTGCGCGATGTCGAAGCACTCGATGCGCTGGCGCGACAGCACCGAATGAGACTGAACGAGCGGATTGCGATGCCGGCCAACAACCAGTTGCTGGTATTCTCGCGGCATGATGGGAAGCGCACGAATGAGTGACCGGTTCGAGCCAGGCGCCGGCGAGCGCAAAGCCCTGGTCGCGCAGGCCCGGGCGCTGCTCTCGGGCCAGCGCGATCTGGTGGCCAACGCGGCGAATCTGTCTTCGCTGCTGTTCCATGGCATGACAGACCTGAATTGGGCCGGATTCTATTTCGTCAAGGGTCGTGAACTGGTGGTCGGACCGTTTCAGGGCAAGCCCGCCTGCGTGACGATTCCACTTGGTCGCGGCGTGTGCGGAACCGCAGCCGAGGAACGGGCGATTCAGCGCGTGGCTGACGTCCATGCCTTCGACGGACACATCGCCTGTGATGTCGAATCCCGTTCTGAGATCGTCTTGCCACTGATTGTTGACGGTTCGGTGCGCGGTGTCCTCGACCTCGACAGCCCGCTGTTGGATCGATTCGACCGGCATGACGAGGAAATGCTGAAGGAGATCGCCGAGGCTTTCGTC
>Ga0316201_10002879_pt1 | contig 12459 bp, 9 predicted proteins | sample CS6wburrow_MG_FD_204516 | JGI IMG/M metagenome (GOLD analysis project Ga0316201, IMG submission 204516) | Coastal sediment microbial communities from Delaware Bay, Delaware, United States - CS-6 worm burrow | ecosystem: Environmental > Aquatic > Marine > Coastal > Sediment | place: USA: Delaware... | reverse complement strand
TTCTGGGTCTTATATTAGTAAAAAACAAGTCCAAATGGTGGCTTTTGGGTGGCGTGATTATGTCACTTGTTTTATCGTGGGGCAAAAATTTTGGATTACTCACAGATTTCATGATTGATTATTTTCCGCTTTACAATAAGTTCAGGGCAGTTTCCTCTATCCAAGTGATTTTGGAACTCTGTGCACCGGTCTTGGCCATATTGGCTTTGAAAGAATTATTCGATGCTGCAGTAGATAAAAACACGAAGTTAAAAGCTTTAAAGATTGCAGTGTTCACAATCTTTGGTATTGGTGTTGCCTTGTTTTTGTTAAAAGGCGCTTTTAGTTTTGAAAGTTTTTCAGACGAAACATTGAAACGCTATTATGGCGATGAGATTCTTTCTTTGATACAGTTAGATAGAAAGATCGTTTATACAAACGACCTTTTTAGAACTTTGATTTTTATTGCGTTGGCGGCCGGGGTAATTTGGTTGTATTTGAAGGAAAGGTTAAAAGAAAACATTCTTATAATCTTACTGGGAGTATTAATAGTTGTTGATTTGGTAGGTGTGGATATGCGTTATGTAAACCAAGAGAACTTTGTGTCCAAACGTAGAATGTCCGAACCTTTTCCAGAAAGGCCTGTTGATCAACAGATTTTGCAAGATGAAGGGATCTATAGGGTGTATAACCCGCAAGAAGGATTAAATGGTGCAAGCACCTCGTTCTATCATAAATCCATTGGTGGCTATCATGCGGCTAAACCTGCGGGATTACAGGATTTGTTCGATTTTTATGTATACAAGGGCAAAATTGAGATTCTGAACATGCTTAATGTGAAGTATGTCATTCAACAAGATGAAGAGGGTAAAAGCACTCCTGCCATGAATCCTGATGCCAATGGCAATGCCTGGTTTGTCAGTAAATTGATTGAAGTGAAGTCAGCCGATGAAGAAATCAAGGCATTGGACAATATGGATGTCAAAAACGAAGCAGTAGTCAACACATCACGCTTTGCAAACATTAATAGGTTTAACTTTCATACGGATTCATTAGCGACCGTGGCATTAACAGATTATAAACCAAACCATCTTACCTATAAAGCTTCTAACCCTAACACGGGGGTTTTGGTTTTTTCTGAAATGTATTATGAAAATGGATGGAATGCTTATGTAGATGGTAAGCTAAAAGACCATTTTAGAGTAAATTATGTATTAAGGGCCCTAAATGTATCTGGCGGTGATCATACGATTGAATTCAAATTTGAACCCGAAGTAGTTAAAAAAGGAAGTCAAATAACTTTGGCAAGCTCCATTGTTCTTGGTTTGATTGTCTTAATGGGAATAGGATTTTCCTTTAGGCACGCTACCAAAAAAGAGGAGGACTAATGAAAAAGGCATTAATCATTACGTACTATTGGCCTCCCGCTGGGGGACCAGGAGTGCAGCGATGGTTGAAATTCGTAAAATACCTTCCAGATTTTGATATAACCCCGATTGTTTATATACCTGAAAATCCAAATTATCCCATTATTGATGCCTCTTTTGTAAGTGAGATTCCAGAGGAGGTTACAATTTATAAGAATCGGATTAAAGAACCTTATAAGTTGGCAAGCCTATTCTCAAAGAAACAAGCAAAACGTATAAGCTCCGGAATCATTAAGACCAAAAATCAATCTTTCATGGAGAAGATAATGTTATGGGTTAGGGGAAATTTCTTTATTCCTGATGCCCGAAAAAATTGGGTGAAACCTTCGGTAAAATTCTTATCGGATATTATTGAACAAGAGGAAATTGATACAATTATTACAACGGGGCCGCCTCACAGTGTTCATTTAATTGGGTATCATTTGAAACAGAAGGGAAAACTCAAATGGCTAGCTGATTTTAGGGACCCTTGGACATCTATCGGATATCATAAAGAACTTAAACTTTCTACGAAATCCAAACAGAAACATAAAGAACTGGAGCGATTGGTCTTAAATACGGCTGACCACTTAATTGTTACCAGCCAAACAACGAAAGAAGAGTTCAATGGTCTTACCGAAAAGCCAATTTCTGTAATTACCAATGGATATGATTCTGATTATAAAGGTGATATGGCAAAAACAGATAAATTCACGCTTTCACACATTGGTTCATTACTTTCAGAAAGGAACCCTGCTGTATTGTGGAGGGTTTTGGCGCAATTGCTTGCAGAGAATGAGCGCTTCAAGCAACATTTTAAACTGTGCTTGGCCGGTGTTGTAAGTGAAGATGTACTGAAGAGTATTTATGATTCAGGCTTAGAGCAATATACTGAATTATTGGGTTATGTATCGCATGACAGGGCAATACAACTTCAGCAAGAATCACAGGTTTTGTTGTTGGTAGAGATTGATTCCCCTGAAACTCAAGGAATACTTCCAGGGAAGCTATATGAATATATGGTAGCGAAACGCCCCATACTTGCCATTGGACCAAAAAACTGGGATGCCAATCAAATTATTTCAAATACCAATACAGGGGTTGTTTTTAACTATGAATCCAAAACCGATTTAAAAAATGTAATTTTAAAATGGTTTGCTGCCTATCAAAAAGGTAATCTCTATACCGAATCCAAAGGTGTTGAAAAGTATAGCAGGAGGGAGCTTACCCGGGAATTGTCCAAATTGATTTAATGGGAATAGTCACTAAACAAGCGCTAAATAACACTTTCATCACCTATTTTGGTTTTGGCTTTGCAGCAATCAATACTTTATTCCTGTATACCAATTTTTTAACGGATGAGTATTATGGCTTGGTAACCGTGATATTGGCTACTTCTGCCGTTTTAATGCCACTCCTTGCGTTTGGTGTGCCAAATACCTTGGTAAAGTTTTATAGTGGTTTTAAAGATGGGGAAACAGGGGGTTTTGACACGCTAATGCTTCTTTTGCCCTTGACATTAATACTTCCCATTGCACTTATTGCCTTTTTTTTTAATGAAACAGTAGGTGGCTTTATATCCCAAGAAAACACCATAGTTAAAGACTATATTTGGCACATCTTTCTTATCGGTATGGCCATGGCGTATTTCGAGGTATTCTATGCTTGGTCCAAAGTGCAAATGAAATCTGTTTTTGGTAATTTCATGAAAGAAGTCTTTAATAGGATAGGGGTAATGATCCTATTGTTTTTAGTTTATTTTGACATTATTTCTGTTGACTTTTTCTTAAAAGCATTGGTGGCATTATACCTTTTGCGCACCCTAATTATGAAATTGTACGCCTATAAATTGAAGATGCCCAAGCTGAACTTTAGATTTCCTACCAATATTCGCTCTATCCTTAATTACAGTGTATTGATCATCCTTGGAGGATCTGCAGCGGTTATCATTCTGGAGATCGATAAGGTGATGCTCAATCAATATATACAGATTGAAAATGTTGCCTATTATGGCGTAGCAATATATATAGCAACGACCATTATTGTCCCATCAAGGGCCATGCATCAAATTACTTATCCTTTAACGGCGGAAATACTCAACAAGAAGGATCAACCGGCATTAAAATCGCTCTATCAAAAATCATCCTTAACACTTTTTATTGCATCAGGAATTTTATTTGTTCTTATCATTACGAATTTGAACGAATTGTTTTTGGTGCTTCCTGAAGAATATCGAGGTGGATTCATCATCGTTTTTTTAATAGGCTTGACAAAGGTCTATGATTCTCTTTTAGGGAATAATAATGCCATTCTATATAACTCAGACTACTATAGAACCTTGTTGGGAATGGGTATTTTATTGGCGGTTCTTGTGGTACTACTTAATATCTGGCTTATTCCCACTTTGGGGCTGAATGGCGCTGCATTGGCTACATTCATTGCTATTGTCATCTATAATACCATTAAGTTGGTTTACGTAAAATCTAAATTTAATATTTTACCTTTTACTCTTGAGACAGTAAAGGTTTTTGGACTTCTTTTGGTATTGGGAAGTGTATTTTTCTTCGTGACCTTACCGTTTCACCCTATTGTAAACATTTTACTAAAGAGTGCATTGACCGTAATTCTTTATTTAGCTCTCCTATATCGGTTTAAAATATCAGAGGATGTTTATGGGATGCTTTCAAGATTCTTGAAAAAATAAACCCTGACGGAAATATTTCACATCAGGGCTTAAACAACTAACCAACCTAAAAACTATTTTAATATGTTCTAGTGCTTCTTGATTTTGTGGCTCTAGAGCTTTTACTTCTACTGCTCGTACTTCTTGCTGCTACACTTCTACTTCGAGAAGGTGACTTACTTACCGTTCTTTTGTTAGAACTGCGTGTTGAAGGTCGCTGGGCAACCGACTTCTGGGTTCTAGTAGTACTACTGCGTACGTTCCTGCTCTGGGTTCTGTTTTCAGGTTTTTTGTACGTCTTGGTACTTCTAGTTACCGTTCTACTTCGGGGCGTCTGTGTTACCGTTCTTTTAGTAACGGCATTTCGCTGTGGCGACCTAACAGTAGTTGATCTTTTTGTTACCGTTCTGTTATTTGATGGTCTAGCATCATTTTTACGAACTGATCTTCTTTCAATGTTCTTGGATCTATCAACAGCTGTTCTTCCGGCTACTTTTGCGTTAGAACGGTTTGACCTTGTTCCAGTATTTCTTATTTTATCATTTCTATTACCATTAGATCTATATGATTTGTAAGAATCGTTGTTTCGAGCTACACTTCTATTGCTTCGAGTATCATAACTTCTTCTACCGCTATTATCTCGTTGAACTACGCGTTTATCATTTCTGTAAACTGAAGCTCTTTCATGTCGAACTTTATTATATCTGTGCTCTCTTCCAATTTTGGCATAAGCTCTACGCCTATTATATCTGTAAGGATTATAGTAGGTATATCTGTATGGTGTATAGTACCTTCTATAGGGTCTGTTGAACACTAAGCTAAATCCAAAAGCGGGTCTTGCAAAGTAGCTATGGAATGGTCTATAAACATAGTGTCTGTTATAGATATTTATATATCCAGTGTGATAAGCATAGTGGCCATAATGGTTGTAATGTACATACATACCACCCATTCTATATACTCTGTTATTTCTGTAGCGAATATCAACATCACCTACTTGGGTTACACGACCGTAATGGTCATAATAAATAGGAACATTCTCCACCTGAATTACCGCACCATAATCATCATATTGTGCATAAGGACTATAATCATAGCCTGAATTAAATGTAACGCCGTCTCTTCGACCGCTTACACGATTATCAATATAAAAGTCAAACTCTCCATCGGGATAAACTGAAAACGTAATGCCATTCTCAACAAAAATGAATGAGTTATTGTATTTATAAGCATTGCGTATTGCAACCTTATCTTCAACTGTACTAGCCATGATACCCGTGGTACCTAAAATGAGGGCTGTAAAAAGTAGTACTAAATTTCTCATGATATAAGGTTTTAAATTCCCGAATGCAACTATTCACATTCGATTAGTATATACCAAACAGCGTGCCAGAAATTTTTTAATTATGTTATATTGTTGATAATCAAGAGTATATAAATATATTTAATTGCTAAGTATTGCAATTGTGGGAATTTGTTTTGAAGTTTTTTGTAAGGGGATTTGATTGCCTAGGATTTATTAATGGAACTGACCAACCGTCTTAAACGACAAACCACCAACTTACAATTATTTCCCAATTCAGAGTTTTTCCCTTAAGTAATTGGCGGTAAATGAAGTTTTGCTTTTAATAATTTGTTCAGGAGTACCTTGAGCAAGTAATTGCCCACCATTTTCACCACCTTCCGGGCCAAGATCAATAATATGGTCTGCACATTTAATAAGCTCAATATTATGTTCAATAACAATAACGGAGTGCCCGCGGGCGATGAGCGCGTCAAATGATTTTAATAATTTTTTGATATCGTGAAAATGTAAACCGGTTGTTGGCTCATCAAAAATAAATAAGGCTTTGTCTTTTGATATCCCTTTTACTAAAAAGGAAGCCAATTTAATACGCTGTGCCTCACCACCAGATAGGGTAGAGGATGATTGGCCCAAGGTTACATAACCAAGACCCACCTCTCGTAGTGGATTTAATTTGCCCATAATTTTGGATTGCCCATGCTTTTCAAAAAAGTCAATTGCGTCGTCAATGGTCATGTTTAGGATATCATCAATGCTCGCATCTTCAAATTTTACTTCTAGTACTTCTTTTTTAAATCGTTTTCCACCACAAGTGTCACATTCAAGATGAACATCGGCCATGAACTGCATCTCTACAGTTATTTCACCTTCTCCCTTGCATTTTTCACAGCGACCACCATCAACATTGAAAGAGAAATGCTTGGCCTGGTACGCTCTGATTTTACTTAACTTCTGTGAGGCGAAAAGCGCACGAATATCATCATATGCTTTGATATAAGTAACTGGATTAGAACGCGATGATCTGCCAATTGGGTTTTGGTCAACGAATTCAACCTTCTTCAAAGATTCATAATTGCCTTCAAATGAGGTGAATTGCCCGGCTTTTTCCCCATAACCACCAACTTCTTTTAGAATTACAGGATAAAGTAACTTTTTGACCAATGTACTTTTACCGCTACCAGATACCCCGGTTATCACGGTTAGCATGTTCAAGGGGAAAGAAACGTCTATATTTTTTAAATTGTTTTCCCGAGCTCCCTTGATCTCAATGTAATTTTTTGAAGTTCTTCTTTCTTTGGGAACTACTATTTCTATTGTCCCGTTCAAATAACCAGCTGTTAAGGATGTAGATTGAAGAATTTCGTCTAAAGTACCATGTGCTACCACTTCACCGCCGTGTGTTCCGGCTTCAGGACCTATATCAATTACTTCATCGGCAGCCATCATAATATCCTCATCGTGTTCCACCACGATAACGGTATTTCCTAAATCGCGCAAGGATTTCAAAACATCTATGAGGTTTTCAGTATCCTTGGGGTGTAATCCAATACTGGGTTCATCTAATATATACATGGAGCCTACAAGGCTGCTGCCTAAAGAAGTTGCCAAATTTATGCGTTGACTTTCGCCTCCAGACAAGGTGTTCGATTTTCTGTTTACGGTGAGATAATTAAGTCCTACTTTTTCCAAAAAGCCCAATCTTGTATTTATTTCTTTCAATAATCGAGTTGCTATTTGCTCATCATATTTATTTAATGAAATATTTTCAAAGAATGTAACCAACTTCTTGATGGGTAATTCAACCAAATCTGAAATTGATTTACCCGCTACTTTTACATAATCTGCTTCTTTACGCAAGCGTTTACCGTGACAAACATTACATTTTGTTTTACCTCGATATCGCGAAAGCATGACCCTATTTTGTATTTTATAGCTTTTCTCCTCTAGCATTCCGAAGAATCTATGAAGTCCGGTAAAATGTGAATTACCTACCCAAACCAATTGTTTTTGTTCCTCAGAAAGCTGAAACCATGGTTTATGAATGGGAAAATCAAATTTGTAGGCCGAGTTCACCAATTCATCGCGATACCAGCCCATACTTTCGCCTCGCCAGGGAAAAACCCCATTTTCATAAACAGAAAGCGCTGTGTTTGGCACGACCAAATCTTCATCAATACCAATTACATCACCATATCCTTCACATTTTGGGCAAGCGCCATAAGGGTTATTAAAACTGAATAAATGCACATTGGGTTCTAAAAAAGATATTCCATCTTTTTCAAACCTATTATTGAATACGGTTTGCTTACCAGTAGCAAGTTCTTCGATGACACATTCCCCTTTCCCTTCAAAAAAGGCTGAATCAATGGCATTGGCCAATCGATTATAAAAATCTTCATCGTCTTTGGTTATGATCCGGTCTATGACCAGACTAAAATTGTGACCAATATCTTTTGGTGCGGCATCAATACGAATAACCTTCCCATTATGTTTGATTCTGGCATATCCCTGTTTAGAAAAAAGCTGCAGCGATTTTATAGGGTCTCGGTCATCTTTTATTACAATTGGCGCTAGTAATAATAATTTTTCCCCTTCACTGAAACCCTGAACATGTTTTACAACATCAGTTACCCTATGCTTTTTTACCTCTTCCCCTGATATCGGAGAAATGGTCCGACCAATGCGTGCATAAAGTAATTTTAGATAATCGTATATCTCAGTGGTAGTACCTACCGTTGACCGAGGATTTGTAGAATTTACTTTTTGCTCAATAGCTATGGCAGGGGCAATACCTTTTATATAATCTACTTTGGGTTTGTTCAATTTGCCTAAGAATTGTCGAGCATAGGAAGATAGGCTTTCAACATAACGTCGCTGACCCTCTGCATACAAAGTATCGAATGCCAAAGTGGATTTGCCTGAACCGGAAAGCCCTGTTATCACAACCAGTTTATTCCGGGGAATAACAACATCAATATTTTTTAAATTATGCAGCTTAGCACCTTTGATGATGATATTTTCCTTAGGATTTACGTCTAGTATTGAGGGCATAATCTAAATTAGTTTGCAAAGATACAATATGTGAAATGCAATCGCCAACAAAGTAGAATTATCCTCTAAAATCATGATAATAACAATACAATTTTTTTATAACCTTTATTTTTTTCTATATTTGAACTCAATTAAATGTTTATTCGCCTATAGCAAGACAATTACTTTTTTAAAATTAGTGTATACCCCAAAAGGCCTTTTCTATTGAATTGGCCCCTAGTTTTAACCAAAAAAAGTAATTGATATGGACCTTCAAATTGCAGATTCCCTACTTATAAAGAACTACATCAACGGAGACGAAAGGGCTCTTGAAACATTAATCAATAGGCATAACCAACGACTTAGCAGTTTTATTTATTCCAAGGTAAGCGACCGTGAGATTACCGAGGATATTTTTCAAGACACTTTTATTAAAGTAATCAAAACCTTGAAAAGGGGCAGGTATAATGAAGAAGGTAAGTTTTTGCCTTGGGTAATGCGCATTGCACATAACCTAATTATAGATCATTATAGAAAGAATAGTAGGATGCCTTTATTTGAAGGTACCAGTACATTTAATATTTTTTCAGTAATAAGCGATGAAAAGTTGAATATAGAAAAGCAACTTATAAAAAATCAAATCGACGAAGATTTGGTACTTCTTATTGATGAATTACCTGCTGACCAAAGAGATGTTTTGGTAATGCGTATATATAAGGATATGAGCTTCAAGGAAATTTCCGAAAATACTGGGGTTAGCATAAACACCGCTTTGGGGCGAATGCGTTATGCATTAATCAATCTTAGAAAGATTATTGAGGAGAATAATATTGTTTTAACGAATTAATCATTCCATAGGTCGAGCATTGAATAGTTTTGACGAATTAAAAAGCCTTAGGTCGAACGTATTTACTATATTTATCCATGTAGCGTTTTCTTAATGAAGCAATACTGAAAAAAACATGGAAAAAATTTACGTTAAGAATAAAAGCAACTGTAAAATTGTAAAAGCCAAACCTGAAACTATTCAGTTTTTATTGAATTATTCCAAATCATTAAAGATTACTGAGGCGAATGGTATAAAGTTCGAAAGTAATATGAACTAAAAAGGCTTTGATAAAATATTTAAACCCTTATTACATATGTAGTAAGGGTTTTTTTATGCCCCAAACTGAAATATGAGTTACAATTACCTATCTATTGTATTGATTACCCATTCAATTTATGACAATAGTATACAAGATGGATGCAACTACAATAATCTCAAAATATTGTAATAAAAATCAAAATTGATTGTTTCACATCAAAATCCAAGGGTTTGACAACATAGTTTTTTCCACACACCACGTTTTATCTAGTTTTAGGTCATAATTAAAGAATAGCACTGTTTTAGAATAGACGGTGTTAAAACTCAAAGTAAGACCAAATAACTAATATCAAGCTTTAACTAAACAAAGCTCTAAATCTTAAAAAAAAGTATTTTTGTATGGAACTACAAATCGAAGATTCAGTACTAGTAAGAGATTACATCAGTGGAGAAGAAAAAGCGCTGGAAATCTTGATCAACAGACATAACCAACGTATTTCAAGCTTTATCTATTCCAAAGTATTGGACAGAGATATTACGGAGGATATTTTTCAGGATACATTTATCAAAGTAATCAAAACCTTAAAGAAAGGTACTTATAGTGAAGAGGGTAAGTTTTTACCATGGGTCATGCGAATTGCCCATAACCTTATCATAGATCACTTTAGAAAGAATAAAAGAATGCCCATGTTTGAAGGTAATGATGACTTTAATATCTTTTCTGTAATAGGGGATGATAAGTTAAATGCCGAAAAACAACTTATTAAAGACCAAATCAATACAGACTTAAGATATCTTATTGATGAATTGCCAGATGATCAGCGAGAAGTACTTTTAATGCGCATATATAAAGATATGAGCTTCAAGGAGATTTCAGAAAATACCGGAGTAAGTATAAATACGGCATTAGGTAGAATGAGATATGCCCTTATTAACCTTAGAAAGATCATTGATAAAAACAATATTGTTCTTACAAATTCATAGGACTTACTTAGTTAAAACAATATTTTGATTTTAGTTGCGTTATTCTAGCATAACAATACTATAATCAATATGGAAAAAATTTACTTTGAGAATCAAAAAAAGAGCAGTCCGGTCATGGCCTGCGGAGAAACAATCCAGTTTTTGACCAATTATTCCAAGTCACTCTGGTTTTTTCATCAAAACAATTTAGAGTTTGAAATAAACTTAAATTAATAAAAAGACCCGCTAACTGCGGGTCTTTTTATTTTTATAATACGCATTCAATACTGTCTTTCTACCTATTGTTTTGGTAATGATATCTTTCTCAAGATCCCAACCTCTTGCTGGGCAGTATTCACGACCGTACCAGATGATCTGCAAATGAAGATCATTCCATATTTCTTTTGGAAATATTTTTTTGGCATCTTTCTCGGTTTGGACTACATTTTTACCGCTTGAGAATCCCCATCGGTACATTAACCTATGAATATGTGTATCTACCGGAAAGGCTGGCGTACCAAAAGCTTGGGAAACAACCACACTTGCGGTTTTATGCCCCACCGACGGAAATTCTTCCAGCAGTGCTATATCATTTGGTACTTTACCACCATATTTTTCAATCAAAATTTGTGATAATCCATGAATACCTTTTGATTTCATCGGCGATAGTCCTACGGGTTTGATTATTTCACGAATTTCTTCCACCTTCAACTTAACCATATCGTAAGGGTTATCGGCTTTCGCAAAAAGTAATGGTGTTATTTGATTAACCCTAACATCAGTACTTTGTGCCGACATTAGCACTGCGATTAAAAGGGTGTATGGGTCTTTATGGCTTAAAGGAACAGGGATTGTTGGATATATATCCTGAAGTGTTTTTATGGTAAAATCGACCTTTTCTTTTTTTGTCATATTAAGCTTAATTTAGCCATAAGTAAAGAATTGCTAATTTATAAAAATTGATTATGAATACATTACAAGTAGGGGATAAGGTTCCAGGATTTGTTTCTAAAGACCAGGATGGCAATACAATAAGTTTAGCTGACTATAGCGGGAAGAAACTGATTGTTTTTTTCTATCCCAAAGCCAGTACTCCTGGGTGTACAGCAGAAGCCTGTAATTTAAGGGACAATTACAAAGAATTACAATCCCAAGGTTTTGAATTAATAGGCGTAAGTGCCGATTCTGAAAAAAGGCAGACAAATTTCAGGAACAAATACGAATTTCCATTTCCATTATTGGCTGATGAGGACCATACTGTAATTAATACTTTCGGAGTCTGGGGACCTAAAAAGTTTATGGGTCGCGAATATGATGGAATTCATAGAAAGACCTTTGTCATTAATGAGGAAGGTGTTGTGGTCAAAGTGATAGATAAGGTGAAGACCAAAGACCACGCAGCGCAATTAATTGATTGATAGCCGGTTTAGAGCATAAAAAACGTCCTGACATTGCTATCAGGACGTTTTTTTGTATTATGAAGGATTAAACTTTTTCCTCGCTACTCTGTTTAACTTTTGGAATAAATAGGTTTTTTTCTTTAATGATGTCTGCAATACCCTCAGGCAAAGCATCTTCCCATCCTTTTTCGTGATTCACTAACTTTTTGAACACATCTCTAGAAAAAATGTGCATAATCTCAGGATCATAATCAATAATGTCCATTACTTTTCCATTGTATTTAAAGAACTTATAAAGCTCTTTCATTCTAGGATGAACCTTCACGTTATTACTTGTCATTATATGACCTGTTTCCGCGTTCTTCATAGGATATAGATACACCTGCAGTTCCTTAAAGAACAATTTTCCAAAAGCTTCCAAAATACCACCACTCAAATGGCGATAGTATTTTTCGTCGAAAATATCAACCAGGTTGTTGACACCCATTGTCAGGCCGATTTTCGCCTTGGTATAGTTGTTAAAGTATTCAACCAGCTTATAGTATTCTTGGAAGTTTGAAATCATTACCGAATGGCCCAATGAGCATAGTAATTCTGCCCTGTCC
>Ga0316201_10002878_pt1 | contig 12459 bp, 8 predicted proteins | sample CS6wburrow_MG_FD_204516 | JGI IMG/M metagenome (GOLD analysis project Ga0316201, IMG submission 204516) | Coastal sediment microbial communities from Delaware Bay, Delaware, United States - CS-6 worm burrow | ecosystem: Environmental > Aquatic > Marine > Coastal > Sediment | place: USA: Delaware... | reverse complement strand
TTGTATTTTCAGCGTCTTGTTTACAACCAATCAAGAGCAATATGGGCAATATAAAAAGGAAGTGTGCTTTCATTTTTTAAGTGCTTTAGTGTCCTCTTAAAAATACTATAAATTTGAGTATTTATCCGAATAATTTGCGAACAACATCTTCTATCCGGGATACTTCAACTACCTGGATCGTATGTTTTTTGATGCCAATTTTATTATTTTTAGACACATAAATTGTAGTAAATCCCAATTTTTGGGCTTCCAGAATCCGCTGATCAACCCGGCGTACCGGCCTTATTTCACCTGCCAGCCCAATTTCCGCAGCAAAACAAACCCCTTTCTTCAGAGGTATGTCTGCATTGCTGGAAAGTATAGCGGCTACTACCCCTAAATCGATGGCGGGGTCATCAACAGTGATCCCACCTGTGATATTCAGAAAAACGTCTTTGACCCCTAATTTAAATCCTGCCCGTTTTTCCAATACGGCTAAGAGCATATTGAGCCTTTTGGAGTTAAAACCTGTAGTTGTTCTTTGAGGGGTGCCATAAACAGCCGAGCTTACCAATGCCTGGATTTCGATTAATAGCGGCCGCATCCCTTCTATGGTAGCCACTATGGCGGTACCGCTCAATTCTTCCTCATATTTGGAGATCAGGATCTCTGAAGGATTGCTCACCTCACGGAGCCCATCTCCCTGCATTTCATAGATGCCTAATTCTGCCGTAGAGCCAAACCGGTTTTTAAGGGCTCGTAAGATTCTATAGACATAGTTTCGATCTCCTTCAAACTGTAATACGGTATCTACCATATGCTCTAAGATCTTGGGTCCGGCCAGGGAACCGTCTTTGGTAATATGACCGACCAGAATTAACGGGATATTCGTTTCTTTGGCAAATTTGATAAGTTCCGCTGCGCATTCCCGTATCTGCGAGATACTCCCGGCAGAAGATTCTATATAATCTGAATGTAAGGTTTGAATGGAATCGATCACTACGATGTCAGGAGCTATGGTGGCTATCTGCTGAAATATTTGCTGTGTTTTTGTTTCGGTAAGGATAAAACAAGAGGTGCTTTGGGGATGGATTCGGTCTGCCCTCATTTTTATTTGCTTAAGGCTTTCTTCTCCTGAAACATACAAGGTTTTATAAGGAAGTCGCAGCGCAATCTGTAAAAGTAAGGTGCTTTTCCCGATACCGGGCTCGCCTCCCAGCAATACCAGAGATCCGGGTACTAATCCGCCTCCCAGAACCCGGTTGAATTCCTGATCCAACACATTGAGGCGTACTTCTTTTTCAGTACTTATTTCATGGACCTTTATTGGTTTTGAGGGTTTGGCTGAAGTTGTAGCTGCTGTTTTCCATCCAGGTTTATCCTCTTTTTGGATAACCTCTTCCACAATGGTGTTCCATTCGCGGCATGCGCTGCATTGTCCTACCCATTTGGCGTATTGGGTGCCACAGTTCTGACAGAAGAAAGCTGTTTTTGTTTTAGCCATAAAACACAATAGGTTTTGGCTAAAGATATTGTTGTTGAAACTAAAAACAAAAGAATCTCCCCAGTTTAAAAAGCTGCTATGGATTTACAGCTCGCAGGAAGATCTATGGGTATCAATATCCGAAATCTGCTTTGATGGCATCGATCTTTTCCAGGGCTAATTCCTTGGTAAGGAAGTCTATTTCCTGCATTCCAAAAGCTTTCTCAAAGGTTCTCAAGGCTTTCTTGCCTTCCCCTAATTCTTCATAATACTCTGCCTCAAAGAAAAAGCCCATCATAGTTTCCGGGAATTCCCGTTTACATAGTTCAGACAGCGGTTTTAAAGACTCAAAATCGTCTTTTTTTCTGCTGGCAGCATAAATGGCCATAATATCATTTAAACTCACTTTCTTTTGAAATCCAAACAAATCTTCGATCATGGAATACTTATCTTCCAGATACTTAAAAACCGGCTCTTCCGATGTTAGAATGTTCTCTTTATATTCCTTAGGGCTAATTGGTTTAAATACTTCGAACATTTTTCCCCATGCTTTGCCTAATCCATAGGTTGCGATTGAAATTTCATTGGCATCAGGGTATTCATCAAAGGAATAATGGAAAGTAGGTTTATCAATTGTTTTTAAATTTTTATCCAGTTGTAAAATGGCACTTTTTGAGTTGCTCTTCCCACCAACTATTAAATGATAGAATATTTGCTGGTCGATTGCCATAATACGCTCTGGAACTCTGGTTTCCATTTCAGTAGCCAGCATTGGTGAAATGCTTATAAAGGCTTTGAACATAGAACGATCCTTAAACAAGTAATAATTTCCAAAATTGGCTGTTATGTCATACCCTACGAACATTCTGAAAGGTGCGGTGTTGTAATTGAGGTCCAGGTAGGGAATGATCTCCATACCTAAAAACTCATAAAAAAGTCTTCCTTTTTCAGTTGGGAGACCCGAATCTTCTTCAAAAGCGCAATCGTCCCAACGCAAATCATTTTCACTTTGTTCTATACCTACAACAATGACCTGGGGCATCCCATCAAACCTGCTGTAAAATTTTGCCGTAGCAACTACTTGTTCAAATAGATATTCAGCATCGAGAACCACTACAAGCGGATATTTTTTTTCAGGAGTATAATCCTCAGGGAAATAATAGGAGACATTTCTCCTTTCCTGAAGTTTAAAGGATTCAAATATTTCATTTTTTACCTGGGCAAAAGTTCCAAAAGTCAATAAAAAGGTAAACAGAAGAGGTAAAACGGATTTCATGTTGTTCGTTATTTGATTACAGGAATGCTATCGATTCCTGTTCAATAACGGTAAGAGAAGAAAAGATATTGCACCGAAAACTACAACCATGATTGTTTGTGAAATCCACATAATCCATCCAAAGGCATCCCCTGAGACCGAACTTATACCGTATATGGCCAAGGATTTGCTTACTGCAATAGGATAAAGGCCAATACCACCATTGGTAGTAGACATAGCAAAGGCTCCTGCAATAAAGGCAACAAGTAGCTCGGTTAAAGATAATGACAGCATTTCGGCAACCGTATATTTAATGACCCAAAACATGGCTATATAAGCAGACCAGATAAAAAATGTATGGAATATAAACGCCCATTTATTTTTCATTTTGAATATACTCAGTACTCCATCTAATAGCCCCTTCACAAGATCTCTAACCCTGATGGCCAATCTCGAAGAAGAGCGTCTTAAGAAAGCAAGAAAAACAAACAAAAACAATATACCAGCTGCGACTAAAACCAAAGTGGCAGTAAGGCCAATTCCATTGGCTTTCAGATATTGAAGAATGATTTCGGTTTGAGAGAAAAGTGCGATCACTATAATTAGAAGGAGCATTAGCAGATCTATGACCCGTTCTGTGACGATGGTGCCAAACCCCTTTTGGAACGGAACATTTTCATAGGTTGCCAACGCCGTGGCCCTGAGCACCTCCCCGGATCGCGGAATCCCCAAATTCGTAAAATAGGCCATTAGGATGATTAAAATGTTGTTCATTATTTTAGGGCGGTACCCCAGTGGTTCCAACAGATAATTCCACCGTATGGCCCTCGAGATATGGCTTAGAATACCTATTAGGATTGAAAGTCCTACCCAGAACAGTTTCGCCTCTTTTATATAGTGCACAATCTCCCTTCTGTTTTCGGGTGTAGTAGTATAGTATGAATACCAAACCAAAAAAACTCCCAAGGCAATTGGGAGTATTAATTTTAAGAGTTTTTTTAATTGTGGGCTCAAAACTATTTTAAAAGGTTGTTTTCTTCGTTAGGAAAAATCATGGCAGGGGTAAACTTTTTAGCTTCTTCAATGTCCATCCATGCATAGGTAATTAGGATTAATACATCTCCTACAGCAACTTTTCTGGCAGCTGCACCATTAAGGGTGAGTTCCCCACTGGCCCTTGGGCCTGGGATGGCATAGGTTTCCAGGCGTTCTCCATTATTGTTGTTAACGATCTGGACTTTTTCTCCCCGAATGATGTTCGCAGCATCCATAAGATCTTCATCTATGGTTATACTGCCTATATAATTAAGATCGGCACCGGTAACCTTTACACGGTGAATCTTAGATTTTACAACTTCTATTTTCATTCTGCAAAATTAATCAATTAAGGGCTATATTATCTATAAGCCGAACCCCATCTGCATAAACGGCAATAAAGGCTCTATATTTTCTGTTTTTTTGTTTTCTTCGGACAGGAGTTAATGTATCCACATCCGTGATCTGAATATATTCCAATGTAAAATCGGATTGTTTTTCAAATTCTTCCCGAACATATTCCATCACTTTAGAAGCACTTTTCGTGCCAAATTTTAGTTTGGCAGTCTGCAGGGTTTGGTATATCATTGCTGCTTTCTTGCGCAGGGATGAAGACAATTGTTCATTCCGTGAACTCATGGCAAGTCCTTGAGGTTCTCTTACTATAGGACAACCAATTATTTCAACGGGTAAATTGGTAAGGGCCACTAATTTTCGGATGATTTGTAGTTGTTGGAAGTCTTTTTCTCCAAAATACGCCCTATTGGGCTTTATCAATCTAAGAAGTTGTTCTACAATGGTACCTACACCATTAAAATGGCCCTCCCTGAATTCTCCTTCCATGACCTTGTCCAAGCCTTCAAAATCATATTCCTTTGAGATTAAATTGTTTCTGTACATTTCAGATACAGAAGGAGCAAAAATGATAAGTTCCTCTCTAAAACTTTTTAATAGTTTGAGATCTGCTTCCAGTGTATTTGGATATTTTTGCAAGTCGGCCGGATTATTAAATTGGGTTGGATTCACAAAAATACTCACAACTACCACATCATTATCCGAAATAGCCTTTTGTACAAGGCTAAGATGCCCCTGATGAAGAGCACCCATTGTGGGGACCAAACCCAGTGTATTATTTTCTGTAGTTCGTAGGCCAAGATGCAATTTTAATTCCTTCTTGTCATGTAATACCTGCATACTCCATTTTAAAAGCGAGCAAACTTACTATAAATACTGCTAATCTGTATAATTTTTGTAATTTTGCAGCTACGTTTCTGCGATAAATAAAAGACAACCTGTATGAATGGTAAAAAGATATTGTTTGTATCTTCAGAATTAGTGCCCTACTTACCAGAGAATGAAGTTTCCTTAATGTCTTATGAAGCACCAAGAATGGTGAATAGCAAAGGGGGTCAAATACGTATTTTTATGCCGCGTTATGGCAATATTAATGAGCGTAGACACCAGCTTCATGAAGTTATTAGGCTGTCTGGGATGAATCTTGTGATCAATGATATGGATATGCCATTGATTATCAAAGTTGCTTCGATACCTCGGGAGCGCATTCAAGTCTATTTTATAGACAATGAAGAGTATTTTAAAAGAAAAGCAACTTTCACTGATGAAAACGGGCAAATGTTCTCAGACAATGATGAACGAGCCATTTTCTTTGCGAAAGGAGTTGTGGAGACGGTTAAAAAACTGAACTGGACTCCGGACATTATTCATGTTCATGGATGGATGGCATCCCTGCTGCCCTTGTATTTAAGGCAATACTATGCTGACGAACCTCTTTTTGCCGATAGTAAAATTGTCACTTCGGTTTATGGAAAAAGCTTTGAAGGTAGCTTAGATAAGGAAATTTATAACAAAATAGCTTTTGATGGAATACCGGAAGAAGCAATATCTCTTTTAAAGGACCCCACCTATAATAATATGTTAAAAGTGGGAGTTAATTTTTCAGATGCCATTATTTTAGCCACTGAAGGAATTCCTGAAGAATTACAGGAATATATTACCAACCTCCAAAAACCTGTGTTGCCATATGTTTCTTTGCAAGAATTTGAAGAAGCTTATGCTAATTTTTATAACACTGAAGTTTTAAATTAAGTTCCATGCAATTTTTATTTAGAAGAACAATACCTTTCATAATAGGGATTCTTTTCGTAATCCCATTTGTTTCCTGTGAGGAGGATGTTACTACTATTGGTAATGGTGTTATTGATGGTGATCCATTTGTAACCAATAAAGCCGTTTATGATGTTTTTGCTTTCAATAAGAAGATAGAAGCAGTTCAAACGAATAAACTCCCGGTTTACCAAATAGGCGTTTTTAATGATCCTATTTTCGGGAGAACTACTGCCAGTATAACATCGCAGGTTTCATTGCCAGGTGGTACCGGGAACCCGACATTCGGAACCTATTCCCAAGCAACGGAAAATAAAGCCGATACCGATGAGATCGAATCTACTATAGAAGAAAATGAAACCGTAACCGAGGTTATATTATATATACCCTATTTGCGGAATAATCGTGCTGATTCTGATCTGGATGGTGTGGCCGATGAATTTGATGTAGATCCTTTCGATGCTAACAGTGACAGTGACGGGGATGGACTCACAGATAACCAGGAACGATTGGCAGGTTCTGACCCTTTGAATGAAGATACCGATGGTGATGGTATTCTGGATGCTGAAGATGACAGTACCCTGGCAAACCGTTTTCCGGTAAAACGCGACCTGGACAGTATCTACGGGAATCGCGAAGCTCCCTTTACATTTAAAGTAGAACGCTCTACTTTTTACTTGCGGGATTTGGACCCCAATACTAATTTTCTGGAGGCTCAGGAATATTATTCTAGCCAGGAATTTTCACCCTCTTTTGTATCAGATGTTTTGTTTGAAGGTCCTGTTCAAATTAGTGATGAGCAAACGCTGATTTTTAAAGAAGACGACCCGGATACTGAAGAAGACGAATCTCTGGAAGCGCCTCAGGTTATTGAACCCGGGATCAGAGTACCCCTGGACGCAGCTTTTTTTCAAGAGAACATTTTAAATAAGGAAGGGAAATTTGAATTGATCAGTGATTCCAACTTCAAAGATTTTTTCAGGGGAATTCATATGTCCATTACCCCTATTACGGACGACATCATGCTTTTATTAGACCTAAGAAGCGCAAGTATTTCAATTGCGTATGAATATGACCAGGTAATTGATGGTGATATTGAAAAAGCCGAGCGCCAATTCAATTTGAACCTCTTAACAGGGCAAGGGAACGCACCTATTCAGGGGAATGCAGTAAATACACTTCTTAGTGATGCTTATCCTCCAGAAGTATCAGATAAATTAGATACCGGAGTAAATGCCGATAAAATTTATCTTAAAGGGGCGGCCGGTTCCTTTACCGAAATAAAGTTGTTTGATGCAAACAATGGTGAGGAGTTAATCAATGAAATTAAATCCAAGAACTGGATAATTAATGAAGCAAATCTTGTTTTTTATATAGACAGGGAAACGTTAGATGCAGCTGGGACGGTCCCGGAACCACCGAGGCTATATTTGTACAATGCTGAGAACAGAAATCCCTTGTATAATATTGTTAACGAAAACTCTGTTGCGGACACTCGTTTTGGCATTTACCTGGATTATGATGGCTTTTTGGAGGAAGACAATGAACAGGGAATAAAATACACCGTTCGTATCACAGATCATATCAATAATATAATCATTCGGGATTCAGTAAATGCTACTTTGGGCCTGATAAGTACCCCAGACCTCAGAATTTCGGGCGCTGCCAGAGCAATGTTGGCGGGTAGTTTAGAACAAAGCCTGCCGGTTGCAACAAACCTAACTCCGCTAAGTACAATTCTTTTTGGCAGTAGTGCTTCCGTGCCTGAGGATAAAAAGTTGAAACTCGAGCTTTTCTACACTGAAACCAATTAAAAGTTTAAACAGAATACCACTAAAGGATAAATTGCGTTATACAACCAATAAAACAGTATAATGTAACTTACTTCTTGTAAATTTACACAGCTTTTAATTAAAATAAATTTGATCTTTTATGTGTGGAATAGTCGGATATATCGGTTACAGAGAAGCTTATCCAATCATAATGAAAGGCTTGCAACGCCTTGAATACAGAGGCTATGACAGTGCCGGCATTGCACTTTATGACGGGAATCAGATCAACCTTTCCAAAACCAAGGGAAAAGTGGAAGATCTTAAAAATATATCTGAAAGGCAGATACCAATAAATGGTAGCCTAGGAATAGGTCATACTCGTTGGGCAACACACGGGGTTCCAAATGATGTGAATTCGCATCCACACTATTCAAATTCTGGAGATCTGGTTATCATTCATAATGGGATTATAGAGAATTACGAATCTATAAAAACCGAATTAATTAAAAGGGGCTACGTATTTGAGTCCGATACCGATACCGAGGTTTTGGTGAACCTTATTGAGGAAGTTAAAAAGAAAGAAAACGTTTTACTGGGGCAGGCCGTTCAAATTGCCCTTAACCAGGTAGTAGGAGCCTATGCAATTGCCGTTTTCGACAAACAAAAACCAGACGAAATTGTGGTAGCCAAACTGGGAAGCCCCCTGGCCATAGGAATTGGTGACAAAGAGTTTTTCATAGCGTCAGATGCATCTCCTTTTATAGAGTTTACAAACAATGCTGTATACCTTGAAGATGAAGAAATGGCGATTATCAGACCAGGGAAAGAGATAAAATTACGCAAGATAAAAGACGATGCGATAGCGTATCCCATGATCCAGGAACTTCAACTTAATCTGGAAGAGATTGAAAAAGGTGGCTACGATCATTTTATGTTGAAAGAGATCTATGAGCAACCCCGTGCCATAAAGGATACGTATCGGGGTAGGTTATTGGTAGACCAGGGACTAATCAAAATGTCCGGGATAGATCAAAACCTGGAGAAATTTATGAATGCCCAAAGGATCATTATTGTGGCATGCGGTACATCCTGGCATGCAGGCCTGGTAGCCGAGTATATTTTTGAGGATTTGGCAAGAATACCTGTTGAGGTAGAATACGCCTCAGAATTCAGATATCGTAATCCGGTAATTACCAGCAACGATGTGGTTATTGCTATCTCACAATCTGGAGAAACAGCAGATACACTGGCGGCAATAAAACTGGCCAAAGAAAGAGGTGCTTTTGTATTTGGTGTCTGCAACGTGGTAGGGTCGTCAATCGCAAGGGAAACCCATGCCGGCGCCTATACACATGCTGGACCGGAAATAGGTGTGGCATCTACCAAAGCTTTTACCACCCAGATCACGATCCTAACTCTAATAGCACTAAAACTAGCCAAAGAAAAAGGAGAATTTTCTGAATCCAAGTATCATGAATATTTGACAGAACTGGAAAATATACCGGCTAAAGTTAATAAGGCATTAGAGGCCAATCCGTTGGTAGAAATAATTGCCGATGTTTATAAGGATTCTGAGAATTGCCTCTATCTGGGACGCGGTTATAATTTCCCTGTTGCACTGGAAGGGGCCTTAAAATTAAAAGAGATAAGTTATATTCATGCCGAAGGGTATCCTGCTGCAGAGATGAAGCACGGACCTATAGCACTTATTGATGAACATATGCCGGTAATCGTTATTGCCACCAAAAAAGGGCATTACGAAAAAGTTGTCAGTAATATTCAGGAAATAAAAACTCGAAAAGGCAAGATCATAGCAATAGTTACTGAAGGCGATGACCAGGTCAGGGATTTGGCAGATCACGTCATTGAAGTTCCGGAGACCTTCGAGAGCTTAACACCCTTGCTTACGACCATACCGTTGCAGTTATTATCATACCATATTGCTGTGATGCGGGGATGTAATGTAGATCAACCCCGTAATCTCGCTAAATCGGTAACGGTGGAATAGTATCTAAGGACTATTTTATTTGAGTTTCAACACTACCTTTTTTATCCAAAATATTTAAAGGCGCATGTTAGTTTCGTCTGTACATATTATAAGACTAAGCCTGAATGCCATCATTGAATTTCAACTGCTTTTTTTATAGCATACAGGACTTCACTCATTTTAATCTCGTACGTTTTTCAGATTATCAGGTTGGTAATAAATACTATTAATATTTTTCATATTAATATTATGCATGCATAATTTTGATAAATTAATATTATTAGATTAAAAAAATCTGTAAATTGTCCGGAATTATTAAGCTAATAACCAATGAGAACAAAACTCTTTTTTATATTCCTCTTGGCAGGAATTGGTGCCTTCGCACAGACAACTGTAAATGGTACTGTAATTGATAATAACGGGGATCCGATACCGGGGGCAAATATTGTCATTGTAGGAACAAGCACGGGAACGGTGGCCGACTTTGATGGGAAATTCGTTTTATCAACGACCGAAACTCCACCTTTTGAAGTGAGGATCACTAGCATCGGTTTCACTGAAGTTACCGCACAAGTAACTTCAAACAATCAAACCTTAACCATTACCCTTGAGGAAGCACAAACCATGCTCGATGAAATCGTTGTATCAGCATCCAGGAGGCCGGAACGGCTTTTTGAATCTCCAGTATCTATAGAACGCTTTGGACTAAAAGAGATCAAAAATGCGGCAGCAGAATCATTTTATGGGAGCTTACAGAATTTAAAAGGAGTGGATATAAACACCAATAGTTTAACCTTCCAGTCTATCAATACACGGGGCTTTGCAACCTTTGCAAACACACGATTTTTGCAGTTGGTAGATGGGATGGACAATTCAGCACCGGGGCTTAATTTTGTCTTGGGGAATCTGGTAGGGATGTCCGAACTGGAAGTACAAAGTGTTGAAATATTACCGGGGGCCTCTTCTGCTTTATACGGAGCGGGAGCCTTTAATGGGATCTTGTTCATGAGAAGTAAGAGCCCTTTCGACTTCCAGGGGATTAGCGCCTATTTCAAAACAGGGATCACATCGCAGGAAGCAGCCGGCGATAACAACTACTATGATTTTGGGATTCGTGCAGCACATGCTTTTAGCGATAAATTGGCGGTAAAAGCAAATTTATCATATTTGCAGGGTGAAGATTGGCATGCCAATAGAACGGATGATCTTTTTAATCCCGGGGCTACACGCACAGACCCTGCATATGATGGGTTAAATGTCTATGGGGATGAGGTCGGCACCTTGCTCAATTTTGATGATCTTGCTGGTTTGCCTTCAGGCACCGTTGGTTCAGCCTTTGTTACAAGGACCGGGTATGATGAGGGTGTTCTCGCAAATTACGATGCCCAAAGTGTCAAATTTGATGGTTCTATACACTACAAGCCATTTGCCGATGACTTTGAAATTGTTTATAACGGTCGGATAGGTAGAGGTAATACCATTTACCAGGGAGCCAACCGATATTCCATAAAGAACTTTATTCTACAGCAACACAAATTGGAGTTTAGGAACGATAATTTCTTTCTAAGGGGGTATATTACTTCTGAAAATTCAGGGGATTCTTATGACACCCGATTTGCAGCTATAAATATTAACCGGAAATGGAAGGGAGATACACAGTGGTTTACCGACTACGCACAAACCTATATAGGAGCCCGTTTAGGGGTTGGAACTGGTGTACTTTTAGATGATGCCACTGCACATGCAGCAGCCAGGCAGGCAGCAGACACAGGTAGATTTATTCCCGGAACACCGCAATTTCAGAGTGCTTTTAATACGGTTACTGCGGATGGGGATTTACTGACCGGCTCTAAATTTATCGATAATACGAAGTTACGTCATGCAGATGTTAACTATAATTTTACCCACCTAACAAGTGAATTTGCAGAGATCCAAATAGGTGGTTCTTTCAGAGAGTATGACCTGAATTCGAACGGTACCATCTTTACAGACATCGATGGACCTATAAAATACAATGAATATGGAGCCTACCTTCAAATTCAGAAGAAACTATTAGAGGAACGCCTTAAATTTACCGGATCTATCCGTTATGACAAGAATGAATTTTTCGATGGTTTCTTTTCACCACGGGTATCATTGGCGTATACCGCCGGAGCCACAAAAAAACATAATTTCCGAGTTTCGGCTCAACAGGGTTTTCGAAACCCTACAACACAGGATCTCTTCATTGGTTTAAATGCAGGAAGGGCTGTTCTGGTAGGATCCGCACCAAGTAACCTCGACAGGGATATCAGAACCTATACGTTAAGTAGTTCCGGGGCAACAATCGCAGGATCTAGCACAGCAACCGTATTAGGCAGGGCAGCCTATGAGAATGCTTTCTCCCTGGCGTCTGTAAACGCAGGGGCACCAACTGCCGTAAATACACCGCTGGTTAAACCTGAAGAAATCACTGCGTATGAAGCGGGATACAGGGCACAATTCGGTAAAGTTGTAGTAGATCTAAGTGGTTATTATAATAAGTATAAAAATTTCATATCGAATACAACGGTTCTTGTTCCATTCTATGGTACTGCCGGGGATAACGCATTGTCCTTATTGGCCTTGCAGAATGGCGATTTCTTCCCATATCAAACGTATACCAATTCTGAGGCCGATATAAATTCGTATGGAGCCACCATAGGAGTTGATGTAAAGATCCTTGGAAATTTTGATCTGGGAGCTAATTATACGTATTCGGAAATCGATTTTAATCAGGCAGCTTTTCCCGATTTCAGGACTAACTTCAACACTCCAAATCACAAAGTAAAGGCCTCATTTGGAA
>Ga0316201_10002877_pt1 | contig 12461 bp, 10 predicted proteins | sample CS6wburrow_MG_FD_204516 | JGI IMG/M metagenome (GOLD analysis project Ga0316201, IMG submission 204516) | Coastal sediment microbial communities from Delaware Bay, Delaware, United States - CS-6 worm burrow | ecosystem: Environmental > Aquatic > Marine > Coastal > Sediment | place: USA... | reverse complement strand
GAGCGTCTCACCTTACTCATGGAGCGTCTTGACCCAAACAAGCTACTAATACGCGTGAAGCCTTACTCTGATGAAATTGATAAGTACGAAGCACTGCTTATTAAGAACATTGAACAGGAATTCGAGCATAACGTGGCCCAGCAGATCTACGTCACACCCGAATGCTGGAACCTTATAAATGCGGCCAAGAATGCTACCATACATGTGATCCGACAAGCGGCCATGCATGAAAAGGACAATAGTGCGGATCAGATGAGAGAATATTTGCTTCGGAATTTCATGGAAGAGATAACACCGTCGCAAAAGGCCCTGGCATATATCAAGAAAGAAGTTTCGGAGCTATTCTAGGTATCGTTTGGATGAATTTCACTGGTTTCATCGTCCTGGCTTTTAGCATAACGGTAGCCGCTGTCCCACCATTTTATCATTTGCTCCTTATCGAAGATTAAGGAGTTGGTGGTAAGCACCGTAGGTGTGTAGTAGAAATTTATCACGGCATTGTGATGGCCGGCGACAAACTTACCAATTCGAATATTCTGCTTTTCTACGCGATCCAACATGTAGGCATGCATATTGGTTAGCAGTGAGAACGGATTCCTGGATGGCATTCGATTGTAGTGTGTTACCTCAGTCTCGAGTATGATAACGTCCACCTCAGTAGCCCCACGATCTATTGCCTCTTCAATAGGAACCATACTTCCAAATCCACCGTCTGCATACTCATTCTGGTTCTTCTTCACCAAACTCATAAAAGGAATGTAATTGCATGAGATCCAGATCCAGTCGCAAAAATCACTATAGTCAAAATCCCTGATACTCTTGTATTCTACCTGGTTGAGAGAAATATTGGAGACCGTTACCACCACTTCCTTTCCACTTGCTTTGAGCTCATCGAATTCACGCTGGGTAAGTGTATTCGAAATCAAGGTGCGAAGACTGTAGCTCTCCCCAAAGGTCTTGCTGCCCCTGAAGAAATTCCGTAATACTTTGAAGTGGTCTATGGCAATCTCCTTTTGCCCGTGCTTTCCTTTTTTTATTCTGAAAGGCCTGTGGCTGAAGATATCGTCCTGGTTCACTGAGGTATAGACCTCACGGATCTTTTCAAGCTTATTCAGGGCAAGGTGAGAAATCAGCAAACTCCCCGTGGATGTACCCACGAACAGCCCGTAGTCATGACCTTTTTCCTCCATAAGGTACTGAGCCACTCCCCCTGCAAAAGCACCTTTACTTCCGCCTCCCGAAATCACCAGTGCCCTCATTCAATAAGAATTTTAGAGATGAGATATTGCTTTTCATTTTCCGAGTATTGTTCCAGTCGATCTTTCAGTGACATTTTCACCTCCGTATCCTCGGAAAGCTGTTCAAGCATGTTACGGGCACCATTGCGGAATCTCCAGTTATGGTGTACTGAAGCATTTACCAGGTTATCTATAACGGCATCGTTGTACAATTGCAATTCGGCGAGGTATTCGAAGGCTTTCTGACGGATCTCGAAACTATAGGACGCACCTGTATATTCCCGCAGTTCCTGCACAAATTCAGATTTGTTCTCCATGCGATAGTCCGGAGTAATGATCGCCAGGGCCAGCCATAGCTGACGTACATTTTTATCCTGAAAACCAACGACCGACTCTGTCTGGTCCAGGTACCTGGCCCTGTCTCCCGGAAATGAATTCCAAAGTGAGAATAAAGCGGCTTCGATGGTGACGTAGCTGGCATCATTTAACAATCGTTCGAATTTGGGTTTGAGTCGTTCGGTGACTCCTTCCATGGATATGGCTACGGCCTGCCGAATGTACAGGTTATCGCTGTCCAGGGCCTTTTCGTAAAGATCGTGTGAAACAAACGGGTTCTCACCCGCAAGCTGATACACCGCTTCCTGCCCTATAAAATCGTTCCCATTGGCAATAGCTTCCTCCAGCAAATCTTTTTTCTCCGAAAGTTGTCCCGTGCGGAGTGTCGAAACCTGGAAATACTGGTCCATGAATTCCGATTCGGAGAGCGAATTATACGCCTGCATTTCCTTGAAGGCCGTTTGTTGCAGCCAGTCCTGTTCCCATTCGGAAATATCGACAGTGGTGGAAGAACGAACTTCAGAAAGAAAGTCTTCCGTACTTACATTTTTAAATTTGTGTTTCTGAAGGTAGGATCGTATCGCCTTTCTAAAAGCCTCATCTCCTATCTTCTCGCTCAATACATGCAAAGCCCAGGCACCTTTTTCGTAAAAGGTAAGCGACGAAGCCTTCGGATCGAGCAGGGATTCTCCCTTTCCCTGATCACTAAGCTCTTTTAGCTGTTCGGCGCTCTGGTACATTACCCAGTAAAAGTAATCCTCACCAAAGATCTCCTTTTCCGCAAGGTGCGCGTAGTAAGTTGCAAAACCTTCCTGCAGCCAATGATGTGTCCCGGAGGTTTCAGTAACAAGGTTACCAAACCAATGGTGTGCCAGCTCATGGGCGTTGACATTCACATAATTCCGGTCGTTAAATCCAATGGAGTCCACTACAAAGGCTTCAGAAAAGATCGTCGCAGTAGTATTCTCCATGCCTGCGTAGAGAAAGTCTCGTACAGGAACCTGCTTGTAATTCTGCCAAGGATAAGGTAACCCGATCTCTGCTTCAAGAAAATCAAAGATCTCTTGGGTGTAGCGATAGGTGGGCTCCGCCTTAAGTGAATCCTCGGGTTTAAAATAAAGTTCTATCGGAATGCCTGATTCTGATTGAATTGTTTTTTTACTGAAATTTCCCAGGACAAGTGCAACCAGGTAGCTGGACATGGGCTGGTCCATATTGAAATTCCACACGACCAAAGATTCATCTTCCCTTACAGTTAGTGATTTTAACGCTCCGTTAGTAACGACCCTTTTATCAGATTCCACCAGGAACGACAGATCGAATTCGATCTTATCGTTCATATCATCGATGGAAGGTAGCCAATGGGAAGTATATTTTCCTTGTCCCTGGGTCCATATCTGATCACCGCTAAAGTAGAGCGTTTGCTTAGGCTTAGCTCTATAGGTGAAGAAAATCTCGTACTCCCGAGCTTTTTTAAATTGTCCGATAAGCCAAAATTTATCTTTATCGGCCTCCACTCGCATATTTTCGTAGTCTTCATCGAGAGAGACCCTCCCCATATTTACCGCATCGAGGTACACCGAATCTGCGTCTTTCAGCATTTGGAACTTCACCTGTAGCCCACCTTCCACTGTCTTGTTTTCAGGAGAAATGTAAAGGTTTGCCCGGATTTCACGAAAATCGACAACATCTAATTGCTGGGCGTAGCTTCCGAAGAAGCTTAGTGTGACAAGTAATAATAGGAGTTGCTTCATGACTTTGATTACTCAAAAGTTCTGACAAATTTAGTCATTTCGAGGGAGGAACGATCGAGAAATCCCATCCGAGTGAGACAATTAATGTAATGTTTTATGCTTGTTGTAAAGAGCAAAGAATGAGATTTCTCCCTTCGGTCGAAATGACAATTCCCTTTTAAATTAAGAATCATTTCAATAGCTTTGAATTCTGCTTTTCCTCTCCCTTGATTTTCGATCATGCATTCATTGATGGTTTATATCGTAACTAATCAATACCGAACCACTTTGTATATTGGTGTTACAAATAATCTTCAACGGAAGATTTCGCAACATTACTTAGACAGTATCAATGCCAAAAAGAGTTTTGCCGGAAAGTATAATTGTGTCTATTTGGTTTATTATGAAATTCACGATTGTCCGCAAACAGCTATTAATCGTGAAAAAGAACTGAAGAAATGGAGACGATCAAAGAAGAATAACTTGATATCATCATTTAATCCAAAATGGGAGACTTTAAACCAACAGGTTTTCTAAACCAGGCAGGATGAGATTTCTCCCTTCGGTCGAAATGACTAAATTCGTTATATGAATCCCAATTTCCTTCAAACACCCATTGAATACCTAAAGGGAGTAGGCCCCAACAGGGCGGACCTCCTGAAGAAGGAATTGGATATTCACAGCTTCCAGGACCTTATCAACCTGTTTCCCAATCGTTATCTCGACCGAACGAGATATTATAAGATCTCCGAATTACAAAATTCCAACGCCGAGGTACAGGTGATTGGAAAAATCACCCACATTAAGACCGTGGAGCAAAAAAGAGGTAAGCGACTCGTAGCTAAATTCGTGGACGATACAGGAAGTATGGAATTAGTATGGTTCAGGGGGCAAAAATGGATAAGGGATAACTTAAAGATCAATCAGCCCTATGTCATATTTGGAAGAGTGAATTGGTTCAACGATCATTTTTCGATGCCCCATCCCGAAATGGAATTACTCGAAGAGCACGAAAAAAGTCTTCGTTCGGCCATGCAACCAGTGTATCCCTCCACCGAAAAATTAACCAACAGAGGCATCACGAATCGAGTGATCAATAAGCTTATGCAACAGCTCTTTTCCGAAGCAAAAAATGCCTTTGTGGAGAGCCTGCCGGAAAGGCTCTTGAGCAACTTAAAATTACTGCCGAAAAATGAGGCACTTTTCAATGTTCATTTCCCTAAGAGTAACACCCTTTTGGCTCAGGCACAATATCGTCTGAAATTTGAAGAATTATTCTACATTCAACTGCAGCTAATTCGGAAAAATCTAATTCATAAAACAAAAATAAAAGGCTACCCTTTTCTACAAGTAGGGGAGTATTTCAACACTTTCTTTTCAGATCATTTACCCTTTGAATTGACCTCTGCCCAGAAAAGAGTGATCAAGGAAATTAGGAAAGATGTGGGGAATAAATCACAGATGAACCGCCTACTTCAAGGAGATGTGGGTAGCGGAAAGACCATTGTAGCCTTCATGTCAATGCTCATAGGGCTTGACAACGGTTTCCAAGCTTGTTTAATGGCGCCGACTGAAATTTTGTCAGTCCAACACTATACCGGTTTATTGGAATGGTGTAATAAACTGAATATCAGCATTTCATTACTTACTGGCTCAACTAGCACTTCAATTAGAAGAGAAATCCACGAAAAGCTCGAAAATGGCTCGCTTCAGATCCTAATTGGCACTCATGCACTGATTGAAGATAAGGTAAAATTTAAGAATCTCGGTATTGCGATTATCGACGAGCAACATCGATTCGGGGTGGCGCAAAGAAGTAAGCTCTGGCATAAAAATAAGCGTCCGCCTCACATACTTGTGATGACGGCCACACCCATTCCCCGTACCCTTGCGATGAGTGTGTACGGCGACCTCGATATCAGTGTGATCGACGAACTTCCGCCGGGTAGAAAATCCATCAAAACTGTGCATCGTTTTGACGCGAACAGGCTCAAAGTTTTTCGCTTCCTGAAAGAGGAAATTTCAAAGGGTCGGCAAGTGTATGTTGTGTACCCCTTAATTCAGGAAAGTGAAGCGTTAGATTATAAAGATCTGATGGATGGTTACGAGAGTATAGTGCGGGAATTTCCTATGCCGGATTTCCAGGTCTCCATTGTTCACGGAAAGATGAAACCGGCCGACAAAGATTTCGAGATGGATCGTTTTGTGAAAGGCGAAACGCAGATCATGGTCGCAACCACGGTGATCGAAGTTGGAGTTAATGTACCCAATGCTTCAGTGATGGTTATCGAAAGTGCAGAAAGATTCGGGTTGTCCCAACTACACCAGTTGAGAGGGCGGGTAGGCAGAGGTGCGGAGCAAAGCTATTGTATTCTAATGACAAGTCATAAGTTAACCCACGATGCCCGTACACGACTGGAAACCATGGTGCGTACCAATGATGGCTTCGAAATCGCAGAAACCGATCTCAAACTTCGAGGCCCGGGCGATATCATGGGAACACAGCAAAGCGGAGTCTTAAATCTTCGTATCGCCGATATCGTAAAGGATGGCGAGATTTTAAAAATTGCGAGGTCTCACGCCTTTCAACTCCTAAAAGAAGATCCTAACCTGGAGAAACAAGAGAACGCTGTGGTGAAATTCACTTATGGCCAGCTGGCTAAATACCGGAATATTTGGAATTATATTTCCTGATCTGTTTTTAAGCAATACCGAAAAATCGCATGTTTTTCTTACTAGAGTTTTTACTTTTATTGGAAACTTATCCTTTACTACTAAATACATGAAGGCAAAAAGCGATGGATCGAGTATGGCTCTCGTTGCGACTAAGAACAAAAACACTATAAGTTTTTAGTTTTTAGATCGTTATAAAGGTGAAACACTAACACTTCAACCATGAGATTTCCGGGTTGTTTCCTGTTACTTATCATTTCCCTTTGCTGCGGAAGAGTGAATGCCCAGGGGTTATTCACCTCGGATACGAACGGACATGAAAAATGGGAATTCATCCTTGAAGGAAGTGGAGACGTACTTCAGATTGCACTTCCCCTTGGTGCGGGCATGATGACATTGATCAAGGAGGATTATAAAGGTACCAAACAGCTGGCGATTTCTTATGCGACCACCCTGGCAGTTACTTACTCCCTCAAATACACAATAGGCAAAAGACGTCCCGAAGGCAGAGAACTTTACGATTCATTCCCGAGCGGGCATACCGCTTCTGCATTTAGCGGAGCTTCTTTCATTCAAAGGAGGTACGGTTGGAAGTTCGGATGGCCTGCCTATGTTCTTGCAGGGATCGTTGGTATAAGCCGAATGGAAGGCCCGGACGGCTACCATGATTTTTGGGACGTTCTGGCCGGAGCCACCGTGGGCATTGGTAGCACTTACCTGTTCACTTCAAAGTACGAAGAACCAAAAATAAACCTTGGTTTAGCGACTGGGAACGGCAACTACCTGCTTACGTTCAATTATAAATTCTGAAGGACACCAAATCATCACCAGAATTACTCATAAATAAAAACAGGCGCCCTGGTTGGCACCTGTTTTCAATGAACTGTAAACTTTTTAGTTCTTATTGGAATCAGAATTGAGGTTGTCAAGCGAGCTTTCCTTTTCACTTACTTTTTTGTTAGCGCTATTCAAGGCATCCTTGAATTTGGCCAAACGCTCTTCTGCTGCGGTTACTTTTGCCATTTTCGCTTCGTATTCTTCCTCTGTAAGTTTTCCTTCAGCTTTTGCTTCTTCAACGCGCTGGCGAGCCTTTGTGATCCTTTGTTCGGCATTTGCCAGAGATTGGTCATGCCCGGTAAGTTTCTGTTTGGCATTTTCCATTTTTTTCTTTGCACTGGCAACACTGGCGTCAGTACCCACCCGCTTTATTTCGGGCTTTCTGGTTTCCACTCCCGTTTTTTTGGAAGGATCTCCCTTTGCTCTTGCTTTGTCAGTCGCATCAATTGCAGCATCGGAAGCATCGTTCTTGGCCTTCTGAGCATCACTCATTGCCTGGTCTGCGTCCTTTTTCATATTATCCGACCTGTTCTTTGCTTTCTTCTCGACCTCTTTCTTGGCATCACCTGCTTTTTGCTGTTCTTTTTCTATCCTGGCCTTTGCGGCCTTATCAGCTTCGGTTTTACTTTGATTGATATCTTTTTTCGTTTCACTCACTTTCTTAGTCACTTTCTGAGCGTCGTCCTGGGCATATGTCACCTGGACTGATCCTATTACTAGAACTAGCGAAACAAATAGTGCTTTTATTAAATTTTTCATATTCTCTGAATTTTATAGACTGTCAAGTTCGGTTAATGTTTCCTCCAATTCGGCGGCTTCGTTTTCAATTTCTTCCGTAATTGCTTCGGTTTCTTCTTCAATTGATTCTATTTGTTGAACAACTTCCTCGGCTTCGGCCTCCTCGGCTTTCGTATCGCGGCATGAAGTAAGTCCGAAAACAAATAAAACAATAAATAATTTTAATACTACTTTCATTTTGTCAGGTTTTACTTTTAATTCATTAAAAATACAAATTCTAGTCCAATCTTTGAATGGTATCCCCATTGTTTTATCTTTGTACGCTTAAATAAAAGGCTAGATGAAGATCTCGTATAATTGGCTGAAACAATTTATTAATATTGACTGGGATGCTGAACGCACCGGAGACCTCCTTACGGATCTTGGTTTGGAAATTGAAGGCATTGCCCCTTTCACATCAGTGCCTGGAGGTTTGGAAGGTATAGTGGTTGGTCATGTGCTCGAATGCAAGCAACATCCGAATGCCGACAAACTAAAGCTTACCCTTGTAGATATAGGCGATTCCGAACCGGTTCAGATTGTTTGTGGCGCACCAAATGTTGCCAAAGGCCAGAAAGTTCCTGTGGCCACAGTTGGAACTACCTTGTACAGCAAGGAAGGAGAACCCTGGAAGATAAAAAAAGGCAAGATACGAGGAGAAGTGAGCATAGGGATGATCTGTGCGGAAGATGAACTGGGCCTTGGCGATAGTCACGACGGGATCATGGTGCTGGATAACAACCTGAAACCAGGTACAGCGGCTTCGGAAGTCTTCGATGTTGAGATTGACGATATCTTCGAAATCGGGTTAACACCCAACCGCGCAGATGCGATGAGTCATTGGGGAGTAGCACGGGATCTGAGGGCCGGACTGCTTCAGAAAGAAGTGCAACGGGAATTGATCACACCCTCTACCAGTAGTTTTCATGTGGACAACAGAACTCTAAAGATCGATGTGGAAGTTGAAAACAATCAACTTGCCCCTCGCTATTGTGGTTTGACCATTAGTGGGCTCAAGGTTGCTCCCTCACCCACCTGGCTTCAGAATAGATTGAAATCGATCGGGCTTTCCCCCATCAACAATATTGTAGACATCACGAATTACGTATTGCACGAACTGGGACAACCGTTACACGCCTTCGATGCAGTAAAGATCGCTGGAAACGAGATCAATGTAAAAACGCTTCCCGGCGGAACCAAATTTGTTACCCTTGATGGTGTGGAACGTGAATTACATGAAGAAGACCTGATGATTTGCGATAGAGATAAGCCTATGTGTATTGCCGGTGTATTTGGTGGAATTCACAGCGGCGTAACCGAGAGCACTTCCAGTATATTCCTTGAAAGTGCCTACTTCAATCCAATCAGTATTCGGAAATCTGCCAAACGTCACGGCCTGAGCACGGACGCTTCATTCCGTTTCGAACGAGGTGTGGATCCCAATGCCTGTGAGTATGCACTGATGCGGGCCGCTATAATGATTACCGACATTGCCGGAGGTGAGGTCACCAGTGATATCGTAGATATATATCCAAAGAAAATAGCAGATCACCAGGTGGTTTTGAATTTCGAAAATACAACCCTACTCATAGGAGAGGAATTACCTAAGGAAACTATAAAAGAAATCCTAACTTCACTTGAGATCAAGGTAAATAATGTTACTGAAAGTGGCCTGGGAATGACAATTCCGGCCTATAGAAATGATGTCACACGGGAAGCGGATGTGATCGAGGAGATCTTAAGGGTTTACGGTTACAATCGCATTAGGTTCTCGGAGAAGCTGAACGCTTCTATCTCAAAAACGAAGAAAGTTGAAGATCACCTCTTACAACAACAAATATCCGCTCAGCTAACGGCCCTTGGTTTCAACGAAATGCTTGCAAATTCCCTAACTTCACCAACCTACGGCAAGTTGAGTGAACAACTGAAGGAGGAACACAACGTTGAGATACTGAATCCTCTGAGCCAGGAGCTTTCCATTCTAAGGCCTTCAATGCTTTTCGGAGGGATGGAAGCGCTGAGCTACAACAGCAACAGGAAAATGAAAGACGTGAAGTTGTTCGAATTCGGATGCACGTATCACAATTATCCGGATGGACGACAGGAGCAAAAACATCTAAGCCTGGTGGTTTCGGGAGAAAGAATTGAGGAAAGTTGGACCGCTCCCGTAAAGAAGAGCGATTTCTTCTATTTCAAAGGAGTAGTAGCCGCTGTATTGGAACGACTTGGGCTAACCGATTACGCTGAAAAAGCATCGAAATCGGACATTTTTACCGAGGGGCTTACCTTTACCCGGGCGAAACAGGACCTTGTGACCTTCGGGATCATCAATAAAAAGGTTCGCAACCATTTCGACCTGGATGCGGAAGTACTTTATGCGGATTTCAATTGGGGAATTCTTCTCGAACAGGTTAGTGCAGATAACTTCGTGTTTAAGGCTATTCCTAAATATCCCTCGGTTAAAAGAGATTTTGCCCTGCTACTCGATGATGATGTAGCCTTCGGGGAGCTAAAAGAAGCTGCCCTTCAAACAGAGAAGAACCTATTAAAAGAAGTCTCCTTATTCGATGTTTACACCGGAAAGAATCTTCCGAAGGGCAAAAAATCATATGCACTAAGTTTCACGCTACAGGATGAACGAAAGACGTTGACCGATAAGCAGATCGACAAGATCATGGCGAAACTTCAGCAAAGATTCGAAAATGACTTCGGCGCGCAGCTACGCTAGAATTTAGAAGATATTAAAGGGGTTGAGGAGCTCAGTTAATTAGCCTCAATGGATGATATTCTATTCAGGAAGTAAAAGGGCGTCGGCTATATGAAAAAACCCTTCCTTGTGATAGAGGTCTGTAGCTATTAGTTGTGCCGAATTTCCCTGGTTGTCCAGGAGTACCAGTTGTTCCCCTACCAGTTTTACCTGCAAGGTTGCACCACTTAAGGTCGACAACCGGGCACTCCCTCCTCCCTTTGAAGCCGCTTTTCTCAGCGCATGTGCATCCACGCGACCAGGAACAATGAGATATTGCAATATTTTTTTCTGAAGTGACGGATCGGATAGATTGGGTGCTTCCGGGTCGTCTTCATCAGTACTCAAGGCACTATCGGGCATGACAAAGACAGTTCCCATGAATCCCTCGGGAAGAACAGCTTCCGAATGTGTTTCCAGCATACCTCTGTACACCGTAAATCCAGGTGCTTCGGATAAGTTTTCGAACAATGTCTTATCGGAAGAAAACTCAACCCCATTGTAGGTTCGTTTCACTACCGAAGTATCCGTGGTCTTATATTTCTGTGCGATCAAGGGAGAAGCGGAACAAACCAACAAAACCAGAACTACTATGTTTTTCAATTTCATATCACGGAGTTTCGTTTGATAAAAATACGCATTCTCTCCTACTAACGCTTTCCAGGATTAAATAATTATTTCAAATAGATTTGTTAAAATCTTGCGTCTAATTGGTTTGCTGTTTATTTTTAAACAAAAAAATTGTTCATGTTCGAAAAAACCAATCTCGAAACACAGCTATATCGTACTCGCGACAAAAGAACTACTCCTGAAGATCTGCTCCGGGAGGTTTCCGCTGTTCTTGAAGATAATGCAAAACAACGCGAAGCGATTTCAGAAAAGCTGAAGACCGCCTCCGATGAAGACAACTCCTTCAATCTCGACCTGCTCGAGACAGAACGGATTTTTCACATCGAGGATATTAAAAAACTATGTGTTACTTACCGACTCAGGTTCCTGGATTCTCGCTTTTTCAAAGGGGAAATGCCGGAAGAAGCAATTTCCAAGATCCGACAGTTGGAGTGTGACCACGACACTCCTTTAAGCGGATTTAAGATCGTGGCTCCGGCCAAACGCCTGAAACTTGAAAATGCCGACGATCCTTTGCTATTCGTTCCCATAGGGAATGATTACTATTATTTGGTCCATAAATGGGGAAATGACCTTCACCCATTCAGGAAACTGTTGATGTGGCCTTATAAGAATTTTGAAAATCTTGTCTTTACCGTTTTCCTACTAAGCATCCTTCTTACGGCAATGACCCCTATGAAATTATTTACTCACGGGGAGGTAACCATGCAGGAATATTTCCTGATGTTCCTGTTCATGTTCAAAGCCGTAGGTGGTATTGTACTCTATTACGGGTTTGCCAAGGGCAAGAATTTTAACGGTGCTATTTGGGACAGTAAATATTACAACGCTTGATGGCTATACTTCCACGGCGTACATCTTATCCCTTAACTCCTTGATCTTTGGGTCGTTCATGTACTCATCGAAAGTAGTGTAACGGTCGATTACCCCATTCGGAGTGATCTCGATCACCCTGTTCGCAACTGTTTGGGCAAATTCGTGGTCATGCGTGGTTAGCAATACCGTTCCCTTAAAGTTCTTCAGTGAGTTGTTGAATGCCGTGATCGATTCCAAGTCAAGGTGATTGGTGGGTTCGTCCAACATCACAACATTGGCTCTTAGCATCATCATTCGGCTTAGCATACATCGCACCTTTTCTCCTCCGGAGAGCACGTTTGATTTTTTAAGAGCTTCATCACCACTGAAAAGCATTTTACCCAGGAATCCCCGGATATACACTTCTTCTCTCTCCTCCTCCGTTTTGGCCCATTGACGTAACCAGTCTACCAGGGTATCATCATTTTTGAAGAATGCATCGTTGTCGAGTGGAAGGTAGCTCTGAGTGGTGGTTACCCCCCATTGGTATTTACCGGAATCAGCCTGCTCATTTCCATTAATGATCTCGTAAAAAGCCGTGGTAGCACGTGAATCCCTGGAGAACACTACTACCTTATCTCCTTTCGCTAAATTTATATCTACATTACTAAATAGCACTTCTCCATCCAATGAGGC
>Ga0316201_10002876_pt1 | contig 12462 bp, 8 predicted proteins | sample CS6wburrow_MG_FD_204516 | JGI IMG/M metagenome (GOLD analysis project Ga0316201, IMG submission 204516) | Coastal sediment microbial communities from Delaware Bay, Delaware, United States - CS-6 worm burrow | ecosystem: Environmental > Aquatic > Marine > Coastal > Sediment | place: USA: Delaware... | reverse complement strand
TGGGTTCTTGCTGGTCTCTGAAGAGGCGGTATTGTACGCGAACTGCTCCAATTCGCGTACAATACCGCGCCGTGCCGGCTGGCACGGAGAAACTCGATTAACAACAGTCTGGATCATGCCGAAAATTACCTTACCTGACGGCTCCGAGCGACATTTCGATGCCGCGACGAATGGTGCCGAAATTGCAGCAGCCATTGGCAAGTCCCTTGCACGCGATGCCGTTGCCGTACGCGTGGACGGAGCCCTTTGGGACCTTGGCCGAGAGATAAGTGACGATGCAGAGGTCGCCATCCTGACGCGGGATTCCGATGAAGGCCTCGAACTACTGCGTCACGACGCCGCCCATATACTCGCTGAAGCCGTCAAAGAACTGTGGCCTGACACACAGGTAACCATCGGACCGGCAATTGACAACGGCTTTTACTACGACTTCGCCCGCGATGAGGCGTTTACGGAAAATGACCTCGAGAAGATCGAAGCGCGTATGAAAGACATCGTCGATCGTGATGAGCCCATCAAACGCGAGGTCTGGGAACGCGACAAAGCGGCAGCATTCTTCCGCGGCATTGGCGAGGCTTATAAAGCCGAGATCATTGAGGGTATTCCGTCTGATGAAGACCTGACGCTGTATCGGCAGGGCGAATTTATCGATCTTTGCCGCGGCCCGCACCTGCCGTCAACCGGCAAGCTCGGCAAGGCGTTCAAGCTAACGCATGTCTCCGGTGCCTATTGGCGCGGCGATTCGAACAACGAGATGCTGCAACGGATCTACGGCACGGCCTGGTCGAACGACAAGGCGCTGCGTAAATACCTGCACATGCTCGAAGAAGCAGAGAAGCGCGATCACCGCCGCCTCGGCCGTGTCATGGATCTCTTCCATTTCCAGGAAGAAGCACCAGGCGCCGTTTTCTGGCATCCGAATGGCTGGGCCTTATTCCAGTCGCTCATCGGGTATATGCGCCAGAAACAGAACGAAGCCGGTTATCGGGAGATCAACACCCCTGAAATTATGGCGAAAACCTTGTGGGAGAAGTCGGGCCACAACGCGGCCTTTGGCGATAACATGTTTACGTCAGAGACTGTCGACGGCCGCGTTTACGCCATTAAGCCAATGAATTGCCCGGGTCACGTGCAAGTTTTCAAACAGGGCATCACCAGCTACCGCGACCTGCCGGTGCGTCTTGCCGAGTTTGGCAAGTGCCATCGCTACGAACCGTCGGGTGCGTTGCACGGCATGATGCGCGTGCGTGCATTCACTCAGGACGATGCGCACATCTTCTGTACGCCGGAGCAGATCACTGATGAGTCGATCGCGGTCTGCAAACTCATTCTTGATATCTACCGCGGTTTTGGATTTGAAGACGTACGCATCAAGTTTGCCGACCGACCAGAGGTCAGGGTCGGCGAGGATGCCGTCTGGGACCAGGCTGAGCAGGCGCTGCGTAAGGCACTCGAAGTCGGTGGTCTCGAGTACACACACAATCCGGGCGAAGGTGCCTTCTACGGTCCCAAGCTCGAGTTCGTCCTGCGGGATGCCATCGGCCGCGACTGGCAGTGCGGCACTTTGCAGGTGGATCTCAACATGCCGGGCCGCCTCGGAGCGACCTATATCGGAGAGGACGGCGACAAGCACGTACCCGTCATGTTGCACCGCGCAATCTTCGGTTCGCTCGAACGCTTCATGGGCATACTCATTGAACACCACGCGGGTAAGCTGCCGCTATGGCTCGCACCGGTACAGGTTAAAGTCCTGACGATTACGTCGGACGCGGATGACTACGCTGAGGAAATCCTGGCACTACTGCGTGCGAATGGACTGCGGGCTGAAACCGATCTGCGCAACGAGAAAATTGCCTACAAAGTCCGCGAACACAGCGTCGCGAAGGTCCCGGTGCAGATCGCGGTAGGCCAGCGCGAGCTCGAAAACCGCACGGTAGCGATTCGCCGTCTGGGTTCGAAAAAGCAAGCCGTAATGGGCCTCGACGAGGCGCTGGCAGCCCTCCAGAAGGAGATCGAAATCCGGGCCTGACTGGCAAACGTGACGCGACCTTCGCTATCATTGTGCGGCGCGTCACAGATTCGAAATTCTGTCTCCGGGTACCGACAAAATCAAAGCAAGCCGGGGATATACTACGCTGACATAAGGACCGCGCGCGATTCGACATAAAACCCTAGAGGAAACGAAGTGCCACTGGACGAATTCAAAACCCAGGTTTTGCTACTGCACAGCGAGCAAAGCACCCTTGATACTCTGAGCTCTGGGTTCACCGACAGCTATACGGTCCATTGTGCAACCACCGGCAGTGAAGCCCTTAACACGCTCGTTGATACTCCAATCAATATCATTGTCTCGGCCCAGGACCTTCCCGGGATGAGTGGTCTCGAGGCACTCCGTGAAGCCAAGAAACGCTCGCCGCAAACAGTCGGCATTCTGCTTGCCGGAAATGCCGACGCCGGACTCGAAGCGCTGGTCGGCGACAAGGAAGTGTTCCAGGTTGTCCGCGGCAACGTCACAGGTGAGACGATTCTCAAGCTCGTCGAGGAAGCGACGCAGCAAATGCGCCTGATGGCATTGGCCGAATCAGCAAACGACACCGCCGCCGATGTCGGTGACACGAGTGCTGAACACATCGTCATGGAGACCTCGGAAAACGGCTCGACAATTATCAGTGATGGTACAGGGCGCATGCGTGCCCTGGATCCGGCAAAAGTATCAGCCGCCGCATCAGTCGGTTCACAGTCCGTCGACCTTCTGGTTCTGACTCAGGACAAGGAATTTCTCGCTACGATAAAGGAATCGTCACGTGGCATGCATACGGTCCACTACGCCAATACACTCGCTGAGGCTGTTGCGACGATTCGCAAGTTCAAGGTCGGCGTCGCTATTGTCGATGCCGCCATGGTTGGCGAGAGAATCGAGCAACTGACCGAGCATCTGCGCCAAGGTTCGGCCCGACTCGTTTCGATCGTTGCGGGCCGCCGTGACGATGGTGAAATGCTGATGGACCTCATCAATCGCGGCAAAGTCTATCGATTCCTGCTGAAACCGGTATCACCGGGTCGCGCGAGATTGGCTGTCGAGGCATCTGTCAAATATCACCTGGAAGCCCCGGAGACGGTATTCAAGGCGAAAAGCCCGGCTGCGGTCGCGCCGACGCCGGCACCGACAGCAAAACCGCAGGCAAAGGCAGCGCCGAAAACAAAACCCGAAACCAGGCCCACGCCGCAGGAAGTGCAAGCATCGAACACACCACCGGCGGCGGCGCAGTCAACAGCAGCGAAAGATCCGCCGCTCGGGAAATCGGCAGATCCCGCCGACGAGTCGCCCCTGCACGACGGCCTGACGGACGCGTTTGGTGGCGACGACTCAAGCTTCACCCAGACGGTAACCGGGCTTATCGGCAATATAGGCAAGAAATTTTCGAGTGATGAAGATGCCGGGAAACCGGAACAAAAGGCCGCTTCGTCCCGGACTGCATCAGCGGCCGCCGGAGCGGGCGGGTCGTTATTGAAAAATCCGAAAATGCTGGGCATTGGCGCCGCAGCAGTCGTCGTGATTGCCGCGACGTTATTCTGGTTCACGGGCGACTCTGATGATGTCGTTGCGGATCAGCCGCTTGTTAAGTCCCCCGCCACAATTCCGTCGGAAGCGGTTGTCGAAGCGCCCACGGACGCTGAACTCGGCGTCGATGCGGAGCTTACGGAGGCGCTGGCCCTGGCCGAGACTGCATTGCTAGAAGCTCGTCTCGACGATGCCAATAGCCAGTTACAGCGTGTCAGATCTGCCGACCCGGACAACGCGCGCTTGCCATTCCTGACAGCGCAGCTGTCGCAGCTGCAGCTGCGGACGTTATTGACCGATGCGCGAACGGCGATTCGCGAAACGCAATTTGAGGATGCCGAAAGTCTGCTCACAGCCGCACGCGCACTGGACGTTGCGGACGTCGCCGAGATTGACACTGTTGCGGACGAATTAAGCGCGGCACGCGGCGAACAGCGGGCGGAAGATGTATTGGCGATGGCCAACGCTCGTCTTGAGGATGGCAGTCTGATCAGTCCAGCCAATGATAACGCCCGCTACTATTACGAGCTGGCGCTAACGAATGACGCCGAAAATACCGCCGCGCGACAGGGACTGACTGTTGTAGCCACCAAGCTCGCAGTACAGGCTCGCGCCGAAATAGATGGCAACAACCTGGATTCGGCCGAGGAGCTGCTCAGCGCCGCGAACGCAATCGATCCCGACAACAGCGAGCTTACTGTGGCGGTAGATGCGCTCTCGGACAAGCGCGCAGCGATCCTGGAAGAACGTCGGCAAGCCCTGGCACAGCGTCGTGCGGAGGCTGACCGAGTCGCTGCCGAGAAGAAAGCGGCGGACGCAGCCCGAGTCGCAGCCGAGAAGAAAGCGGCAGAAGCGGCCCGAGTCGCAGCCGAGAAGAAAGCGGCAGACGCGGCCCGACTTGCAGCAGAGAAGAAAGCGGCAGAAGCGGCCCGAGTCGCGGCAGAGACGAAGGCAGCTGCCGAGCAGTCCGCGCAGGCAGTCGTTCCAGTTCCCGAGAAGGCCGCCGCTCAGCTTCCGGCGGAAGACGAGAAGCCCGTAGCCTCTGACAGCGTTGCCGCCCCTTCGAATACCGGCACCAACGCAGCGCCGGCCGCGGTTAGCTCGTTAAAACGGCTCAAATACGTTGCTCCGAAGTACCCGCGGGCCGCGCAGCGACGCAACCAGTCAGGGTGGGTCGATGTTGTATTTACAGTCGGCACTGACGGACTGGTTAAAGACATCGATGTTCGCGAGTCAGAGCCTGGCGCCACTTTCGTCAATGCCGCCGTCAGGGCGGTAGAGAAATGGGAGTTTGAACCGGCTGTTGAAGACGGCTCGATCATCGAGAAACGAGTCGGTGTGCGCATGATGTTTGCGCTCGAATAGGCCCGAATTCCCGCAAAATCCTCCGAAGTGCAAAATAGGTTCATTCCGAAGTGGATTGAGTCCAGGAATCCCGCTAGTCTGGGCATGACCTTCTTGCTGGCAAGAATAGTGTCGAGTGAAACCAATCAGAGGGCCGACAGGCCTTTGCGCAAGCAGCAAAATCGCAGCGTTGTCACGCAGCACAAACTCCTTGATGCCGCGATAACTGCCTTCTCCGAGAATGGCTTCAAAGGCACGTCGACGCGCGAGATTGCCGAACGCGCCGGCGTCCATCACCCGTTGATAACGTATCACTTCAAGAACAAGGATCAGCTGTGGCGCGCTGCCGCGGACAGGGTCTTTCGGGACTTCAGGGCTTCGCTCGCGAGTGCGGCCGAGAAAAACAATGACGACTGCCCGAAGAAACGCATGGCGGCGATGATTCGCGCTTACATCGACTACGCCAGGAAGCAGCCCGCCCTGCACAAAGTCATGGTTCAGGAAGCCAGTCTGGCGAGCCCGCGCCTGGATTGGTTGGTCGATACTCACCTCAAGCCGTTTTTCGAAGCGTCGTTTGTCGCGATCGAAGACCTGCAAAGGCTGGGCGTTGCGCCGGCCGGAAACCCGAAACTGCTATTCAACATGATCCGCCTTTGCTCGGGCGGCATGATGGCCCTGGGCAACGAACTCAAAGACTCCAGCGGAATTGATATCGAATCGCTTGAAACGCTGGACGAACTCGCGGAGTTGATTGTCAACCTGTTCCTGCCGGGTGAGGTCCGTTCGATTGCCTGATCAGAGGCGATCCTTCAATCGGAAATACAGCATGCCGAGCGCGAGCGCCGGATTGGCAAACCACCTGCCCCCCGGCAGTCGCCAGTGCCTGACTTTCGAAAATACGTCGAACTGTTCCGAATCACCGGCCACGATATCGGCGAGAATCTTTCCAGCCAGGTGGGTCGGTGCGACGCCGTGGCCTGAATAGCCCTGCGCGTAGTACGTGTTGTTCTCGATCCGGCCCAGCTGCGGCACCCGGTTGATACTGATGGCGATATTGCCGCCCCACTCATAGTCGATACCCGTATCGGCAAGCTGCGGAAATACATTCAGCATTTTCGGTTGAAGTGACGCCGTGATGCTTCGCGGTACTCGACCCGAATAATTGCACATTCCTCCAAACAACAGCCTCTTATCGGCTGACAGTCGATAATAATCGAGTGCAGCACGTTGATCACAACACGCCATATCTTGTGGCAGCAGCTCCTTTGCCAGCTCGGGATTGAGCGGCTCCGTTGCGATAACGTAGCTTCCCGCTGGAATAACAGCACCCGACAATTTTGGTTCGGTTTTTTCAAGGTACGCGTTGCCGGCCAGCAATATTTTTTTCGCGTTCACGCTGCCGGTCGCCGTATCAACTCGCGGCGCAGCGCCATTGTGAACTCGTGTTACCGGGGAGTGTTCGAAAATCCTGGCGCCCAGTTCATTGGCTGCAAGCGCTTCTCCAACACACAGGTTCAGCGGATGCAGGTGGCCGTTGCCCCAGTTCACGAGTCCGCCCCGGTAGCGGTCTGAGCCGATGTACTCGCGCATCTCGCTTCTTCTTACGAGCTGAACCTTATGCGGATACGCCGTCCTGGTTTTGGCCTCGATGGTTTCTTCGAAATCGCGCAGATCACGATCACTGAGCGCCAGGTCGAGATAGCCGAATTTCAGATCGCAGTCGATCGAGTATTTCTCGACGCGATCAACGACGATATCGCGACACTCGAGTCCCATGTCGTAAGCAATCCTGGCGGCGCCGGCTCCCAGGCGCTTTTCAATTTTGTGTTCCTCGACAAAACCATCAATGAGCTGCCCGCCATTGCGGCCCGATGCACCCCAGCCGATACGATTGGCCTCGAGCAGCACAACGTCGTAGCCACGTTCGGCGAGATGCAGCATCGCCGATACGCCTGTAAAACCACCGCCAACTACCACGACATCGCAGTGCCGCTCACCGTCGAGGCGTGCAAAATTCGTGGCGACGTTGGCGGTCGCCGCGTAGTAGGACCTGGTGTGTTCCCTGCTAAATTGTTCCTCGGCGTCGCTCACAAAACGGCGGGGTCAGGGTGCCGGTCGGCAGGCGTACAGGTACAGCATTTCCATCGCGAGATGGCTGGCAGCGAGCGCCGTGATCTCGCCAACGTCGTAAGCCGGGGCGACTTCGACCACATCCATGCCGACGATATTGATGCCCTTCAGGCCGCGAAGGATCGACATGGCCTGATGACTGCTTAGACCTCCACAGACCGGGGTGCCGGTACCCGGTGCGAAACTCGGGTCGAGACAATCGATATCGAAGGTCACATACACCGGTCGGTCACCGAGGTGTTTTCGTGTCGCTTTGATGACAGCGTCTACACCACGCTCGTGGACCCAGGGCGCGTCGATGACATTGAAGCCCAGTGTGTCGGGATTGGTCGTGCGCAGACCGATCTGCACGGACATCGTCGGATCGACGATGCCGTTTTTCACAGCCCAGTAAAACATTGTGCCGTGATCGATACGATCGTTCTTATCCGCCCAGGTGTCGCTATGAGCGTCGAAATGCAGCAGCGATAGTGGCGCAGAAAATTTCCGTGCGTGCGCCTTCAGCAGCGGGTAAGCGACGAAGTGATCGCCACCCAAAGTCAGCAGGCCGGGGCCCTCGCTAATAATGTTCCAGGCATGCGCCTCGATTTGCTCGGGCACATTCTCGGGTCGTCCGAAGTCGAAATAGCAGTCGCCAACATCGACGACGGCGAGTTTGTCGAAGGGATCGAATTCCATGCCATAAGGTCTTTCCCAAGCCATGATCGACGAAGCGCTGCGAATGGCGCGCGGGCCAAAACGGGCGCCGGGCCTGTTCGTCGTTGCAGTGTCGAGCGGAATACCGGTGACAGCTACATCAACGCCGGCCAGGTCCTTCGTATACTTGCGACGCATGAATGACGTAATGCCCGCATAAGTAGGTTCGGGCGTTGTGCCATACAAGCTGTCGCGAGTGATGGCGAAATCGCTGTCGTGCTTATCCACAGCCTATCTCCTTATCGTCCTTTCAAGCGGACAGGGCTTTTTGCAATCGATCCAATGTCGCGGTGGTCTTGTCGATAAGCTCATCCGCTTCGGCATGTGAAAGTATGAAAGGCGGGGCGCAAATAATCGTATCGCCAACCGCCCGCATGCATACGCCGTCTTCGATAAGCAAGTCGCGGAAAGCTGCGCCAGCACCCTGCTTTTCCTCGAACCGTTCAATGGGGTCTTTGTTCTTCACGATCTCAAACGCACCCATCAGCCCAACCATACGGGTATCACCGACGAGCGCATGCTCACCCAGCGCGCGCCATTTTTCCTGCAGATATGGCCCGATGTCGGTCTTGATGCGCCCAACGAGGTTTTCGCTTTGAATCAGCTTGATATTGGCGATCGCCACGGCACAGGCAACGGGGTGCCCCGAGTAGGTATAGCCGTGAAAAAACTCACCGCCTTTGTCAATCAAGACACCGGCAACGCGATCGCTTACAAATACGCCCCCTAACGGCAGGTAGCCCGAGGTCACTCCTTTGGCAATCGTCATGAAGTCCGGACGTGTGCCGAAATAGTCGGCGCCGAACCACTCGCCGAGTCGTCCGAAGCCGGTAATCACTTCGTCGGAGATCAACAGGATTCCGTACTTGTCGCAAATACGCTGGACTTCTGGCCAGTAGCTATCCGGTGGAACGATGACACCGCCTGCGCCCTGAATCGGTTCGCCGATGAACGCCGCAACCTTATCCGCACCGACTTCCTTTATTTTGTCTTCGATCGCCCGCGCCGTAACGAGCCCGAATTCGTCCGGCGTCAGGCTCCTGTCGCTGCCAAACCAGTAAGGCTGATCAACATGCACGATGCCCGGGATCGGCAGTCCGCTCTGCCGGTGCATCGGCTTCATGCCGCCGAGACTCGCGGCGGCAACCGTGGAACCGTGATAGGCATTGTGACGACTGATAATCGTGTGCCGCTCGGGCTGGCCCATCAGGTCCCAATAGGTCCGAACCATGCGCACGATGGTGTCATTCGACTCGGAGCCGGAGCCGGCAAAAAACACGCGCTTGAACTGGGGCGGGCTGATCTCCTGGAGCAACGATGCCAGTTCGATAGACGGCGGATGCGCGCATTGAAAAAAATTGTTGTAGTACGGCAACTCTTTCAGCTGCTCAGTTGCGGCGTCGACCAACTCCTGCCGGCCGTAGCCCGCATTGACGCACCAGAGTCCCGACATCCCGTCGAGAATCTTTTTGTCATCCGCATCATAAATGTACACGCCTTCAGCCCGCGTAATGATTCGCGATCGCTTCTCGTGCAGGCTCTTGTGATCCGTGAACGGATGCAGGTGATGATCTTTGTCGAGGTCCTGCCAGGCCTCGCGGGACCGTTTTTCAATCGCTGCCATTACTCACCTCAAATTAACGCATGCTCGGTCATACATTGAACATCAGGATCTCGCGCTCGTACGGCGTGATAATTTCCTGAAATTCCCTGTTCTCTTCGTCTTTCAATGCCGTATACAGGGTTACGAACTCGTCACCGAGCATGCTTCGCATTGCGTTGCTGCCACGCGTTGCCTCGATGGCCGAATAGATATGCCGGTGCAGCTCAAACTCGTTGCCGTAGGCACTTCCTTCAATCGCCTCGGTCGGTTTCAGTCCTTCCACCATGCCGAGATAACCACAAGCCAGTGAGGCAGCTATCACGAGGTAGGGATTTACGTCAGATCCGGCCAGTCGATTCTCTATGCGCCGATTGTCAGGATCCGAGTCCGGAATACGCAGCCCTACCGTGCGATTATCCACCGCCCACGCGAGATTGACGGGCGATGAATCCGGATTCAAAAATCGCCGGTATGAATTAACGTACGGCGCGAAAACCAGCATGGCTTCCGGCATGTAGCGCTGCAGACCACCGAGAAAGCCATAGAAAAGTTCGCTGGCCTTACCGTCAGGATTCGAAAAGATGTTAATGCCTTGCTTGTCGACGATGCTCTGATGGATGTGCAGCGCACTACCTGCATCCTCGGCCATCGGTTTCGCCAGGAAGGTCGCGTGCATCTGATGTTCAATCGCGGCTTCTCGAATCGTGCGTTTGAACAAAAACGCCTGGTCGGCATTCTCAAGCGCATTGCCGTGCAGGAAATTAATTTCGAACTGCGCGGGCCCCATCTCCTGTGACAATGTATCGATGCGAATGCCCTGCGCCTCGCAGAACGCGTACACGTCGTTAATAAACGGGTCGAAATCGTTCATCGTGTCGATGCTATAGGGCTGACGAGCGCCCTCGGTCCAGCCGAGGCGCCCCTCGGGCGGTTCAGCTTCTTCCTTGGGATCGGAATGCGGGCTCAACAGGTAGAATTCGACTTCGGGCGCGACTACAGGTATCCACCCGCGCGCTTCGTACTTTGCAAGGACGTTACGCAGGACGCTGCGCGGAGACTGCGCGACAGCCGATCCATCGCGGTGATAACAGTCGACAAACACCGATGCGGCCGGATCAGCCGCCCACGGTACGGGGCGCAACGTCGTCGGGTCAGGCACGAGGAGCATGTCCCGATCTTCGACATTGGTCGCGTCTGCAATGTAATCACCGGAAATAGTCTGCGAAAAGATCGCTTCGGGCATTTTCATTTCGCCCGCACCAAACTTGTCAGCGGGCACAACCTTGCCGCGGGCCGAGCCCGCCATGTCGGGCACGAACGCCTCGACATCTTCGATCTTGCGTTCCTTTAACCATTGTTGAAATACTTCGTTACTACTCACGTTACACCTGTCGCCGGCTCGCGCGCACTCTGCACGCGTCACCAAACGCCTTAAAAATTGCCCTCGAAAAATCGTTTTCCATGGCCCGCCATTCGGGATGCCACTGCACGGCGAGCGCAAAACCCGGACCGTCATCCACTTGAAACGCTTCGATCAGTCCGTCGTCAGCAACCGCTTCGACACTGACGCCGCGTGCGAGCCTTGCCACGCCCTGTGAATGCAAAGAATTGACGATGACAGTATCGGATCCAGCCAGTTTTCGCAGCAGGCCACCGTCTGCCAGGTTCACTGCGTGCGAAGGTCCGTACTGTTTGTCGAGAGGGTCATCTTTGTTTTCAAGATGATTGTGATAACCCGCCACTTCATGAACTTTTTGATGCAGCGTTCCGCCGAGCGCGACGTTTAGCTCCTGAAAACCGCGGCACACGGCCAATAGAGGCACGCCCGTCGCGAGGGCTTTTTTTGCGAGCGGCAATGTAACCGCGTCACGGTGCGGATCGTGCAGCGTTCCTTCTTCGCTCGGCGAGCCATTATAGTGATACGGCTCCACGTTGGAGTAGCTGCCGGTAAGAAAGATGCCGTCGAACTGCTGCAATAGCGCGTCGATATCGACATCGCCCGGCATCACCGGCGTAATCAGCGGCAATACCTCCGAGCCCTGCATCAGAGCGTCGAGGTATTTCTCCCCCACCATGTGAAACGGGTGGGGATCTATGATTCGCCGGTCTGCCGGCACACCTACCAGTGGTTTTGGGTACATAAACGTCGCTTACGCCTTAGCGGCACGTTGCTGGGCATACTAACATCTCGCCCACATTCAAAAGTCAGGCTGCAGGGTTTCTGCGGCCTTGCAAAGTGCCGCGCCCAGACTCGCCCTGCGCTCATCCGAAAAACGCTGTGTGGGCCCACAAATCGACAGAGCACCGAGCACCTGCCCCGCGCCACCGCGAACAACCGTGCCCACGCCGGAAAAACCGTCCTCAAGTTCATCGACGGTTTCAGCAAACCCGCGCCTGCGAATTTCCGCAAGCTGTTCCTGCAATCGATCGCGCTTTGTAATCGTCCGTGGCGTCAACGACACCAGCTGCCCGACAAGCCGATCCACGCCACGCTCATCGAAAGCGATCAGCGCTTTGCCAGTCGACGTCGCATGAATAGGCCATCGTGTACCCACGTTGCCGGCGGCTCCGACAAAGTGTCTACCGGTCACTTCGTCGAGGATCAGCATTGTGTCGTCAATGGGCACCTCGAGCGTCGCGGTCTCGCCGGTTTCCTCGACCAGCCGATTGAGCAGCGGCCTTGCCCGAAGCCTGAGGTCGTTGCTCGACAGCGCCTGTACACCGAGCGCCATGAGCGCCGGTCCGAGGCGATAAGCCCCGTTGGCCGCGTTCCTGTCCAACATCGATTCGCTGTGCAACGCCTGCAGCAAACGGTGCGCCGTAGTCTTGTTGAGGCCGGAGCGCTCGCTGACCTCGGCAAGCTGCAGCTCGGGTCGTTCGGGCGTGAACAGCTTCAGCAGCCTGAGTGCGCGCAGGGCAGCCTGGGCGCCTTGCGGCGGAGTCTTGTCACTCATGACAAATTCCATATTGTGCCGTTTTATTTCATATTATGATAACAGCTCCCTGTGGCGCAGCGCAAAATCGTCGATGTTCGAGTACATAGCGTGCCAAAGCTGAACCGGCGTGAGGAAAGCCGGCGGTTTTACAACACGGTCAGGCAGCTCGACTGCGACTGCTAACCTCGCTC
>Ga0316201_10002875_pt1 | contig 12464 bp, 10 predicted proteins | sample CS6wburrow_MG_FD_204516 | JGI IMG/M metagenome (GOLD analysis project Ga0316201, IMG submission 204516) | Coastal sediment microbial communities from Delaware Bay, Delaware, United States - CS-6 worm burrow | ecosystem: Environmental > Aquatic > Marine > Coastal > Sediment | place: USA... | reverse complement strand
CAGCTTAAAGACGCATTTCGCGACGCCCAGAAAACCGACGCGCTCGGCAGCAAGCTCAGTCTCCTGTTTCAGCATACGTTTGCCGTGGCGAAGAAAATTCGCACGGACACGGAAATCGGTGCGAGCCCGGTGTCTGTCGCCTCCGCCGCCGTAAACCTGGCGAGTCAGTTTTTTGCAGGCTTCAAGAAGCACACGGCATTGCTCGTCGGCGCCGGCGCCACGATCGAACTGGTGGCGAAGCACCTGCACAAGCGCGGGATAGGCCGGCTGTTCGTTGCGAATCGCAGCATCGAACGCGCCCATCACCTGGCCGGCCAATTTGGTGGCTTCGCCCTGCCCCTTTCGGAGATCGAGGGAACCCTGCCCGAGGCCGATATCCTGATTACGTCGACGGCGGCCACGGAGCCGATAATCACGTTGCCGCAGATGCAGGCGGCTGTTAAAGCCCGCAAGCGCAAACCGATCTTTGCCGTCGACATCGCTGTCCCGCGTGACATCGCGCCCGGTGTCGCCGACTTGAACGACGTCTACCTCTATACGATCGACGATCTTGATAAAGTCATACTCGAAGGTCAGGGCAATCGTGAAGCGGCAGCCGTCGAAGCCAATCGATTGCTTGACGAAGAAATCCAGCGCTACGCCAACATCGAACGATCCAAGGAAGTCGTTCCGGTGATCGCGGCGCTGCGGGAAAGCGCGGAGTCGCTGCGCAGCGAAATAAATGCACAGGCGCGGCGTCGACTGGCGCGTGGCGAATCGGCCGAGGACGCGATCGAATATGCCACCGCCGCGCTGATGAAGAAACTCCTGCACACGCCCAGTGTGGCACTGCGCAGGGCTGGCGAAGTGGCCGATCAGGAGCTGATTGACGCCGCTCGCGAGATCTTCGGCCTTCAGGATGACTGACGGGGCAGTGACGTGAAGGACTCCATTCGCCTGAAGCTCGAGTCCGTCCAGGAACGCTTCGAGGAAATTGCCGGCCTGCTCGCAGACCCGGACGTGATCTCAGACCAAAACCAGTTTCGCAACCTGTCGAAGGAATACGCTCGAATCGAACCTGTCGTGCAGTCGTTTCAACGCTATCAGGCGATACTCGGTGACATTGCCTCGGCTCAGGAAATGACCGGTGACATCGATGCCGAGATTCGCGTGATGGGCCAGGAAGAACTCAAGAGCCTCGCGGAGCGCCGAGAATCTTTGCTGGCCAAATTGCAGAAATCGCTGATTCCTGCCGATCCGCACGACGACAGTAACGTTTTTCTTGAAATCCGCGCCGGCACCGGCGGCGACGAGGCCGCGATTTTCGCCGGCGATCTATTTCGCATGTACTCCAAGTACGCCGAAACGATGGGATGGTCAATCGAGATCCTGTCGGCGCGCGAGGGCGAACACGGCGGCTACAAGGAAATAATCTGCCGCGTATCGGGCCGCAGTATTTTTGCCAAGCTGAAATTTGAATCGGGCGCGCATCGCGTACAGCGCGTTCCGTCAACGGAGTCACAAGGACGCATTCACACGTCGGCTTGCACCGTCGCCGTACTGCCGGAGCCCGACGAAATTGAAGCCGTGGATGTCAATCCCGCAGACCTGCGCGTCGACACCTACCGTGCTTCGGGGGCCGGCGGTCAGCACGTCAACAAGACAGACTCTGCTGTGCGGCTGACCCATTTGCCGACTGGAATCGTCGTCGAATGCCAGGACGAACGATCACAACACAAGAATCGCGCGCGCGCGATGTCGCTGCTACAGGCGCGACTGCTCGATGCACAGGTATCAGAGCAGGAAACTGAGCAAGCTGAAAAACGTCGACTGCTGGTAGGTTCGGGCGATCGTAGTGAACGCATCCGGACCTACAATTTCCCACAAGGTCGAGTTACCGACCACCGCATCAACCTGACGCTTTACAAGCTCGATGAGATCATTGAAGGGCATCTTGAGCAGGTCGTAGAACCGCTGATCAACGAGTACCAGGCGGACCAGCTCGCCGCGCTTGGAGACACATAATTCAACCGGAGTCGAACCGCGGTTTCCCTGTTTCTTTGGAAAGATCGACGACAATTTCATGATCCCGTCCCGATTCGAGGGCGAGTGGCAAGTCCTGAAAACAACAGAGAAGACCCACGTTATTTACGAGCAATAGCGGCGCGAAAAAACCAGTACCTCGACTTTTTTTATAAAGATCCCGGTCGGTGATACGATCGGGGATTAACGAAGGAAACGATCTGCCATGCTGCAAGCGTGCCGACTTTGTGGGAGCGATGACATCACCTTGTGGATGCGCGAGGGTCGCAATCGCGATCTCGACTACTACAGGTGCGGAAATTGCACGTTGTGGAACTACGACCTTGACTGCGGCGTGGACCAGACCCAGTACACCGAGACCTACATCAGCCCTGAGGATACGGAGCACCGCTTCAATATCGGCATACGCGAGAGCTGGAGGTTCCTGCGACGCTACACCGAAAAGCCGGGTTCGATCATTGACATCGGCTGCGGCAGTGCCGGCCTTTTGCACCTGGCGAGAAAGGAGGGCTGGCAGGTACGCGGCATGGAACTATCCGAGAAGGCGGCCCGGGCAATCTCCGACGATCAGGGTATCGACGTCATCGTCGGGAACTTCTTGGAATATGATGATCCGCAAGCAGAACTCTACGACGTTGTCGTCTTGTGCCACGTGCTCGAGCACCTCCCCGATTCGATCCTCGCGATGTCGAAGATAGGCAGCCTGTTGAAAGCGAACGGGCTCGCAATGCTTGAGTTCCCGAACACGCGCTCTGTCAGTTACATGACGAAACGCCATTTGAAGAATCGCGGTCTTCGCAACAAAAAGTATTCGGCTGACTGGCGACCCGGACACTGCAACGAATTCTGCCGCAAGTCTTTCGAGTACCTGCTCGACCAGACCGGATTTGAGCTCGTCGTTTGGCGCACCTACTCCCGTAATACGGTTGCCAATGCGTTCTACCGGGTCTTTCCTATCGCAAGCAAGGCGCGGGCGATTGTCCGCAAGCGACCGTAGACGACATCGGCCAAATCTCAAGTAACCGGTTTCCTTTCAACAATGCATATTGCACAGGTTTTTTCCGGCGCGATCCCACCGCGAGGCTATGGCGGAATTGAACGTGTCATATACTGGCTCGTGAAAGAATTTCTGTCGACCGGTCATCGCATCACACTGATCGCGGATGAAAACAGCGTGATACAGCAGGAGCTTCCGCAGATACGATTTTACCCGTTTGCATGCATCGATAAACTGACAGAAAAAGACTTAGCCGACATCGACATTTTTCATTTCCACAACGATGTTGTTGATGGCTGGCAAGACAAATATCCTTACGTGGTGACGGAACACGGCAACAACAAGAGAAAAGCCGCCTACCAGCGCAACACGGTGTTCCTGAGTAAGTCGCATGCACTGAATCACAATGCGCATTTCTTTCTTCCCAACGGAATCCCGTTAGCGGACTACCCACTGTGTACAGAAAAAAAGAACGAAATGGCGTTTATGGCCAGACTCAACTGGCGAGCAAAAAATGCCAGAACAGCCATCAATCTGGCGTTCGATACCGGCACGCCGATCAATCTTGCCGGCGGCGACCTTTTCCATTCGAGGAAAGTCTGGGGCGCGTGGTTGTTGAAGTATCCCTTTAGGAAGCAGTTAATCAGGCAACACGGAGAGGTTGATGGAGCCAGAAAACTCGAGATATTGATGAACTCGAGAAGTCTGTTCTACCTGGTCAACTGGCATGAACCCTTTGCGCTTGCACCGCATGAGGCCCTGGCCTGCGGCACGCCGATTCTCGCCTCACCCAACGGAGCGTTGCAGGAGTACGTCATAGATGGCGAGAATGGATTCCTTATCCACAACTATAAGCAGGCGAAGCAGGCGATCAATGCGCTGCGAGACATGAGCCGACATGATCTGGAGCAATTGGCGATTCGATGCCGGGCAAGCGCCTACACGATAGAAGGCTCGGCAAAAAAACATATCGAAATTTATGAAAGAATCAGGAAGCAAGGATTCTTGTACACAGAAAAGGAAACCAGCGAAATTTCGTTCAGGAATCCCCCATTCATCACGATACGCAAGTAAAGAAAGTAGACGATGACGACATTCGTTTCAGTGATAGTTACGACCTATAACTGGGAAAGCGCGCTCTCGCTGGTCTTGAAATCACTGGATCGACAGAGCGTTGGTAATTTCGAGGTCATCGTTGCCGATGACGGCTCGACTGGTGAAACAGCCGACGTAATCAATGAACTGGCGGCGACTGTCCGCTATGCGCTTAAACATGTGTGGCAGGAGGACAAGGGATTCCGCGCGGCGCGCTGCCGCAATAGGGCGGTGCTGGAAGCCACCGGGGACCTGATTGTGTTTCTGGACGGAGATTGTATTGTCAGGGAAGATTTTGTCGAACAACACCTCCGATTGTCCGAGTCCGGCTGGTTCGTCAGAGGCAACCGAGTGAAGTTGAGCGAACGATTTACGAAGATGTTGCTGGCGGACCAGTCACTGCTGCCGCTGAACAACACGTTCGGGCTGATGCGTCTCTGGCGACAACGGAGTGTCGGCCGGTTTTTTCCGTTGATGAGGCTGCCATTGGGAAAACTGAGATACTTGAGAAAAAAAGAGTGGTATGGCGTCAAAACCTGCAATCTCGGTCTTTACAGACAAGACTTTATGGATGTGAACGGTTTCAACGAGGATTTTACCGGCTGGGGGCACGAGGATGCCGACCTCGCGATCCGCCTGATTCGCAACGGAATCCGGCGTAAAGAGGGAAATTTTGCGGCCACTGTTTTCCATTGTTATCACAAGGAAGTGACCCGCGCCGAGGAACAAAGGAACCGGGAAATGCTGGAAATCAGCAGGACCGGCGCTATCAAAATCAAGAACGGCATCCTGAGCAAGACCAGTTAGCTGCGGGCGAGTATTCTCGAAAAAACCGTTGGCCGCACGGCCGCTCGCGGAGAAACCAGATATTCTGATTTCCAACGCTCAGGCGACTTGGCCGACGTGTCCCGGTCCTTCCCAAAAGCGGCGCCACAGAATTGCCATCGCGAGCAGCAATGCCGGGTCAGCTACCTACGATGGAGATCTGCCCGTATACGAGTCTAGGCCAGCGCCCTGTCAATATCTTCAATGAGATCTTCAACGGCCTCGATACCGACCGACAGTCGTATGAGCTGATCGCTGATACCAAGTTGTGCACGCTCTGTTTCTGGCACGCTCGCATGCGTCATGATCGCCGGGTGGTCGACCAAGCTTTCTACGCCGCCAAGACTTTCCGCGAGCGAGAACACTTCACAGCGTTCGAGAAACCTGCGCGCGTCGTTGAGATCACCCTTAATGAAGAACGTGACAATGCCGCCATAATCGGCCATCTGTCTGGTGGCGAGCGCATGCTGTGGATGAGAGGGCAAACCCGGATAAAGCACGCTGTCCACGCGTGGATGCTGTTCGAGCCACTCGGCGATGCGCATCGCGCTTTCACAATGTCGCCGCATTCTTACATCAAGTGTTTTGACGCCACGCAATGCCAGAAAACTGTCGAACGGGCCGGCTACCGAGCCAATCGAGTTCTGCAGGTAAGCAAGCTGTTCGGCAAGTGCTTTGTCTCCGGTGACGACGATGCCACCGACCATGTCGGAATGACCGTTGATGAACTTGGTCGCCGAGTGCATGACAATATCGCAACCGAGTTCGAGTGGCCGCTGCAGGCACGGTGTCGCAAACGTATTGTCGACCACAACGATCGCGCCGTGTTTCTTCGCCAGCGCTGCTACCGCTGCGATATCGACGATTTTCAGCAGCGGGTTGGTCGGCGTTTCGATCCACACCATGCGCGTGTTGTCTTTGAAGGCACTCTCGACCTGGTCAAGGTTCGACAGATCGACGTAACTGAATTCCAGCCCGGCGCTACGGCTTCGAACACCCGAAAACAGACGGCGGGTACCGCCGTAGAGATCATCCATCGCCACAACGTGACTGCCGCTGTCGATCAGTTCGAGTATCGTACCGGTCGCGGCCATCCCCGACGCGAAAGCGAACCCTGACGAACCGGACTCCAGGTCCGCGACGCAGCGTTCATACGCCATGCGGGTCGGATTCTGTGTTCGCGAATATTCATAGCCCTGGTGCACGCCGGGGCTCGACTGCACGTAGGTGGAGGTCGCATAGATCGGCGGCATTATCGCGCCCGTAGACGGATCTGGCGCCTGCCCCGCATGAATCGCGCGCGTCGCGAATTGGTGTTTCTTGTTATTCGACATTCGCTCAGCCCTCACATTTCGCGGCGAAGATAGTTAAGGACGTCGGAGCGAGTAATCAAGCCAACGAAGTCGCCGCCATCCATGACGGCCGCATAAGGCTGCACACGCAGCATCGCGACCAGGTTATTCATGCTTTCTTTCTTGTCAAGCTTGATGAACGCCGATTCCATCGCGTCCTCGACATTCGCATTCATGAGCTCCGGTTTGCCATAAACAAACTGGATGATGGCATCTTCCGTCACGACGCCGACAAGATTGCCTTCGTCCATGACCGGCAGCTGCGAAAACCCGGCGTTTCGAAGCCGGTTGTGCGCCGTTGTCAGTACGTCGGTTGGCCCAACCGTAATCGTGGCGCGCTCGCCATGCGGCCGTCCAACCAAGTCACGCAAATCGCCGAACTGTTCGCGCTTGATAAAGCCCTGGTCTTCCATCCAGAAATCATTGAAGAGCTTGGACAAGTATTTGTTGCCGGTATCGCAAGCAAATGTTACGACGGATTTTGGCTCCGTCTGCTCGCGACAGTATTTCAGTGCGGCGGACAATAGTGTTCCGGAAGATGAACCCGCAAGCACGCCCTCTTTCTTCAGGAGTTCGCGCGCCGCCGCAAATGATTCCGCATCCGTAATTGCGTACGCTTTTGCGACCCTGCCAAAGTCCGCAATCGACGGAATAAAGTCCTCACCAATGCCCTCAACGAGCCAGCTTCCACCCTCACCCAGGTTGCCGTTGTTGATGTAGTCGGTAAGGACCGAGCCAACCGGATCCGCCACGATCAGATCCACGTCGATAGCATTGTCCTGGAGATACTTGCCTATGCCGCTGACCGTGCCGCTGGACCCAACGCCCAGTACGATCGCGTCGAGCTCGCCGCCCATCTGCTCGATGATCTCCGGCGCTGTGGTTTGTTCATGCGCAAGCGAATTATCAGGATTGCCGAACTGGTTAATAAAGTAAGCACCCTGCTCGTCGGCGATACGCTTGCCGAGGTCCTGGTAGTACTCCGGATGGCCTCGCCGGACATCTGAACGCGTCAGAACGACTTCCGCACCCATCGCGCGGAGGTTGAAGATCTTTTCCTGGCTCATCTTGTCGGGAAGCACGAGTATCAGGCGGTAGCCCTTTTGCGCCGCGACAAGGGCGAGTCCCAAACCGGTATTGCCGGCGGTCGCCTCGACAAGCGTGTCGCCGGGCTTGATTTCGCCGCGCTTCTCAGCCTCATCGATCATCGAAATGCCGATGCGGTCCTTGATCGAACCGCCCGGATTCATTAGTTCCAGCTTAAGAAACAGGCGGCACGGCCCGGTATCGATCCGCGTTATCTCGAGCATGGGCGTCTTGCCCACCATCTCGAGAATATTGGAATACACGTTCATGAATACATCAGTTACATTGCAAATCAGTCGCGAGTGTACGCGATAGCACCGGACCAGCACTAGCAATGAGTCAGGAAGAAAACCGACGAATCGACGCGCTCCTCGGCGATGCCGCGACGCGGCTGGCCGCAGTCAGTGATTCCGCGAGACTGGATGCCGAGATTCTACTCAGCCGCAGCATCGACATGCCGCGCAGCTACCTGTTCGCACATCCCGAAGATGTCCTGGACGATGCGGCGTTCGAACGATTCAGTACGCTCTTGCAGCGACGGCTCGGTGGCGAGCCGATGGCCTACATCATGGGTACCCGGGAATTCTGGTCGCACGAACTACTCGTCAGCGCCGCGACGCTGGTTCCACGTCCGGAAACAGAGCTACTGGTCGAACTCGCGCTACGGGAAATTCCTCGCAAAGCGGCCTGGCAGATACTGGATCTCGGCACGGGCAGCGGCGCTATCGCCGTCGCGCTTGCGGGCGAGCGATTGCTGTGCGAAATAACCGCAGTTGACAACAATGAAGCAGCGCTGGCCATCGCGCGTGAAAACGCGCGGCAACTCGCAATGAGCAATATCACGTTGCTGCACGGCAGCTGGTCCGAACCGGTGCGCGGCCAGAAGTTCGACGTCATCGTGTCGAATCCCCCCTACGTTCGAGCCGGTGACGTGGTACTCGCTGACTTGCGATACGAGCCGGTCGACGCGCTGGTATCCGGGCAAGACGGGCTCGACGCCATTCGCGCGCTTGCGGTCGAGTGCGTGGAAATCCTCACGGATAACGGTATCCTGCTGATCGAACACGGTGCCGACCAGCGGCACGAGGTCGCGACCCTTCTGTCGGCAAGCGGGTGGACCGATATCACGAACCACAGGGACTTTTCCGGTCATCCTCGCGTGACAGCGGCGCGCAGGGGTGGTAAATAACGGCGCTCACTTATCTTTGCGAGACAACATGATCACCATCAAAACCAATCACGGCGACATCTCTGTGGAGTTGTTTGACGAAAAAGCCCCGATTTCCTGCGAAAACTTCCGCCAGTACGTGAAGGACGGGCACTTCAGCAACACGATCTTTCATCGCGTCATTCCCAATTTCATGATTCAGTGCGGCGGCATGGATGAGAACATGGCCAGCAAGCCCACGCGCGACCCGATCAAGAACGAGGCGGATAATGGCGAATCCAACGTGCGCGGCACGCTCGCAATGGCACGCACCGGTGTTGTCGACAGCGCGACGTCCCAGTTCTTCATCAACCTGCGTGACAACGACTTTCTCAACCATGGCACACGCGACTTCGGCTATGCGGTCTTCGGCAAGGTCTCGGAGGGTCTGGACGTCGTTGATGCGATAGCTGCGGTACCGACGGGCAATAGCGGCGGGCATTCCGATGTGCCACTCGAATCAGTCACCATCCTCGAAGTCACGATTGATGACTAGGCCGGCACAAGCAGAAACCGGATGTCCGCGAATACGCTGAGCCGCGACGCACGTCACCTTGCCCTGCCGCAGATAGGCGAGGAGGGCCAGCAAAAAATCGGTCGTGGAACCGCCCTGCTGATTGGCGTCGGCGGGATCGGCTGCGCGGCGGCCACGTATCTCACGTCCAGCGGGATTGGGCGACTACTGCTCTGCGATTTTGATACCGTGGATGAAACCAATCTTGGCCGCCAGGTGTTATACGGGCCAGGCAATATCGGCGAACTCAAGGCCGAGGTGGCAGCATCGAGGCTGAGGAAGGTCAACCCGGAGGTCGACGTTGTCTCGATTCCCCTGCGACTCACGGATTCCGCGCTTGCGGAAGCCGTTGGCCAGGCCGACGTCGTGCTCGATGGCTGCGACAACTTCAGCACACGTTTTCAGGTTAACGATGCGTGTGTGGCCGCGCGGCGGCGGTTGATTACGGGGTCCGCGATTCGGTTCGAAGGGCAACTCGCCGTGTTTGGGCCGAATTACTCCGAATCGCCGTGTTACCGCTGTCTTTACGTCGAAGCGGACGAGTCGCTGGGAAATTGTGCTGGCAACGGCGTACTCGCGCCCGTGCCAGGCGTTATCGGGACGATCATGGCAGCTGAAGCCCTCAAGTTCCTTGCCGGGGTCGATGCGGCGGCGCCGGTCCTGCGACTCTATGATGCTGCCGCGACCGAATTTCGCCATCTGGCCATCCGAAAACGCAGCGACTGCCCGGCATGCTCAGCAAGCGTGTAACGCTGTTTGGGCTATTGAAGGCGGCGGCGATCCTGACGATCCTGTTTTCCGTCCTAACAAGTTTTGACTTCGCGCATCGCAACATCGAGCTTTTTTCGCACTTCAGACTACAGTACCTGGTCGCGTCATCAGTGTTGTTAGCCGCATTTGCGATTTTTCGTAGCCCCGTTTACATGGTCCCCTTGCTCGCTACCGTCTTACTCAACGCGAGTTACGTTCTGCCCTGGTATTTCGGCGGCACGCTAGTTGAAAGCGATACCACGCTGAAGTTACTGCACGCCAATATCTTCAGAGGAAACGACCAGTACGACCGTTTGCTGAAACTCGTTGAAACGGAGCAGCCCGATATCATTTTTCTGCAGGAATTTTCGCCCGAGTGGCTCAATGCGACCAAACCTCTGCTGGTCGGCTATCCGTTCAGCTACGTTGAGCCGAGAGAGGACGCCTTCGGCATCGCTCTCTTCTCTCGGCTTACGCTCGACTCGGTAACCCACGTCGATAGCCCGCCTTTCAACTACCCAACGATTGTTGCGACGCTGACCTTGAATGGTGAATCGATTACATTGATCAGCACACACGCGATGGTCCCGCTTGGCCGATTTAACTATGAGGCCCGCAATGAACAGCTGCAGAGCGTCACGGAAACCGCCAGGCAGGCGACGGGCGCCGTGATCTTGACCGGTGATTTCAATACCACCGTATGGGCTCGTCCCTATCGTGAGCTCGAAGAGCGCACCGGACTAAGAAACACGCGCAGAGGTTTCGGCATCCTGCCGACCTGGCCGACGTTCATGCCTGTCGCGATGATTGCGATTGATCATGCGCTCGTGTCCAGGGATATCGGCGTTGTTGAAACAAGAACGGGGCCTCGCATTGGGTCTGATCACCTCCCCTTGATTATTACTGTCGCGCTGTAGACCTGCGTTGCCGTCGCGTCGGTCGCAACGCGGCATCAGGCGCAGACCGGACTTTGCGCGTGAAACTGGCTATGCTTCCGGAAACTGATCGAGGGCGAAGACTATGATTCGTAAACTTGCTGTCTCACTGATACTACTCATCAGCTTCAACGGGCCGTTTGCCATGGCGACGCCCTTCTCGGCCGAACATCTTGTGCGTCTCGACCGTGTCGGCGCACCGAGCCTTTCGCCGGACGGCGGCCGGGTCGTCTACACCCTGCGAACCACGGACATGGAGGCCAACAAAGGTCGCATTGACCTCTGGCTGACGAGCATCGACGGAGAGAATACGCGTCAACTCACCAGCCACGAGGCCAACGACACAGACCCCGCCTGGTCTGCCGATGGAAAGCACATTTATTTCCTTTCATCACGCGACGGCTCGTCGCAGGTGTGGCGCATTGCGCTGAATGGCGGCGAAGCAATACAGGTCACCAAGCTGCCCGTAGATGTCGGCACTTTTCGCGTCACCGCTGATGGCGATACCCTGGTGGTATCGCTGCAAACCTACCTTTATTGCAAAGACCTCGCATGCACTGCCGCACGCGACACGGCAGCGGATGAAGCGCCGACAACGGGCAGCATTTACAGCCGGTTGTTTATGAGACATTGGGACCACTGGCTAACGGAAAAACGTTCCCGCTTGTTCGCAGTATCGCTAATGGATGGCATTGCAGCCGATAGCGAACCGCTGCTTCTGAGCGGAGACGTCGATGCCGACGTGCCATCGCGCGTCTGGGGTGGCAATGAAGAATACGCTGTGTCCGCTGATGGCTCGACGGTGTATTTTGCGGCACGCATTCGCGATGCGAGTGAGCCGACATCCACCAACTTCGATATCTATTCCGCACCGATGAACGGCGACGGCCCGGCGGTTAACCTGACCCGCTCGAATCCGGCATGGGACACACAACCCGTCCTCAGCCCGGATGGCGAAAGCCTGGCTTATCTCGCAATGCAGCGACCCGGCTTTGAGGCCGACCGTTTTCGCATCATGATCAGGAATCTTGAATCCGGCAAGGTGCGTGAGCTTGCACCCGGCTGGGACCGCTCACCATCGTCGATCAGCTTTTCTCCTGATGGCTCAGCTCTGTATGCAAACGCGCAGGACGTTGGAAACAAGACGTTGTGGCGCATTGATGTTGGCGATAGCAAGATTGTCAAAATGGTCCGTAATGGCAACGTCAGCGCGATCGATAATGGTCCACAGGGTGTTGTGTTCGCTAAAGACGATCTGAAATCGCCGAGCGAAATCTACGTGATCGCGAACGACGGTGCGCGGGCACGGCAGCTGACTCACTTCTCTGCGCGGCAACTCAAGAATGTAGAGATGGGCAACTACGAGCAGTTTTCGTTCACTGGTGCTGACGGCGCCACCGTTTACGGTTACGTCGTCAGACCGGCTGGTTTCAAGGAGGGCAAGAAATACCCCATTGCGTTTCTGATTCACGGCGGGCCACAAGGCAGCTTTGGCAACCACTTCCACTATCGCTGGAACCCACAAACGTATGCGGGGCAAGGATTCGCGGTAGTCTTTATCGATTTCCACGGTTCGACCGGCTACGGGCAGGAATTTACGGACAGCATTTCCGGCGACTGGGGCGGTAAACCGCTGCTCGACCTGCAGCTGGGTCTGGAAGCTGCATTGCAGAAATACAAA
>Ga0316201_10002874_pt1 | contig 12464 bp, 8 predicted proteins | sample CS6wburrow_MG_FD_204516 | JGI IMG/M metagenome (GOLD analysis project Ga0316201, IMG submission 204516) | Coastal sediment microbial communities from Delaware Bay, Delaware, United States - CS-6 worm burrow | ecosystem: Environmental > Aquatic > Marine > Coastal > Sediment | place: USA: Delaware... | reverse complement strand
TCATAGCTACATGGCGATGGCACATTATCTTTTGGCTCAGCCTTTGCCTGATAATATACCGCTTTTACCATCAGCGGCACGACATTATCAGCGTTTTCAATATCGTATGCGTCATCCCTGGTTTTCTAAATCACTGAATTTAAAAGGGTATTTAACAAATACCTTGAGTTACCTGTTGACTTCACCCAAGGTACTCTTTAAATTATTGCAACCGTCATGGTATGCCGAACAATTTAAATTACTCAAAAAACTATAAACATTAACAAATTCAACTTACTTTTTATTTACTTTATACTGTTCACCGTTATAATTTGCGCTTTTCAGTAAAAAATCCATTTGAAGCGGCAAGTTTAAATTAAAAAAAAATTAAAGCATGTTAGTCACCTTTAGGTGACTTGAGCTTTTAGACAACTGCTTTAGCTGTTGGCTGCTTGGCTGCTTGACTGCTTGACTGCTTGACTGGTTGGTCTTTCTATTTCCGCTTTCCAGCACTAGTTATAAGGGATGAAAGGGGAGGGCGAACACGCAGCTAACCTTTGTTATCGCCCTTTCTTATTATAGAGGTCTATCTCAGGAATTTAAATAAGGAAGTTCCAAAAAAATAATTATCCCAAAAGGCAATTCAAGCCAGTTTGTTTAATTTCTCTCATTCTCTGCGGCTCTGCGGCTCTGCGTGAGCCGACAGTTGGTTACAAATTATTTGTGTGCATAGAGTAGCCCTGCGGGATAATTTATTTTTTGGATATGCCTTAAAACGCGCTATACCGAGTGTCAAGATTCAAGACGCTACATTGGAAGGCCTTCTAAAAACCTTTTGAATAGGTAAACGAATATCCATGATCTCATCAACCACATCACTATCATTTATATCAAAATTCTTATAATGCCGAAGTTTTTTAGAAAATACCCGTATTTCTTCTAATGCCGGCATCACTAACCAAGACGATCTTACCCCCAATGCAAAGTAAGCTTTTATCTTCTTGAGCAGATCATTAATGGCTTGTGTTGGTGAAAGCACTTCAATGGCGCATTCAGGCATTTTAGTGACTCGCACTTCATCATCACCCGGCTCATCATCAAACCAGGGCGGATCAATGTAAAGACAAATATCCGGTATCACCTCATCCCGGTTTTTAAGACCAAATTGACTTAAGTCAATCGAAGTGGCATCCAAACTTAACTCAACAAAAGTTGAAAACCGCTCATCATTGCCTAATAAGACGGTTAGATTGGTCTGGGTTAAGCTATGTCGTTTTGATGGCATATCCTTTCTCTCATCAAGCACATCATCTTCAAAATCAATTAGTTCACTCATATATTGAATCCTTCGCCTATATACACATGTCGGGTGGGTAAGTTCATTTCGACGTAGGCATCGAAACGAAGTTGCCCACTCCAATATCAATCATAACACAATTTAAATTGCCTTTAACCAAAGCTTATCTTACCTTCTAAGTCATTGCGTGAGTCGGCATTTTTTAAGGCTTCTTCTTTGCTGACTTTGCCGTCTTTATATAAATAATAGAGGGCATCATCAAAGGTTTGCATCCCTTTTGCGCCGCTGGCTTTCATGGCATCTTTGATATCAGTCAGTCTCCCTTTGAGAATCAGGTTAGCAATATTCGGGGTGTTGATCATCACTTCGATGGCAGCGCAGCGTTTGCCACGCACATCTGGAATCAGGCGTTGGGAAACGATGGCCCGAATGTTAGATGACATGTCCATAAACAGGGATTTTTGTTTTTCATTCGGAAACATGTTGACGATGCGATCTAGGGCTTGGTTGGCATTGTTGGCATGCATGGTGGAGACGCATAAATGCCCCGTATTGGCGAGTTCTAAACCCGCTTCCATCGTTTCCATCGCACGAATTTCTCCAATCAAGATAACATCAGGCGCTTCGCGCAAAGAGGCCTTAATCGCGGCGGCGTAAGAAGCCGTATCGACACCCACTTCTCGCTGATTGATAATGGACATTTTATTGGGGTGCGAAAATTCGACGGGATCTTCAATCGTTAAGATATGCCCGGGGGAGTTCGCATTGCGGTAATCAATCATGGCCGCTAAAGTGGTCGATTTCCCGGAACCGGTGCCGCCTACCATGAGCAGTAAGCCGCGTTTAGACATCATGAGTTCTAATAAAATTTCGGGGGTACCCATTGATTCCGCTGAGGGAATCTCGGAGGGAATAAACCGCATGACTAGGCCAATCGTTTTGCGTTGAAAGAAGGCGTTGCCACGAAAACGGGCGCTGCCATCGGGCAGTGAGATGGCAAAATCTAAATCTTTGGTTTGTTCAAATTGCGCGATTTGCTCATCCGTTAAAATGGAATAAGCACATTTCTTAGTAATCTCTGGTGTAGCAATAAAGCTACTCAATGGGCGGGCACTGCCATAAATTTTGGCCTTGATTTGGGAACCGACGGTGACAAATAAGTCTGAACCGTCACATTGATGTGTTATCTTTAAATAATCAATCAAGTCAGTACTGTCTATTATGGGCACTTCTTTGGAATCTGATTTAACTTCTGCTTTTGGTTGTTCTTCTTTTTTATCCGATTCTTTGGCGACGGCTTTATCGCTGGCGAGTTTGATAACAATGCCCACGCCTTTGTTTTTAAAAGAGAGGCTGACTTTAAATTCACCGATGTCGTTGCTGTAGTCAAAATCTAAAGCTTTGTCTTTAACGAATTCTTTTTTTTGCGCGTCAGACATCATACCAAAAGCGGCAGCTTTTGCCATGTCGGCCGTGACGGCTGTTTTGCCTACTGGTTTGTTTTTACCATTGAGCTTAATCGTTACCGGCGAACCAACGGTTACCAATAAATCAGAACCGTTTTTTTCACTCATTAATTTCAAATAAGGTGACAAATCCATAGTTGATTTTTTTACTTTTTAGGATAATTTTATAAAAATTGGAAATCGGAATTGGGTATCGTGGGTGCGTGATGTTGAACTGACATCGCATCGGTGGGCAACGCCCACCCGATAACTGCTGATTAATGTCCTCCCTTCTTTTCATCTATTTCTAGCAATTTCAAGCCAGAGGGGCCTAGTCCACCTTGTGCATCTTTACCTTCCAATTTAATCTTTAACCGCAATTCATTGGGAGAATCAGCATTGGCAATGGCTTCATCATAGCTAATGCGCTCTTCTTGTTCGAGAGCAAACAAGGCCATATCAAAGGTTTGCATGCCCAAGTCAGAGGATTTAGCCATAATCGGTTTAATGCCACCGACATCGCCCACTGCAATCAGTTCTGCAATTAAGGGGGAATTACGCAGAATTTCAATGGCTGCTGCTCGTCCACCTGATACGGTTTTGACTAAACGTTGGGAAATGATGGACCTTAAATTGAGCGCTAAATCCGCTAACATCTTTTTTTGCGTTTCTATGTCAAAAAACCCGACAATACGATCAATCGCTTGGTTAGCATTATTAGCGTGCAAGGTGCCCATGGCTAAATGGCCTGTTTGTGCAAATTCCATCCCAAAGTTCATGATTTCGGCATCGCGAATTTCACCGAGTAGAATAACATCCGGGGCTTGGCGTAAGGTGTTGTGCAAAGCGGCTTCCCAACTATCGGTATCTACGCCCACTTCGCGTTGCATGATGACGCAGTTTTTATGTGGATGCACATATTCAATGGGATCTTCGATGGTAATGATATGGCCGTAAGTGTGGCGATTGCGGTAATCTATCAGCGCGGCCATGGTGGTGGATTTACCTGAACCTGTGCCGCCTACCATGATGATGAGGCCATTTTTTGCCATGATGACATCTTTGAGTACGGGAGGCAGGCTGAGTTTCTCAAAATCAGGCACTTCAGCTTGAATGATACGCATGATGACACCTTGACACCCTTGTTGGATAAAGGCGTTGACACGAAAGCGACTGAGGCCGGGGGGATGAATGGCAAAGTTACATTCTTTGGTTTCTTCATACTCTTTGAGTTGCTTATCATTCATAATGCACTGTGTGAGTGCCATTGAGTCGCCCGCTGTTAAAGGCTTTTTTGTCATGGGAACCATTTTGCCTTTTGCCTTCATGGCGGGGGGAAAGCCGGCTGTGATAAATAAGTCAGAACCACCTTCTTTGGTCATCAATTTGAGCAATTTGATCATAAAGCTCATGGCTTCATCTCTTTCCATCTTGTTGTTCCTCTTTATGTTTAGTTGTTTACCTGTTTACCCCTAGGTTTCACCTGGGACTATGTTCTCGCTACGCTCGTTACTGCGTTTCACATTCAAGGCCTTCTGGGTTGGCGGATTAAGCAGGGGCGCATTTCTGATCATCAAGATAAATCTATGAAGGCTTCGCAAAATAAATTTTGCACTCCATACCTTCGCGAAAATAAATTTTGCATTCCATACCGAAGCAAAATACCTTTTTTTAGAAATGCGCTCCCGATGTTTTTGGGTTCCCCAAAAAACTACGCCAACCCCGTGATTATTTCAATCCTTTAGTCCGAACCCGCGTATAAAACTCCTCCATCACTTCAATAAATGAACTATCACTTTTCCAAAAAGGTGGAAAATCCCCCGCTTTTTTGATTAAAATGGCTGGAATCGTGGCAGGTGATGCGGCTGTCATATTGGGTGCTTGGCTGCCATTCCAAAAAGTCATTAAATCTAAAGACTTAGGCAGAGATACTGTTTTTGGTTTGGTGTAATAAGAACTCGCCGCGACTATCGCCGCCTCTGTGTCATCATTGATTGCCGAAGATAATACCTTCCCTAATGGCGATTTAGCCAATTCTCCTTGTAATTGCTTCCGAGACAATCCTCGTAATTCAAATAATAACAAGGGATCATCGTCTAATTGGGAGGCTACCAAATAATACACGCCAGCAATATGTTTGCAAGGATTGGCATAATCTGGGCAAGAGCAAGTGGTTTTAAAGTCTTTGCTGCTATGGGGTAATAGCTGCGAGTCTTTAGCAAAACAAGCCTCAATATTATCCGGTACTTCGTTTAGCAATAATTTTGAAACAACACTCGCTTTTGAAGCCATTTGTTTAATGGCTTTCGACCACTGTTGGGCTGAAATCGGTTTAATTTCAATGCTTACATTATATTGAGGTTCCTTATAAACCCCAAAGTAGGGATTAATTGAACCCCTAACCTTAGCCGTAATTTTGCCTTCATTAACCTCATAATTCAGGATTTTACCATTGCGGGCATAAGAACGCCCTCGCCCTAATCTATTCGTATCGGTGAAGGCTTCTAGGGCTTCGATAAACCGCTGGCCCCACCAAGTTCTGCTGAATTTTTTTGCCATAAATTACTCACTCCATCACCGCTTCTTCATTCAAAGCAATCAATGCCTTAAAACGCTCATTATCCAATTCCGTCAACCAAGATTCGTCACTGCCCACAATGCTACTGGCAATTTTTTTCTTGTCTTCAATCATCTGGTCAATACGTTCCTCCAAAGTGCCCAAAGAGACAAATTTATGTACAAACACATTTTTGTGTTGCCCAATACGAAAGGCCCGATCAGTTGCTTGATCTTCTACCGCCGGATTCCACCACCGATCAAAATGAAAAACATGGTTTGCTTTGGTTAATGTGATACCCACACCGCCAGCTTTCAGAGATAACACAAACACTGAAGGGGGCGTATCGGGCGCTTGAAACTCGGTAATCATCCGTTCGCGTTTATGACGCGGGGTACCACCATGCAAGTAATAGCTGTTGTAATTCAAATTGTGTTTGAGGTATTGATCTAAGTTTTCACCAATTTCGGTAAATTGGGTAAAAATTAACGCACTCTCTTGTTCAGCAATCACTTCTTCGAGCATTTCGGTTAAGCGTTCTAATTTATGAGAACGCTCTGGTGAAAAGATGCTGGCATCTTGTAAAAATTGCCGGGGATGATTACAAATTTGCTTGAGCTTCATTAAGGTCGATAATATTAAGCCCTTGCGTTGTATGCCTTCAGCGTCTTCTAGTTGGGTTGTCACTTCTTTCACTACCGCCTCATACAAAGAGGCTTGCTCTTTAGTGAGATTACAGTACTGTTTGTGTTCAAGTTTATCCGGCAAATCTTTGATAATCTCCTTATCCGTTTTAACCCGACGCAGAATAAACGGTTCCACCAATTTCTTTAAAAGAGTGGATTGCTCCTGATTATTGTCTCTTTGAATGGGTATTTCAAAAGACTTGTTGAATTGAGCTTGTTTGCCCAAATAACCAGGATTCAAAAAATTAAAAATTGACCACAAATCTAATAAGCGATTTTCAACCGGCGTACCGGTTAAAGCGTGACGGTGTTCGCTGTTCAGCTTTAAAATCGCTTTGGTTTGTGCTGCTTTAGGATTTTTGATATTTTGGGCCTCATCCAGCACCAGACGTTGCCAGTTTAAGCTGTTGAAAAGTTTAACATCTTTTCTTGCCAAGGTAAATGAGGTTATGACAATATCATGCTTTGCCACAGCCGCTTTAAAAGTCTTTTCATCACTCTCACGCTGACTACCGTGATGCACCAAAACACGAAGTTTAGGGGCAAACTTTTCGATCTCTTTTTGCCAATTGCTTAACACGGAGGTGGGGGCAATTAACAAGGTTTGGTTATCAGACTGGGTATCCAGCAATAATAAGGCAATAATCTGGATGGTTTTTCCAAGCCCCATATCGTCAGCGAGGCAAGCATTTAAACCGATTTTTTCCAAATATTGTAACCAAGCTACGCCGCGTTTTTGATAGGCTCTCAGTTTACCTTTTAAGGCGCGTGGATTGGCAATGGCTTTTATTTTGGTGCGATCATGCACTTTTGCCAACATACTCGCTAAAGCCGCATCATGTTCAACTTCAAGCTGATCTGTCTGTTCAACAGCTTGTTTCATTAAATCGGCTAGGGCAATTTCTGAAGTTTCGGTACCATGCTTATTCCAAAATTCTAGCATTTGTTGCATTCTCTGCTGATCTAACTCAATCCATTGCCCGCGAAATTGTACTAGAGGCGTTTTGGCATTGACCAATTCTTGCCATTCTGCTTCGCTAACCGGTTGCCCGCCGACAGAGAGTTCATAACGATATTGAATCAGCTTATTGAGTTCAAAATAGCTCTTAGGCTTTTTACTCGTGCTTTGACGATTGCTCGTTTTAAGACGAATTTTAGCGCGTTTACGGCCTTCTGGCGTCCACCAAGCGGGCACGATGATTTTATAATTCGCGTCTTCCAACACCCAAGCACTTTCCTTGAGAAAGGCAAAGGCTTCTTCTAAGTTCAAACGTAATCCGGTGGGTTTATCAGTTTCGAGTCCTGCCCAAATTTTGGGATACATACGGGCCGCATAACCAAGACTTAACAACAGAATTTGTTCAAAATTTTTCCCAAAATGCCCTTTCGTGGATGTTTTAGCCTTCTGAGCCGAAGACCAATAATCCTTAAGCATTAATTTAAAAGAGGGGTCTTGCTTTGAAATAGCGAGAAAATCAAGCTGCCAATTATCAACCTCACCCGCCTGGGCTTCTTGCAATTGAAAACCGAGATGAAAAGTGGCATTAGCATGAGCACTGAGCAATTTTTGTTGCCAACTGTGCCACAGCTTATATTCAGCTAGAGCGGCATCACCCACTTTGGATTGAATCACTTCTTGCTCACAATAAATGCAATCATAGATTAATGAGTTAGCCAGCTTTTTTTCAAAAGTCGCGGGGAAAGGTGTCTGACTGACAATGTCCGTCAGTAAAACTTCGGAAAAATGACGTAATAAACTTTCTTTGTCATAACATGCCTTGATAGGCGTTTCGCTGCCAACAACACAGGCAAGCGGCATCGTATCAACCGCTTGACGGAGATTGGTTTCATACTGTTCAGAAATGATTTGCCAACCACTAGAGATTTCAATTGTAGCCGGTTTACGTTTAGTGCGTTTAGTTTTAGTTGGGATAAGGGTCGTTTCTCGATATTTTAAAGCCGGGATATATTGATCTTTAAGGATCACCGCTTTGAGAAATTGGGTATAGTGATACCAAAATAAGAAATCCGTACCCAGTTGAATATCGTTGCTATTATAAGAAACCAGAAAATGAATTTCACTTAAAGTCTTAATAACATGAGACACGGCATAACAATTAATTTCCCAAGACTGCAAAATCAGGGTTTTGGGTATATCGACTTCCAAATAGCGGTGCAATTCTGGTGATGGCAATGGCTGATTTTTGGCCGTGGGTAACAGAAAATACTGGCTCACAATGTTGCTGCTCGTATCACGATTGCGATTAGAGAGTCCCAACAGATTTCCCATAAAACTCAGTAAATCCTTTTTATTCAAATGATTTGGGTGAATCTTTTTGGCCGTTTTTGAGGGTTTTGAACGAGACGAAGTTTCTACCCAAAGGTAAAAATGACCGTTTTGAATAAAGTCATCAGTTGCCTTAGGAATCCAAGTACCATGAAGAATATTCATTTATAATATTGAGTACCTCTGTGAGTTAGTGGTGTTGTAAGAGTTTGCAGGTTTTCGGGTAGTCATGCAATATAGGTGATATGATATATAGCGTTTCCCGATTGGATTAAATAAATACATTTTTTTGATATATCTTTTGGAACCCCAGGTGGAACCCTCATCGTTATACACAAGTCTTTAAATATTTGAAATAAATAAGTATTTTGTAGGGTGGGTAGAGCGGAGCTCTACCCACCCTACATTTTAATTGCATTTTGACTTATAGATATCAACAAAATCCGTTAGAATCAGAAAAAATCAGTGTCAATCATAAGTTTAAGAATAAGTTTCAGATCAGCGTAAATCAGGAAGTACAATCAGCGTTCTATCAGGTATTTTTATCTTCATTCCAGAATAAAAACGAGTGTCTTGATCATGGATGAGCACCCTCAAAAAATCCCTGTTTCCACAAGGCACCTGGTAAATCACCCACATTCGCCACTCTTTGCATCAGTGGACTTTCGGCGGTAGTACGCACTTGCGTGTAGCCCTCCTTTTTGGTTAACCCAAAAATATCTGTTAATGCCGCCCCATTCAGAAAATCAGGCGAGTGACTGGACACAAACACTTTTCCCTCTCCCATTTGCGCGTATAAGCTAAATTCTTCCGCTAAAACACGCAATATATCAGGATAAAGTTTAGCTTCTGGCTCTTCAACACATAACAATGAGTGTGGATGGGGATCATACAACAATAACATGTAGGCAAATAAACTCATTGTGCCTTCTGAAACCTGCCATGAGGCAAAAGCGTCTTTAAATGCCTTATCTTTAAATTTGACCAAAATGCGCCCATCATCTGTCGCAAGCGGTTCAACGGATGTCAAACCGGGAACTCGATACGCCAAATTATCCAAAAGTTCTTGATATCTATCAGGATAATGATTGTATACAAATTGCGCGAATAAAGCCAGATTATCACCACTACGAGACAAATGTTCATCATAACCATTAGCTTGATTGATTTTTCTGGCCTCATCGATTTGTAAGTTTGATAAATGCCAATTTTCAATAAATTCACACAATTCACTGGCTACTTCAAACTGTTGAAATTGCCCGATGCCTTTTAAGGCTAGATTTGTCGGCGAAGATAAATGTTGTTCTTGATAGTGGTTATTGGTGAGAATTTTGCCTTTTCCTTGGCTAAAATCAAGCAGAACAGGCTTAGCGTCTTCCTCATTTTGTTTAGCTTGGTATTTCAAGACTTCGCGTTTAATGATGGGCCTATTTTTAACTAAATCAATGATTAACGAATAGCTGATATAATTCGATGTGGCTTTTAAGTCTCGAAATTGAAGTGCTAATTCAATCGGCCCCTCGCTACCTCTGCTCACGACTTCTTTAAAACAGCCCCGCTTTGCCAAAGCTTGTTTAATATTATGGGCTAAGGCATCACGCAGAAATCCAAACACATCAAATAAACTGCTTTTGCCGGTGCCATTAGCACCTACAAAAAAACAACAATTCTGCAAGTTTGAAAGAGTGACATTTTGAAACATACGAAAGTTTTTCAGATGAATAGATGCGATTTTCATGTTTTCAGTTATCAGTTCCACGCAAAAGTTTTGCGCGCAAAACTTTTGCGTGGAAATCAGTTATTAAGAAAAAAGTTCGGCATCCAAAATTGATAGCCTTTTTGATTGGATGAAATACAAATACGGTCAACCACAAGGGATTGCCCCTACAAACCAAAGCGCCCGTAGGGGCAATCCCTCATGCTTGCCCTTTTCTAATAAGGATTAAGCAAATTTATCTTTATTCAGTGCGTGTTCACGCGCATGTTCTTTGGTGACGATTTTCTTTTGAACGAGCATTTCAAGTTGTTGATCTAAGGTTTGCATCCCATATCGTTGCCCCGTTTGCATGGAAGAGTACATTTGGGCCACTTTGTTTTCACGAATTAAGTTACGAATGGCTCCCGTGCCAACGAGAATCTCGTGAACTGCGACGCGCCCGCCGCCGATTTTTTTCAATAAACTTTGTGAAATAACCGATTGTATGGATTCTGATAGCATGGTACGCACTGTGGGTTTTTCAGCGGTGGGGAAAACTTCAACGATACGGTCGATGGTTTTTGCGGCGGAGTTCGTGTGCAAGGTGCCAAAGACGACGTGTCCTGTTTCTGAAGCTGAGAGTGCTAGGCGAATGGTTTCTAAGTCACGCAATTCTCCGACGAGAATGACGTTTGGATCTTGACGTAAGGCGGATCTCAAGGCGTTATCAAAACTGAGGGTATCACGTTTGACTTCACGTTGCGTAATGAGACAACGTTTGCAGTCATGAACAAATTCAATGGGATCCTCAATGGTGAGAATGTGTCCAAATTCTGTTTCATTGCGGTAATTCATCATCGCGGCCAGCGTGGTCGATTTACCTGAACCGGTACCGCCTGTGACGGTGACAATGCCCTTGTGCGTCATGGCGAATTTTTTGAAAATAGCGGGCGCATTGAGTTGTTCTAAACTTAAAATCTTGGCGGGAATAGTACGAATAACCGCGCCGGCTCCGCGATGTTGGACGTAGGCGTTGACGCGAAATCGTGCGACACCGGGTATGGAAAACGAAAAATCGCATTCGAGGTATTTCTCATACTCTTTGCGTTGCTTATCGTTCATCACGTCGTAAATCATGTCACGCACTTGAGTATGATCGAGGGGGGGAACATCAACCCGCCGCATATCCCCACTGACGCGCACCATGGGGGGAACGCCAGCTGAAATATGAAAGTCAGAAACACCATTTGCAGCACCAAAAGCGAGTAAATCTGTGATATTCATAAAGTTTCCTATTTTAAACCAAGAGCCTCTTGCAAAACTGATTTTAAATCCCGTTCTCAGTTTCCAAAGCCCATTTTGACGTTTTGCAAGTTCCTTGCTAGTTAGGGCTAAAAAGAGTTTAAAAATGGTCAGAGTTGATAGAGTTTATTAGATAAATCGGTGGCCTAAAACATCCATAAATATTAATCATATCAATAGGTTGATGTGATAACTGATAATTGAACGCTGAGAACGGATAATTGTTTTTCACATTCAGCTACGCTAAATACAGTTTTTGTAAGCAAAAACTTTTACATGAAATTGATAATTGAACGATATTCTAATGTGCTATCATGTTTTTTTTTAAATGAGCAGAATTAGCGGTCATTTTGTGCGGCTTAATGGAAGGCCGTTAGGTAATTGATATTTATAAATATTTTTAAAGGTTAATCGGTGTTAAATAATTTTTGTGACTCGACTTATTGTTTGGCTGTTGAGCATTTGCAATGTATCCGCGATGATAGGGTGTTATTTGAGGATTTAAATTTTAGCCTATCAGCCGGACAACTGCTCCAAATAGAAGGCCCTAATGGGAGTGGCAAAACCAGCCTTTTACGTATTTTATGTGGTTTAACCTTACCCACAGAGGGTATAGTATATTGGAACAATCAGGATATTCAAACCATTCGATCTGATTATGGGGCAACATTGACGTATATTGGACACACGCAGGGTGTGAAAGCGGAGTTGACTCCCTTAGAAAATTTAGCGATGTCGCGAGCGTTAGCGGTGAGTCCAACGGCAGTTGATTTGGCTGACGCGCTTTCACAAGTGGGTTTATACGGTTTTGAAGATGTCCCAACGCGCACCTTGTCTGCTGGTCAACAGCGTCGCGTTGCTTTAGCACGATTGCTAATTAATGACGCACAATTATGGATACTTGATGAACCTTTTACAGCCCTAGATAAGACGGCCATTGCTATGGTTGAAGAATGGCTGAATACTTATACAAAAGGTGGCGGTATGGCCGTGTTAACCTCACATCATACCGTCAATTGTTCTCATGCCACTATTTTAAGACTTGGCACGTCGTGATCAGTTATCAGTTATCAGTTATCAGTTATCAGTTTTATTTAAAGATAGAATGCTGATTTTAGTTCTTATTGTGATGCTACTGCTCACCTTAATAACAACATCAATCAGTTCAATTAATGAGTTAAAATCAGCGTTTTATCAATTATAATCAGTGAACAA
>Ga0316201_10002873_pt1 | contig 12464 bp, 10 predicted proteins | sample CS6wburrow_MG_FD_204516 | JGI IMG/M metagenome (GOLD analysis project Ga0316201, IMG submission 204516) | Coastal sediment microbial communities from Delaware Bay, Delaware, United States - CS-6 worm burrow | ecosystem: Environmental > Aquatic > Marine > Coastal > Sediment | place: USA... | reverse complement strand
AGCGTCAACTAGACGTGCATACCGGGGCACCGGGAAACGCGACACAGCTGCAATTATCAACCGCACCAACGGAGAACGGCTCGCGACGGGCGTGCTCGGTCGCGGGGTACCCGCTCGGCTGTCTCCCGAATACATCACACGGCTGGCCTCGCCCCCCACTCCCTGTGCTGCCCATCCCGAGCCGTTCTCCTATGTAGATGTCGACGTAGTAGTGCGGGGCGTCGGGACCCGCGACACGGTCGCAGGCGCCGGTAGCGGGGTTGCGGTTTGCTTGCGGGGGGGTTTGGCGGTTCGCAGTTGCTCGTGCTGTCTGTGTCGGCGGAACTGCCCCCAGCGCCGGCAACTCAGGGCTTCAGCGAGGCCGCGACTTGGGGGATTCTTGCGAAGTTGTCCTTGTCGGCCGCTTTTTCGAGCGCATCTTCGGCGCTGACCTTGCCCGCCACGACCAACTTTTCGAGGACCGAGTCGATGCTCTGCATCCCGTAGGTTCCGCCACTCTGAATCAGGCTGGTCAGCATGGATGTCTTGGCTTCGCGGATGGCAGCCGCGACCCCGGAGGTTCCGATCAGGATTTCCTGGGCGGCGATACGGCCGGTTCCGTCTGCTTTTCGTAGGAGCTGCTGAGCCACGATGCCTGCAAGCGAGTCGGCTAGCATGCCGCGGATCTGCGGCTGCTGGCTCGCGGGGAAGGCGTTGACGAAGCGGTCGATGGTCGCAGGCGCCGAGTTGGTATGAACCGTAGCGAAGATCAAGATGCCGAAGCTCGCCAGCTGCAGCGCCATTTGCATCGTCTCACGACCGCGCAACTCGCCCACGAGGATCACGTCGGCATTCTCTCGTCCGGCGCTCCGGATTGCATCTGCGAAACTAGGCGTGTGATCGCCGACCTCGCGGTGAGTGATCTGGCACTTCTTCGGCGTGTGAACGAACTCGACCGGGTCCTCGATGGTGAGGATGTGCCCTTCTCGGTTGCGGTTGATATGGTCGAGCATGGCCGCGAGCGTGGTGCTCTTTCCGCTACCTGTCGGCCCAGTGACGAGCACCAATCCCGCGCGCCTCTCCGACAACTCAACGACCGCGCTTGGTAGTCCCAACTGCTCGGCGGTGAGAATCTCGCTCGGAATCGTCCGAAACACGGCGCCCGGGCCAGTGGTCTTGTAAAGATAATTGGCGCGGAAGCGAGCCTTGTCCTGATATCCGTACGCGAAGTCGAGGTCGCGATAGGCATGGAAGTAGGTCCGCCGGTCCTCGTTGATGATTTCGTCCATGAGACGCACGATCGTGTCGTGGTCGAGGGGCCGGTTTTCGATGGCGACCAACTCCCCCTTGGTGCGGATCATCGCTGGGTAGCCGATCGAAAGGTGAAGGTCGGACCCCCCCTGTTCGAGCAAGATGTCGAAATAGCGATCGAGAGCTGGCACGGCTTATCCGCCCTTCTTCGAAAAGAGATTGCGCATGGTGCCTTTGGCACCGCGTTCCGGTATGGCTTGCGTCTTCGGTTGAGCTCTTTGCGGCGAGTGGCCGATGACCCGGGGGTCGTCCGCAAAGGATTTGGCGGTTTCGATTGAGATTGCGCCCGTGGAAACCAAGTCGTTCAAGGAGTCCTCGATTCGAATCATTCCGAAGGCACGGCCCCGCTGTAGCAGGCTAGGAAGTTGAAAGAGCTTGTCGTCGCGAATGAGTGTCCAGAGCGCCATTCCACCGGTGAGAAGCTCGACCGCGACGACCCTGCCATTGCCATCTTTGCGCGGAACCAAGCGCTGGCTGACCACGAACTTGAGTACACCGGCCAAGGTGGCTCGAACCTGAGATTGATCGTCGGGAGGAAACATGTCGATGAGCCGGTCGATGGTCCTGGCCCCTGACGGCGTGCTCATGGTCGCGAACACCAGGTGGCCGGTCTCCGCAGCTTCGAGGGCTTTCTCTACCGTTTCACGATCGCGGAGCTCGCCGATCGCGATCACGTCGGGATCCTCGCGAAGCGAGCCTTTCAAAGCCGCGTGAAAGCTCTTGGTATGGATTCCGACCTCGCGCTGACTGACGATGGCCTTCTTGATCGGATGAATGACTTCCACCGGATCTTCGACGGTGATGATATGCACGCTCCGCTCGCTGTTGAAGAGATCCACCAGCGCAGAAAGTGTCGTCGTCTTGCCGGCACCGTTGGGGCCGGAGACCACCACCAATCCCTGATGGTAGTTGAGCATCTGGCGGAGCTCGTCCGGAAGACCCAGCGAGTCGAGGGTCGGAGGCTCGGGCATGATGAGACGGAAGCAACCCTTGATCCCGCTTCGTTGCTTGTTCACGTTGACGCGCAGACGGCCAACGCCTTCCAGCTGACAAGCGAAATCCGCATAGCCAAGCTCCGTGAACTGCTTGGCGTTCCGCTCGTTCAGCAGAGGCATCACCAGAGCACAGGCCTGTTGGTCCGATAGAACGGCCCCGACAGCGGTCAAGCGCCCAGCGCAGCGAAGTCGCGGCGGCTCACCCGACATGATGTGAACGTCGCTAGCCGCTTGAGCACGCGCCTGCTCGAGAAGCGCGCGCAGCCCAGCTGGAGCCTTGACTGGAGAATCCGCGCGCTGGAACTCGGCGAGCGGCGAAGCTTCTGCCGGGGGTCGATAGGAAACCCGAGGCTGCGGCTTCTCCATGATAGGCGCTCGAACGGCAACCGGCGCTGCAACGGCCGCACGATCTTTCGCGGGCATGGGCGGTGGCTCATACGAAGGCACCAATTGTTCTTGCTCTACTGCCTGGGCCGGGATCGACGCGACGATGGGAGCGACGGCACCAATCGGCACCCCGGGCAACTCGGTGTTCCTTCCCGCGCGGCGGACTCGCACCAAGAGCATCTCACCCGAGCGAGCTACGGTCACGATGTACTCGATTCCGTCGATCCGCGTTGGCGTTGGTGCGGATGCACCGTCCTCTCTCGGCACGAGGTTCTCCAAGGGCGTGTCGGTCACGAGCTTGAGAATGTGCCTCGCACTCATGGCCTCTCTGGTCACAGGCTTGGGCTTGCCCTTCTTCTTTGCCGTAGCGGCCGCCCCGCTCTGGAAAACGAGCTCGGTCACATCACCCCGATCGAGGTACTGCAGGAAGTCTTGAAGCTGACTCACGGTTCCAATATTATCGTTAAAATCCGCTGTGTTTCAAATCACATTGCCCCGAAAGGGCCTCCTGGCCGCTGGGTTCCGTCAAGACTGGAAAATCTGGAAGAGCGTTCGTTTGACAGCTATCGGGACGCATTGCTAGCGTTTCCTGTTTCGAAAAGAAACAGCCAGCCCTTGTCCGCGGGTAGCGGAAAAGTGTAATATAAGTAGCATCATGTCCGAGGAAAAAGAGTCTTCCGTTCTCGTCAATCTTCGCGAGCTCATGGGCATCGAAGAAACTCGTGTTCGCGAAGAAGAAGAGGAGCGTCTGCAGCGCGAAGCCGCGCAGCGCGAACGCATCGCCGCCGAAACGCGTGCGCGACAAGAAGAGGAAGCCGCTCGGCTGCGCGCCGAAGAGGAAGCGCGACTGGCCGAACTGGCTCGAGTCCGCGAAACAGAAGAACAGGCTATACGGGAGCGCGAGGAGGCGGAGCTTCGTGTTCGTCTCGAGCAGGAAGCGCGGGAGAAGGCCGAGGCCCACGCCCGAATGCTCGACCATGAGCGCGAGCTGGCCACCATTAGTGCGCAGCAGCGTAAGGGTATTCACCCCGGCTTGTTGGCAGCAGCGGCTCTGCTGGTCCTAGGGGTCGGCGCCGGCTCATACTTTGGATACTACAAGCCGAAGATGGAACACCGCGAAGCGGCTGCTTTGGCGGCGAAGATGGATGCGGAGCGCGCCGCGCGTGAAGCTGAACAAGCTCGCGCGGCAGCAGAGCTAGAAGCGCAGAAACGTGCACAAGCCGAAGCCGAGCAGGCCCGTCTCGCCGAGGCAGCAAAGCGCGAAGCACAGGCGGCCGCAGCGGCGCGCAGGGCAGCAGCCCCGAGCACCCCTGCCAAGCGTCGGGGGGGTTCGTCGCCACGCAAGAAGGCCGACACCGACGATCCACTGGCGGGGCTGGACAGCCTCTAGTCCGCACCGTAGCGTTGCCGCGGTGATTCATGGATGAGAACGACTCGCGGTCGCGCATCGCGCTTGCGCTCGATGTTCCAGACCTCGATGCAGCCCAGGCGCTGATCGAACAAACACAGGAGCACGTTGGCACCTTCAAGGTGGGGCTCGAGCTCTACACGGCGGTCGGTCCCGCGGCCGTCGAAATCGTCCACGCGGCCGGCGCCAAGTGCTTTCTCGATCTCAAGCTGCACGACATCCCAGCGACGATGGGGCGCTCCGTTGCGCAGGCCGCGTCCATGGGCGTCGCTTATCTGACGGTGCACTGTGCCGCCGGGCACGAGTCTCTCCATCAAGCGAGTCTCAACGCAGCTTCGACGCGCCTTTTGGCCGTGACCGTCCTCACCAGCCTCGACGCTTCCGCGCTCGATGCCATCGGCTTGGCGGGAGGGCCGCGCGGCGCAGTCGACAGGCTCGCCAAGCTTGCATGGGTCGCGGGGGTCCGGGGCTTCGTGACGTCCGCGCACGAGTGCACGACCCTGCGGGCCACGCTCGGCGAAGACGCGTTCCTCGTGACTCCGGGAATTCGGCCAGCGGGCTCGGACGTCGGGGACCAGAAACGCGTGATGACGCCGGCTGACGCCATCGCGGCAGGCGCCGACTTGCTCGTGGTGGGGCGGCCGGTCCGCGACGCGACCAATCCCGGCAAAGCCGCCGCCGAGATCGCGCGACAAGTACGACTGGCCCTTCCACGATGACCCGCGTTCTCGCAGGGCGGCGACCGGTGCTCGAGGGCATGCGCGGCAATGCCAAAGTGCACCGCATCTACACCGAACCGCAACGCGCCTTTCCTGACATCCGCCGAGCCGCCGAGGCCCAAGGGATTCCGGTGGAGAACCGAGACCGAGCGCGGCTCGACAAGTTGAGCGATGATGTTCGGCACCAGGGCGTCGTTGCGCTCGCGGACGACTACCAGTTCTGCGAGCTCGACGAGATTATTGCCCACGCCGAGGGAGCCCCAGCACTGGTTGCCCTCGATGAGGTGACTGACCCGCAGAATCTGGGCGCCATCATTCGAAGCGCGGTCACCCTCGGCCTCGACGGCGTGATCGTTCCCAAACATCGCGCCGCGGGGATCACGAGCGCGGTCGTCCGCGCCTCCGCGGGAGCGACGGAGCACGCGTCGATTGCGAGGGTCACCAATCTTCAACGCACCTTGCTTTCGCTGTCTGAAACGGGAATGGAGATCGTCGGACTCGACGCCGGCGCCGACATCGACATCCGTGAGCTCGAACCGAGCGCCTCCGGACGGGTTCTGGTCGTGGGCTCGGAGGGCAAGGGCCTGCGACGAATGGTTAGACAACGCTGCGATATCGTGGTTCAGATCCGTCAGAAAGGGCCGATGGACTCGCTGAACGCTTCGGTGGCCGCTGCGATCGCGATGTACGAGATTTCGGGGAAGAGAGTCGCTCATGACGGATGACAACCTCGCGCGCGAACAGAAGGAGGAGACCGTCCGTCGCGTCCTCATCCTAACCGGTGGCGGAGACGCTCCAGGGCTCAATGCCGTCCTTCGCTCCTTCGTGAAGACGGCAACAGGCCTGGGCCTGCAGGTCTACGGTTCAGAAGACGGCTTCTCGGGCCTCATCGAGGAACCCACGCGCGTGGTGAGGCTCATGCGCTCAGATGTTCGAGGCATCCTTCCCAAGGGCGGCAGCATCCTTGGATGCTCCGATAGGGCTGACCCATTCTCCTACGCAGCGATCGGCCCTGACGGAAGCGCCAAGACCATCGACGTGTCCGAACGAGTGCTAGCCAAGCTCAAGGAGTTCGAAATCGACACTTTGGTGCTCGTAGGCGGCGGCGGAACGATGAACATCGGCATGCGTTTCGCAAAGCTCGGCGTGCAGGTCGTGGGTATTCCGAAGGCCATCGGCAATGACCTCGCCGCGACGGACCTCACCTTCGGCCTCGACAGCGCCGTGGCCACGGCGACGGCTGCCATCGACACACTCCATTCGACAGGCGAGGCGCACGAGCGAGTCATGATCCTAGAGGTCATGGGACGCGATGCAGGCTGGATTGCTCTCATGTCAGGTATCGCAGGTGGCGCCGACGTCATTCTAATTCCCGAAATCCCCTATGACGTCGATCGCGTCATCGAAAAGATCGCTGAACGTTCATCTCCATCCCACAACTTCAGTATCATCGTCGTCGGAGAAGGCAGCAAGCCTCTTGGCGGCACGGTCTCGAGCATCAACGACGCGCAACAACAAGTCTCGCACCGCCCCGACGGGCCGGGGTTTCAGCTAGCTCGCTTGCTCGAGGGACGCATCGATCATGAAATCCGCGTGACAGTGCTCGGTCATTTGCAGCGGGGCGGCTCGCCCTCCTCTTTCGATCGCATTCTCGGGACGCGTTTTGGCGTGCATGCAGCAGAGCTCTGTTATCACGACAACACGGGTCAGGTCGTCGCGCTTCGAGGCCAGGATGTGGTTTCGGTGCCTCTCGAGGCCGCTGTGGCCAATCTAAAACGCGTTCCCCCCGATGGAGAGCTCGTCGCGGTCGCCCGCGCCATCGGCATCGAGCTAGGCCAGGAGTGACATGCCCCGCACCGCCGCAGCCCTGATCATCGGAAACGAAATCCTGTCCGGCAAGATCGTCGACACGAACACGACCTTCCTCGCGCGGACTCTATTCGCGCTGGGCATCGAGCTGAGGCGTGTCGTCGTCTGCCCCGATGAGATCGACACCATCGCCGAGGATCTCAGTGCTCTGCGCGGTGCCCACGATCTGGTCTTCACCAGTGGCGGAGTCGGACCCACGCATGACGACGTGACGATCGAAGGCGTGGCGGCGTCCTTCGAGCGCCCGGTCGTGCGTTCCGAAGCGGTCGAAAAGATGATTCGCCACTACTATGGTGATCGCGCTACCGAAGCCCACTTCCGAATGGCCAATATGCCGGAGGGCGCCGAGATGATCCGCAGCTCCAACGCGCCCTGGCCGACGGTCGTCATCGAAAACGTGTTCGTGCTTCCAGGCGTCCCCGAGATCTTCGAGCTCAAGCTCGTCGACCTGCGAAAACGCCTCGATCAGGGCCATGAGTTCCACTCCCAAGCCGTCTACACCCTGAGCGGCGAAGGAGAAATCGCCAGCCTACTAGAGCGCATCGCCAAAGATTTCCCCGAGGTCATGGTTGGAAGTTACGTCAAATGGAAGGCCGAGGACTACCGCACCAAGGTAACGTTCGACGGCAACGACCCCGACGAAGTCAGCAAAGCAGCCGACATGCTGGTCAATGAGCTAGACCCAGAACAATTCGTCCGTAGAGAATGATCACCGGAGAACGGCTTGCGACGGGCGTGCTCGGGCGCGGACCGGGCCGCGGAAAAAGGCGCGCCCCGGGCTTACTGCCACTTTAGTTTTTGCTTGCCCGGATCGGTGATGACTTTGGCGTCTTCTGGGTCAGCGGGTTCTTCTTCTGGCTCCTCGCCTGCCATTTCCTGCGCGGCCTCGGCCGGGTAAAGCCTCACCGCTGTCATGGTATCGACGCGAAGCATCTGGGGTCCCGTTTCGGTCTGGGTCTTGATGCGCATCTGAGAGGTGGACTCCGCTTCGGAGAACGGGGTGAAGCGGTCCAACCGAACTACGGCCGAGCCGATGATCGATGCTTGGTAGACTTCGAGTCGGCCGCTTCCGATGGACTGGGGCTGGGCGGATTGGCGCGCCGTGATCTGCAGCTCGAGCTGCTCCTTGTCCATCTTCTCGATGTGATAGGTCACGACCTGGTCCACCCAGACACCGGAGAACTGCACTCTGCGCTCGACCTCCCAGCGCGCTCGTGCGCCGAGCGGCTCATCAGGAAATGGCACTGTCAGGAGCGCGCTGCGGATGTTGCCAAGCATCGTTCGGAGCGTCGGGGGCACGTCCTCCATGCCGCGAAACTCGCCTCTGCGGATTCGCCCTTGCGCATCCATTTCGCTCCAACCCTGCACTTCGAGAAGTGGCGCGAGCGTCTTCTCCATCTCTTCGCGCTGAGCGGCGCTCATCTTCTCAGCCGCCTTGGAGATTCTAACCTGGGTGATTTGGACCGGATGGCGGATGAAGCCCTGGGGCGTCGGCTGGGCGGGCCCCATCTTCACCTCGAGCTGCACGGGCGGAATGCCGCTCTGCGCGCCCTGGTCTCCCGCCTGCATTGCCTGCCCGCGCACCAGCTCCAGGAACAGCGTCTCAGTTTGCCCCGGGGCGACCCGGTAGCGAAGTGGAACGCGCGGAGTCATCCCGGCGTCCAGAACTCGAACCTCCGGCAGAACCCTCTGCGGTGGCCCCGGGTCCGCCACATGCACCTCTTGTGGCTGATATGCCGTTCTGCAAGAACTGGTTGCCAGCAACACGCAGGCGAGCATCACGATACGAAGCATGGAGTCTACCTTTCGCTCTTCGAAACTAGTCGCAGGATCGATCGTCGCGCCGACATCAAGGGCTCTGTCTTCTCAGGCGAGACGAGCGCGATGTCCGCAGCCGAGCTGGATTCGAGAGACGCCTCGAGCGCCAGCGGAAGAGTAAGATCCGCGAGCGCATGGCCCTGCGCATGCATTTCGTAGCCGCGGACGTGCATCTCGAGCTGCGGGTTCAGATCGGCTACCTGCGGCTTCGCTTCCTGGTGGACCTTGATCGCGACCCGGAATCGACTGCCTATGCGATCGGTGAGCTCGTAGCGCGTGACCTGGACCACGCGCGCGCTCCAAATTCGCAAAGGCCTTCGAACCTCCCAGACCGCCCCAACGCCCACGGGCTCGAGGGGAAGTGGAATGGTCGCAACGGCCGAGCGCACGTTGCCGATCGTGATGGCAACACGGGGATGGATGCGTTCCTGGCCTTGCGCCCAAGGCACGTCGGCATCGACGACGATGCCCTGCGGATTGACGTCGAAGCGTCCGCGCATACCGCGAAGGGCTTTCACGCCTTGCTCGACCTCTTGGGTTTGACGCTCGGTCACGCCCTCCGGAAGCACCGACTCCGCCTTGGAGATGCGCAGGATGTAACGGAACCCTTTGGGGATCAGCACCGTCGGACCCGCATGCATGAGGAGGCGGAAGCCAGGCAGCACACCGAATGCGTCAGCGGAGTCCTCCGACTGCTCGGCCGAAGCCTCGACATCGCGGATATCGAGCAGCGTGTTGACGACCGTGTCCGCCGCAATCGCGTAGCGCAGTGGCTCGAGTGGCGCTTGCCCTGGGTCGATGAGCGTAACCGTGAGCTCGGGCGGAGGCGGCGTGGTTTTGTTCTTCTTGCAGCCTACTGTGGCCAGCAGGCCGAGAAAGCAGGCACCCAGGATGATGTTCTTCATTGCTCGGCGAAGTCCCCTATACACCGCTGTCTTCTAGAGAGGAATCGACTCCGGGGCAAGCATGGATCGACGCCCATCCGCCTCCTTCTCGTTCCGGCAGGCCTTCCCGCTGCGATTAATACCAGCCGCCGATGCCAAACGAGAAAGACGTGTACTTCCTGCTGACGTCCAACGCAGCGCTGATTTGCCAACGATAGTCTTCCGGCCAGATGCCGAACACGCTCCACTTCAACACGCTGATATCAAATCCAAGCGTACCGTGGACTCGAGCGGTCGACTGCGCAAAGCGGCTGGGCTCCAGATAGGTGCCGGCGCGAATCTTCATGCGCGTCGGGACCACCTCGGCTTCGAAGCCTACCCGCGGGGAGACCGTGATCTTCTCCCCGGACCGCTGGACGGTCTGGAAGAGAAGCGACTCGAGTCCCACGCCGTTGTTCACTCTGCCGTTGAACCAGAGGTCGGCGGTGAGCAGGTAATAACGGCGCGGCCAGCCCCAGCGGTATTGCTTGCGCAACATATCCCAGGCCAGCTTCCTCGTTTCTTTCCGGCTTTGCTTGATCCCTGCGTACTTCTTCGCGTACTTCTGCTCGACCACTTGAACACAGAGCTCGACGTCCGGTCCACCACGCGCTCGCACGGCCGCGATCTCCTCTCGTTCGGCTTCCTCGACTGCTCGCTTTCGCCTCTTGAGACGCTCGAGCTCTTCGGCCGCTAGCGTTTCCGCACTGATCCAGGGTGGATTCGTCGGTCGTGGTCCGAACTGGTACGAAAAACCCACGCTCCCGGTCGTTGGGATCTTCGTCGCCCGTGGGAGATAGAAGTCACCCACGACGATGTCTCCGTCCGGATTCGGCGCGACGCTTCCCTTGGTCTGAACCCCTGTCGAGATGGGTGGGAAGAGCGACGCGCCGAGGCTCCAGCGCTCGTGGTGGGGCCTTATCATCACGCCGACTTCAGCTCCGAGCCCCAGAGCCTGATAGACGTCACCGTCACTGATCACCTCCCTCGATTGAAACGTGCGCTGCCGCAAGATGCGCAAACCTCCGCCGAGGATGAGCTGCCCATCGAAGAATCCATAGCCGGCTTGTATGTGAAAGGTCGTGAAGCGCAGCCGCAGGGTTTCCTCCTGCATCGTCACGGGGTTGGCGACTCCGCCGAGCTTGATGAACTGCGAATCGATGGTGAGACCGATGCCGAGATTCCACATCTGGAAGTACGCACCCGGGATCAGGAAGAAGGTGTTGTCGGAGACGGCTCCGGTGTCCCCGACCACCCTCCCGCTGTTGTAGAAGTCACCGGACTGGAATGGATAGGTCAGCCCGAAGGCCAACCAGTAGTCGTACCAGTCCGGCCATTGCGGCCCGCGGTAGGCGACCGCAGCGGGATTCTGAAGGCCTCCCTCGACGCCCTGGGCCAAGGAGGTGGCCGCGCCGGAGAGTCCGACCACGCGCGAGGTGCTGATCACCACTCCGCGCGTCAGGTCGACCGTGTAGTTCGACGTGGTGATTGGGCTGCCATCAGGGCCGAGCTGGCCCTCAGCGCTTGCGGGGAGCCATACGCTCCCCGCCAGGGCGAGCAGGAACAGGGTGTGCTTGATAGGTTGCTTCGTTCTCACCACCGCTGCACCCCAGCCTACAAGCGGATGAAGCTCGACTCACTACCGAATCGTGTTGATCCCTGACTGCGTTGCACCTTGGATGGCACCTTGATCTTCCGGGTCGAGATTTTCGCCAGCTCGGATCTTTTTCTGGCGCTCCAGCTCCTGCACCTCTTTCTCGACCTCTTTGGCGCGCTCTTCGGCCTCTTTGACCTCCTGCTGGGCTTCGATCGCGCGCTGCTTCGCGGCCTTGAGCTCGGGATCGGTCTCGGCCTCCATCTCGGTTTCTTTCGCCTCTCGCTCCGCTTCCTCCTCGGCCTCGATCTGCGCCTTGCTCTTCTTCTCCTTGATCGAGGTCTTCACCACGTCCGCGGTCTGACCGATGTCTCCGCCGATCGAGATAATGAGAATGCGCTCTTTGACCGGGACGCGGAGGAAGTTGGTGTCGTTCTCGAAGGCCTCGTTGCGGAAGTCGAGACCGTTGGCCGTGCCTTTGCCGAACAGAACCGACACGCCTCCAGAGAGCCCTTTTCCGTTCTTGGCGCCGCCGATGGAGGCGCTGAAGCCGTAGCGATCGATCTTGGCCGGACGGATGAAGTCTCCAGGGCCCGAGGCATCAGGCGCGCTGCTGTTGTCGGTGAGGAAGCCAAATCGAGTGAACAAGAACTTCGTAATCTGGATCTCCGAGCCGATTGAGACGTTCCAGGTGAAGTCCCGCTTGGTCGAGTCTGCCAGCAGAATGCCCGAGGTATTGGCGCGCCCCTCGAGCTGCGGGGTCCCAGGGGCGATCGAGCCGTCTGGAACCCGACCGACGAATTGCACATCCGCCGCCACGGCCACCTTGCTCGAGATCACATACGACACGCCCAAGCGCAGCTCCCAGGGAATCGGCGAACGCGCGCCGCTTTGGGGAGTGCCGAATACCGAGTCGGAGAGACCCGGGTTGACTGGCGCATTGCTCGACACCACGTCGGTCAGCTCGAATCTCAAGTTGGACTTGCCGCCCACGTTCAGCCCGGGAGGCTGAAACATAAGTCCCACTCGCCATCGCTTGCCAATGAGATTGAGAAGACCGATTCGAAGGCTCAGGTCCCATGAGTTCATCCTGAAGACCGTATTGCGGCTGATCTGCGTCGCATCGAACACGCAAAACGGGATCGTGGGGCTCGTCGGACATGGGCTGCCCAGGCTTGGGTCCTGGGTTCCCCCGACCGTGAGCGAGGCTGTTTCCACGTGCTCGATGACGCGGTTGCGGGCTAGCAGGGTGATGCCCCAGGAGAAGTTGCGCGTGGGCCGATGCCCGATGGCTGCCGCGAAGTAGCTCGCGCGATCGTCTTGGTAGAACTGAAGGCTGCTGGTGCGCAGGAACTCGTCTTGAAAGTTGACGTCACCGCCGAGCGAAACGTTGTAGAGCACAAACGCCGAGATCGCGATCTGAAGCGGCTTGCGGTTGTCGAGCTCCTCCTTGGGCTTGCC
>Ga0316201_10002872_pt1 | contig 12468 bp, 9 predicted proteins | sample CS6wburrow_MG_FD_204516 | JGI IMG/M metagenome (GOLD analysis project Ga0316201, IMG submission 204516) | Coastal sediment microbial communities from Delaware Bay, Delaware, United States - CS-6 worm burrow | ecosystem: Environmental > Aquatic > Marine > Coastal > Sediment | place: USA: Delaware... | reverse complement strand
CATTGGTCCTGTTGCTTGCGGTCCTCTCAGGTCAGGCAATCGCGGTCATCGATAAAACCACGCTGAACGCCAGTCTCGCAGGGCCAAATGCGGTAGGGCTGCTGACTGGATTCGACCTCTGGATAGACGCATCGGATCCTCTCTGGTCGGGTGGGGTTAACCTTGCATACGATGCCGCAGTACTGGATTTCAATTCGTTTGCGTTCGCTGTTCCCGGTGCCAGCGGCACACCCCAGGTAGTTGCCAGCTCTGTTTGTCAGTCTGCGCTCAGCGGGTGCATCTCCGGCGTTAGATTTGACGGTTCTCTTGCTCCGACTCCAGACCAATACCAGACACAGACTGCCGGTGGTATCAAGTTCGGCACTTTTCTTTTTCAACACCTCGGGGGGTCTAGTGAGCTCTTGCTCTTGACCGACAGTTCCGCTCCATTCATCAACGGCAGTATCGAGACCCAGGTACAAGGGTTCGGTTTTAATGAGATCAACATGGGCACAGCCGCAGTGGTGCCTTTGCCCGTTGCCGCCTGGTTAATGCTCAGTGGCTTGGGCGTATTGGGCGCATTAGGGTTCAGAAAAGCCGGTTAGGCGAGTTTTCCCTGCGTCCTGGGGCAAAGCGGTAGTCCACTTCGGTATACGCCGGCATAATATCGGCTGGCTTTCCTGATGAGCTGCCCGGTCGGTGGAGTTCATGCCTAACATATTGCCAACACTGCTTGTTATTGTCCCCTTGCTGAGTGGTTGCGGCTCTGTCTCCTATTATAGCCAGGCGATTTCGGGCCATATGTCATTGATGGCAAAGCGTCAGTCCATTCAGCAGTTACTGGACGATAGTCGGGTGGAGGGGGTGTTCCGGGAGCGCCTGGTACTGGTGCAGTCGATACGCAACTTTGCGTCCGAATCCCTCAAGCTGCCGGATAACGGCAGCTACCGTAGTTTCGTTCCAGTGTCGGGGGACGCCGTGGTTTGGAGTCTGGTGGCGACCGGTGCGTTCTCCGTGGTGCCAAAACAGTGGTGCTATCCGGTGATCGGATGTGCAAGTTACCGTGGTTATTTCGAGCAGGAGGAAGCGCAACGCCATAGGACAAGACTTGAAGCGGAGGGCCTGGATGTCGCAATGGAACCGGTACCTGCCTACTCGACACTTGGTTGGTTCGACGATCCGCTTCCCGGTTCGGTGGTTCATTGGAACGAGTGGCGTCTTGCCGGACTGATTTTTCATGAACTGGCGCACCAACGGCTGTATGTTGCTGGTGACAGCTCATTCAACGAAGCGTTCGCCAAAAAAGTTCAGCAGGCGGGGATCGCAGGCTGGCTTGGTACCACGGAATCCCGCGACGGGTTTACTGAGTGGCGGCTGTCGCAGCAGCGGGAACGGGCGTTTGTCCAGCTGCTGATGGATATTCGCGAGCGATTGAAAACCTTGTACAAGTCTTCTGCAGGCGAGATAGAGATGGGGCGGGAGAAGCGCTCTGCCTTCGATCGACTGATAGCTGACTACCAGGATTTGAAGAGGGATTGGCAGGGTTACGCAGGCTATGATGCCTGGTTCGAACGTAAACTCAATAATGCCAGATTAGCCTCGGTCGCAACCTATGAAGAGTGGGTGCCGGTATTCGATCTTTTATTTGCTCGCGCAGACGGCAATTTTGAACTCTTTTATCAGGCGTGTGAGAATCTGGCGGCACTGCCCCCCCGGGAGCGGCTGAAACAGATGCAGCAGCTGCAACGCGAGGCCAGCGAAAAAACAACCGCTCGCCGATTTCAGCCGATGGCGCAATTGTCGAAAACGACTGTCCGATAGCCCTCTCTTGCCGCAACGCCCTCTCCATCAATGGAGAAGTCCACTGGTTTAGATCTGCTTACGCAGTTCCTGGTAGCGGCGACGGGCCGATTTATCAGACAACATGTAGGGGACGATGCTGTCAATGGCGGTTGGCTTAATGCCAAGTTCACGCAGTCCGTCTTTACTGCACAGGCTGTCCACTTGCAGCGAAAGATAGTTGTCATAACTGAACGGTTTCCCGGGCAGCTTGCCTAGGATCCTGGCCTGCAGCCGGGAGGCGCTCTCTCCCAGGCCGATAATCCGTTTATTCAATCCAGACTGTCTGGCCGTATACTGCACCAACTCCCGGAGGGTGAAAGATTCGGGGCCGCAAAGCTCATAGTGTTTTCCCCAAGTTGTCTTGTCGTCCAGCGTATGAACGCAGGCATCCACCACATCGCCGACGTAGACAGGTGCAAACCGCGCTTCGGGGCATGCCAGAGGAAACGGGCCGGGCAGGGAGCCGAGTAGGCTGGCGAAGCGATTGAAAAAGCTGTCTCCGGGACCGAAGATTACCGAAGGGCGAAAGCTGGTTACTTTGATCTGGGGCTTTCCCAGTGTATGGGTTCGATTTTCCGCTTCGCCCTTGGTTTTCAGGTATACCGAGGGTCCATTGGATTCGTTGGCGTTGAGCGCGCTCATGTGCAGTAAGCGGGTAACACCGGCCGCTTTACAGGCCTCTATAACCCGGTCTGCCAACTCAACATGAATGTGTTGAAAGTCGTGCCCTACCCGGTTTTCATTCAATATCCCAATCAGATTAACCGCCGCATCGCAATCGTCCATCGCGGTTTGCAACTGTTGCGGGTCAAATGGATCCAGTTCTATCAGTTCCACCATTCCCCCCGCCATCAAGCCGCGATGGCGCTGTGGATGGCGGCTTGGGATCTTGACCTGAATGCCGTGCCTGTTCAGGCAGGTGGTCAGATGGGAGCCGACGAATCCGGCTCCCCCAAGTATGATTACTTTGTTGATTTTCATGGTTAGCAATGTCCGTGTTTTCAGGCCCAATTTAGTCTTGGAGGGTCATACGTCGGCAGTTACCTGAACGATGGCCCGGTCAATTCTTCAATTATTTAATCGGCGAAAAAGCAGTAGATTCCCCAAGGCATCTCGTAAAACGAGTTTGTCGCCCTGGCTGGCATACTCATAGTAGCGTTTGTGGTTGCCCTCCCGTGTCCGCATGGAGAGTATTTTATCCGATTCCAGCAATAGATATCCTTCGTTGTAGTAGTCGGCACTCCGGGAGATTCGGAAGCGATCGTTGGCTATTGACAATATGCTGCCAACAGAATCTTCCCAGTCTCCGTCGAGAGGGCCGGGCGCCGACCAGACCGGACGCCAGTTATAGTGAGGCGCACTGCTGTATGGCGAGAGGTTTTGGGGGCTCGGCATATAGTTCAGGCCGCCTGGACTCCAGGGTGACATCATCGGTGAAAAAGGTACTCCACCCCTATTCGGGGGGAGTCTGCCGGAATCCCAGGACGGTATGCCGCCCAACCAGGATGACTGTTCCGGTTGTCTCGGTTTCCAAGCGTTATCCCGCTCCTTCAGCCGCTTCTGAAAAGTTGAAGAGAAGGCATCCATCATGTCGAACATCGACTCTGCCATTGGCCGATAGCGACTCGCTTGATCTGCAAATGCACTTGCCGAAAGGATCGGCAAGGCCAGCAGAAAGAGGGGTAAAGGCACGCGTTTCATCATCATTCTGCACGAAGCGTTGCTCGGTTGGTTATGCACTCCATAATAATTTACCGCTAATTTTACCCCGCAGCACGGCTAATGGGTAACGCTGCTTTCTCCATCGCCCCGCCCACCAGAGCCGGTGCAGTGGAAAGTAGTGGTGGTGCCGCGCGAATCTGAGTCTTTTTTCTATCCGCGCAGCTTCGGCTTGGCGGTAAAATCGCTGGTTGTAGTCATACGATGGGGTTTCCTGGAGCCGGTTTCAGGTGCCGCATGTATGGTCGCCATCGAAGCGGGAGAGCTGTGTTAGAATCGACTTTAAGCAGCGGTAATCACTCGGATTGTGGAAGGGTTGGAGATCATGTCTAAGCAACAGGGCGATAGTGGTGCGGAGAGGCGTGTACGCACCCGTGAAATGGTTGAGAAATGGCTTGCGGAGCGCCAGGAGATGCTGGTGCTTTATTGTCAGTTGGCGGGCTTGGAGCCCTATACGCCAGACCGGTCGAGCAAGGATCTTTTACGCAGATTTTGCCAGGTTATGGTGGATTATATCGCCTTCGGGCACTTTGAGGTCTACAACCGGATCAGTCAGGGTGATGAGCGCCGACTGCGAGTATTGCAGATTGCCGAAGAGGTCTATCCGAAAATCGCCGAGGTGGCGGAAATTACCGTGGCGTTCAATGACAAGTACGATACCGCTGATCACGATCAGCCAATGGATCAACTGGATAAGGATCTCTCCAATCTGGGGGCTGAGCTGGCCAACCGAATCGAACTGGAGGATCGGGTGGTTCAGGCACTGCTGCGTTGATTTCGGATGCAGTGAGGGGTGCCGAAACTGTTGCCAGGCGAATGGGCCTGATCCAGCGACATTTTTGGGGTGATAGCACCGACTCCGGTCATCACCGACATGGGCACTATGCTTGACCAGCTGAAAAAAAGTCTGTTCTGGCAGCCGGGATTAAAGGAGTTCCTGGCCCCCATGCATGTAGCCCAACCCTTCGTCCTGGATGTCGAACGCTTCTCCAAGGGTATAGACAACACCCGTATCGATGTCGTCCTCAGTCCCCAATTCGTGCAGCACACGCATCTGTGGATTCGTCAGCAACTTTCCGACTATATCGCGGACCGACAGTCTGATACACAGGCAGGCTCCGACGGATCGGATCTGGCAAGTATCAAAGAGGCGTACACCGGCATGATGGTGGTTGCGGTAGAACTGGAGAAGAAGAAAGCGCGGCCCGGCTTGATACCCTTACTCCAATTTAGTGTTGTCAAGTTTTTTTTGCAGGTGATTGCCGAGGAGATCGAACGGCTGCAGAACCATATGCAGCGCTCCAGGGAAGCACACAAATCCCATGCCAATGAGCGGGCGGTACAGATCCACGAGCGACTGGTGGTGCTTTCCAAGGAAGATTTCGCATTTCGATACCGGGTAATACGCAAGCTGTTTCGCGAGATCCAGAAACTGGAGGATACGAACCTCTGCAGACTTAGAAGATCGGTGCTTGAGATCGACTGGCCTGTCTCCAAAGGGATACTTTTCAACCCGCTCCTGCAAATTCCTTCGGTGTGGGCTGATGAGCAGTGGATGGGCCATTATCCGCTGGCATTTACAGACCGGCAGGATCCCGGGGTGCTCGATACGGTTAACCGGCTGGTAACCGGAATTTTTCATGACTATCTGCCCAGTTATACCTGGCCGGCTGATACGTCGTACTTTGCCGATGGAACCGAAGCCTGGAAAAAGCGGACTGCCGCTTCGAGGCAGCGCCAGGATCGAGAGGTCCTGAACGGACTGCATGAGGTATCCGGTTTGCTGGAGTGCGGTCTGCTGGAGGACGAGTATGACCATGATCGCCTCTGCTGGCTCGATTCACCGAAAAACATGATCCACCTGCTCAATTCCGTCGAGCCGCGAAGGTGGCGTCGTGTAGATCCTGGAAATACCAGGATAACGCCGTTGTGGAAACAGGAGCGCTGGCCGCAGTTCCACAACCGGTTGTTGAAGCGGATATTCCGGGAGCTGCGTAAACAGAAGCTGGGGCACAAGATTATCGCCAGCTATACCGCCCCTTTGCTGTACCAGGAACTTGAAGGGCGATTGCCGGTGCGGCTGATCTATAGCTACCTCTCCAATATATTGCCAAGACGGGTTTTACTGCGTCGCCTGCGTGGTATCCAGCCAGCAATGGATGTGGAGGGCGCCATGCGGTTGCTGGACAGCGCTACGGTGAATGGTAGTCGTCTGTCCACCGCATACCGGCACCGGCAGATGCTCAGGTTCCTGGTTGATTTTACCGTGCTCAGACGCGACTTGAAGCGGGCCTATCGAGCCCACAAGGTTATGAACGGCATCAGAGTGCTCACCCGGCCGGCGGATATAGCGCTGTCCCGGGATAATGCGACGCTCAATGAGTTCGTGCTGGTGGAAGAGCAGCAACCGGAACGTAATCGTATTCGCAGACACGTTGTGTTGAAAGCGGATGTGCGCGGATCGACAGAGATGATTCGGGAATTGCGAAAACGAAAACTCAACCCGGCATCTCATTTCAGTCGTAACTTTTTTACACCGATCAATCGGCTGCTCTCCATCTACGGGGCGAAAAAAACCTTTGTCGAGGGCGATGCGGTCATACTCAGCCTGTTCGAATATGAGGAGAGCAAGTCTCAGTGGTTATGCGTCTCACTTGCCTGTGGGCTGGCCAGTAAGATTCTTAAAGTGGTGGATATCCGTAACATCGATAGCCGTGAAAACGGTTTGCCTGAGCTGGAGCTAGGCCTCGGAATAGCTTTCGTCAATGAAGCGCCGACCTTCCTATCAGACGAAGACCGCGAAATCATGATTTCTCCTGCAATCAACCGCGCTGACCAGCTTTCATCCTGTTCCGCGCTGTTGCGTAAAAGCGATTTTGCCAAAGGTCTGGGCCGAGGTGTAGAGGTGGTAGCTGCCAGCGGTCTGCCGATCCTGGAAAAGGATAGCAGTGACCGCATGATGCGGTACAACGTCAACGGCATTGAGCTGGATACCCCCGCTTTCGTGAAGCTGCAGTCGGAGCTGGCCCTGAAAGTAGTTCGACTGGAAGACGAGATTTATCCGGGCGGTGCCCGTTTCTACGTTGGCAAGTACTCCGATATGAAAGGTAAAAGCCACTGGCTGGTGGTGAGGGAGGCGCCGGTTCGTGTATGGAACGGAGGCCAGCCCGGTGAGGGCGAACAGTACGGGCACAGGTTCTATCAGGTGGTAACCGATGCTGACGTTATCGCCAGAATACTAGCGCAGCTAAGCGGCCCCAAAGAAGAGGCGGAAAAAGACGCTCAGGAAAACAAGAAGAGTTCACCGCCTACAGAGATGCATTACGAATTCTGAAGTTCTCAGGTGTTATCGACGGCATACGCTGTTTGATCTGGGTCACCTCGTTACCGAGTCGCAGGTCATAGATAACCGAATACTCCAGAACCCGCTCAGTGTAGCGGCGGGTTTCGTTGAACGGTATCGTTTCGATCCAGACGTCTGCGTCCAGTACCTTGTCCGGCAACCATTGTAGTACCCGGTGCGGCCCTGCGTTGTAGGCTGAAATTGCCAGTACCGGATTATCGTTCAGACGTTCGTATACCGTTTTTAGATAGCTGGTGCCGATATCGATGTTGGTGGCTGGTGTCAACAGATCCTGCCTCCTGGGAGATTTCCGCTTCATTCTTTTTGCAGTGCCCCGCGCGGTAGCGGGCATGAGTTGCATCAGGCCAAGTGCGCCGGCGTGAGATTCGGCGTCGACGGAGAAGGCACTCTCCTGGCGGATTACTGCCAATACCCAGGCTTTATCAAGACTTTTCTTGGCCGATGCCGTATCTATGTAATTTTCATGTTCCAATGGAAAACGCAACTCCAGGTCGTCCCAGTAGCCGGTTCTGGCCAGTGTAAAGATCGCCTGCGGGTGCCACTCCCAACGCTGAGCCAGTTTTGCCGCTAAGTACAGATCCGGAACGTCCAGATTTTTGATTGCCGCATACCACTCCTTGCGCGCGTCGGTGAGTCGACCGAGAGCGAGCAGTTCCGCTGCGCGCTGAAAGCCGTCGCCGGCGGCGAGAGCGTCGATCTGCCCTACTGGAACCGAAAGGGGTGTGTTGTCCAGGTTGTAGCCAAGGCCAACCTGGTCAGCGGCGAGAAAACCGTGGTAGCTGCGCTGCTCGGCCAGACTTGTAAACAAGCTGTTGGCCCTGTCGGTATCGCCGGTCTCCAACAGTGTTCTGGCACGCCAGTAACGCCAGTTTTCCTTGGATTGCAATGCCGGCGGAAGCGCCTCTATCCAGGCCAGCGCCTGGCGCCAGTCCTGTTTGGCCAGCGCCTCTCTTATGCGTAATTCTTGCATTTTGTGGTCATCGGGCCTGACTGAAAAGCTTTTGAGCTTTAGCAGCGTGTCCGGGCGGTCCTGGCGAATCCAGGCCAATGCCAGCACCCGTTCAGCCTGATATTTCTGGTCGTTTGAAAAACGGTACTCATTGACGAGTACCTTCCAGGTGGAGGCCGCGCTGTAAGGATTTTTACGGGCAAGGCGTTTGAGTCCGTGCAACAGGATGTTGTCCCGCATACTGTGTTGGCCGGAAAACTTTGCGGTCTGCGCAATGCCCTGCGGATGACTGTCGATCTGCAGCCACAGGTCGAGCCAGGCCCTCTCTCTCTCCGGAAGGAGGCGCCCCAGATACTTTGCCAGGCCAATATTGCGTTTCTCCATCGCCAGTACTATGCGTTCCCAGACCAGGGCCTCGGTGAGCCTTCCCGCTTTCCGCCAGGCAGCGAATACCGGGTCGCAGCTTTTTGGCATGGATTTGGCGTTAAGCCACAAGGGTTCTACGGCATCGAGTGCGGCTTCTGTTTTTCCGGTGTGCAGCAGTGCCTGCAATTGGAGGCAGCGCCTCTGGGCGTTGCTGGTCGGCCGATAAAACGTCAGAAACTCCCCCCATCGTTGCTGCCGTCCCAGCGTGTTCAGGTAGATCCTGCGGAACTTTTCCCCAATGGGAGATTCCTGGTAACGCTGCAGAAAACCTGCTGCCTCCTTCTGATCCAGTCGATTGAGACGCCTTGCCATCTCCTGGTATTCAAGATAAGGCATTAGAGGATAGTCGTTGAGGCGCGCCTTGAACTCACCGAACTGCACCAATTCGCCTTTTTTCAGCATCTGCTCAGCCTTGAGAAAGTCCGCCCTCTGGTTCGGGCTGTTGGCTGCAATCGAAGCCGAAACGGCGGCCAGAAACAGGAGAGCAGCTAAGGCCAAGGCTTTTCGTGGTGCTGATAAAAAAAACATAGTTTGGTATATCCCGTTGCTTTTCATGATGTTTGATGGCAAAGCTTAGGTGGTGTTGCAGGAACAGGCAAGGCGGGATTACCCCTAGTACTCCGTCAATATCATGTTGACGAGGTACACTAAAGGGGGGAGCTTGCGATGGTTGAGTCTCGCCCGATATAACCATCCATAAATGGGGGTAATGTTTTGGTAGCCCCGTGTAGAATAGGATTGCACAATAATCTAAAGCTTGAATCTCCGGGATTCAGGCGTAATGCAGTACCGGTTAGTGCCGGTGGAGGTAAATAGTAATGAGTATCGACGAGCAGCTGAATATGGAACTGAGCAGTGGAATAGCTGCCTTCGAAGGCAAGCATTTTGCGATCGCCTCTCAATCCTTGTCGCCATTGGCGGAGCAGGGCGATCCGGAGGCCCAGTATCGTATGGCGATCATGGCTCAGAACGGATTGGGTATGACGGTCAACGAATTAATGGCATACAAGTATATGAAAGCCGCCGCTGAAGCCGGACTGGCGCTTGCCCAGCATGGCCTGGGATTCATGTACCTGGAGGGGGAGTGTGTCGAGCAGAACGGTCAGCGCGCCATGGAGTGGTTCAAACGCGCAGCCGACCAGGGTCTGGTGGGATCACAGACCACCCTGGCGATGATGTACGAGCAGGGGCAGGGTGTGGAAAAAGACCTGGAGGAGGCAAAACGCTGGTACCGCCTGGCCGGATTCGAATGACTGGAGAGGATGCGCGCTGTGTCAAAGGCGCAACAGTAACCATTTGAATGTTGCTAACAGGCCCAAAAGCGGTCCCGGCCCGGGGATAAGTCATCTCCACCAGATGGAACGGGCTCGAGACCGCTTCTGACTGTTCCTATGCAGCTAGAATTTGCTGTTCATCATTTTTTCAGTCTTCTCCGGTGAGGAGTAGTACTCCTCCACGAAGGTCTGCTCCTGGATCGGCGGACGCACGTAGCCGGTGTCTTTCCTCAACTCCGGAAGTTTGATGTTTTCTGGCGTGACATCCTCGTAAGGAATCAGGCTCAGCAGATGCCTGATGCAGTTGAGGCGGGCATGCTTTTTGATATCCGCGTTGACCACGTACCACGGCGCCTGTTTTATATCGGTGTAGGCAAACATGGCGTCTTTTGCCTTGGAGTACTCTATCCAACGGGAACGCGACTGCAGATCCATTGGGCTCAGTTTCCAGCGCTTCAGCGGGTCGGTGAGGCGGCTCTTGAAGCGCCGCTCCTGCTCTTCATCGCTTACCGAGAACCAGTATTTGATAAGAATAATGCCGGAGCGCACCAGCATGCGTTCGAACTCGGGACAGGAGCGCATGAATTCACGGTACTCGTCGTCGGTACAGAATCCCATGACCCGCTCCACGCCCGCCCGGTTGTACCAGCTGCGGTCGAACAGCACCATTTCACCTGCCGCGGGGAGGTGGGGAACGTAGCGCTGGAAATACCATTGGGTTTTCTCTCTCTCCGTGGGCGTGTACAGGGCCACCGTCGGGCAGACGCGGGGGCTGAGGTACTGGGTGATACGCTTGATCACGCCTCCCTTGCCTGCGGCATCGCGCCCTTCGAACACCACGACAACCTTGAGCTTTTTGTACTTGATCCACTCTTGCAGCTGGACTAGCTCCTCCTGCAGTCTCAGCAGCTCTTTCTCATAAAGATTGTTGGGGATCTTGTAAGGTTTCCGTTTCTTTTTCTTACCCTTGTTCTTAACGCTCTCTATTTCGGCTAATTCGTCTTTAATATCCATCAATTCCTCTCTAACTGATTTAGTTATTGCGGTTTTCTGACAAGCCAGAAGTATGAATCCTGACTGTTGATGATGAAAACAACCAAGGTCCAAATTTAAGTACAATTATCTTCACGGCGGCTGAGCATGAGTTAACTCTAGCTCAGCCGCCGTTTCTTTTCCGCACCGCCTGGGCGAGGTGATGTAACAGGGGTTCGGTTTCCTGCCAGCTGATACAGGCATCGGTAATGCTCTGGCCGTAGGTGAGCGTTTGGCCGCTACGCCAATCCTGACGCCCGGCCGCCAGAAAGCTCTCGATCATGACGCCGATGATGCGCGGGTCGCCGCGCCCGATCTGGCCTGCCACATCGCGTCCCACATCGATCTGTTTCTGGGGTTGCTTGCGCGAATTGGCGTGACTGAAATCTACCATCATACGCGGCTTGAAGCCCGCCGCCTCCATCTCCTCGGCGGAGATATTGATGCTTTCAATATCGTAGTTGGGCCGGCTTCCACCACGCAGAATGACATGACAGTCCTGATTTCCACTGGTACCGAATATAGCCGAAAAACCCTCTTTGGTTACAGAAAGAAAATGGTGCGGCTGGGACGCTGACCGAATGGCGTCCAGTGCAATTCTCAGGGTGCCGTTGGTTCCATTCTTAAACCCCACCGGACAGGAGAGCCCGGAGGCGAGTTCCCGGTGGCCCTGACTTTCGGTGGTGCGAGCCCCGATAGCGCCCCAACTGATAAGGTCCGCAACGTACTGGGGGCTGATCAGATCAAGAAACTCGGTCCCTGCGGGCAGGCCCATGTTATTCACTTCCAGCAGCAGCTTGCGCGCCAGATGCAGACCCTTGTTGATATGGAAGGTGCCGTCCAGATCGGGGTCGTTGATGAGTCCCTTCCAGCCGACCGTGGTGCGGGGCTTTTCGAAATAGACCCGCATGACAATCAACAAATCCTCTTTCAGCTCTTCCCGGAGCCGCTGCAGATTTCTGGCGTAGTCGAGTGCTGCTTCTGGATCGTGCACCGAGCATGGCCCCACTACCACGATCAGTCGTCGGTCTTTCTCCTGCAATATGCGATGAATCGCCTGCCGCGTTTGATAAACGGTTTCCGCCGCTCGATCCGTCATGGGCAGGTCGGCCAGTAGCTGGGCGGGCGATATAAGCTCGCCCATGCCCAGAATGCGGAGGTCGTCGGTTTCGTGGCGCATATTATGCAGTGCTTAGCAGGTTTCGTGTAATTTCTGGTAAGGCAGGGATTATAGAAGCAATATAATGTGTGTGATAGGACTTGACGTCGATCCCGCGGATATAGGAGTTCTCATGTCGAATCTCAGGCTGGTAATCGGAAACTGCAACTACTCATCCTGGTCGTTGCGCCCCTGGTTCTTTCTAAGACACCATCAGATTGATTTTGAAACCACCAGGATCTCACTGTTTAGCGACACCATGGAAAGGGACTTGACCCCCTATTTTTCCGATGGAAAGGTGCCTGTACTGAGGCATGACGATCTGGAAGTCTGGGATTCGCTGGCGATCCTCGAGTATCTCTCTGAGCTCTTTCCTGATAAATGCGGATGGCCGGCTGATAAGGGCGCCCGTGCAGTAGCGCGCTCGGTTAGCGCAGAGATGCACTCCAGCTTCCCAGCTCTGCGCGGCGAGCTGCCGATGAATTGCCGCCGCAGATTCCCCGGTTTTCGCCTTACGCCCGCCGCCTCCCGGGATTTACAGCGCCTGTTTTCAGTGTGGCGCTTCTGTCGTCAGCGATTCGGTCGGGAAGGTCCCTGGCTTTTTGGGACATTCACGGTGGCCGACTGCATGTACGCGCCTGTGGTCATGCGACTGGTCAGTTATGGCGTTGAACTCGACGAGATCTGCGGTGCCTACGTGGATAACCTTTACCGTTCGCCTGCT
>Ga0316201_10002870_pt1 | contig 12470 bp, 14 predicted proteins | sample CS6wburrow_MG_FD_204516 | JGI IMG/M metagenome (GOLD analysis project Ga0316201, IMG submission 204516) | Coastal sediment microbial communities from Delaware Bay, Delaware, United States - CS-6 worm burrow | ecosystem: Environmental > Aquatic > Marine > Coastal > Sediment | place: USA... | reverse complement strand
GCCTTTTGTGTTTTTTTGATTTGCGATTCTATTGCTGAGGTGGTCGAAAAAATCGAGTCCGGAATTTCGAGATTATAATCCTTCGACAATTCAATAATTTCATCCCCCAATTCTTTGAAAACGCCATGGATATCAGTCTCGCCAACAATTGCAGCAACTTTTACGGTTTCGCCTTGGGGAGGAAAAAAACTTGTTTTTAAATCGCCGTATAATAAAACAGCAACAAATACAACTCCATATACCCCCAGCCCTTTTTGAATTTTATTTGTTTCAAATCTATTCTTTGCAATCCAGTTCACTATGGATGCAAACCATGCAATCAGGAATGAGATTCCAAAAATTCCAAATACAGATGTAATTTGAATTAGATTGAAATTGTAAAACTGAGTAATCGAGGTATTCCCCCAAACGCCCAGATATAAGGAGAGTATATACTCAACAAGTACGATTGTGGAAGGGAAAACCAAGGTGCTATAGAATTTATTCCCCTTTTTTACTAAGAGTTTTTCTATGATGTAGGGTATAGTATTAATAACAGCGTGAGATAATCCAGTTGTTATGTAAATGATGAAAAGCCCAGCCAGGTTTTCAGCAGATTTTGAAATAGCTGTTGAAATAGCCAATCCCAGAAATAAGAGTGAAAAACCGAGCCATTTAGTGTTTTTTGTAAAATACAATAGGAAAATGGGCGCGATCCACGCTGCGATTCCCAAATACCAGTTTAGTCCGGCAAATGTGTATGCAATAAGCCCTAAGACCAGGATGGCATACATGGATATTCTCTTGTGTGAGTTCATCAGTAAAAAATCTCTATTTTTTGGATTATAGTGATTGTTTGCATATTAGCCTAGGAATGGATTCAGCGTAACTTACAGCTAGATTATCAGGCATCTAACGATGGAGCTAAGCTGTGAACCGCACTGCCCGTTTTACCATTTGTATAGTTTATTATTTGCTGCCAGGGATTGAAAATATCGGCGGTTCATCAGCTTAGGTGACTTGCTAGGCCGAAGTGCTCGATCTAAATATGTAGATCGCCCAACCAAGAGTGTCACGCCCCCAACGCAGGTATGCTGTCTTTTCCTTGTTCACGCGCTCAACTAACTCTGCCAGGTCCGGATCATCTGGATGAGTGCGAGCGTACTCGGCTGCCGAGAACCATTGAAGACCTTCATACCTGTCCCAGTCATCCTTGTTGCTAACGAGGGTATGAACGAGCTCCATTCCCCGCCGCTCTCCAGTTTCTGCATTCGAAGTGTGGCTCCCAAATTCCTCTCGCGAGCAACCGGATACCTCCAGGTAATCCTCTGACGGCGCCTGCTTCCAGTATGGCTCCCCTACAATCACCCAGCCCCCGGGTTTCACCATACTGATTAGCGCTTTGAGAGTATTAGCATGCCCCCCGAAAATCCAACTGGCACCGATACATGACGCCAGATCCAAGCTGTGCGGCTCGTCCGGTTTGAAATGTGCACCATCCATCTTAACGAAGGTGATGCCAGCACTTGATGTCCGCGCCTTGAGTCTTCTCTTTGCTTCGGCTAAGTAGAAAGGAGAAATGTCTATGCCCATGCCACGGGCCTTATAAGCTTCCGCCAAACGAATCAGTAACTCGCCCTTACCACAAGCAATGTCAACCACCTGCGCGTTAATTGGGAGACGCAGAAGCTCCACGAGAAGTGTCAGTTTCTCCTCGCTCGTGGGATTGCATATCACATGTTCACGGTGAGTGATGTCGTAGAACTTCATTATGTCCATGTTTTCTTTTTTTTCGGTTCCTTGTTATTCTTTCCCTTCGAAAATTTAGATACTCTGTCCAAAAGTCAGTAAGTTATTATCCGGGTCAAGAAGTGAGAATTCCTTTTGTCCCCAAGGCTTTACTTCTAATTTTCCATTTGGGTGAATATTGATTTTTCTTTCTAGTAATGATTTGTAGAGGTCATCTATGCCTATAGTCCTGATATATACCTGTCCGTAGTTTTTTTTTGGGTTTAGTCCCTTAAACTCGAAAAAATGAATTTCAATCTGATCTTTTTTAATTATCAAATAATTACCGTAGTCTCCGGACTCTATAAAATCTAGCTTTTTCAGGTAATAATCCTTTGTTACATGCTTGTGCCGCATTGGCAATTTTGGATTTATTTCCGTCAGCATATTTGTTTGATTGTTGAATTTATTTTGTCTTCAGATTGAATAAGGGCCGCAATCCTCTCAACTAATCCTGAAAATCGAGTTTCCACAGTAATTCCGCCTAATAGGCCCAATATAATTATTGCCCCAACAGTTACTAAAGAATAAGAATCAAACCCAGGAAAGAGACCAGACTCCCTGAACCACATGCCAATAAAAAGAATTGCGAGTATGGAAAATGGGATCAACCCACCAAAAACTAAAATCTTATGTAGCTGACCCGCTCTTGTTTTCCTTGTCCCTTCTGCATCCTGCGGGAAAATCACGGTAGCAAGTGTTGTTAAACCCAGTGCAACAATCATATAAGCCCCGATATTTCCAATAACAAAATCATTCCCTATTTCGTTGGAATACCACCATACACCATATCCAAATACGATGTAAAGTAAAGCATATATAATCTGGATTATCACCAGAAAAGACTTATTAGGTGCCCCAGGGGACAGCAGTTCACTTACTGAGTTTTTGATGTGGTTGTACCCCGGTTTTAATGCTCCACCGATGACGTACAATAAGATATAGTTAACAGGAATTAATATCCCTGAAAAATACAAAATTTGCCTGTCAATCATTTAGTTGAGTTTTTCGGGTGGGACTAGTTCGTATAAGATTTCAGGTAGTTCGTTTCCAGAAATAGTTTTCACATTTTGTTATATCAGACTATAGTGAAATGGATTTTTCTATTAAACACAGAACACAAACGTTGCTGATCAGGCGGAGCTTGTACTTAGATTATCTGCTTGCCAGGTATGTCCGCAATTCTGACAAATGGTCGGCTGTCTTTTTGCTTTTAATTCTGACAGCCCTACTGGAAAAAAGGTAATTGCTACTATTATCTGCCACCCTTTATATCCGCCTTTTTTGGTCAACTCTTTGCACTTTGGGCAAGAGATTTTTTTTGCCATAATTCAAGATTTTTGAAGTAGGAATATGTTAACCCATCTTAAAATAAAATTGAGATTGGAACTGTGTGTTATAAACTGATAGAAATACTGTCAATTAAAAAACCTGGTTCCACAATAATCACACTTTGTTGTTCCTGCTTTTTTCCAGCTAATACTCTTTGGTGTTTTATCCGGTGCTCATTTCCCGGCATGTAACGGTGGAACTAAGCCGCCGTGGTATGGAACTTATCGCACGACAGGAGCTTGTCAGGGATAAAGCTTTTATTGCCAGCGTGAGATGGTTCTGTTCCCTTTTACCCATAGGATTCAATCAGGGTTTGCGAGAATACTTTTCGAAGACCTTCAAGACATTGTGTTGTTCCAGTTTTTCAGCCCATTGGTGGGCCGTTAGGTCGTTCTTCTTCGGGCTCGTATCGGCCCCGTTTTCCAGCAGCAGATCAACAATCTCGGCATAACCGCCCGCACTTGCCAGAATGAGGGCGGTGTAATCGGATTTGCTAATGAAGTTAGTATTTGCTCCGTTTTCAACTAGATGCTTGACAATATCGGAGTGACCATTTCCCGCGGCGAACATCAGCGCGGTCCAGTGCAGGTTATGCTGGGCGTTGATGTCAGCACCCTTTTGGATCAGCAGCAAAACAATGGGAAAGTACCCCTTTTCGGCCGCAATTAGAAGGGGTGTTTTGCCGATCTCGTCGCGCGCATCGACCTCGGCTCCTTCCGCCAGCAGTAATTTGACGGACGCCTCGTTGTTCTCCATTACCGCTTGAAACAAGCTTTTCTGCCCAAAGGAGATCAGGCAGGGTACAATCAGTATCAAAGCCAAAGTAACATGTTTTTTCATAGCTTTTTCTCCTTTCTTTTTTCTTGGACGTGCATGGAATCGAATTGCTTATACTCTTGATTTTTAATTATCTAAAGACTAAAAAAGTTGCATATACTGTACCTGTGTTATTATTCCAAACAAAATGGTGGAACTATGCCGCCTTAGCGTGGAGCGTGATTTGTACCGTTTCAATCTATAAAGGTGTGTTCAGCCATTCGTAAAACCTTTATCGCATTTTCGAGGCTACCTGACTTAACCAGTATGTAATCCGTATTAAAGGTTGAAATTGCACATATGCTGATTCCAGCTTTTGCCAAAACTACTGCAATGTCTGCGAGAATTCCGGTTAAGGAAAAATCCAAGGGTCCGATAACCTTTAGGCATGACCATCCAGCATCGGAATTTTCTGAAATTATGGGAAGTGAGGAAGGGCAGACGATAGATAGCTCTTCTTCCGTCCTACTGATACTATAGAAAGAACTTTGGGAAACATCATATGGTATTTCACTATCCGGAGACAATTGATGGATAGTAAACGAACCTTCAACTATACCGAAGTTTAACTTCACTTTTCTTGATTATTATAGAACATGGAACGGTCGGCTTTATTGGATTGTTATTCTTCTTCTTTATCCTCCAGCCAAGTTGCTATTGGGTCTATCCTGTCATCATCGATCACACTATGACGTTCACTTCCACTTTTCCCTGACGTGAACCAGCCAATGAATTTTGATGTTTTTACCCTAGATGGAGAAGGAATATTAGATCCTTCTGATCTTGTGTGATAATTGGATTTCCCGTCCTGAACTGTAACAGTGGCAATTTTATGCTCACTGGCATAATCTAACGCTCCGCCTTGAAATCCAGATGTTGAGAAGACCAGACCTTTATGAGCCCCTGTTTCCTTGAGCTTCCGATTTACCAACATGATTTCGTCCCGTTTTATCGGGTTACTATGACAATTGCATTCAATTAAAATATATATATCCGCACCATTAAAAATTTCTATCGTAGCCAGTATGTCTAACTCATAATCACCGCTGCGGCCTCCAAGCTTCTCGCGATGGTTTACATAGAAGCTCTTTAATTTCCTGCCCGATTTTTTGAGCCAAGATTTAACTTGCTGTTCAAACTCGACAGGCGTGATATTTACAGGTTTAATTTCTTTCATATCATAACTACAAATTGAAGCATAACGGTGGAACTAAGCCGCCATTGCGTTGCATGGGCTTTGGAATACAACATTAGTCTATATATCCCCGGCTTTTGAGAAATCTTTCAATTTCATTAAAGGCTTTATCTGAAACTTCCTCATCTGGTTTTGGCCATCCATCATCAGGTTGATCTGAGGGAGTAAACAAATGACCGACGCCATTATAAACATGTAGTTCACAAGTATTACCATGCTTTAGCATTTCGCTTCGAAAGAGCTCAGAATATTCTAAGGGTGTAACCGTATCATCTCTACCGATAACAATAATAGAGGGCGGCAAACTCCCTTTGATGTTCTCAGCTGGTGAGAAATCTATTGGTTTCCCTCTTTGTAGCAATAGTTTTCCGAACCAACCATCATTTATTACGGATAGTGCTGGGGAATGCAAAATGAGTGCATCTGGCACACTTGAAATGCGCTTATCTGGAATAAACTTTGGAAAGACAGCTGCACTTGCTATTAAGTGTCCACCAGCGGACCAACCATAAGCCACTATACTATCCTTGTGAATTTCAAGTCTGGCGCTGTTTTCTCTTGCCCACAAGAAAAAGTCTTTCGTATCTTCCATTGCGTCAATTGGGGTAACCGATTTTTGATCTGATATTTGGTATTGCACCGCTATTGCTACGAATCCCATTTGAGCATATTGTTGGGCACGCCCGAATCCCCACGAAGGTTCTCCCATTGCCCAACCACCACCGTGAAATATTGCTATGGCTGGTGATTTCTCAACTTTTTGTTTATCAATAGGAAAGAATACGTAAGCTTTGAGACTTTTTGAGTCTATTGTCTTGTAGACATATTCCACTGGTTCAATTGAAGCATTGTTTTCCTGCGCGTAAATAACAACACTGGCTAGAATCAAATGGATTAGTACTATGCTTCTCATATTCCCTAATGTTTGGATGTGGTCAAATCTACGTAGTTTCTACAGAACTGTTCAATCAATTGCTAAAGTCTAAAAGCACGCTATTTACCTGTTTTGAAAATGACGTGACATGCGTATAGCGTTCAGCTTTAGTGATTTGCTCTGCGATCGAACTATTGTCATTGCCCTGGTGAATGGTGGGACGTTTAACATTGCCTGTAGTAACAGTAGCTGGCCCAGCGTGTCAGCCTTCAAGGTCTATTGCTACTCGCTATTGTTCGGGGCTGGCTACTGTTTTATAGGTTGTTTTTTAAATTTCTTTGAATTTATAGTCCCAATGATCCATAACATTGAGACGCATCCAAATATCCACATCGTTATTTCAATTACTGAATTTTTCCCATTTAACCAGAGGTTAACCACACCCAGAACGATAAAAACTATAGTTGAAATTATACCAATGTATTTAATAAGCTTTGATTTATTCATTTCTGTTTTTCGTGTTCTTTCAGCAATTTAACATTGCGTATAAGTTTTTCCTGAACCAATAGGTTCAGAGCATATGACCTTTGGGCTGGCTCTGCTTGTGCTTAGTTTTATCAGAATACCGTAAATCCTATTTAGATTTCTTCAGCCTCTTTTCTGCTTTTTTTTCTTTTGGAGTTTTAGCGGGTTCTTTTTTAACGTTCTTCTTTGCGTCTTGACCTTTTCCCATGATGTTTTCTTTTAGTGTTTGTTTTTAGTAATTCTAATGCAGTTGAATGTCCTTTAATTCCAATACGAAATTCTACACTTATAAATCTGAATCCAAATTACGATCAATTTCCAAATAAACGTACCTATATACTGTTTCAATCCCTTACTATTTATCGCAGAACGGTGGAATTAGCCACCGCACAGCAGTCAGCTGCAGCGATTTGTTCTACGACCTACTTTCATCTTTGCCCGTTCAGACTATGTATTTTCTGTCTTGGTAATTCTTTCATCCACCCTGAAGACCGAAGTACCGAGATCATCCCCCAGAACTGGACATCAATCGTCTGTGTTATTGTCCAGGACTTATTTTTTATCGGTTTAATACCTGTCGTATTTACTGTCAAGGATCACCTCCTTCACTGCATCCAGATACCCGAACCCGTTGAGCATATCAGGCAACAGGTAGCTGCCTTCCACCCATTCGTTCCATGCGTTGATGGTGATCAGTTTGGGCTGTTCAGGGTGGCTGTCAGCATATTCTTTCGCTTTGGCGAGCAAGGTTGCAAAACTTTGGGGCGTGTTATGGTAGTGCACTACATCATGCATACCTTTTGCTGGAAATCGCGGCGTATCGTCCCATCCGATGGACACGCATGGAAAAACCGGTACATCGAGGATAGCGTCCATTTGTTCCCGTATCTTGATAGAATTGGTGCCGTAAGCAATATAGTCTTCATCGAGTCCGCCCATATTGTACATGGCAACACTGTTAAAACCCATTGCTTTCACACTTTTGGCAAACTGCTCGGCGGCCGATTCCGATTTCAGAGAACCGCCGCCCTGGTTCCACTGGATATGCAAGCCCGGGAAACCTGCCTTTTTCACTTCATCGCGGAAATAATTCAGCGCAGTACGGGCTTCTTCAATACTGCCCCCAAAGCTTTCCAGCAGTTTGTCCACGCTGAAGATGGAAAATACCGGTTCACCATTGATTTTAAAATAGTTCGGTCGCTTGAAATACTGGTTAATGACCCGATCCACGATGATTTGATAGTTTTTCCAGTCCACTTTGGCATCCCACAGGATTTCGGTATTGTCCTTGTAGCGGTGAACGTTCCAGTAATTATACTTCACATCGTGGTTGGCCCACATGATGTAGAACTGCATTTTTTCGTTGTTCCTGGCTTTCAGGAAACCGTCGTTAAGGGCGCTTTCCAGAAACGGGCCCTCGTCATACCAGTACCAATCGTAAACGAATACATTGACACCATGGTTAGTGGCTAAATCAATCCATTTTTCCACCACTTTCGGGTCGTTGTCCAATTCGTAGCCCCAAAGTGGCTGACGGGGCTGGTAGTGTCCTTCATAACGGGGGTTGCCCTTTTTAATCACTTCCCATTCGCCGTTGCCTTCCGGCCACAGCTTCTCCCTGCCCAGCGAATCGTTGTGGCACGACGGCCAGATATACGCCGCGACATAGTAATCGTTTTTTGCTGGTTTCTCTTCCTGCTGAGGCGATTGAACACCAGATGAACATCCAAAAAGAATAAGCAATATTGTCAAAGCGCTCAATTGGATAATTATGTTTTTCATTTGTATGAATTGTTAATCATTCTTATAAGATTCTTTTAACTAAAAAATTATAGAAACAACAAAGTTTTCCTGTCAATGTAAGGATGTCGAGATTGCAGGATTATTTTTAATCATTACACATCAAACTGTCATGTTGATATTCAATGACTATTCAGTCTTTTTATCTTGAAATATAAAGATGAATGATCCTAAATACTAATACGAATCAGTAATAAAGGCAACATGTTTCATTCGTTTATATATATGCCATTCCCCGTACCAATCCAAATTGCATTGTCTGGTGCCTGTACAATTTCAAAAGATCCACTTTCTTGAAAAATGGAATCGTTTCGTAACCAATGTTCCCAATTATATACCGCAAATCCTTGACCGGTTGTACACCAGATATTGTCTTCATTATCAACCGCCAGGGCATTCACGCTTCTAGTACTTTCTATCCTTAACTGAATGGATGAATTGCCATCAAATACAAAAACATGGGGACCTAAATGATTCCAGGTGCTTGATAAAGAATAATCGACACCAACACATACTTCATTGTGGCTATTAACCGCAATCGCACTCAGGTAGTATGGTGCGAATCCCAGATCTTCACTTGTATATGTTTTCCAATGGGTATCTGATATTTCAGTGAGGTATGTATTATTCACTGTTTCCCCTAATGCCAACCAAACTTTATCGTCTTGATCAATAGCAATACTATGAACTAAATTCACAGGTAGTTCTGAATTTTCCGGTGTAAATACCTCCCAGCTGCCTCCGTTATGTTTTACTATCCCTCCTTGCCGAAACCGACATGATGTAAACCAGATGTTGTCCTTTGAATCAATTGCAATAGAATGAACAAAATCTTCGGGAATTGACGAGTTTTGAGTGTTATGAAAAATGAAATCCTGGCCATCGAATTCAATTATTCCCTCTGCACCAATCCACACTATGTCTTTACTATCCACAGCCACATCCCAAATCACCTGACTATCAGGAAACAAGGAATTGGAAGAGTTGTATATTACCGTTTCAGTTGAATTGTATTTGATCAAGCCTTGTTTGAAAGTACCAATCCAGGCATTCCCTTTTGAATCAAAAGCAATTGATTTGACAAAATAGCCCTCAAGTATATGTTGATTGAAGTGGGTATTTGGATTCCCTGGAATCTTTGTTACCTCAGGATTATCTAAAATCTTCTCACACGACAAGAATAACATTATCACAAGAAATACGGATGCAAAATTCTTCATTTACCTTTTTTAAGTAGATGAAATTCAGCATATTTTGGTTGCGTATGTCCTACACACATAACGGTGAAATTAAGTGGCCTTAGTGTGGCGCGGGCTTTGCCGTTCTTCGTCACATGCGGTGACTCATGAGCTCGGTTCTGCAAAGGGCGTGTCACGCGTTGTGGTTGGCTTTATTGAATTGTTATATGACTTTATTATAACTAAGTATTATTTTACATCCCTTCATTTGAGAGAATTTACTCAAATTCTTCTATATTGAGTTCACCTGAATTCATCATACTATAGTACCAAATAATGCCCCAATGGCCACAGTCACCAGCATTGCCAAAGCGCCAAGTATTGTTACACGAACAATTCCAACAAAGACCTTAGCACCACCTACATATGCTGATAGGCCTCCAAGAAGTGCCAGACTAAGCAAGGAGCCACCAGCCACAAAAGGGAAAATGAGCCTTTCGGGACTCAGCAAAATCAATAACATTGGCAGTGATGCTCCCACAGCAAATGTTGCCGCAGAGGCCAATGATGCCTGAAGAGGCCTCGCAAGGTGCATTTCTGTAATTCCAAGCTCATCCCGTGCATGAGCTGAAAGGGCATTATGAGCCATAAGCTGGCCAGCAACTTGCTCGGCGAGGGCAGAATCTACTCCTCTGTTGATATAGATGGTAGCTAGCTCTTCCCTCTCATGTTCCCAATCTTCCTCTAACTCATGTTTTTCCCTGGCTAAATCAGCCCTCTCAGTGTCAGATTGTGAACTTACCGAAACATACTCTCCAGCAGCCATAGACATTGCCCCTGCCACAAGCCCTGCAAGGCCAGCGGTCAACACATGTCCTCGGTCCAAGCTCGCTGCTGCTACACCTAATACAAGGCTTGCTGTTGATAATATTCCATCATTAGCCCCCAGGACCGCTGCTCGTAACCATCCAATCCGCTCGGCAAAATGATGTTCGTGATGAGTTTTCATTTTAATGTTTTGCTAGATTGATTTGTTCTAAGATCACCCTATTGTTTAGGCTACAGTGACTATTGAGTTCTGCAAACTACCTGGGGTTCAGGTTTCTTCACAAAAATGAGCCTTGGGTATTACTCTAAATCAATTATCCTTTTTTATATCAAATACTTCTTTGATTAGTTGTTTGAAGGTCTCCTTTGGTAAAGCCCCCATCGTCATTTGAGGTTGAGTATTCAAAGGTACAAATAGTATGGAAGGGATGCTTCTAATCCCAAAAATACCTGCTAATTCTTGCTCTTCCTCTGTGTTGACTTTATAAATATCAACTTTACAACAATACTCCTCTGCTAGCTCCTCCAATATTGGTGCAATTATTTTACAGGGTCCACACCAATTTGCATAGAAATCAATTATACAAGGATTTTTGCCCTTGTATTTCCAATCTTTTGACTGTTCAAAATCAAAGATTTTAGTTTTAAATGTTTCTTTCGTTAAATGTTCAATAGCCATGATTATAGTTGTTAATGTTTTAACTGATATTCATAACATTTATCAATAGACTTATTAACTATTTAAATCCCTTATGATTAGATCGTAGAACGGTGGAACTAAGCCGCCGTAGCGTGGCGCGAACTTTGCCGTTATTCATCACCTGCGGTGACTCATGAGCTCGCTTCGCTCGGTTCTGCAAAGGGTGTGACACGCGTAAGCGGTCGGTTTTTAGCACAGTTCTTTGTTATGTGCTTCCTTCATTTTTAACTATCACTCCTGCTTGCAATAACGGATCCAACAGATTGGCGGCGCCGCCATGTTCAATTATCTTGCCGTTACGCACGCGGTCCATATTTACTCCTGTGAACGTTATTGACTTTCCAGTTGGCTTCATGCCAAACCATTCCTTCCTGAAAGTACCTGTTAACGTATATGAGGTAACCACCCATTCACCTTCTGAAACCTGATCTTCTATGGTCATTCTGAGATCAGGAAATACATGTCGAACCCCTAGAACATGATCAATTGCACCTTCTATACCTAACTTGTGGGTTTTGCCATTATGCACTTCTACATAATCATCAGAAATAAACTCACGGATGTTGGTTACGTCTCCTGTGTTCTCAATTTCCTCGATGAAACGACGAATTATTGTCTTATTGTCATTGGCTTCCATATCATTCAGGGTATGCTATTCCAATGCACATAACGGTGGAACTAAGCCGCCGTAGCGTGGCGCGGGCTTTGCCGTTATTCGTCACCTGCGGTGACTCATGAGCTCGCTTCGCTCGGTTCTGCAAAGTGCGTGACACGCGTTACGGTCGGCTTTAGTGATCTACATCCTAAACAACATTTCGTTTACCTATATCTTTGAAGTAATGTATCCAATGCCGCCCTGAAGTGAGGACCTCCTTCACTTGGCCACTCATTAAAGAAAAATATGATTATTTCTCCGGTTTCTGTTGAAAAATAGAATTCATGAATAAACCCGGGATTACCTCCCTGATGGCCCAGCAAAGTAGTACTGTACATGTTCGTAATCACTTCCAGGCCAAGACCGTATTTAAATGTTTTATCGTCTACAGTGAAATTATCAATAAGCTCGGACGACATAGGGATATAATATTTGTTATCCAGAACCCAATGAGCAAACTTCATCATATCACCCAGGGTTGATATGGCACCACCAGCTGCATTGCTTGAAAAGTTTATCTTTTCCAAATCTATCGGTTGCCCATTCTTGTAACATTTAATGAGCTCGTTTTGATCATTTGACATTTCTGGTTTATAGTACGTATTTTTCATTTTGACAGGCTTAAAAATGCGCTGGCTATACTCCTGTCCAATGGTATGCTGGGTAATTGTTTCAATAATATTGGCAAGTATCAGGGAATTGGTGTTTGCATAGTTATGACTACCAAAACCTTCAGTATTGTAAGGAATTGCTAATCCTGCATGAATAAAATCATCGCGATTATATTGCTTTTCAGTATT